>Ga0210400_10000427_pt1 | contig 47384 bp, 35 predicted proteins | sample IncBWH26MmetaG_FD_155456 | JGI IMG/M metagenome (GOLD analysis project Ga0210400, IMG submission 155456) | Forest soil microbial communities from Barre Woods Harvard Forest LTER site, Petersham, Massachusetts, United States - Inc-BW-H-26-M | ecosystem: Environmental > Terrestrial > Soil >... | reverse complement strand
CAGTAGTTTTGTCTTCGACAGTGCGGAAGATTTAAAAGCGGCGTTTGATGAAACGGATGATGCCTATATTTATTCGCGTTACTCAAACCCCAATACCAACGAGTTTATTGATAAAGTTTGTATGTTGGAAGGTGCTGAGGCGGGTTTTGCCACAGCATCCGGAATGGCCTCGGTATTTGCTTCTTTAATGACTTTTTTAAGTTCGGGCGATCATGTGATAAGTTGTGCTTCTGTTTTCGGCGCAACGCATACTATTTTACATAAGTATTTTCCTAAGTGGGGAATTTCTTATTCTTATTTTGATGCCAACAAACCTGAAGAAGCGGAGAAATTAATTACCCCGAAAACAAAAATTCTTTTTTTAGAAACTCCCACAAATCCGGCTATTGAAATAATCGATTTGGAATGGGCGGGCAAGCTGGCTAAAAAACATAATTTACTTTTACTTGTGGATAATTGTTTTGCAACACCTGTCTTACAACGACCCATAGAATACGGTGCCCATTTAGTAATTCATTCCGCCACAAAATATATGGACGGGCAAGGCCGCGTACTTGGTGGCTGTGTAGTCGGAAAAAAGGATTTGATAAAAGAAATTTATTTATTCTCGCGCGTTAGCGGGCCTTCTATGTCACCGTTTAACGCCTGGGTGCTTTCTAAAAGTTTGGAAACACTTTCGTTGCGTGTAGAAAGGCATTGTGAAAACGCTTTATATGTTGCTGAAAATTTGGAAGAAAATAAAAATTTGGATTTTGTCCGTTACCCTTTTTTAAAATCGCATCCCCATTATGCCATTGCAAAAAAGCAAATGAATGAGGGTGGAGGCATTGTTACTTTTTCTTTAAAAGGTGGTTATGAAGCAGGGAGTAAATTCATGAATAAATTAAAAATGATAAAAATTTCACCTAACCTCGGCGACTCACGTTCTATCGCAACCCATCCCGCATCTTCCACGCATTGTAAGTTGAGCGAAGAAGAAAGATTGAAAGTGGGAATTACTCCGGGATTAATTCGCATCTCTGTCGGACTGGAAAACAAGGACGATATCCTTGAAGATATCTTGCAGGCTTTGTCTTAAGTAAAAGAGCGGGAATTACCCGCTCTTTCAATTTTATACTAATTCATTTAGTCCTTAGTTACAATTACTTTTTGATTAGTAATTTTTCCTTGTGCGTTTACATAAATAAAATAAACACCCGCTGTGTTTATCTGCACTTTGGCATAATCGTTTTCTTTAGTAATGCCTGCATTTACTTCTTGTCCGAATACATTATATACACGTACCAAATCATAGGTTTGTATATTACTTACTACAAAGTTTCCGTCGGCAGAAGGGTTCGGGAATACTTTAATTCCGATGGAAGCGTCAAAAGTTTTGATACCGGTATTTAATGGTTGAGATGCAAAATGCGCTTCGTCTACTTTAAAATCAGAACCTATAAAGGTAAGCGAACTGTCTCTCCATGAAGAAGACTGAAAAGAAACGATAACGGAATCAATAGGCGTACCGGTATTAAAAGGAATTTTAGCGAATTGATAAGTGGATTGAGGAGTGTTATACCACATACCTGTACCCCACACATTGACACCGTTCTTTTTAAAATTCAGACCTACTTGGGCAGTATCATTCCCCGAAGGCGCATATTTGTAATAAAACATAAGCGTATCAATTTGATTTGTGAAAGGATGCCCTCCTCTTTGCGGGCAACTTCCGCCGCAATGATTGGGATAATATCCGGTACTAACCCCTGCTCCGCTTGCAGCGGGAGTGTTATTGTTACCTCTGCTGCCTAAAAATGTTTTCATCTCCATTGCATAAGTACCGGCTTTTTTATCGGTGGTTTGCAAAATTCCACTTCCCTGGTCGTTGGTTTGTAAGTACCAATTATTAGGTTTGTTTGCTGTTTGGCTTTGCCAGTTTTCAAAATCACCGTTAAAAGTAGCCGGTTGACTTGCGCCGACAAAAGAAATATTATCCAACTGCAACATGCTTCCGTTTTTTTGCACTTTATTAAAAACATCGCTTGATACAGCCGCAAAAACAACGGTATCCGGTGTTCCGGATATTGGAGGATTAAACGTAAAGTTAAAAGCAGTATACGTATTATGTACACCGCCGAATTTATGCATATACAAACCAAGACAAGTACCTCCGTTTTTAAAGCCTACTAAAATTCCACCCGAATCACCGACCTGTTCATTGGATTTATAAAATCCCTGAATACCCGTAGGTATTTGATTGTAAGCACTACCTCCGGGCCATAAGCAGGGGTTATTTCCGTTTGGGTTTGGTGAATTAACCACATAACCCATACAGGTATCTGTACCCACATTGGTAGTTAATTGAATGGCGTAAACACCATGTTGCGAATCGGTGGTTTTTATACAATTAAAAGCGCTATTGCATTTAAAAAAGGTACTTGGATTAGAGTTCCAATAGCCTACAGGTGTATCAAAAGTACCTGTGGTCCATGATTCAAAATTCCCGTTTGGAATTGCGTTCTGCGCCTGCATTGTAACGGTAAACAAAGCGGCCGCGCTTAATAAGTAGATAATTTTTTTCATAAGCTTTAATTTGTGGGTTATAATTTGAAATTAAAGATAATTAAAATTTCCGAACCCGGAAATTTTAACAAAACTAAGCCTGTACGCTTGATAATTGCATGAATGCCTTAATTATAATAAAATAAAGGAATGATAAAAGAATTAATTAAAACCCTCCACCCATGCCATCCATCTGGCTGCTGTCGCCCTTTTGCTGTTTGGCTTTCTTGAAGATACTTACATCCATTTTACCAAACAGGTAGGTAACCGAAAGGCGTATATACCGGCTCTCGCGACGGCGGCTCATTTCCTGTGTATAGTAAGGCGTGACGTAGTTTGTACCCATACGTTTGCTGTTAAAACAATCGCTCAGCAATAAATTAAACATCCATTTGTATTTCCAATTATAGCTAAGTGTGGCATCCATATAATATTGCGGTCGCGTGGTTCCTTGAGGAATAATTTTCGGAGCTTCGTAATTTCCGTTTAATTGTAAACTTATGTTCTTAGGAAATTTATATAACAACATTAACTTAGAGGTGTAACTGTATCCTGAATTACTGGTTGTAACGGTTGGTGTAGAATTCCAACTGATATTTGTATAAAAGCCGTTAAAGTTTGCGGTAATGTCTAAATTTTTAAATACGGTAGCTTTTAATGTATGTTCCCATCCATAGGTAAAACTGTTATTTCCGTTTTGAAAAGTGTTAACTAAAATCTGGCTGCCGGGTTCTTTCGGATAACTTACATTTGTAATGGGCGACTCGGTATAGCGGCCGTAAACAGAAGTAAGGTAATTTAATTTGCCCCAGGTAATATTATAATTTAATTCGGCAAGGTTGTAAAACTCGGGTGTAAGTTTCGGGTTTCCGATGCGTATGTTATACTGGTCGCTGGCCATCACAAAAGGCATTAACTGAAAAAAGTTCGGGCGATTTATTTTACGCGAAAAATTCAGTTGCAATTCCTGGTTATGGGGTAGTTTTTTAGAAAAATAAACTGCCGGAAATAAAGCGTTCATTAAATTATCAATGCCCGTAGGATACTGGTATGAAAAAGACTGCCCTTTATTTGTTAAAGTTCCTTTATAATAGGAGCTTTCAAAACGTAAACCACCCTGATAACCTATTCCCCAGATTTTACTGCTGTAATTTACATAAGCCGCTGCAACTAAGTTATCAATGCTATAGTGATTGGTTAAAGAACTGTCTTGCGCATAAGCAAGGTCGGCAAATGTTTTAAAGAAGGTGTTCTGGTCGTTAATGCTGTGACTGTAATTACTTTTAACACCCGTTTCAAACTTTGTATAATCATTTATGGGATTGATGAAATCAAGCTGGTAATTAAACATGTTTGAATTAGAATTTCCGGTATTCAAATAATAGTTAGAAAGGCTGTCGTTTAAAGTACTGCTTCCGAATAAATAATTTTCTGAAGTATTTAAATACCCGCTGTTTCCAAAGCTGTGATTAAAGTTGAAGTCAGAAGTAAGTTCCTTTCCTGCTGTTGGGAATGTTTTGCGATATTGAATTTGCCCTGTAAAATTTTTAAATGAATTCTTGGAGTCATTTAAGCGATGTCCGGTGAGTAAAGTATTTCCGTTGGCATCTTTGTTATTCGAATTCTGGTTATCCACTGTTTTAAACTCCCCCTGTACATAATTACCCGATACAGTAATACTATTACGGTTATTAATGTTGTAATCAAAACCAATGCGTCCGAATTGAAAAGTATTTTGAGAGCGTGCTAAATTGGTTTGGTTAAAAGTGCCGGTAGTATTTCCGTTAAATAAATTTGTTTTATTGGTAAACCCGTCATTAAAATTGGTTGAAGTATTGTAGTTATACATGATGAAAAAGTTAAACGGATTTTCTTTTACGTTTAAATTAAACATCCCGTTATACCTGTCGTTAATACCAACGCCCCCCATAGCCATGCCGTTGTAACCGGGTTTGGTGTTTTTTTTCATGATCACATTTAAAATACCACCGGTTGCTGATGCATCGTATTTTACGGAAGGATTTGTGATAATCTCTATACGGTCAATCTGGTCGCTCGGAATTTGTTGAAGAGTTAAAGTAGTTGGCCTGCCGTCAACATAAATCATCACACCATTATTACGCAACGAAACATTCCCGTCGGCATCAACCGAAACACTCGGAATATTTTTTACAGCATCCAGTCCTGTTCCGCCTTTTGCGCTCATGTCTTTGTCTACATTGTACACTTTACGGTCAATGCTCATTGTCATGATACTTTTTTCTTCCACCTTGGTAACTTCCTGCAATACGGCGGCATCTGTCTCAAGCATAATATTGCCGAGGTCTTTGTCAACATTCTGCATGTTTACAAAAATGCGTTGTTCGTAATTTTTATATCCCAAAAAACTAATACGTAAACGATAGCCGCCAAAAGGTAAATTCTCCAAAGCAAAATCTCCGTTAGATTTCGCTAAGCCTCCCGCGATTACCGAATCTTTATCAAACCAAAGTAAAGCCACGGCGGCAAACTCAACAGGTTCCTTGGTTTTGGCATCTATAACTTTTCCGTATAAACGGGCAAAGTTCATATTGGTAAGGTTCATGCCTTTGGTATTACCACCTCCGCCACCACCGGGAAATTGTGCAAAAACAGAAACCGAAAATAAGCAGACTGATAAAAAAGTATATAGGTATTTATTCATAACGAGTGCAAAGGTACGTAAGGTATTTTAATGTGAATAAACTGTTTGTGATAAACGGCAAAAACCTTGTATTTTAGCTCTGTTAAAATTGGTTTTTCCTCCCCCGAAAGGGGGTAGAATAACAAAAGTTTGATGCTGAAAGCGTTTTATAAACCCAAACAATTAGAGGCAGGCTGCGACGAAGCGGGCAGGGGTTGTTTAGCGGGCCCTGTAGTGGCAGCAGCTGTTATTTTACCGAAGGGTTATAAAAATAAATTCATAAATGATTCCAAGCAAATCCCCGAAAAATTGCGTTTTGAATTAGCGGAAACCATTAAAAAAGATGCGATGGCATGGGCTGTTGTAGCAGTAAGTCATACCGAGATAGACGAAATAAATATTTTAAACGCTTCTATTGTTGGAATGCAACGAGCAGTTGAGCAACTAAAAATAAAACCCGAATTTTTACTAATCGATGGCAACCGGTTTAAGAAACACAAAGATATTCCGCACCTCTGTGTAATAAAGGGCGATGAAATCTACATGAGCATAGCGGCCGCATCACTTTTGGCAAAAACCCACCGCGATGAATTAATGTTGTCTTTACACGAAAAATTCCCGCATTACGCATGGGATAAAAACAAAGGATACCCTACCAAACTGCACCGTAAGGGTATTGAACTGCACGGGCCCTGTGAGCATCATCGTATGACTTTTACCCTATTGCCACCGCAGCTTTCGTTGTTTGAATAGATTTTCACATTTCCTTATTGATAACCTCTTGCCACACTGTAAAAAGCGGCTTTTACTTAGGATATCTTTACTAAGTAATTGATAAGGAAAATCGGTTTTATAGCGCTTATTGCTGCCGCGTTAATTTGCGGCACGTGGGGTTATTTTTATTTAGAGAACCTGAAAAAACCTACTCTTAAACCTTTTGATGTTTTATCCGATTCTTGTACAGTGCTGGCAGAAATAAAAGAGCCCGGAATTTTTACCGAACAACTTACACAGGGAAATTTGATGTGGGAGGAGTTTTTAAAAATAAGCGATGTAAATAGATTTAAAGAAGTGCTAACCTTACTTGATTCGCTTACGGACGATGAGGAAACAAAAGAATATTTAGGCAAAGAGCCTTTTTACATAGCGCTTTACGGAAATGAAAAAAAGGGAGATGCTGTTTATGCCTTTAATCTTTCGGATATAAATGAATCGGAAAAAGCACTTGCGTTTTTTGAAAAAAACTTTTCAGCAAAAAAAATAAGCGGCGGGTTTTACCAATGTGTTTTAAATAACGGCACAAAAACCGATTTTTATATTTTCGCAGAAGCGGGACTTGTAGTCGCCTCTTGCAATAAACGAGTTATTGAAAGTATCTCCGGGAAGAATAACAGGCAAACACTTTCGCAAAATAAAAGTTTTACTGAAACATATAAAACCTCGGCAAAAGATAAAGGGTTGGGTGTTTTTATTCACCTGCCAAAATTTTACAAGCAGGCGTGGAATGATTTTTTCTCAACGATAAGTGCAGAAAGTTTTTTTTCGGATAATTCGGAGAAATGGATTATGGCCGATGTTGGCATACAACCTTCGGACATCAATATCCAGGGATTTCTTCCGGTTGATTCAGTAAAAATTACAAGAGTTGTACAAAACCAGGATGCGGATAATTTCGGCAGTATGTACGAACACTTGCCTTACAACACTTTTTCTTTTGAAAGTATAAACATCAGCAATTACGGTACTTTTTGCCACGACAATTACAACGGCAACAACGGGTCACGAAAGAATGATTTAAAAAAATATTCAGACAGCTTATCGGCCGATGCGCAGACGGAAATAAATTCTTTCTTCGGGAATTATGCCGCCCGGTTAAAAGCTTCAACAGGCGATACAACTTACGAGTACGGAATTATACAGATATCAGACGAATCAAAAGTCGTATCATTTTTTAAATCAACTGCCGGTAGTATATTGGTAAATACCGACTCAGCCAATCTGTTTCTGTTTACTGATAAAACAATATTTTCGCTTTTATGCGCCGGGTTTTTTAACGAAAGATTTACTTATGTCTCCGTATTTAATGAAAGCGCGGTTTTTTGCAATTCTGTAAAAGGAATGAGCGAATACCGGAAATCTGTAACCGAAAAATTGAATTTATCGGGCAACGAACGCACTATCAATTTTCTGGAGCATAATTTTAATAGTGATTTGAATTATTTATGCTACAGCGATATCTTTAAAAACAGGGAAAACATAAAAAGTAATTTATCCGCAACTTTAAATAAAAAACTGGAAGAGTCGCCGGACCTCTTCGAAAAATTCGACGCAATTGCTTTTTCCCTGCAAAAAATAAAAGGAAGCATTTTTTATAAAGCGCACGCGGGTTTTAATCCTAAAAATAAAATGTACCAAAACACTTTGTGGGAAACGTTGGCAGATACCGATTTATACCGCTTGCCTGTTCCGGTTATAAATCATAAAACAGGCGAAACAGAACTTGTTTGTCAGGACAAAAATAACAATCTGTACCTGCTCAGCAATACCGGGAAAATTTTATGGAAGAAAAATATAAAAGAAAAAATTCTCGGCGAGCCTGTGCAGACAGATTATTTTGCCAACGGTAAACTGCAAATACTTTTTGCGAGCGAAAATTACATTCATTTAATTGACCGCAACGGGAATTATGTACAGGATTTTCCGATAAAAATAAAAGCAGGTGCAGCCGGCGGAATTACTGTTTTTGATTACGATAATTCAAAAAATTACCGGTTGTGGATTCCGCTGAAAAATAAAACAGTAACATGTCTTAATATGGATTGCAAAACGGTGGAAGGATTTGTGCCGGTAAATATAAAAGTCCCGCTTGCAAGGCCGGTTGAACATTTACTCCTGCAACAAAAGGATTATTTTATTTTAAGTGATACTTCAGGAAATGTTTACGTTACAAACCGTAAAGGAGAGGAAAGATTTAAAGTAATTAATAAGCTTGCTTCAGGAAATTATCCTGTTTACCTGGATGCCGGTAAAGATTTATCAAAAACCTATTTGTGTTTTGTCGATATAAAAACAAAAACCCTTCGCAAACTTTCTTTGGCTGATAAAATGGAAATTTCATTGTTAAAAGCGGATATGGATGCTGAGAATTATTTCTTTGATACTTTGCAGGAGGGGGGGGCGCCTTATATTGTATTAAACAATACCGAAGAAATGCACCTTTTTGATTTCTTCTCAAAGAAAATTTCGGAAATAAAAACCAGGCAAGAATACGACAGCAAGGCAGAGGCTTTATGGTTCGGGGATAAAAAAGTGTACGCCACACTCGGAAAAACAAGCGGTACATTGATACTTATTGATGCCCGTACATTAATTCCGATTGATAATGAAATTAAATTGAGTGCTTTGCCTGCTTCGTATGATCTTATAAAGGGCCAGAGCAATTATCTGGTGGGTTTTTACCACAATAAAATATTCTGCATCAAGCCCTGATTATTTTCCGTAAGAGAAAATCTTTTTAAGTAAAACGGTATCCGGGTTGCTTTTATTTGTCATAGAAAAACTGAATGTATCTTTTTGAGCTGATAAAACGCAAATTTCGTTTTCGGCCGAATCAATACTTACACTTTTATTAAAATTACCCATAATGGTATCAAACAGGAAATTTTTATAACTGAACTGTTTGCCCAGCCAATAATATAAATGGTAGGAAGCAGGAGGCAGATTTTCCGCTAACAATTGAAAATTATTGGCAATAAAATGGTGCCGTATAATTTTATGACTATCGTTCTCTAAAAACACAAGCGCGTCATACCCGCTACGGTTTATCAATTTCAATACGTACAAAGAAGTGTTGTCGGAAATATTTTTTCCAAAAACTCCTTTATAAGGAGATTCCGGCGTATTTATATCCGACTTTTTATAGGTAAGGCTGTCGCTTGTAATTTTTGTATCTGTTTTTAAAGCAGGTTTTTCGTAAATGCGGATTATCAGCAACAATAACGCAACAGCAACAGGCACACTTATTAAAATATATTTTAATTCCGTTTGCCTTGTGGTTGATTTGGGTGCTGTGGATTTATTTGCTGTATTTGTTTTTTTATAATGTTGTTGATAGTATTGTCTGCGTTTTGCTTCTTCCTCGGTGAAGTTGTAATTTTTTCTTTGCTGTTTTTTTTGTTGAAAAGAAGCTGTCGATGTAAATGTGGTTGCCCGGTTTCTTTTGGCGTCATACCTGGAACGCCTTAACGGATTGATAAGTGTTTCGTATGCCTCTTTAATTTGTTTAAATTTTTCTTCAGCTAAGTACCCCGTGTTTTTATCGGGGTGAAAAAGCTTGGCAAGCCTGCGGTAAGCCGCTTTTATTTCGGCATTGGTTGCCGTAACAGGCACCTCCAGCAGTTTATAATAATCGGGTAAGCTCATAAAAAAAGCCTCCTGCCGGTACAAGAGGCTTTAATTAAAATGTAAAAATTTTATTTTGCAACAGAATCTTTTTTCTCGGCAGCAACACCCTTGCCAATGCTTACATCTTTATTTATGTAAACATCTGCAAAATTACGGTAGCGCATAGCGTTGTTGAAAGCATTACGAATACCAAACTGCGTAAGGCGGTAATTTCCATCGTACCACAATACTATAATCGGCGCGTCGTTCATTAAAATCTGTTCAGCTTTCATAAAGTAAACCATACTGCTGTCTTTGCTGATAGCATCGCGACCCATCACAAAATATTTATCAAAAGTCGGATTTTTGTAACGTGCCGTATTAGGATATGATTTTTGAGCGGGATCCGTAGGGACGTTAGCGCCGTAAAAAATACTTAAGAATGATTCGGGGCTCGGGTAATCCGCAATCCAGGCATCGCGCACAATATCCATTTGGCCCATTTGCGATTGCTCTAATTTTTGCGACATAGGCACTACATCAAAATCAACATTTACATTCAGATTTTCTAAAAGTTGTTTTTGTACTTCAACCACAATGTTACTGTGTTTTGCTCCGCCGCTGTTCAGGATAATTTTAACGGGAGGGAAAGCCCGGCCATTAGGATAGCCCGCTTTAGCCAATAATTTTTTGGCTATTTCCGGATTATAATCGTAACCCTGAATTTTAGAAATGTCATATCCCTCACGAAGGAAAGTTGGGGGAGTGATGCCGTTAATACCCGGGCCGAAAGCCTGGTTATTTAATATTTCTTCTACAATTTTTTTGCGATTAATAGCCAGGTTAAAAGCTTTACGTACATCCGGGTTATCGAACGGAGGGCGGCTTACGTTGAACGTATAGTATTGAGAAATCATCTCCGCGCTGTTATCCAATAAATATTTTGGCGGTTTGCTTTGAAAATCTTTAATCTGCGTTTCAACCATTTCTTTTATGGACTGAGAAGGGAGCGAAGTAATCATATCCAATTTCCCCTCTTTAAACAAAGTGAGCTCCTGTTCTTTGGTAGGAATAAACAAAACCAAAACAGAATCAAGGAAAGGAAGCCTGTTTCCTAAAGAATCAGAACCGTAGTAATTATCATTTCTTTTTAAAACAATTTTTTCTTTAGAAGAGTGAACCACATCATAGATAAAAGGGCCCGCTCCGGTTTTAATATTTTTTCCGTAACGGTCAACCGCTTCTTTTGCAACAACTACACAGGTCGGTTCCGCTAAAATCTGAATGAATACGGGGCTTGGGTGTTCTAAGGTAATTTCAAGAGTATAATCATCAAGAACTTTTATACCGTCTAAAGAACCTTTGCCGTTATAAAAATTATTTGCACCGAGTACACGGTCCTTAAATGTGCTTCCGAAATTCAAGTTGTCGGCATTTTTAGTACAGAGTAAATCAAAAGAGTATTTAAAATCAGACGCTTTTACTTCGCGGCCTTTTCCTCCCGAAAAACATTCGTCGTCCTGAAAATAAACCCCTTTACGTATCTGAAAAGTATATTTTGTTCCGCTTGCATCCATTTTCCAGCTTTCAGCAATGGCGGGTTCAATTTTTAAAGTTGCCGTATTAAATTTTACAAGTCCTTCGTTAATTTGCGTAGCCAGCAAACTTGACGTAGCATCTACGATTGAGATTGGATATAAACTCTGATAAGATTCAGATTCTGCTATGCGCACACATCCGCCGTAAACACGGCCGCCTTTTGCTTCGCTATTTCCGTTTCTGCGGTTATCGTTTTTATCGCTTCCGCCGCAGGATGCTAAAAGAAATACGGATGCTGTGGCAATTATTGCTAAGTTCCTCATAAAAAAGGGTTTAGTTCTCATTTCTGTAACCCACAAGATTAACGTTAATTTTTAAAATACGCAAATATTTTTCAGAGAAAGAACTATTGGTCGAAAGGGTCTTTTTCGCCCGAAATATCGTTTATAATCGACTGATTTTCTTTGTCATATTTGCTGCAGTCCAGCTCAATCTCGCTCATATGGGCGGGACGGTAAAAATCACCTTTTGAGAGTTTGATGGTTTTATCGGCATATACCTTGGTAAAAAACTTACCCCATACAGGCAGGGCCATTCGGGCTCCCTGGCCATATTCCATAGTGTTAAAGTGAACGCTTCGGTCTTCGCCTCCGACCCAGCAACCGGCCACTAAATCGGGGGTCATGCCTATAAACCAACCGTCGCTGTTGTTTTGGGTAGTGCCTGTTTTGCCGGCAATGGGGTTGTTTAATTTGTATTTGTAACGCAATTCGCAACCGGTTCCGTATATAACAACGCCTTTCATTAGTTCGCACATTACATAGGCTTTTTCTTCGTTAAAAACTTCATCGGTGTTCGGCACAAACTCTTCCAATACTTTTCCGTTTTTATCTTCAATGCGGGTAACAAAAATGGGCTGTACATAAGTGCCCTGGTTGGCAAAAGTTGAATTGGCCCCCACCATTTCGTATACCGAAATATCGGCAACACCAAGGCATAATGCGGGCACGGGATCGAGCGGTGCGGTAACTCCCATTCTTCGGGCAAGATTAACTACAGCGCGCGGGCCGAATTTTTTCATTAGCGCGGCACTTATATAATTAATTGACATGGCCAGAGCCAGTTTTAAAGTTTGAGGCTTACCTTCAAATTTTTCTTCGCCGGCTGAGTTATCAGGGCACCATTCTTTTCCGTCTTCGGTAGTGATACAGGTGCGCACATTCGGAATTTGGTAGCAGGGCGAATATCCTTCCTGTATTGCCAATGCATAAACAAAAGGCTTAAATGTTGAGCCTACCTGCCTGCGTCCCACTTTTACGTGGTCGTATTTAAAATGTTCGTGATTAATTCCGCCCACCCATGCTTTTATGTAACCGCTCTGTGGTTCCATAGCCATAAATCCGCATTGTAAAAAACTTTTGTAATAACGAATGGAGTCATAAGGAGAAAGTGTGGTGTCAATTTCGCCGTACCAGCTGAACACACGCATTTTTACAGGAGTATTAAATACTTTCACGATTTCCTCCTCTGATTTACCCGAAGCTTTTAAGCCTTTGTAGCGGTCGCTACGATGCATAGAAGAATTCATGATATTTTTAATTTCGTCTTTGCTGACGTTCCAGGCAAAAGGAAAATTTTTCTTTTTTTCCTGCATGAATTTTTTTTGTAAGAAGGTCATTTGCTCGGTAGCGGCTTCTTCTGCATATTGTTGCATGCGCGAATCAATAGTGGTATAAATTTTTAATCCATCGCGGTAAATATCATAAGGTTTCCCGTTTTCTTTTTTGTGCGTAGTGCACCATTCTTTCAAAAAATTATCGCGTAAATATTCACGAAAGTAAGTGGCAAGGCCCTCGTTGTGGTCTTCCGATTTATAATCAAGTTTAAGCGGAAGCGCTTTCAGTGAGTCATATTTTGCTTCGGTGATATAATTGTATTTTTTCATTTGAGAAAGCACCACGTTGCGGCGTTGCTGCGTGCGCTCTTCAAACCTCCGTGGGTTATATAGTGCGGGGTTTTTTGCCATACCTACCAGCATGGCAGCCTGTGGCAAGGTTAGTTTATCGGGACTTGTATTGAAATAAATTTGCGAGGCAGATTTTACACCTACGGCCAGGTTTAAAAAATCAAATTTGTTGAGGTACATGGTCATGATTTCTTCCTTGGTATACAGTCTCTCCAGCTTAATAGAAATTATCCACTCTTTAAATTTTTGCAGGATGCGTTCAACTTTACTTTTGGGTTTTTCCGAAAACTGCATTTTCGCAAGCTGTTGCGTAATGGTACTCCCTCCGCCCGCGCTCATGTTACCTGTCATTAAGCCGCTTACCGAACGGAAAAGAGCTTTTAAATCAACTCCGCTGTGTTCGTAAAAGCGGGCGTCTTCGGTGGCAACCAACGCGTGTACTAAGTTCGGACTAAGCTCAGAGAATTTACAATTAACGCGATTTTCCTTATAGAATTTTCCAAGCACGCGGCCATCGCTGCTGTATATAATAGAAGCTAAATTGTTTTTCGGATTTTGTAATTCTTCTACATCAGGCAACTCGCCCAAAACCCCGAAGGCGGTGAGGGAAAAAACCAAAAAAAGAAAAATTACAGGCGTAAATATCAAACTCCACGTTATCAGTATATATTTTTTATTACCGGAAGGAGAATTTTTTGCTGCCGTCATATCAGTAAACAAATGTAAGAATAAAAAGAGACTAATTTTAATCCGCTTCAAAACTAAGATATAAAACAGGATGCATTACCGATAAAATATTATTCGTCGAGATTTACATATTATTCGCGGGCAGGGCAGCAACAAGGAGAATGAAATTATTGACCGTTTTTGCAATTTTCAAATAATAAAACAATAGCTTTGCGGTATGCTGAATAAAATCGCTGTAGAGGGAATAAGGCTGTATGCTTATCACGGTTGCCTGGAGGAAGAGGCAAAAATAGGAGGGAATTATATTGTTGATGTTTATGTGGAAACAGATTTCAGCAGTGCTTCCCGTACGGATGATTTAAACCAAACGATTGACTACTGCGCCGTTTATGAAATTGTAAAAAAGGAAATGGCTATACGATCTAAACTGATAGAACAAGTTGCCGACAGGATTTACAGAAACATTACAAAAACTTTTACTGCGGTTACTAAAACAAAAGTGCGTGTAACTAAATTAAACCCACCAATGAATGGAAATGTGGAGAAGGTTTATGTTGAGGTGGAATAGCTATATTCTTATTCCGATTACCAATACATCATCAATCTGTTCGTTATTGCCCTTCCAGTCAGAAAAAGTTTTTTGTAGAATTTCTTTTTGCTCCGGGGTATTTTTTTGTGCGACAGAGGAGAGTATGTTTTTAAATTCGCCCGCAAAGAATTTTTTGTTCTGTGGCCCGCCTTTCTGATCGGGATAACCATCTGTAAACATGTAAAGCATACCCCCCTTTTGTACTTCTATGGTGTGATTTGTAAATTTTTCGGTAGCCATGCCAATTGTTACTTTATCGGCTTTAATTTCGATAAGCCTGTCTTGATTAACAATGCATAATGAATTATGAGCTCCCGCAAATTGAATCTCATTTTTGCTTATGGAAATCAGAGAAATGTCCATTCCGTATTTGGCTGAGGAATTTTCGGTTTCCTGGTGTAAAGTTTCCGGTACAGTTTTGTTTAACTCATCTAAAATTAAAGAAGGCTGCGAAAGTTTTTTATCGGCAATAATATTCTCAAGCATATTAAAAGCCATTACACTCATAAACGCGCCGGGTACGCCGTGGCCCGTGCAATCAACAGAGGCCAGCAGTACGCAGTCGTCAGTTGGCGCACTCAGCCAATAAAAATCACCGCTTACAATGTCTTTTGGCATAAAAAGGAAAAAAGAATCAGGAATGTGTTTATTAATAATTTCATCCGGAGGTAAAATTGCGTTTTGAATGTTTCGGGCGGAGTCAATGCTGTCGGTAATAAAAATATTTTTCTCTTCTATTAAATTTTTCTGAATGTTAATCTCTGTGTTTTTTCTCTCCAGTCCGATGTTTATCTTCTTTTTCTCACGATAACTTTTCCAGATAAAAAAGATAAGTACGATAATTAAAATTAATCCTCCGATAACCGAATAAATAATGATGCGTTGGCGATGAATATTTGCTTCCTGTTCGCCCATGTGCAATTCGCGTATATTTTTATCTTTTCGCAAAAGCTCGATGGCTTTTTCTTTTTTCTCTGTCTCAAAACGAGCTTGCATTTCGGTAATTACTTTCGCGTTTTCTGTATTCATCACTGAGTCATTGAGATTCGAATACAGTTCGGCGTAATGCAAAGCATTCTTATAGTCATTTTTTTTATCGTAAGCCACAGCCAGTAATTGATAGCAAGGCTTCATCATATAAACGCTTTTCATTTCGATGGCATGTTGCAAAGCAATGGATTGGTATTTTATAGCATTTGAATATTCTCCCATGTGCTCGTATATATCGCCAATATTACTGTAAGAAATCACTTTACCTAATTTATTTCCCGCAGCACCATAAAGATCTATTGTTTTAAAAGCGTAAACAAGAGCCTGTTTGTATTTGCGCGCGTCCATCAAAATAACACTCAGGTTCGAATAAGTTTCGGCAACTCCATCGTCATCTCCGAAATGTTTTCGTATCTCAAGCGATTTAAGATAATACTCTTCGGCTTTTACCGGCTGTTGTTTATTGCTGTAAATAGAACCCATATTGCTGAAACAGGAAGCAACCCTTAATGTATCGCCCGCGGCCAGCAGTATATTCATAGATTGTATATAAGTTTTAAGGGCCTGGCCGTCATTTCCCATTCTAAAATAAATATTCCCCAAATTAAGATAGGTATAACCTACGCCGCGTTTTAATCCCAGCTCTTCGCGGATCTTTAAAGTTTTTAAGTGATACTCGAGCGCGGTTTTAATATTGCCACGATCCATATAGCAATTACCAATATTATTGCAGGCAGATTGTAAGCCGAATTTATAATTCAGGGAGTCTGCCAGTTTTTCTGCTTTCAAACCAAACGCGATAGCTTTGTCGTAATCTCCAATGTCGTCGTATTTAGTAATGAGGTTGCTGTATAAAAGCACCAACAGTGTATCCTGCTTATGTGTTGGAATCAATTTTAGGAGCGAGTCGACGGGCCCGGCAAAGGAAACGCCCGATGAAACTAAAAAAAGTATAATCAAATATTTTTTCACTACGTTCTGATCCCGATTATTAAAACATCATCAATCTGTTCGTTTTTTCCTTTCCAATCAGAAAAAGTTTTTTGTAAAATTTCTTTTTGCTCATCCGTACTTTTTCCGGAAACTGAAAGGAGTATTTTTTTTAATTCACTCACAAAAAGTTTTTTGTTTTGTAGCCCTCCTTTCTGATCGGCATAACCATCTGTAAATAAATAAAGCATGCTGCCGGGCTCAGTGGTAATTTTTTGATTGGTAAAATTTCCCTGCGCACCGCCAATGTACATACGATCGGCTTTTATTTCTGTAATTTCTCCAAGGGGAGAAATAATAACCAACGGATTCCTTGCTCCTGCAAACTCAATAGTGTTTTTTTTGATTTTTATGAGAGCCATATCCATCCCATGTTTGGCTGAGGAGCTTTCGTTTTTTTGATTGAGTGATTCTAATACTTTTTTATTAAGCTCATCTAAAATCTGTGCAGGCGAACCGTTTTTAGTTTCTGTTACAATACGCTCCAATAAATTATAACTGTGCAGCGCCATGAAAGCACCGGGTACGCCGTGGCCAACGCAATCAATAGAGGCAAGCAAATCATAATCAGGTTTATTATATAACCAGTAAAAATCACCGCTTACAACATCTTTCGGCTTAAATAAAACAAACGAATCGGTAAAAGATTCCGTAAAACTGTTTTGTGCCGGAAGTATAGCGTCCTGTATACTTTTTGCGTATTCAATGCTGTCGGTAATCTGAATGTTCTTTTCTTCAAGAATTTGTTTTTGCTCCTGTATGGCAATATTTTTTTCTTCCAATAAACTATTCGCTTTCTTTTTCTGATTGTGGCCCTGTAAAACAAAAAATACAAGGGTCAATGCGAGCGTAATGCCTCCTAAAGAAGAATAGATGGCAACTTTTTGTTTTTTAATGTTTGCTACCTGTTCAACCGACTGAAGCTCTTCAATGCTTTTATTTTTTGTAAGCAACTCAATTTCCTTTTCTTTTTTGTCGGTATCAAAGCGTGTTTGCATTTCGGCCATGCTTTTGTTTTTTTCGTCGCTTAAAATAGAATCGCGTAGAGCCGAGTACAGGTTTAGGTATTCGTACGATTTTTTAAAATCACCTTTACTTTTATAAACAGAAGAAAAACCATTATAACAGGTAGCGATTAAATCTTTTGCTTTTATTTCTTTAGCGATTTTTAATGCATTAACATATGCCTCTTGTGCCATGCCTCCCTTATTCAGTTTCAGTAAAATATTACCGATAGAATTATAAGTATTGGAAATACTGTACTGCTCGCCCGTTTTTTTATTTAATGTAAGTGCTTCACGATACTTAACCAGGGCATCGTCATACTTTTTTTCATTTTCTAAAAGCGAACCTATGTTTAATAAATTATAAGAGATACCCTGTATATTGTTTATTTCCCTCGCTAATCTTAAACTTTCATCAAAATACTCCATGGCTCTGGTAAAATCTTTTTTCTTCTGGTAAGCGGAACCAAGGTTGTTATAAGCCGAAGCCATATTATACTTATCACTTGCGGATTTTGAAATAGCCAGAGAAACTTCGTAATTCTCAATGGCCTTATCAAAGTTTCCGAGCGTGTTGTAAATAATACCAATATTGTTTCGTGTTTGGGCAATACCGGTTTTATCATTTATTTTTTCATTCAGTTTTAAGGAGTTCAAATAATATCGGAGTGCCTTGTCATAATCGGAAAGAAAATAAAAAACAGAAGCAATGTAATTATAGGTACTCGCCATTCCGGCAGTATCCTGCAGGTTTTTTTGTATCTCTAATGAATGATGATAATTCCGGAGAGCTTTTGCATATTGGCCCAATAAATAATATACGATACCCATGTTGTTTTGCGAGCTTACCATTCCTTTTTTATCACCGATAGCTTCTTTTATTTTTCTTGATTTTTCGTAATAATCAATAGCCCTGGGATAATCGGCCTGCATATGATAGTGTACACCCAAAGTATTGTAGGCAAATGCTTCGCCTGATTTAAAATTCAGTTGTTGCGATAAGGCAAGGCCTTTGTCAACAAAGAATTTAGAAGAATCCGGATTAATCCGCATTAAACTGTAAGCAATATCATTATAGATTTTTGCCAATGAAGTATCGGCTTTGGGATTTGCGGCAATAATTTTAAACAAAGAATCAAGCCTGTGCCTGACCTGCGAATAGCATGAAAAATGTATGAGTAAAGAAAAAGAAAATACCAGTTTTCTCATACCCGGAAAATTTGCAGCGTTAAAATTCGTTGTAGCTAACAGGTAGCGAGGGCACGTATTTGGAAAATTCCTCGCCCGATTCTTTCATATCGGTATCGCGCGCGTCGAAATGCCAGATAATTTCGGCTTCGTACCCTTCTTTATGTATTTTTTCCAATTGGTAAAAAATGTCTAAAATAAATTTTGCCGAGGTGGAATTAAAATATTCTAATTTAAAATCAATGCTTACTTTTTTTGATTTACCGAAATTGTTTTTTTGAAAATAAAGTACGGAGCGATAACCGTCAAACCAGCTCACAATGGGCGCAAAAAATTTAGCTGTGTTCTCAGGCCTTGATTCGCCTGAAATCTCAAACTTATTACTCGCCGGATCGATGATAACTTTAGGGGTTGTTTGTGTGGCTTCTAATAATATTGCGTCCATAAGCTTATTTACTTACTATAGTCTGTAAAACAAAAAAGGAAATATCGTCGGTAACAGGTTTAAAATCAAAACTTATTTTACACCCGGTACGGATAGAGATATCAATGATCCCCAGGCCACCTCCGCTTTGCGGACTTTCAGTTATCTTTTCGCGATATAGCGCTTTTAAACCTTCCTTGTCGAGCGAGTTTACTTTTTCGAGTCTTTGAGAAAGTAAGGGTACGTGTTTGTTATGAATATAGTTTCCGGTTTGAATGGTAAAATGGTCGTCGAATTCGGAAATAGTAAAAATGGTGGAAGTGTGTTTTTCAGGAAACCTTTCTCCTTCAAGCGCGTAGTTATGACGGCTTATATTATCAAGGCACTCAACCACAACGGCATAGAATCGCTTTTTAAGCTGAAAGTCCATTTCTGTGGTATCGATAATTTTTTTTACGGAAGAAAGAAGTGAGGTAACTACTTTGTGTGTAAAATCGCCGAGGAAGGACATAACAATACGTCTTTCGTTCATGTATTTGTATACATCGTGTATGGCAAGAGGCTCTGTACTCATATAACTGTTATAACAAATATAACAAAATATAATTTTAAGCAAAACCGCACTGGAAAAAGCTTTGCTTTCATTGTTTATTTTTATTCTGTATCTTTGCGCGTCAGTAAAGGGTCCTGTGGCCGAGCGGCTAGGCTCAGCTCTGCAAAAGCTGCTACTCCGGTTCGAATCCGGACGGGACCTCCCAAACAGACAAGCCCTAAAAGTTCGAACTTTTGGGGCTTTTTTCTTTCCAATTAAGAGACAAAATAATTAGAAAATGGAATTCAACCCAAACAACCATGTTATTAAACTCTGTGTTCAAGGTATGGACATGGAAGGAAAAGGCAAACCTGAAGAGGCAAGCAGACTATTTCTTCAAGCCTGGAACGAAGCGACAAACGACTTTGAAAAATTTATCGCTGCTCATTTTGTGGCCCGACATCAAAAAGATGTTCGCGACAAATTAAAATGGCTCGAAACAGCTTTGCAGTTTGCATTAAAAATAAATAACGAAGCTGTTACGGGAGCTTTTCCTTCTCTATATTCAAACATTGCCAAATGCTATGAGGACTTAAACGACCCTGACAAAGCAAAAAAGAATCATGAATTAGCAATTTCGTTCAAGAACAAACTATCTGACAAAGGCCCTTTTTATCACGGTACGAAGGCAGATCTGCAGGTTGGCGATTTGCTGACAGCAGGGTACAGTTCTAACTACAAGTCAGAACTCACAATGAATCACATTTATTTCACAGCCTTGGTTAATGGGGCCGGACTTGCTGCAGCATTAGCTAAAGGTGATGGACGTGAACGTGTTTATATGGTTGAACCGACAGCGAACTTTGAAAATGACCCGAACGTTACAGACAAAAAATTTCCGGGCAATCCGACACGTTCATACCGCACCCAAGCACCATTGAAAATCGTTGGCGAAGTAACAGATTGGGTGAGACAAACACCTGAGGAACTCCAAAAATGGCGCGAAAAGTTGGCGAATAACAAAGGAGATATTATTAATTAATTTCCGAGATGCCCACCTTAATATTCGTGAGCACATCCGTAAGTGTTGCACTCTTGCCAGCAGTAGTTTTTTTGCCCGTTTTCATTTTCGCTCAGGTATCAACCGTTTGGTTAAAGCCCTTCTTTATTTCATCTATTATCATATCAAAAAATTAATGAACTTAAATTAAGTTTAATTCCGTGATAATCAATAAAAACAATCTTTTAACATAAAAATAATTTGTTAGGTAACTTAAAAGTTACATATATTTGCGTAACCTGAAAGTTACTCATTATGGAAAACGAAATTAAAAAAACATGGTTTTTCGAGCAATCGCCGAACGAAGTATGGGAATACCTGACCAAACCAGAACTCATTGAGCAATGGTTAATGAAAAACAATTTTCAACCCATTCTTGGCCAAAAATTCCAATTCACTTTTGCGGCCAAAGAAGGTAGTAAATACGTTGGTGTTGTGAACTGTGAAGTCTTAGAGATAAAACCCTTTTCTAAACTTTCTTATACTTGGGACGGAAGTACATCGGATGGAAGAATTTTTAATTCGGAAGTTACATGGACACTCGTTTCAAAAGACAATGGCACAGAACTACAACTATCGCACGACGGATTTACAGTATTGGAAGATATCCTGAATCACAGCGGTGGATGGGATAGCTGCTGGAAACGATTTGAAGAACACATTAACGCAACCAAGAAATGATAACACAAACACTTGATGCATTCCAGGTCATTGCCGACCCAAGCCGCAGACAAATGCTAATGATGCTTTCAAAAGACAGCATGACCATTAACGCCCTGGCTGAGAATTTTGATATGAGTCGCCCTGCTGTCTCAAAACACATAAAGATCATGTATAATGCAGGCTTTATCTCCATAAAAGATATAGGCCGTGAGCGATATTGCACCTTAAAAGAAAATGGTTTCGATGAAATTCAAGGCTTCATAAACTACTTCGATAAGTTCTGGACCGGCAAATTGAAAAAATTAGAAACTCTATTAAACAACAAGGCAAAGGAAAAATAATTTATATCACTAAAACAAATTATCATGGAAAAGAAAAACTTTCAAAGCAGTATTACCGCAAGCATTAGTGCCGGCGAAGCAACAAAAAAAATAAGTAAAGTTCCTGAATGGTGGGGTGTAACTTTTAGCGGCGATTCGGAAAAGCAAAACGATAAGTTCGTTGTAAAAATGGGCGGAGATTCATTCTTCAATTTTACAATAACAGAATTAGTCCCTGGTAAAAGAGTTGTTTGGCTGGTTACGGATTGCCACATGCCCTGGTATTCTAACAAGAAAGAATGGGCTAATACAAAATTGATATTCGATCTGTCCGAAAGCAATGGAGGAACTATAGTGAATTTTACTCATGAGGGCCTCACTCCCGACGTTGAATGTTACAAGGATTGTGAACCTGGCTGGTCTCATTGGATCCGGACAAGTTTATTATCTTATTTTACCACGGGAAAAGGCCAGTTTAAGCAACGTAAAATGATAAAATATTCTGTAAGCGTCGATCTGCCTAAACCTTCAAATGTTGTTTTTGGCCATCTGCTTAATGATGTTTCAAAATTCTGGCCCGAAGATTTTAAAGGAGAAAGTAACAAATTAAATGATGAATTTGTCTTCACAACAGGCGAAACACATTATTCAAAAAACAAAGTGGCAGAATTAGTACCCAACAAAAAAGTAGTATGGCTTGTAACTGACAGTATCCGCAAAACAGACAACTATAATTGGACGGGTACAAAAATGATTTTTGAATTAACTCCTAAAGGTGATAATACCCTGCTTAAATTTACTTATGATGGCCCCATTCTCGAAAATGAGTATGAGCGGTTAGTTCAAATATGTGATATGTGCATAAAGGAGATGTTTTACAACTTCGTAGTAAATGGCAAGGCAAAATAAAATTTAATTGATCCGAAATGGTAAATAAAAACTATACAGCGACCATTGAAGTGACAAATTCTCCGGAGGAGATTTTTCAACGCATCACTAACGATGTCGCAAAATGGTGGGGCGGTAAAGACTTTTCCGGAAGAAGTATTAACGCGAATGATGAGTTCATTGTTAACCATCCCGGTGCTCACTACTCAAAACAGAAGTTGGTTGAAGTTATTCCCGGTAAAAAGGTGGTATGGCTTGTCACTGAAAGCAAGCTCAGTTGGTTGAAAAATCAGGAGGAGTGGACAAACACCAAAATGGTTTTTGAAATAAGCGCCAAAAGTTACTCCTACCTCCTTCACTTTACTCATGAAGGCCTTGTTCCGGAAAAAGAGAGTTATATTAGGTGTTCTGAGGGTTGGAATATGGTAATTAAGGATTGGTTGTATACTTTGATCATGTACGGCAAACCCCATTTTTAAAATACATTAATAACAAATAAATTTTTACAACATGAAAAAACAAAAAGATTTCAGTATAAACTTCACAGTCAAAGCTACCGCGAAAGAAAGTATGAAAGGCATAAGCCAGGTTAAACAATGGTGGGCGAAAAAATATAAAGGAAAGGCTGCCAAACTAAACGATAAATTCTCTGTGTATTTTGGAGGGCCTAAGGATACCTTTGTGGATTTCAAAATTTCTGAAGTTATTCCTGAGAAGAAAGTTGTCTGGCTGGTAACCGACTGCAATCTGCATTGGATTGATGATAAGAAAGAATGGAAAAAGAACGAAATTATTTGGAATCTTACCGAGAAGAACGGGAAAACTAAAATTGATTTTGTCCATAAAGGGATGACTCCACAAAGTGAATGCTACGAGAGTTGTAAACCTGGTTGGACACATCATATCAAAGATAGCCTCATCAAACTTATTGAAAACGGCAAAGGTTTTCCTGAGTAAATTTATTTCCTTTCCTTGTTGTAATCCCGACGCATAGTTATTTGTTTTATTCGTTAAGTAAGTAATACAAATCTTTTTTGCAATTAGTCAATACCTGATAAAGTCGGCAACCTGTTCAATCCCTTGATAAATTATAGTTTATCAGGGGGTTCTGTTAGAAATATTTACTATTTTTACTTTAGATAACGTATTTGGCATTTGCAAATGAAAACAAATACTTAAAAATGGATATGTGGCGACAATCCGCAAGTTAGCGGTCATTGTATAACAGAATAAATTCAAGTTATTTAAACTGCAATCTACAAAAACAATAAAATGAATACCATAATTACCATTTTACTTGTAGTGGCAGGCATCATTGCCATACCTTTAATCCTTGCGCTTTTCATGAAGAGGGAACATTATGTCAAGCGTGAAATTATCATCAATGCGCCCCGACAAACAGTATTTGACTATTTAAAATTGCTCAAAAACCAGGACGAGTTCAACAAACATGCAATGGCTGGCCCCGACAGGAAAAGAGAATTCAAAGGAACGGACGGAACAGTTGGATATATTTATGCCTGGAGCGGAAATAAAAATGCCGGTGTAGGAGAAAAGGAAATTAAGAACATCATTGAAGGAAAAAGAATTGAAACAGAAATTCGTTTTGTAAAACCAATGGTTGCCATTGCCCATATGATCATGGAGACAGAATCTTTATCCAACCCTCATAACTATCAGGATCAAACCAAAGTATACTGGAGCAATGCCGGTACATTGAAATATCCTTTGAACATAATGATACCAATGGTAGAAAAATCGGTTGCGAAAGATATGGATATTAGTTTGTCAACTTTGAAAAACATTCTCGAAAAATAATCACGTACTATTACCATTGAAGAACCGAAAAATTGTCGCTTCTGTAATTACTTTGTTTTACATTCCCGTATATAACATTCACTATAGCCCTTAACAATATTTGTCTACCTTTAAACAATGAAGCAGATATAGTTTAAAACAAGCTTTATGAATTTTACTTTCAACCATAAATTAACAGGCATATTTTTTTTAGCTGTTGTAAATTTAATGCAAGCTCAATCCGGTCAGGACACTATAAGTTGCAGAAAATTGATTGAACGTGGCGAAGAAATTTATTTAGATAAACCGGACTCAGCAACGATATTGTGGAATTCAGCAAAAAACCTGGTCGAAAAAAACCTGAATTCCCTGAATGGATCTAATAATGGTTTAAAAAATACTTTTTTGAAATACGAGGCGCAGATTTTAAGTAATCTGTCTTTTATATATAAGAATAAAGGAGACATTGCTACTGCATTAGACTATTTTGAAAGAAGTCTTAAAATAAGCGAAGAGATCGGGGACAGAATCGGCGAGGCGATAGAATTAAATAATTTAGGCGTTCTCCATCAAAATTTAGGGGACATTCCGAAGGCCTTAAAATATTATGAACGAAGTTTAAAGATAAGGGGGGAAGTTGAGGATAAAAAAGGAATAAGCAACGTTCTTAATAATATTGCTGTTTTGTATCAGCAACAGGGTGATAACACGAAGGCGCTGGAATTCTTTGAGAAAAACCTCAAATTGCAGAAAAGCCTGAATGATAAAAGCGGAATTTCTACCTCATTAAATAATATTGGTTTTATTTATGAGAATGAAAAAAAACTTGATGTTGCCCTGGAATATTTTGAGCAGGCATTAAAAATTGAGAAGGAGATTAATGATTTAGCCGGAATCGGGATTTGCCTTAATAATATAGGATCAGTATATGAACGACTTGGAAATAATAAAAAAGCGCTTGAATATTTGGAATGGTCTTTAGCCAAAGGAGAAGAGGTTCAGGACAAGCGGGGCATAGCTGTTTCGCTCAATCATATAAGCGGAATCTATATTGAAAATAAAGAATACAATAAGGCCCTGGCCTATGCACTGAAATCAATGAAACTAAGCAAAGAAATTGGTTATCCCGTGAATATCAAACCGGCGGCGGAGAATTTAAGCAGGATTTATAAAGCACTTGGAGATTATAAAAACTCAATGATCAACTATGAATTAAGTGTATTGATGAGAGATAGTATTGCCGGTAAGGAAACAAAAAAGGCCATTTTAAAGAACCAATTGCGGTTTGAATTTGAAAAGAGGGAAATAGAGATAAAGGCAAATTTAAAAGCCGACCTGGAAAAGAAAGAGGTGCTGGCAAGAGTTGAATCAAAAAAACAACAGGTAATTTTAATTGCAGTATCAGGCGTAGGTTTAATTTTATTGTTTTTTGCTTTATACGCTTACCGGAGCTTTTTGCAAAAGAAAAGGGCAAACGAAGAAATAACGAGACAGAAAACAATTATAGAAGGCGAAAAGAAGGAAATACTTGATTCAATTAATTACGCGCAGCGGATACAACGCACTCTTTTGCCTTCAGAAAAGAACATTGAGAAAATGATAAACAGGCTAACCAAAGAGAAGTAAATACATTGAAAATCAATAATTTCAAGGGATTTTTTTATGACATAACTTTTTACCTGGAATACTCCTCTGCCATCAATCCCGCAATGGTCATTCTTATTTCGCCATAAGTAAATTCATCACCAAGAGCCTGTTTCAGGCTGCCGGGTATCATCGTGTCGAGTTTTTTTGAAGCAGTGAGAATGCTTCTTATTTTATCGCGGCTTACAAATTCAAGAGCGGATAATTGCCCCTTAGCCACAAAAGTTACCAGGTGCCCTTCAATAGTTCCTACTGTTAAGTTCCGTTCTTTCGCAATTTCTTCGGGCATTTTTCCCTGCTTGTATAATTTTAAACTCTCCAGTTTAGTATCGGGCTTCGGTTCTTTTATTCCGGTTTCTTTTTCGCGTTTGCGCCGGTTGCTGCGTTCTTTTTTCTTTTTTTCCTGTTCCGGATTAGCAAGTATATCTTGTAGTTGTTGCACACGCGGAACATCATTTACTGATTTATTTACTTCCTGTTTATCAAAAGCGGTGTCGCTTTGTATGGATTTACAAAAAGCCACGGCCTTATTTATTTTTTTAATCTGCGTGTAGGGCAGGGGTTCCAACTTAACCAATTCCGTTAAATACTTCCGTACTTTTTTTTCTGAATTTAATTTTTCAACCTGAGCCAATACAACACTTGCAATTTTTTTCAATTGCGAATTAAAATAAGTATCGGCTTCGGTTACTCTTTTGGTAATCAGCTCAAGATAATTGGTTTCTTTGTTTGAAAAAACCCGGATGAGTTGCTGCGAAAAATTATCCGCGTGCGTTTTTAAATCAATTACTTGTTTGGTCAGTTCATCCGCCCACTTACGGTGTTTTTGTTTACCTGAAAGTTTTTCGCTTTTTGTGTACGAAGCGGCATGTTCATTAAACGAATCCGTCAAATCACTAAAATTAAAGCACTGTAGGAGGTAAGATTGTAAAAACAAAAGCGTTTCTTTTTTTACCAACTCGTTGGGGTTTTCCTGTACCGATTTTGTTTTAGAAAACTCACTTACTTTTTCGTCCTGCGCAAGGCTGCTGAAATTTACTTTAGAAGTTAACACAAGTCCCTGCAAAGAACGTAAGCGTGATAAGGCCACATAAATTTGTCCCGGCGCAAAAGCATCAGCAATATCTATAATGGCTTTGTCAAAAGTTAACCCCTGACTTTTATGCACTGTTATAGCCCAGGCTGTTTTAAGCGGGTATTGTGTAAAACTTCCCGCTATGTTTTCTACTACCTCTTTGGTAGTTTCGTTCAGCGAGTATTTTATATTTTCCCATTTATATTTTTCTACTTCTACCGGGTCGCTTCCGTCTTCAAATTCAACTTCTATTTTTTCACTTGACAAATCAGAAACCACGCCGATCTTCCCGTTAAAAAAACGTTGTTGTCCGCTCGGGTCGTTTTTTACAAACATGACCTGCGCGCCCTTTTTTAATTCCAACGATTTATCCACGGGAAAAGAAAACTCACTGAACTCATCCTTTACCTCCGCTTCAAAAAAATGCGATTTTGTTTTCAGTTCATTTAAAAAACTTCCGTTAATCGCGGCGGCTTTGTTGTTATGTGTAGTGAGGGTAATGTAATTTTCTTTCGGAGATGGTTTAAAACCGGGTTTGTAAAAAGTATTTAAAAGAGAAATATCATCGGTGGTAACGCAATTGTTTCGTAAATTATTAAGCAGAGAAATAAAACCGGCTTCGTCTTGCCGGTAAATTTTATCCAATTCAATATAAACAGGTTTTTCCAGTTGCAAAGCGCGAGCGTCAAAAAACCAGGGACTTTTATAATATTCTTTTAAAACACTCCACTCTTCATTTTTAACTACAGGCGGTAATTGTAATAAATCGCCAATAAATAATACCTGTACTCCGCCAAATGGCGCGTAATTTTTTCGGCGCACATATTTTAACACTACGTCAATTGCATCAAGTAAATCGGCACGGAGCATACTCACCTCGTCAATTACCAACAGTTCCAACTCGCGTAACAATTGCCTTTTGTTTTCGCCCATTTGTTGGTTTTTAATAAGCGAAGCCGGGTCTGTCATTTTAAAGGCGGAAGAAAACGCGGAGCCCTGTTGGTTAAACGGAACAAAACTCCCGAAGGGCAATTGAAATAAAGAGTGAATAGTTACTCCGCCCGCATTAATAGCGGCAATGCCGGTTGGTGCGGCAACGAGTGTTTTTTTATGCGTGTTTTCAATAATGTGTTTTAACAAAGTGGTTTTACCGGTGCCCGCTTTACCGGTAAGAAAAACATTTTTATGGGTGTGATTAATAAATTTAACGGCAAGTAAGGCGTTTTCAGAAAGTGTTATTTGTGAGGCCATGTTCTTAATAAAAAGGTAAATTTAGCTATTAATGTTTCGCTAAAACCATAAAATGACGATTGTTAAAAATTTCTCAATTTAAAAAAACACTTTTTAATTCGCTTTTAAAATCGTAATTTGCATACAATAACACCTATTTGTGTTCGTTTCTGTAAAACCATGGGCAAATTGAAATATATCCTGCTTTTTATATTTTTTTCAGGGATGTGTTTTGCCCATACGTCGGGCGATTCTTTAAAAGTGCAGCAAATAAAAAATAAAATGAAAACTATCACTTCAGCTGAGCCAAATTCTGAAGACGCGGATTTACTTTTTTTGCTGGATGCATTTAAGGGAAAAGAAATTATTGCCACCGGGGAAGCTACACATGGTTCAAAGGAATTTTTTACCATGAAACACCGGCTCTTTAAATTATTGTGCGAAAGAAGCGATGTAAGAATATTTGGGTTGGAAGAAAGTTATGCCGCGGGTTTGTTGGTTAATGATTACATAAACGGAAGGGGCAACTTGAAAGTTACCGATGTGGTGATGAAGATGTCGTTTATGTGGCGAACAAAAGAAATGAAGGATATGATTGAGTGGATGAAGGCTTATAATGACGATATTCTGAATAAAGACAAAGTAACTTTTTTCGGCTTTGATTTTCACGGCCCGCACCATGCGGTTAAACTTTTGTATAAATATTTTGAACAAACCGATACTGCTTACCTTACACAGATAAAACCTTTTCTGAAAAAGTTTGAGGAGGTAACTTATCCCAAAGAAAAAATCGGCGATAAGGAGTTTACGGAAAATGCTAATTCGATTTCGAAAATAATAAATACTTTAAAAAGCAATCATCAAAAATATGTTTTACTTGCCGGAGAAGAAAAATGGACGGAAGCAGGTCATTTATTAGAATGCCTTTTTCAGTATACCGATACGTATAAAAGCGGTGACGTAGATTTTTTTAAGCGCGACCCTTATATGTGCAGTAATGTAAAATGGATGCATAATTTAAAACCCGGCAGCAATAAAATGATGTTATGGGCGCATAACGAGCATGTAGCATCTGGCGGCAGTTTGCCTTCGATGGGAAAATTGTTAAAGCAGGAATTCGGAGACAAATTTTATGCAATTGGTTTTGTTTTCAACGAAGGTGAATATACCGGGACAAAACAATTTAAATGTTCTGCTCTCGAGGCGGGAGTATTTTCGTTTAAGCCCGCCCCCATTGGTTCTTTTTCAAATATTGTAAGCCTTACCGGAGTGAAGATTGGTTTTTTACCAATGGATGGAAAGGGCCTTGATGAAAAAACAGCAAATTGGCTTTGTGGTACTCAACGTGTGTACGAAGTTGGTTACAGAGGGTTTGATAACATGAAAAAATTACTGCTAAAAAAAAGAAAGCTTGCCGAAATTTACAATGCAGTTTTTTTTATTGAGAAGGTTACCAATACGGAGCACTATTTATTCGGCCCGGCCAAAAACGGAGCGGTTTATTTTAATCCTTTCCCTACTAACTGAATAATTTTATTTTGCTTTATTTTCAAGCCACTCAACAAAATCAAAATTCTTATTGAGTAATTCTTCTCCTGCCACCTGATGTTCCTTTTTTAATTGCGCAACAATAGATTTAAGCGCTGTTTTGTTTTTGAGTATTGTTAAGTCCTCGCCGGCAAAGGTAATACCCTCCAATATTTTGGTTTGCTTTTTAAAAGAAGGCTCTTGCGCTATAAACCGGCGCGTGTTTTGTAAGCGATTTTCAAAAAGTAAGTCATCAGTTTCGTTCAGCACAACGAGGTAAAGCATACGTGCGTTTATCTGCAATTCTTTGCGGAAATTAATTTCGCGTTCCACATTTAATATTTTATTAAGCCATTTAATAGCTCCCTTATAATTTTTTACCATCAATTCGGTAATAGCTATAAAATAAAATAAATCGTAAAGTATAGGGCCGAAAGTCAGGTCAATTTTTTTTAATTCAGGTTCTATCTCAGCAATAACGGCTGCCGCTTTTTCATGCTGACCGGTTTTATAATAAAGATACAGCTCGCTTTCGTACGTATTAATAAAAACGCGGGATTGAAAAGTGGGGTTTTTTATACCATAAATAGGTAAAAAAGTGCGTTGTTCTTTAAGTAATGTTTCTGTTTCACTGTATTTTTTAAGGAACAGCATAATGTTTGCCAGGTTATTGTAATTTAAATGATAAATGGCGGGCAGGTCTTTTATAAACTGGGGTGCTTTATCCATAGTATTTTTAATTTCCCGGTAACAGCGATAGCGCTCGGTGTTATTACTTTCAATAGTATAAATGAGTGCTAATGCGGAATAATAATAGTACCTGGACCAAAAACTGTTTATTTCCGATTTTGGAGGAAAAATATTTTTGAGATCCTTTTTACAGGCATTGATGTATTTTGGCGTTACGGTCCCTTTGTCGATTTGAATCTGTATGTCAAATGCAAGCCGCATCAGTATGGTTTGAATTTTAAGAGCGTCAAGCAATCGTAACTCTTCCTGTATGTTTTTATACAGATTTTTATCATCTTCGGCATTGATAAACAAAATGGTTTCCCAATGGATAAGGATCATCAGGATGGAAAATTTTTCCAGGCTGTAAGCTTCCGTTTTAGCTTTTTTAATTAATTTTTTACAATGCGCGAAGAGCCCGCGGTTGTATAAAATTTCGATGGAGGTAAGAGTGGAAGCATAACGGCCAAGAAAAGTTTTTTCTTTGTTAAATGAGTTAAGGCTTTCTAAAATATGATTATAGAGGTAATGTTTTTCGGAGGGAAGATGCTTGATAAAAGTTTCTTCGGCAAAAGTTTTTTTAACTTCCGCTTCATCATATTCGGCCTGCGCTTCAATGGCGTCGAACAGGCGTGTATAATTATTGGTATCGCCAATAGTATGGCGTGAGGAGTGTATTTTAAAATACCTCTTCTCAGACATGCTGAGGCTGTGTATAAGCTGATGAAGTTCTTCAGAGGGCTTCATAGGTGCGTTTCAGATTTCCAACGAAATATATACGAATGTAGGGATTTTAATTAATAAATAAAACCGATTATCGTAAAAATATCGTTCAGATATCCAATAATTATTTAGAGAAAGGCTCTTTATAAGCAGGGTTATAATAACACTGTATTTCAATTCCCTTAAAATAATTTATGGTAGTAATAAGTTTAAACTTACTTTTTAATTTGTTTTCGATGATATGCCCGGGGTCACCTATACTTTCAAAAGTGTTTGTATGATAAATCATTTTATAACCTGTCAAGTTTTCGGTTTCAGGCCAGTCCGTGTTAAATGGGGTATAAATGCCATGTGCCTTCAGATATTCATGTTTAAGATGATAGGCTTTAATATAAAAGCTCCTTTTGTCATAATAGTAAGAAAAAAGATCCTGGCAGTCATTAGTTATAAAAGTATTTTTGCTTTGTACCTTTTTAAGAAATACAATAGCTTTATCGTATTCAAATGTACTTTCGCGCGGGTACGTAATTTTTTGAAGGGAAAAAAAGGACAAAACCCCGAATACGAGAAACTTGATGTAAAAATTGAGCTTAAGCAAAGAAAAGATATATGCGTAAAGCAGGATAAAGCCTATGGATGTAAAAAGCACGTATCGCTTAAGAAATATTGGAATATATCCGGCCATAAAGTAATTGATAAAAATAAGGCCCGGGCCGACTATAAAGGCGAAGAGAATCAGTTTTTTGCTGATTGGCTGTTGGCGTAATTTTTTAACAGTCAGCACAAGTAATAAAGTAAGTAATATCGCGTATGTATAAATATTGAATAAATCTTTTGAATTAAAAAAATCATAGATACAATCTTTAAATACGCGGTAAGTTGGTTTGGCCAGCCAAAAGTTTTTAATTCCGTTCTGACTGTATTGAAGCAGCCGTTCAATCCACGGATACAAAAACGAAAAGGTTGCTAACAAAGAAAGGCAAAAAAGAATCAGTGTTTTTTTAGAAACACTGAACCGCAGATTCTTTTTTTCAATGTCGTTCAGGGGATATATAATATGAAGTGCTAAAACAGGAAATAAAATAATTTCGCCAACGATTATAAACCCGGCAAGAAGATGAAAATATATAACAGAGGCGTTCAATATTCCTAAAAGCAATGCTTTCCAAATTTTCGGAACTTCTACTAAGCTTAAGAAAACATGATAAGTAAGAATAGAGAATAAAATTAACACTGAAAAAGTCCTTGCTTCTATACCATAAAAATATAATTCATTAGAAGTAAAATACATCATGGAAGCAAAAACAGCCGTTTGCCAGTTAAAGAAACGAATACAAAATAAAAACAATGCCGAGCCCGCAAGGGAACTTGCGGTAACAGAGAACAATCGTATACCATACGCATCGTCGCCAAAAATCATTACCCAATAATGAAGCAGACTGATATAGAGTGGGGGATTAGGGTCATTTTTAAGGCTTTCTTCAATTATTTCAGAAATGTCATGGCCCGACCAATACACGCTATAGGCTTCATCAAACCAAAAACTGATGAAAGCAATACCATAACTTTTAAAAATAAGGTGGATAAGGAAAATGGCAAATGCAAAAAGGTACTTATACTTTACAAGTATGTTGTTCATAAAGGAATCAGATTAAGATAATTTACCGGGTTTTTAACTTTTGTTTCCTTGTATTTTGCCCATGTCCTGAGAATATGAAAAACTAAGGCGTAACTATCATTACTGTCAATTATATGGCATGAAGAGTGAATTATAGAATACCTCTTTTTAAACATGTTTTAGCTGTATAATAAGCGGGTTAAGTTATTTTAAGGGCTTCATCAGGTATTCCGTATTCCCTATGAAATCTTTGGCTAAAATACTATTTTTTATAAATAAAATGCCGTTTTTCATACAAACGGGGATTTTGGATATTTAATAGTAAAGTCTTTGAAAACAATTATGTAAAATAGTAACACACTAGCATTTAAATTATTAAGTTTGCTTTCGTTTATGGGAAGATTCTGGAATTATATTAAGGAAAAGAAGGAGATATTTATAAAATGTATTGTTCTTTTCGCGGTTGCTTTCTTATATCTCGGAAGGGCGTTTAATGATATTACTCCTTATCCTACCGGCGACGGGCCTGAGTATATAATGACAACCGAAGCGGTTTATAACCACTTCAGCTCAGATATAAGGCCTGGAGATTTTGATTCGTTTAAGAAAAGTTATACCAGAACGCATAAATGGGAAGACAATTATAAGTACCCGCATTTTGACCAAATGCACGAGTATTTTATGTTAAAGGATTTACAATTTATGTCGCAATTTGGCGGCGTTTACGTTGATAAGAACGCAAAAAATTACGGCTATCATTTTTTCTTTTACTCCTGGTTAAACGCCCCCGGAAGATATATCGCCGAAAAGATTGGAGCCAATCCGCTGAGATGTTTCCAGGTAACAAATGCTTTTTTTGTAATAATAACCTGTTTCTTTTTACTTTTTTCCTCTCCTTTTGCCCTCTGGCAAACTGTTCTTATAGCCTTGTCGTTTTGTTTTTCAAGCGCTTATTGGTACTTGGGATGGACACATCCCGAAGTATACACGGTATGCCTCGTTACTTTAGGCTTTTGGTTTTTCCTACTTAAGCGGCATTATTTGGGAATATTGCTGGTTGCAGTTGCCGCATTGCAAAATCAACCTTTGTTAGTAGCACTTGTATTTATGGCTTTGAAAACCATGTTGGATAAAGGATTTAATTTTAAAAATATTTTCAGAATATTTCTATCGTCGGTTATTTTTCTGTGGCCTGCCATTTTTTATTACCTGCATTATAATACAACTAATCTTATTAAGGATGCCGGTTTTTTAAGTACGGAATATATTACATTTACCCGTGTGTTTGGCTTTTACACCGATGTAAACCAAGGTGTTGTTTTAGTAATTCCGCTTATCCTGCTACTGTTTGTATTTTTCTTTATCCGTAAATGGGTTTTAATTATTTCAAAAAAAGAACCTTTTGATTTTAATTATCTTTTTCCTGTTTTTCTTATCATAATGACTTGCGTGGTAAGCACCATGGGTAACTGGAACCACGGGCAGGCTGTGGTAAACCGCTATGCCTCCTGGTTCAGCGCAATTGTACTGATATTTACAATTATCAGTATTAATCAATTCAGGCACGTGGTGAGTTTAACCCTGATGAATTATGTTTTTATGACGCAAGCCATAACCACGCTATATCATGACCAGTTTAATTTATTTGACTGGAGCCAGGATGTGCATAAGCCTTTGGCAAAATGGTTTATAGAAGAGCACCCGGGTTTATATAACCCCGACCCGACTATTTTTATTGTACGCACAACCCGTGATTATGACTTCAGGCCTTCGGCCTCGCCTGTTTTTTACCTGCGAAACAAGAATGAAATTACAAAAATGGCTGTGCATAAGGATATGGTAGATAGTTTGGTGCAATACGGTTTTTCAAAGCAGGAGATTAATTTTATAAAACCCAAATTACATTTTATAAATAATTGGGCTTATTTAAACAAAGGAGAATTTGTGTGCGAAAAAAGCGGGGAGGAAATCTATCAAATATTAAGAAACAAAAAATTAGTAATGCTTGAAGACCGTATAAAGTCGCATGCGGAATGGATGGAAAAAGAGGAGGTTAAATCAAAAGAATGGAAAATGCCCCTGAACGAGATATTGAAAATAGACGCTGAGTATTTATTGCAGCAGGAAGAAAACGAAAAATAAAGATGATAAAGGCGTATTTAAGATTAATTCGCGTACATCAATGGACAAAAAACCTGTTTGTATTTGCGCCGCTTTTTTTTTCCGGGCAATTTTTAAATTCAAACGGGCTGTTTGAATCCTGCATCGGCTTTATGTGTTTTTGTATGGCGGCCAGCGCTGTTTATGTTTTTAATGATATAATTGACGTTAAAAGCGATCAACTGCATCCCGAAAAAAAATTCCGTCCGATAGCTTCCGGAAAAATTACAATTTCTGTAGCCGCATCGCTTTCTGTATTACTATGTGCTTCATCCGTGATAACGGCCTGTATAGTAAGCAAACCATTTTTAATTGTACTGGCAATTTATTTGGCAATTAATCTTGCTTATACGTTGGGCCTTAAACAGGTTTCTGTTATGGACGCATTTATAGTGGCCATTGGTTTTGTATTACGCGTGGCAGCGGGTGGCAATCTTTCAGGAATACCGGTTTCTCATTGGTTATATATTATGACTTTTCTGCTGGCTTTATTTATTGCATTTGCAAAGCGAAGAGATGACGTGCTTATTATGAATGAAACAGGCTCTCAAATGCGAAAATCTATTTCGGGATATAATTTAGAGTTTATCAGCAGCGCCATCAGCATACTTTGCGCTGTTTTAATCGTATCTTATATTTTATATATAACCTCGCCGGAAGTAAATGCCAGATTTGCCGGCAAGCATCCGTACATCTCAACAATTTTTGTAATACTCGGTGTTTTCAGGTATCTGCAGATTACTTTGGTAGAAAATAACAGCGGGTACCCTTCAAAATTAGTGCTGAAAGATTTATTTCTTAAATTAATTATTGCCGGCTGGATTTTATTTTTTGTGATAATAATATATTTTATAAAATGATAAGTAATAAGGAGCTCATAAAATTTCTGGAGAAAACTTCCATCAATTCGGGTTTTGTAGATAAACTGAAAATTAAATACAGGCCGGTTATTTGCCCCTTTGATGATTTATTAAAGTATACGCATAACAAAAAAAAATTATTTGATATAGGATGCGGGTCAGGGCAATTCAGCCTGGTTGCCGCTAATTTTACCGGGGTAGAAAAAATCATGGGCATTGAAATAAGTGAAGTGCTTATAAACAATGCAAACGCCCTTGCCGCAAAATACGGAGCCGGAAAAGAATTTATTTTTAAAACATTTGATGGCGCGCATTTCCCTGATGAAATGTCGGATTATGAAGTTATTTTTTTGATAGATGTATTACATCATGTGCCGAAGGATAAACAACATTCTTTTTTGGAATCGATTTTTAAAAAGATGGCACCGGGCGCTCAGTTAATCCTGAAGGATATTAATGGAGCAAGCCCTTTTGTTTTATGCAATAAAATGCATGACATAGTTTTTGCGGGAGAAATCGGAAATGAAATTTCTGTAGCTAAAGCAAAAAAATGGTTGGAAGGAACGGGATTTAAAATAAAGGAGGAATATACCAAACAGGTTTTTGTGTACCCGCATTATTTTTTAATCGCCGAAAAACCTCTTCTTAACCGGGCTTAGAAAAACAGTCATGGAAAAGAAAAAACTGGTATTATTTGATTTTGACGGAACCATAACTACAAAAGATACTTTTCCGCTTTTTTTTAAATTTACATTCGGCACTTTGCGGTATTATTCCGGGTTTTCACTTTTTGCACCCTTATTTTTACTATATAAATTAAAATTATACGAAGGTGGAAAATTAAAGGAACGTATTTTATCTCATTATCTCAAAAATAAACCCCAAAACGAAATGCAGGAGATGGGAAAAAATTATTTTGACTTTTTGATGAAGAACAATATAATTAAAAGGGAATTTCTCGAAAAAATAGAATTTTATAAAAAAGAAGGGTTTTGTGTGGCTGTTGTTTCTGCTTCACCCGATTTATGGATAAAACTATTTTGTACGCAATACCAAATTGATTGCCTGTGTACCGAGTTACAATATTTGTCAAGTGTATTTTCCGGGAAACTAAAAACCAAAAACTGTAACGGAGAAGAAAAGAGAACCCGTGTTAAAGAGCATTATAACACGAACGAGTTTGACGAAATTGTTATATACGGCGACAGCCCGGGAGATAAAAAAATGATGGAGCTGGCCACAACAAAAGTGTGGGTGTAATTAATTTTTGTTTTTATTATAAAGATAAACGGCATCCTCGTAAATTTGCTTATCCAGTGAATTTCCGTTAATAATGGCTTTTTTTCTGACGGATTCAAGCCATCCTTCGTTACTTTTTATTTGTGCAATAATTTCTTTTAATTTTTTATCTTCAGCCGGAAAGTAATGATTATAGGCCCGGTCTATAAAACCCCATCCGGGATTATCAAGATTTGTAAATGTTGCCATAATTACAATTACCTGGTGCTTTTCAATCTCTTTTCCGATGTCTCTTGAACTTACGAGAAAAGAGCCGGGATTATTTTTTTCATACCCGGTATCATTATAATACCAAAAGGACCAGTGATTAAAAATTTCGTCGTGCAAGCCTAAAGAAGTGATATTCCAAAAATAACTGTCGGTTACAAAAAGTGCGTTCACCTTTGCGGAAGAAGAGTCGGCATTTACGATAAAATCGGGCATCCAGAATTTTTCATCAAATTTTATGGGAAAAAGTAAATTTAAGCTGGGTGTCAGGTCAATATCCACTTCTTTATAAGGTTTGTCAGCTGCAATCGGGTTTTTAAATTTTACGGAGGGTAATATTATATTTCGTTTTTGATTAATAAACCTGCACAAAGTATCAAATGCATATGCGCAGCTTACATAAGACCAATGTATTCCGTATTTGGTGTATAAAGGATAAGGGGTTCTGTTTTTTGCATCAAGATAATATCGATTAAAATCAAAATAGGTAATACCCTTTTTATTAAAGGCTGAAAGATATTGGCTGTACCAGGATAGGTTTTTCCGGGTAGTATCATATGAGTAAGGAGCTTCGGAAATAGCAAAACTTCCTTTGCTGGGAGCAAATACAAAAATCAACGAAATATTTTTTTTAGAAAGAGTATCCTGTAACAGTTTTAATTTGTTACTTAAACTATCAATGGACCGGTAAGGAATATTTAATTTTCCCAAATAGGCATCATAATGGGTGGTTGCCTGCAAACTGTTATTTTTTCCAACAACAATATCATAAGCATGCAATTTGTTAAAGAAGGAATAGTCCAATTGATTAGAAAATTTTACAAGAAGTGACCTGAAACCTACCGTATCATTAATATATTCTTCGTACGGAGACTGAAACTTACCGTTAAACCACGTGGAATCAGTAAATAAAGGTTTGTTTTTTCTTGTGTAGGCCCCTTTTAAAGAATCCAAATGGAAAAATCTGAATTGCGTTTCCACTAAAGGAACGATGAACACCGATAAGGAAATAATGAAAAATATTTTTTTAACCGTCGTTTTCATTTTAAAACCTGAAATAGATAAAGGGATTAAAATTAGAGCCGACAACCGAGCCCAGGCAAATTACAGATAATACAATACCTACAATGCTTTTAAAGAATGTATTTAAAAGCCCCGGAGAATCAAGAATCAGTTTTTGCTGGAATTTTTGTGCCGATGTACTTGTCCAAATAAAGCAGGAAGCAATTGCAATGCAAAAAATCCAAATAAGTTTTTCTTCGAAAAGAAAAACCAGTTGACCTGAAAAGCGGAATTGAAACATTTTTTTTATAAATAGTACAGCCTGCCCAAAATTTTCAGCCCGGAAAAAGACCCATCCTATCACGACAAATAAAAAAGTAAGAAGGGTCGAAATTAATTTTCCGGCCTTTTTATAAAAGCGTAACAGGAACAATCTTTCTATAATAAGAAAAAAACCATGATAAGCCCCCCAGATAATAAATGTCCACGCTGCGCCGTGCCAAAAGCCTGAAATAATAAATACAAGAGATAAATTAAAATATAATCTGGACTTTGATTTTACTTTATTCCCCCCCAAAGGTATATACAGGTAATTTTTCATCCAATTACCCAGCGTCATGTGCCAGCGCCGCCAGAATTCCGTTATACTTTGAGAGATGTACGGGTTATTAAAATTTTCCGGCAATCTAAACCCAAAAAGCAGCGCTAAACCAATTGCCATATCCGAATACCCCGAAAAGTCAAAATATATTTGGAATGTATACAACAGGGCACCGCTCCATGCGTGATTCGTAGTTATATCAGCAAGTGATAAATCGAATATCTTATCTGCTTGTTCTGCCAATACATTGGCAATAAGTACTTTTTTTGATAAGCCGATTATAAACCTGAATAAACCGTTTATTTTATTATCAATGGTTTCGTTGCGGTTGGTTAATTGATCGCTTATTTCGTGATACCTTACAATAGGCCCCGCAATAAGTTTAGGGAAGAAAAGGATATATAGCAAATAATCCCAAAATTTCTTTAAAGGGATATGCACTCTCCTGTAAACATCTACTACATAAGTTAAAGTTTCGAATGTATAAAATGAGATACCGATAGGTAAAATCACGTTCAGCAGTTTAATGGGACTGGCGTGAAAACAACTTAAAAGAGCATTTATATTTTCAATAAAGAAGTTACAATACTTAAAGTAAAACAATAAACCCAGGTTAACACAAACTGATATAAGAAGCAGGGTAGTTCGTGTTTTTTTATCAGTGGATGCTGATATCCTGTTAACCAGGACAAAATCGAGGTACGTAGTGCCGATAATTACGAATATAAATTTCGGCGCACCCCAGCTGTAAAAAATAATACTTGCGAGTAATAAAACATAATTTTTATATTTTTTTTCGCAGATAAAATAAATTAATAACACAATGGGCAGAAAAAACAGCAGGAATATGGAGGAACTGAAAACCATTTAGTTTACGTGGATTGAAATTTTAATTTTTCGGTTTTAACTCAGTGTCATAAATATATTTCACATCCAGTTCAAGAGCATCTTCAAAAGGTATGTTTTTGTTTTTTGCTTTAACTTTGATCTGTTCAACCCATTCGGGAGTTGACAGGATGCGGCCTCTGGTCTCTTCAAATTGGCGCTTTATATCTTGACTTCCGTATTCATTGGTAAAGACAAACAAGGCATCTTCTTCCAACTGAAATTCCAAAGAATTGCCATTTTGAACAGCTTTCTTCTTTATTTCTTCAAACCAATTCGGGTCACGTTTTATTTTTTCCACATATTCAGCTACAATAGCCTTATAAGACCATGAGATAGGTTTAACAGGAGTATAATCCTGTTTTAACATAAATTCCATATCTCTGTTAAACTGCTCTTTCTCACTGATGTTATTTTCTTTGGCCTTTTGGGTAATAGATTTTTTCCATTCGGCGTTGCCATTTATCATATCAGAAATAAGTTTCTTTTTTTCATTGGTGCTCATGCCGTAAAGCTCATACGCCTTATCAATAAACCCGTAAGGAAACAGATCAAAAGTGGCTTCAGTTGCCATAAGCAGTATTACATCCCGCTTCACAGTTTCGTCGGCGAAAGATATATTTTGTGTGCCATCTTCCATTTTGATGTTTTTTTTATAAATATCCTTATTATAAAACCAGTACACATCTTCTTTAAAAACATGTGACGGTATATCGTCCCCCGTCATGCACCACCAATAACTGTCTCCCACGGCTAGCACATCCGGTTTTTTCTGATTTTTTTTATTGTAATATTTATAAACCGGGTAAGGCATGGGCTTATGCGGAAGTTTATTATACAGATTTAATAAAATACCAATATCATATTCTCTCTCCCGTAAAGAATCAGAGAGGTATATTTTAGAATAATCAAAATCAGGCATATCAATATTCCGCATTTTTTCTATATAATGAATAATAGAGTCCATAGCCAGTGAATATGCGTAAGGAGTCCAGTGTGTGCCATACTCCGGATAAACCGGGTATACAAAAGAACTCCTGCGTTCAATAAAATACCGGTTAAAATCAATAAAATTAATTCCTTCTTTTTTAAATCGCTCCGAGTAATAGTTATAATTGGTGGTATCTTTCTTACGAAGCATATAACTCTCAGGGATATTATAAGGATAATAACTTGCTTTGCCTATTGCAAACACAATAAGTAAATCAATGTCATATTTTTTCAGGGAATCCTGTACAATTTTTATTTTCCGGATATTGTTTTCGGCTTTCGTTTTTCCAATAAAATTTATGCCCGTGTAATTATTTATGTAGGACTCAATAAAAAGATTGCCGTTTTTTCCTACTACCACGCCGGGCGCTTTTGTAGTGTGAAAAAAACTGAAGTTAAGTTGATTAAAACTGCGTACCAGCCAAGAATGAAACCCGATATTTTCCTTAACATACAGATTAAATGAGTCCTGGTATTGAAGATTGAAAAAATTTTGCAAAGTAAATTTCGGCTTGGCAGCAAGTTCTTTAATCCCGTCTAACGGCCTAATATTAATAAAATTAAATTTTTTCTGAAAGTAAAACATAAACAGAAACACAAGTATAAATGCAAGGAGTATATGTTTGATCATTTTCATCAGAATCTGAAATAAATGAATGGATTAAAACCGGAAGAGCTGATCGATGCAAGTGAAATTAAAAACAGAAAACAGAAAGCAAATGTCCCGGTGAGATAACCTGCAATATTATAATCTGAAAAATAAATTTTCTCCTGAATTCTTTGGCCGGTTTTAAAGGAAGCAAAAAATGAAAATAATACAGCAAGCAGGAAATAAAATTTGAACTCTGTGTCTAAAAAATAACCTGTTGCCGGAAATTGAAAAGCAAAAAGTTTTCCCGTAAAAGCAAGCGCTTGTGATGTTGTGTCGGCACGAAAAAATACCCAGCCTATTGCTACTATAACAAAAGTTATAATTGTAGAAGGGATTTTGCCGATTTTTTCAAATACCTTTAAGAGAAACATTCTTTCCAGCACTAAAAAGCATCCATGATAAATTCCCCAGATAATAAAGGTCCAAGCGGCACCATGCCAGAACCCCGAAACTAAAAATACCAGCCATAAATTGAAATATAACCGCGTTTTGGAATTGACTTTATTACCACCAAGCGGGATATATAAGTAGTTTTTCATCCAACTACCCAATGTCATGTGCCAACGTTTCCAGAATTCGGTAACGCTTCTTGAAATGTAGGGGTTGTTAAAGTTTTCCGGGAATTTAAACCCGATCATTTTTCCAAGGCCGATAGCCATATCACTGTAACCGGAAAAATCAAAATAAATCTGAAAAGTATAAGCAAGCATTCCGATCCATGCTGTTACAGTTGTAAGTTCTGCTGCCGGCAAAGCAAAAATTTCATCCGCCTTTAAAGCCATCGTATTGGCAATTAAAACTTTTTTAGAGAGCCCGATAACAAAACGAAAAAACCCGGTCAGCTTGTTATCTATTGTATCATTCGCGCTACGGTCAGCAACCTGATCTGCAATCTGATGATAACGAATAATGGGCCCTGCTATAAGTTTCGGAAATAAAATAATATACAACTGGTATTGTAAAAAATTATTCAAGGGTTTGTGTACTCTTCTGTACACGTCAATTACATATGTTAAACTTTCAAACGTGTAAAAAGAAATACCTATAGGAAGGATAACTTTTGTCCAGGAAATTTCTTTAACACCCAATGCACCCAAAGCTGCATTAAAGTTCTCTACAAAAAAATTGCAATACTTAAAATAAAACAACATGCCTACGTTGAGGCAAAGAGACAGAATTAAAAACAATTTTCTTCTTTTTTCGGTTTGCGAGTTGTGCAATAGTTGCACAAAGTAAAAATCCACCGTAGTGGTTGCCAATATGGCAAAAATAAAACGCGGCGCTCCCCATGCGTAAAAAAATATACTGGCCGCAAGCAGCACGTAGTTTTTGGCAACTTTAGGTGTTAAAAAATAAATCAGCAAAAAAGCCGGCAAAAAATAAACTAAAAATATTACACTGCTGAATACCATATTTATTCAATTTCTATTTCTAACACTTTGCCGATAATATCTTTTTTAGGAAACGGAATAAAATTTTGCTTATACGGGGCCGTGGGCCACCACTCCTGATTGTGCCACTCCTGTGTAATAATCATAACCATTTGGTTATTTGGTATTGCCGAAATAGTTTTATCCATTACGCAAATAACTTTCATTTTGTCTTTTTCGGGGCCTATGCGCCATATTATTTTTTCGGGCAACCATTCTATTTCAAAATAATAGTATGGTTTCTTAAATATTTCATCGTGCTTAACCGGAATTTTGGTTGTCAACGCCTTGTAAAAAGAATTCCACCGATGGAACAGGTATTTTTCCCCGTCAATTTCAAATTGTTTTGCCCCTATACTGAATTTTTCGGGCTCATGGCAGGCCATGTCCCAATTGGTACAGGTTACCATAATATCATCATTATTGGCAGCGTTATCTTCCTGAAAATTTGCATTGCTTTTGTTGTAAGAGGTGCGTGGCCAGAATTTTGAATCCTTCACAATTTCAAAATCAATTTCAGAATAAGTAATTTGTTTACGGCTTCTCTGGAGTGAACTTTCATTATCCGGCTCTTGCTTGGGTATATAAGCAACTTCAGCGTTGCAGGGCCTGCGCATGTTCCAATCGGAATTTACATCCTGCGCAATCATCCAGAAAGCATTTGTAATGCCGTTCCATACATTTTCTTTGCTGAGCATTTCGGGGAACTTTATTTTTGCACGAAATTTTCCGTATGTAAAACCAATTCTCGTGTTAACCCCAACATGTTCTTTTTTAAAGGGTGGTGCGATGTTACCCGGGTTAACCAATGTTACTGAATTTTCTGCTTTATTTACACGCGCATTTTTACAGGGGCAATCGGTAACATTAACATATGTATTTACAAGCGAAGAAGAATTGGTGTACTTTTTTATCATTGCCTCATATTGGCTTCTTGAAAAATTTTCTCCGGTTACATCGGCAAGCTCGGGCACGTTGTGTAAAACAAAATCGCGGTTAATGTTATGTATAAACAATTCTACCTGCGCATTTTTATATTTGTCAATGCTGTCGTTGCAATCCGCATTGTAATAATCTTTTGTAAAGCCAACCCTGTTCAGTGTTAAAGGATTAATAAACATCCCCTTTGTAAAATCCACTTTGGTAATTACCTGTAATTTTTTTCCAATTTCAACTATTGTAGTGTATTTTAAATTGTCGGGTTTATCAGACAAAAAATAACTGAAAGGGTTTATAAAATTATTGTCTGTGGTTTTGCGTGAAAGGTCTTTAATTTCAGCGGGCATCACATCAAAATCCTCCGGATTCGTAATAACCAGCAAAAATTTGTAAACCCCCATTCTGGGATTTCTTTTCCAGCGGTTGTTGTAAGTGGAGTCGCGTTCTCTTTGTTCGTTCAAAGACCAGAGCGCGTCCATATACATCTGTTCTTCAAGTGATATTTTTCTTCTTCTTGCATTTTCAGTAATTTTATTGACCCATTCCGGAATTGTTTTAATATAATTGATGGTGCTTTGAATGGATTCGTCGTTTACAATATGTTTCATGGGGTCAGAGCCGTAAAAAGCTCTTTCATCGCGCGGGTTTCCTACAATTCTAAAACTATCCCGTATTTCAATTTCTTCACCCGGAGCTAATTGTTTGGTAGATTTAAAAATAAATTGAGGGTTTTCCCAACTTCCGTAAAAATTTTCACCGGCCAGTTTATCGCCTTCCTCAAATTTATACGTTTCATTCTGGTAATAAAACTTATAAAAAAAGACCTGGGTACCTGAAGAAGTATTTTTGATTTTAAAAGAGAAATTAAAAAAACCGTTAGCGGTTAGTTTTTTTGTGGGAATTTCGATTCCGTTTAAAACTACTTCATCCAAATCAATCCTCATTTTAATAACCGAATCGGAAGCGCCCGCCGTATTCGACATAAAATTTACGTTGGATACAGAAAAAGGTTTTTTATCTGTCTTACAAGAGAAAAGCAAAGAAATCGCAAAAAGTATAAAAACAGGCAGTTTTCTCATTAAAGTTCAAAGTTAAGAAAGTATTTAAAGAAAAAACCACCTGACGGGGTTAAAAAAGAATAGTATTTTTGCCAACCAAGAATGACTTACCTCAGTGTCATAATACCATCCTATAACAGCTCTGTTGTTTTGAAGAATAATATTCCGTACCTCAAGAGCGGATTGGATAAAAAGGGATTTACTTATGAAATAATTATTGTGGATGATGGCTCGGACGATAATACAGCTGCCGCCGCAAAAGAATTGGCCTGTAAGTATCTCAAAAATCCGACGAATATGGGCAAAGGCGCAGCCCTTAAAAAAGGAATGTTGCATGCTGAGGGAAAATTCAGAATATTTACCGATGCCGATATACCTTTTGAGGCTGATGCCTTCGGGAAATTTCTGTATTCACTGGATAAAGAAGACTTTGCCCTGGCTATCGGAGACAGGACACTGGCCGAATCAAGTTATCACCGCGAAATTCCGGGTCTACGGAAAATAGCCAGCTCGTGGTTTTCTTTTTTAGTGGGTCGTTTTGTAGCAGGGGGTATGTTTGATACACAGTGCGGCCTTAAAGGCTTTCGGGCTGATGTAGCGGAAGATTTATTCGGAGTGAGCCGCATAAACGGATTTACCATTGATGTGGAAATTCTTTCTATAGCCTTAAAACGTAATTATACGATTAAACGTTTACCCGTTACATTAAGAAGTCAGGAAGGAACAAGCGTAAAAATATTAAAGCATAGTTTCACGATGATTATTGATTTGTTCAGAATCAAAATCAATCACGTATTTAAAAAATACAAAAAGGTGCAGTCAAATAAATTGGCTGAAAATTTATTTAGCGGCTACTAATTTAACCGCCATCACATATTTCCACACAGCGTCTTTTTCTTCGGCAGTTAATTTGGCTTTAGGCGCCATATCATCCATTATACCTACCCATTCTTTCTCGTCGCGCCTTACAATATCTTTAGCGCCGTGGCAACGCGTGCAGGCACCGTAATAAATGCCGTGCCCTTGTTTAAGTACATCCAGTGTAACATCCGGGAATTTTACCCTGGCTGCTGTAACATGCGCATCACCGGGCTCTGTAGTAGGCTTGGCAGTGACAGTAGGAGCAGAGCCGGTAGTTGTTGTTGCTGTGCTTTTGCTTGCTTTGGGTGTACAGGCAAAAACAAATGTACTTGCTGCCAGAATCAGGGTTAATTTTTTACTCATGTTGTAAGTTTTTGAAATAAGGTATTCGTGAATCTTCGATTTCATAGTTTGTTTTAAAACCCGAAGCCTCAAATACCATGCCTTAGAATTCGTTTTTGATGCTTTATTCTTTAAAATCCCAGGTTTCTAAAAATTTCGTGGTATAGTTTCCTTTTTTAAACTCTTCGTTCTGCATCAGTTTCATGTGGAAAGGAATGGTTGTTTTAATTCCTTCAATCACATATTCGCTGAGGGCGCGATACATTTTTGCAATAGCTTCTTCGCGTGTTTGTGCCACGGTAATTAATTTACCGATCATACTATCGTAGTTGGGAGGAATCATATAACCACTGTACACATGGCTGTCAACACGAACCCCGTGTCCGCCCGGAGTATGAAGAGTGGTAATTCTTCCCGGTGAAGGTTTGAAATTATCGAAAGGATTTTCAGCATTAATGCGGCACTCAATAGCGTGCAACTGCGGATAATAATTTTTCCCCGAAATAGGAACACCCGCTGCAACTAAAATTTGTTCTCTTATTAAATCGTAATCAATTACTTCTTCAGTTATCGGATGTTCAACCTGAATACGTGTATTCATTTCCATGAAATAAAAATTGCGGTGCTTATCCACTAAAAATTCTATGGTTCCCACACCTTCGTATCCGATAGATAAAGCGGCTTTAACCGCAGCGTCACCCATTGCATCGCGCAATTCCGGAGTCATGAAGGGAGATGGGGTTTCTTCTACTAATTTCTGATGGCGGCGCTGAATAGAGCAATCGCGTTCGCTTAAGTGACATGCTTTTCCGTATTGATCGCCCACAATTTGTATTTCAATATGGCGGGGCTCTTCAATATATTTTTCCATGTACATGGCACCATTTCCGAATGCGGCGGCGGCTTCACCGGTTGCGCTGTCCCATAATGCCTGAAAATCTTCTTCTTTCCAAATGATGCGCATTCCTTTTCCGCCACCGCCTGCTGTTGCCTTTATGATAACCGGATAACCTATATCTTTTGCCAATATGATACCCTGCGCAACATTTTCTAATAATCCGTCAGAACCGGGAACGCATGGCACACCGTTTTTTATCATGGTGGCTTTTGCATTACTTTTATCACCCATTGCATTAATCATTTCGGGCGAGGCACCGATAAATTTTATTTTGTTCTGCCTGCAGATATCCGAAAATTTGGCGTTCTCTGATAAGAAACCGTAACCCGGGTGAATGGCGTCCGCGTTGGTAATTTCGGCAGCGGCAATAATGTTTGCCATATTCAGGTATGAATCTTTACTGGGCGGAGGGCCGATGCAAACTGCCT
>Ga0210400_10000426_pt1 | contig 47399 bp, 52 predicted proteins | sample IncBWH26MmetaG_FD_155456 | JGI IMG/M metagenome (GOLD analysis project Ga0210400, IMG submission 155456) | Forest soil microbial communities from Barre Woods Harvard Forest LTER site, Petersham, Massachusetts, United States - Inc-BW-H-26-M | ecosystem: Environmental > Terrestrial > Soil >... | reverse complement strand
CTGAAGGTGTCCTCCGGCCATCTTCTCCGCCGATAACCCGGTAATGCATCCAGGGACCGGTCGGTCTCATCCAACCACTTGGATCATGCGGTTAGTGACCGTGTTATCGCGGCTTTGACGTTGGCAGGAGCAGAACGTGCGTAAAGGCGAACAAACGCGACAGGAGATCATTCGTAAGGCAGCGCCAATCTTCAATCAAAAAGGATACGACGGCGCTGCACTTTCCGACCTCATGCGAGCCACTGGTCTGGAAAAAGGCGGGATTTACCGGCACTTTGAGAGCAAAGAAGAGCTTGCGGGAGACGCCTTCGACCACGCTTGGAAAGTTGCAATGGATGCGCGCTTCGAAGGAACAGAGAAGATCCCGAATACCGTTGATCGTCTCAAACAAGTCGTGCGGAACTTTCGCGACCGACGTACAGGGCTGGTGCCGGGAGGCTGCCCGCTGCTGAATACGGCCATCGATTCCGACGATGGCAATCCTCGGTTGCGAGCGAAAGCTCGCCAGGCTCTAAATTCCTTGCTTGATCGTCTGCAATCCATTGCCGAGGAAGGGCAACGACGAGGTGAGGTGCGTGGCGATGTCGATCCGGCGAAATTGGCCACCTTGATTGCAAGTACGCTTGAAGGCAGCATCATGGTGAGCCGTCTTCAGAAGAAGGAAGGGCCTTGCGACCTTGCCGTCCGTCATCTGGAGGAATATCTCGAAACAGGAGTTCGTACGCGGAAATCGAAGGCCGGAGCCGACAAGTCATGAGTACTCAAGAAACTCCCTCGCAAGCGCACTTCAGGGAACGCGCAAAGACAAACGACGTTCCCATCGCGCGTCTAATTGGATTTGAGGCGAAAGACATTGGGGATGGGCGGGCGACGGTGGTATTGACCGCCGGACCTCAGCATGCAAATCCTATGGGAACCCTGCACGGGGGTGTTCTTTGCGACATTGCCGATGCCGCGATGGGCCTAGCGTTTGCTAGTACTCTCGCCCCAGGTGAATCCTTTACTACCGTGGAATTGAAAATCAATTTCTTTCGCCCGGTCTGGCAGGCACAACTCAAAGCGGAAGGAACGGTGGTGCGGCAGGGCCGCACGATCGGCTACGTCGAGTGCACGATCACCGACGAGGAGAACCGGTTGATCGCGAAAGCGTCTTCCACGTGTATGGCACTTCGCGGCCAGAAGGCCGAAGGACGGTAATCCTTTTACGTCCCCTCCTGCGAACTCGCCTACCAAATTTATCTTGCTTTCGCTGCGACCGATCGGTCGCATCCATCATCTGATCGCGTTAAGGGGCAGATACGACGAGACGTTGATACATAGGCCCTGGGATGGACGATCACACGCAACCGATGTCAGAGTTTCTCGACAACCCGATCTGGTTCGCGCTGACAACGGAACATCGACTCCTCGCCCGTGCACACGGCCTTGCGCGACGATATCCGCCGGATGTTTCACCGCTGGCAGCTTTGCTTCATCCCACGAATGCCGCCTTCGCCGATTTACAACGCCTGGTCAGTCCCGGCGAGCACGTCGCGCTATTTACCGCCAGCCCCCTCGATGTGCCCGGTGACTGGCAAGTCGACCGCTCCCGGTGGATCGACCAGATGATCTGCGAGGCTTCACTAGCCCCACCGCCTGTGATGCCGCTTCCACTCGGAACGACGGACGTTCCCGAAATGCTAGAACTCACCGCTGCCACCGAGCCAGGCCCGTTCTTGCCGCAAACCATCCAGATGGGAAGCTATTTCGGGATACGCGCGAGCGATGGGCGGTTGGTCGCAATGGCCGGCGAGCGATTACAATCCTCTGCGTTTACTGAAATCAGCGCGGTGTGCACTCATCCCGAATTTCGTGGCCGCGGATATGCACGGGACTTGACGACGTTTCTCGCATCTCAGATTCTGGCGGCGGGAAAGATTCCTTTTCTTCACGTCAAGTCTGAGAATGGCGCAAAAGTGGTTTATCAAAAAATTGGATTCCGTTTACGTGCCGCAATATATCTAACCGTGATTTCCCTCGCCCAATAGAGTTATCTTGCTTTCAGTGCGACCGATCGGTCGCATCCGTCATCTGATTGACCTAAGAGGCCGGTTAAGGTGGAGAGAAGTGGAAATGACTCTGGCGCGGCGCGAATCGCAACGGGTGAACGCAACTTCAATTCCACTGGCATAGCGAGGTTTACCGCCAAGAACCAGTCACGACCCTAGTTATTGATTTCAAGTTAAATGTGCGAAACAGTCAATGAAAGGCGGGGATATATGAAGCTTGCAAAAAGAACACTTTTCTTCCTCGCGGCTGCCACCGCGACGCTGCTTGTGACAGAGCCGAATTTCGGAGGGCCGGTCCAGGCGGAAACTCTGGTTCAAAGCTCTACTACCGAGGTCAGCGACACTACGCAAGGCAAAATAGCGCGGGCGATGTCCGCCGGCCCTGATGACATTGCCAGATCAGCTCGAATCATTGACACCGATGCGGAAGGCAATACTGTAGTTTTGCGCGAGGGCAACAACGGTTTCACGTGTATGCCGGGAAACCCCAAGGTGATTGGGGAGCCGCCCATGTGTGTGGACGCGGCGTCGTTGCAGTGGTTCGCCGACGCCAAAGCCCATAAACCCAGGCCGACCAATTCGGTCCCAGGTATCACTTACATGCTCGCAGGCGCTACGCAGAGGAGCGATTCAGACCCTAATGACAAAACCAGTCCGGCAATCACCGTGGGGCCACACTGGATGATCATGTGGCCGTTCGACCCGAAGACTACAGGACTGCCGACCGCGCATAAGCCGACTGGAGCCTACATCATGTGGGCAGGCTCGCCGTACGCGCATATGCACATCATGGGACGTCCATAAAACAATTCACTTCGGGGCGTTCAATGGTCATAAATCGTGGTTGAAACAGATCGCCCGTTAGGCAATGAAGAAGGGAATATGAACGATCACAGTCAACAAAAATCCGTCAGTTCCCGTCGTTTGTTCATTGCCGGGTTAGGCGGCGTACTGGCAGGCGCTGCTGACCTCACAAAAACAACGTTTGGCGGAAGTCTTGAACGCGAAAGTCCACTGGTTGCAGCAAGTCCATCGACGCCTCGGTTTACGGAGCATCGTATTCCTCGAGACGGCGTTTCCCTTCATGTAGAAGATCACGGCGGCGGTAAGCCGGTGGTCTTGCTTCATGGGTGGCCGGACTCCTCGTATGTTTGGCGCAACCAGATTCCATTCCTTGTCGCGAATGGCTTCCGCGCCATCGCGCCCGACCAGCGTGGCTTTGGGCGCTCCGATCGCCCGGAAGGAGTGGCCGCATATTCCCTTCAGAACGCGGTCGCCGATTTGGTCGGCATTCTCGACGCGCTAGGTATCGATGCAGCGGACATTGTTGCTCACGACTGGGGAGCGCCTGTGGCATGGCTGACGGCTACTGCCCACCCGAATCGCGTTCGCAGGCTTGTGGTTCTTTCGGTGCCACATCCACTTGCGCCATATACGTTGCGGCAGCGGGAGATGGCCTGGTACATGCTGTTTTTCCAGTTTGAAGGAATTGCGGAGGCTTGGCTGCGGCGCGACAACTGGACGCTGTTCCGGGAAATGCTGCGAGGCAATGGTGATGTCGATCGTTATATCTCAGATCTGTCCCGACCAGATGCTCTAAAGGCGTCGCTCAACTGGTACCGCGCGAACCTCGCGCCTCGCCTGCCCGAGCCGCCTCGCAAGCTGCCGCCCGTGGAGGCTCCAACTCTCGGCATCTGGTCCTCAAATGATCACTACCTCGACGGCGAACGCATGAAGATGTCGGGACAATTCGTGAAAGCACGGTGGCGCTACGAGCAGATTGATGACGCCAGCCACTGGATTCCATTGGACGCGCCCGACCGGCTGAACCAACTCCTCATTGAATGGCTGGGCTGAAGCGAGAAAAAAATTGGCATCATGAATATTGAAACCATAAACGGCACCAAACTTGGCTATTGGGAATCTGGTCGTGACCACTTGATGGCCAAACCGTAATTTCCCCCATTGAAGGACCACGCATCGCTCAAGACGCAGAAAGTGAAGAGAAAATACATGGGTAAGCTGGACAGTAGCTACATCACTGGAATCGAATTATTTGTGGATGGCGGCTTCGCACAAGTCTAGGCCGTTAAACAAGAGAAGTCGTTGCTGCCCAATTCCGGTGGAGAACACTATGACAAAAACCGCGTAGGCCGCGGTGGGCTTACGCTGTGTGAGACCTCAGGGTCTCACACAGCATCAAATAAGGCAGCAGATTTCAGCCAAGTCTGTGATGTGCGAGTCAATAGGATGATGTTATGGCGAAAGTGATCGAATTTTATTCTCCAGATCTCTTTCCGACGAAGGTGAAGTCGGTATCCCGCAAGCGGCGCGGTAAAGTGATCGAATTTCCCAAGGGCAAGCCAGCCGTAGCGGGTAAAACTGCGAAGATTCAGGAACGCGAGGAACGTGACTCTATAGCTGCCTCTTGGCCTGGGTGTTTCTAACCCTGCGGCATAGATGCGTCTTCTGAAGAATCCGGAACAGCTGACGATGTCCGCGGTGTGTCTTCTAGATGGAGTGGAGTTCTCGATCAGGAACGCGAAGTCACAGCAGTGAGCTCTTTACGGGCGATGGGAGCGACGCGAGTTCCCAGAAGCTCGATCGACCTTAACATCCTCTCGTGCGGTAGCGCCGAGACCCCCATCTGGAAGGTAATACGGGCAAGGCCGCCGAGGACTTCATTCACATACAGAATCTTCTGTGCGACGGTTTCGGCATCGCCGATGAGGAGCGCACCTGTGGGGCCTCGCAGAGCGTCAAATTGTGCGCGCGTAGTTGGTGGCCAGCCGCGTTCTTTACCGATCTCAGTGAACGTGTGGGCATATCCAGGATAGAAATCCTCTGCAGCTTGCCGGGTTGTGTCTCCCAGAAAACCGATAGCGTGGAGGCCCACGATGAGTTTCTCCGCGGAGTGTCCGGCACGGCGCCCAGCTTCGCGGTAAAGGTCGACCAAGGGCCGAAATCGTTTGAATTCGCCACCAATGATGGCGACCATCAGTGGAAGTCCGAGCGTACCGGCACGAACGAATGATTCAGGAGTTCCCCCGACGCCGACCCAAATGGGCAGCGGGTTTTGGAGCGGCCGAGGATAGACCGCTTGCCCCGTGAGCGGTGCTCGGTGCTTGCCGGTCCAGCGAACATGAGTATTCTCGCGAATCCTCAGCAGAAGATCCAGCTTTTCTGAGAAGAGCGAATCATAGTCGCCCAGGTCGAAACCAAAGAGCGGAAAAGCCTCTATGGACGAACCTCGTCCCGCAACGATCTCAGCACGCCCATGGGAGATCAGGTCCAGAGTGGCAAATTCCTGAAAGATTCGGACCGGGTCCGCCGCGCTGAGAACGGTCACGGCACTTGTAAGGCGAATATTTCTTGTGCGCGTAGCGGCCGCACCCAGGATGACAGGCGGAGCCGAATCCACGAACTCGCTGCGATGGTGTTCCCCGATGCCAAAGACATCGAGGCCAACCTCGTCGGCAAGGACAATCTCATCCAGCAGATTGTCCATGCGCTGGAGAGCGCTCACGGTCAGACCCGTAGCCGGGTCAGAGATGACTGCTCCGAAGCTGTCGACACCGATCTGCATTTTTGTAACTCCTGAAATGTATGGACCGCGCCCGTTCGATCCCGAGCGCGGACCATGTAGAAGTGTTCCTCAGTGATCTCGTAACGTCTTCAGTGCTGTGCCCCAAGCAATCACCTCGTCCGCCATTAAATGCACAGCCTTGTCGTGCTGTTCGTGCGGCTTAAAGGTCGTGAAGTTCTCGAAGTCGGCGTAAAGCGAGAGCGCCACCTGCGCCCGCACGTCCGCAATCTTGATTTCGCCCATCACCAGCCTCAAGTTCTCTACAGCTCGAACACCGCCAGCGCCGCCATATCCGATAAATCCTGCTGCTTTGTTGTTCCATTCGTGGTAGAGAAAATCGATCGCGTTCTTCAACGCCGCCGAGGTGCCATGGTTGTATTCAGGGGTGACAAAAATGTAGGCGTCCAGCGAAGCAATTTTCTCGCTCCAAGCCTTGGTGTGAGGCTTGCTGTACTGATGCATCATGGGCGGCATAGGCTCATCGAGGAGCGGCAACTTGTAATCCTCGATATCGACCATTTCAAACTCCGCATCCTTGCGGCTTTTCAGAATGTCGTGTGCCCACTTTGCGACGGCCGCGGCTTTCCGTCCCGGTCGCGTACTACCGACGATGATTCCGACTTTCAGCATCTTCTCTTTCTCCCTTCGGGCGCGTTCCTGAGTTTTTTCGTGGCGCCTCGAACTCTACGATCGTTTCCTAACTTGTTTTCTACTGCTGTTGTCCGTGGCTTCCTGGTGGCTAAGTTTCTCCGCTGCCAGGAGCCCGAGCTTCTTAAGCGATTCGTACAGTTGCTCCTTCTCCGCCTGGGACAGAGCGGACATGAGCACCTCAAGGTCTTTTGCATGCCTCTCGAAGCTCGATGCCGCCAGCCGCTTGCCTTGTGCCGTAAGTTCGATCACCCGTGCCCGTCGATCACTTGGGCTCGACTTGCGAACAACTAAGCCGAGTTTCTCGAGGCGATCAACGGCCGCAGTCATGGAGCCGCTGGCCAGGCGCACCTTGTCTTGAATCTCCGAGATCGTAAGCGGCCCCTTATGGAGGAGAGCTTCGAGCGCGACAAAATCCGTGAGGCACAGTCCCGTGTTGGCGATGCTCTGCTGAGCCAGCAGGCTGAGCGCACGATAACTCTTCGCAATCACCAGCCAGAGCCGAGGCGCACTTATGGCATTACGTTTCGTCATCATCGTGCCTGATCAGGCAGCTTGCGTCCGCACCTGGGTCCTGATGCTGTTCTTCTTCTCTGAGGAAGACCAGAGGCGATCGACAGAAGCTGCGCCTGCTCCGCGAATCATCAGAAAGACGGTGATCGCCAGCGCGAGCAGGTGGAACTCGAAACCTTCTCCCTTCTGCGTCCCCGCCCAGTTCATAAACAGGCCGAACTGATGATGGACCATTGCCACGGCTACGAGCATGTTGCAAAAGATTCCAAAGGCGGCAACGCGGCTGAACAGGCCGACGATGAGGCCTAGTCCCCCAAAGAATTCCGCGCCAATGGCCAGAGCCGCGAATGGGGCCGGAATGTGCAACATGCCGGTGAAGAAGCCCATGGTGCCGGTGAATCCATATCCACCGAACCACCCGAGCATCTTTCTGGGCGCCGTGGGCAAAAAATACGATTCCCGTCACCAATCGAAGAACAGTTATGGCAGCGTCATTGTCCGTAGCCATCAGTTTGCGAAACATAGAAATTCCCTCCATCGCAGGTTTGCCGCCCCGGTTGGGGACAGACAAGGGATGAGATGATTGTCCTCATATAATGATTCTTTTTATCGAGATTGTTTAACTCCTGCTGGAAATAGAGGACAACCTTGTCGTCAGGTGTTGGCGGGTAAGTCGGTTGAGAAACGGGTGCTTCTTGCGCCTCCACACCTGGCGAGGTACTGCCGCAGCCAGATCAGAGTTCACAGAAACTAAGCAACTGCGTCACTCCTTAGCTCCATCCAGCTCTGGTCCCACACATGCGCGGCTCTTCTAGCTTCAACTGCTTCTGACTACACACGCGGAAACTCTAAGAAACCGCGGCATCGCCGGCGAAGGTTCGAACCGCCTTGGGCTGACGACGCAGCAGCAAATAGAATGCAACAACGTGCGTGATCATCAGCACGGGCACGTAGATGATCGGGATCGCGTACGCGGCGCCCATCTGTCCCGCCATAGTAGGAAGCCCGATCCGGACGGCATGGTAATAGTCGAGAATGAGGTCGATCACTCCCACGAGATTGAAGGCAACTACGGACAGCCAAAAGAGTGGACGTACCCTTACCGTGAGAAGCGCCAGAATCGCGAGCACGCCGGTTGCCAGGTCCCAGTAGGCGGCGAACGTGGCGAAGCTCGCGGGCAGATTGCCTACGACACCTGGAAGAATAAAGACGAGCCCGAAGAAGCGGAAGCTGTGTAGCGTAGCAATGGCGCGTTGCGCTGCGACCAGGTCCATCGACTTGAGCCGGGGCAGAATGTACGTGCTGAAGCAAAGCAGCCACGCGACATAACCTAGAACGAGATGCAGATTGAAGATGGTTTCCGATGACATTTGGCCTCCTATCAGACTAAAGGTTCGTGAGCGCGAATCACCGACACCGGGGACTCGGCCAACGACGAACTCATCGTATGTTGGTACCATTGGGTACCACACGATGGTGATGGTACTATACGGTACCAGCGTCAGTCAAGGAGAGGGTGATGGCTACGGCATCGATGTCAAAACGCCGCCAGGAAGGCGGCGACGAAACCGCGGTTCGCGAGCGCATCCTTGAGGCGGCCTTTGCGGCATTCATGAAGAGTGGCTACGCCACGACCAGCACGCTTGAGATCGCGACGCGCGCGCGCGTTTCGAAGCGAGAGCTTTACGGGCTAGTCGGCAACAAACAGGAAATGCTGATCGCCTGCATCAGCGAGCGCGCCAGGCGATTTGACGTGCCGGCTGACCTGCCCGTGCTGCGCGATCGCGAGACCCTAGCCCAGGTGCTGACTTCTTTCGGGACGAAGCTCGTCCGCGAGATAAGCGATCCCACCGTCATTGCGGTATTCCGACTGGCGATCGCCGAGGCGAGTCAGGCCCCAGAAGTCGCTCGTGCGCTCAACTCTATAGGACGTGAGACAAGCCGCGCCGCCCTGCGTAAAATCATGGCCCGGGCCCAGGCATCCGGACTGCTCGCAGGGCGTCCTGCCGAACTTGCCGAGCAGTTTGCCGGGCTGCTCTGGCGCGATTTGATGGTCAGCCTGTTGCTCGGCGTCACCGAGCAACCGAGCCCCCGCGAAATCGCGGGACGTGCTCGCGACGCCGCAGCCGCCTTCCTGCGACTTCATCCGCTACCCAATGAGGGGCCAACTCTGACCTAACCAGAGAATGGGTTTAGAAGACCAACGGTAGGTAGCCTGGTTACGGGCGAGAAGGCGTGTTCCTGATACCCATCTAGAAGAATTGCAGAGAGTCTCCGTATTGCTGTGACTCAGCACGGAACCAATTGCAGATGTCGGTATGCGGAGGGAAAAAACGCACGAGTAAAATCCTCAAAGGCTGCCGCAATTTTGGATTTGGCGGCGGGCTTGGGATACTTGATCTCGAACCTAAACCCGCGCAAATTAGCCACACGACGACTAAAGTGCGCTGTGAAGCATATGCTGAGAGGGGAATCGCGTAAATGGAGTTGGCTGATTTTTTTTTAGAGAACCTGAAAGAAGCAGGAAGAGGTAACCAGCCAAGGAAATTGAGGATCGTGCCGCGAACTTACCTTTCGCGCAGCCCAGCTTTCAGGAACACAGAAAAGATCAACGACTCAGTCGGGTCGCACGCAGCAAAAATACATCAAGCTCCTCCTGCGTGTAGACGTCGGGCATCTCTTCAACATACTTGGGCGCATCCCGCCCGGTCACGACCTTGATGCCTAGGGATCTCAGGAAGATCGCCGCAGAGAGGTGGAAACTAAAGTTATGGCGGAGAGAGTGGGATTCGAAGGCCGCGCTTTCGCGTATGTTGGCTGCCTGCAACAGGATACGAGCTAAACCCCTGTAAAGATGCGGCGTTGGGAGTGGGCTAACTCCCGGCCTCGTTATCAACTCTTATCATCTGTTGCAGCGTTTGAGCCCTGTTTTGGACACTATGGACACCAAGAAAACAGTGGGTCACCCTGCCATCTTCTCCAGTTCCGCAAGCCATTTGTCGAGAGATGATTTGCGGAACCGCAGAGTCCTGATGCCCATTCGAACGACGGGAATCGGATGCTGTGCTCGTGCGACTCCTCTACGCCGGGTCAAACTGTACAACTGATTCACGGAGACGCGCAGGTACTGGGCGGTTTCAGCTACGGTCATCAGGTCGCTGACTGGCGCGGAACGTTCCGCTCCCACTTCGCCCTTGGCTTGGGTTTGGTTTTCGAGTCGTATGCGTGACTGAGCGTGTTCGAGTGTGGCTGCTTTTATCACGTTCTGACATTCCTGCCGTTCCTTGCAATGCTCAACGTCGTGCTGGCTTGATTTGTGTTCGTCTCAATGAAGCGGTCGAGGACGTGTTTGGGTATTCTGAGGGTTCTGTATCTCTCGCGCTTCGCCAGACGACTATTCCTCAGCAGGCAGGACGAGGACGCCCGCCATGCCCGCAAAGCGGTCGATTACACTCTTGGAACTAATCTTGAGAAATGCTGCGACTTCTGCTGGAGTGTAGAAGGTGCCTGCCGGATTTGGTGCTGCTGGTTCCGATGCTTTCATCGTCGGATTGTATCAATGCAGTGAGCCGTGCTGGTTGTAGCTAGGTACGCCTTTTTCGTGGCTGGAATCGCCAGTAGCGATGAGTTGTGGGGCTATACTGTGGCTTCGCCTGAGGGAGGCAGTATGGTCAGCGCGATGGTGAATCTAACGAAAGACGCAATTAAAATTTTCCTCGATGAACTTCGCACACGCATGCTGGTTACGACGGAAGACGAAACGGAAGTGAAACACGCTCTCAGCAAACACCCACTTTTCGCGCATAAGCAGTTGGAGTCGGCGTTTATAGATCAGATCGTGATGGGATGCCTGAGCGAACATGTGAAGAAATATCTTGCCACAACACCAATTTCGAACGGCAAATTGCCGTGTGATCTGATATTAGCTGAATCGTCTCAAGCCAAGAACACCAAACTTGCATGTGGAACACCAGTATGGACACGGGGACATCCATTCAATAAAGCGGTGGAGTCGAGTCGAACCGATCTTTATAAACGATGGAGTGGAAGCGACACAAAACAACGAAAAACAGTGTTTGCTGCTGTGTGTCCCGATATCGCTCTGCTTGCGCCTTTCAGAGTTATCTTCGAGTGCAAGTATTTCAATCAACCGGGAAATCAAATTGCCACTTCGCAACTGGTTAGCGGCTTGTACCAGACGTTTTTTTATCGAGCGATGCCCGCGAAACCTCCGGGAACGGCAGGGCTGAAATACGGATGGGATTACGAATACGCTTGCTTCCTTGCTTACGATGCCACTTCTAAACGAAGACTCGGACAAGCTTGGGGCGATCTGAACGAGGACACCCGTAAACGTTTTTGGGAGGATAGCAACATTTACGTCATGATGCTTCCCGAATCGGCGGCGTAGAAGCGAAGAAGCACGCGGCGATTCAAGCGGCAGTGAAGGCGGGACAGCAGAAAATTGATTCAGGTTTCGAGACCAAACCCGTTGTCGAGTATCGACAGTGAAGCGGGGATGGAGGACGACGCCGGAAAGCATGCCAATCCAGTCGCTCTAATTGCAGAGTGTCAGAGCGGATATAGCAAACAGACCCCTATAATGGTGGGTTTCTGAGTTCCCCTTAACTTACCGTGCCCAGAATCTTCGACAACATCGACCTCCGGCTACACCCTGCCTTGACCGACACGCTCAAGATTTCCCAACGCGCCGATTTTTGCGTCGGTTATTTCAACCTTCGTGGCTGGAAATTGGTCGACGAGTTCATTGAAGCATGGCCGGGAGGAGAGGCGTCTTGCTGCCGCTTGATCGTGGGCATGTCGAGCATGCCGCAGGATGAGCTACGACGAGCGTTCAGCCTCGCGAATACTCCTGATGAGTTGGATGCTCAAGCGGCTCAGCAATTGAAGAAGCGCGTAGCCGAGGAGTTCAGGTCTCAGTTAGTGTTCGGTGCTCCGAACAATGTGGACGAGGCTGGGCTCAGGCGGCTGAGTGCCCAACTCAAAGCCAAGAAGCTCGTCGTCAAGCTGTTCTTAAGGCACTGGCTCCACGCGAAGCTCTATCTGATCCATCGAATCGACCCCAATAATCCTGCAACGGGGTTCTTAGGCAGCAGCAATCTGACGTTTCCCGGTTTGTCGAAGCAAGGGGAGTTGAACGTCGATGTGTTGGATCAAGACGCCTGCCACAAGCTCCAGAAGTGGTTTGAGGATCGCTGGAGTGACCAGTGGTGCATCGACATCACGAACGAACTAATCGAGATTCTCGATACAAGTTGGGCTCGCCCCGAGGCTCTGCCCCCGTATCACATCTACTTGAAAATGGCTTACCACCTTTCCCAAGAAGCGAGGGCTGGACTCTCCGAGTTCCATGTTCCACGCGACTTCGGCAACAAGCTGCTCGCGTTTCAGACCGCAGCGGTGAAAATTGCGGCTCAATACTTGAACAAGCGCGGCGGGGTAGTGATCGGCGATGTGGTTGGTCTCGGCAAGACACTTATGTCGGTCGCCTTGGCGCGAATTTTTCAGGACGATCATGGAACTGAAACTCTAATCATCTGTCCGAAGAACCTCACACCTATGTGGGAGGACTACATCCATCAATACCGCATGGCAGCCAAGATCGTCCCGCTAAGCACAGCGATGAGAGAGCTACCGAATCTGCCACGCTACCGAGTTGTCCTTATCGATGAGAGCCACAATCTTCGGAATCGCGAGGGCAAGCGGTACAAGGTGATTCAAGAATACATCCAAAAGAATACAAGTAAGTGCATTCTGCTATCGGCCACGCCGTACAACAAATCCTACATTGACCTTTCCTCTCAATTGCAGTTGTTTGTTGCTGGGGATCAAGACCTTGGCATTCGACCAGAGCAATATTTGAAGGAGATTGGTGAAACGGAGTTCATCCGAAGGCATCAAGCTCCGATTCGTTCTCTTGCGGCCTTTGAGAAGAGCACCTATCCCGACGATTGGCGTGATTTGATGAGGCTCTATCTCATCCGTAGAACACGGGGTTTCATTAAGGAAAACTATGCGAAGCCGGATGAGAAAACCGGTCGCAAATACCTGACTTTTGACAGCGGTGAGCGTTTCTATTTCCCTGATCGAATCCCGAAGACCGTGAAATTTGAGTTTAATGACAAAGACCCGAACGATCCGTACGCTCGGCTGTACTCCAATGCAGTGGTAAATGCTGTTAATGGTCTGACCCTTCCTCGATACGGACTCGGCAACTATATTGCGCCCTCGCCCCATCAACCACCCACGGAAACCGAGGCGAAGGAACTCGCAAAACTCTCCCGTGCCGGGAAGCGGCTAATGGGTTTTTGCCGAACGAATTTGTTCAAACGATTGGAGAGCGGTGGCCCAGCGTTCATCCAATCTCTAGAGCGCCACGTCCTACGGAACTTTGTGTACCTCCACGCGATTGAGAATGGGTTGTCTCTGCCCATTGGAACTCAGGGCGCTGAATTCCTGGATGCGAGAGTCGGAGACCAAGACCTCGACGACCTCCTGACAGCCGCTACGGATGATCAGGATGACGGCACGGAGGCACCCGACGAGACAGCGGCATTCCTACGTGACGAGAACGACTTTCGTAAACGAGCAAAGGAGGTCTACGAAAGGTATTCTACGGAACTCAAGAAGAGATTCAAGTGGCTGTCCCCGACCCTGTTCGTGGACGCTATGCGGCAAGACCTTCTCAACGACACGCATGCCCTAATTCAGGTGATCAATAAATGCGGGGTTTGGGATGCCGCCAAGGACGCGAAACTCAATGCTCTGGAAAGGCTCCTTGTAAAGAAATACGACGACCAAAAAGTTCTCGTGTTTACGCAATTTGCGGACACCGCTAACTATTTGGCGGATCAGCTACATCGGCGTGGCCTCAGCCGCTTGGAAGGTGTGACGGGTGAGGACGAGAACCCTACGAAAATTGCGTGGCTGTTCAGTCCCGAGAGCAACAAGAAGAGGGATGTCGTGAAACCTGAGCATGAGTTGCGCATTCTGATCGCAACTGATGTCCTCAGTGAGGGTCAAAACCTTCAGGACTGTCATGTCATCGTGAACTACGATTTGCCATGGGCGATCATTCGACTGATTCAGCGTGCAGGACGAGTGGATCGCATTGGACAAAAGTCCGACACGATCTACTGCAATTCGTTCATGCCTGCGGACGGCGTGGAGCGCATCATCAATCTTCGACGGCGAGTCCATCAACGCCTGAGAGAGAATGCCGAGGTTGTCGGGAGCGATGAGGCGTTCTTCGAAGACGACACTAATGATCAACCCATCATCGACCTGTACAACGAAAACTCAGGCATTCTTGAAGATTCGGACACCGAAGTCGATCTTGCCTCATACGCCTATCAGATTTGGAAGAACGCGATAGACAAAAACCCCAAGCTTCAGAAACAGATTGCCGATCTGCCGAGCGTTGTCTATTCGACCAAGTTGCACAATCCGGTGCCCGAGCAGCCTACAGGCGTTTTGGTCTACATGCGGACGGCGGACGGGAATGACTCACTAGCTTGGATTGATGGCGAAGGTAAGAGCGTCACACAATCGCAGCTTGCCATCTTGAAAGCTGCGGAGTGTGCTCCCGATACTCCCGCCTTGCCACGCCAAGAAAAGCATCATGAGCTAGTGGAGGCGGGAGTCCGTCACATGGTGCAGGAAGAGAAATCGATCGGTGGACAGTTGGGTCGTCCCTCGGGAGCCCGGTTCCGGGTCTATGAGCGTCTGAAAGCCTACTCCATCCACATTCAGGGGACGTTGTTTGCCACTCAAGAGTTAGCGAAAGCGATTGACGAAATCTATCGCTACCCTCTCCAGCAGAGTGCCGCCGACACGCTTAACAGACAACTGCGTTCTGGCATCACCGATCAGCAGCTTGCTGATCTGGTGATTGCGTTGAGAGCCGAAGCCCGCCTCTGCCGGATTGAAGAGGAAATCGAGACTCAGGAACCACAAATCATCTGCTCACTCGGACTTTCGTCTCAAAGGAGTAAGGAATAGAGATGACTGCCTATGCGAACATCCAGACGCGACTGAAGGATTTCGATTTCAAAGGCCTCTTCACTCAGGAGTTGATGTGGAATCACTTCCAAACGAAGGATTTGGAAGTGAAGGTAGACGGTTCAACTTATGCGCTCACTCCCGTGGCACAGCGGGGCATGGCGGTTTACGAGTTTGTGCCGCCCACAGATAAGGATTTTCCCAAGTACGCTACTCGGCGCAAAATCGATATGCAGGTCTCGAAAACCGCACGCGAGCACATCATAATCTTCCACGACCAAGCAAAGACCGTTCAGATATGGCAATGGGTAAAGCGTGAGACGGGAAAACCATCGGCGTGCCGAGAACAACTGTTCTACACGGGGCAGTCTGGTGATGCCCTCATCCAGAAGATCCAATCGATTGCATTCAGCTTGGAAGAGGAGTCCAACGTCACCGAGACCGTCGGAAGGGTCGGTGCGGCATTCGATGTTGATAAAGTGACAAAGAGGTTCTACGAACTCTTCGAGAAAGAGCACGACACGTTCCTCAAGTTCGTTGAGGGTATTCCAGACGAAGAACTGGAAAAGTGGTACGTCTCAGTCATGCTGAATCGGCTTATGTTCATCTATTTCGTCCAGAAGAAAGGACTTCTTGGTGATGATCAGCACTACCTCAAAAACAAGCTAGCGGAAAGCAAAAGACGCGGCAAAGACGAATATTACCGGGGATTTCTCTGTCCCTTGTTCTTTGAGGGATTCGCCGAACGCCCTGAACTGCGCAGACCCGAGATGAATCGTCTCTTAGGGCAGGTGCCGTATCTGAATGGTGGACTTTTTCTGAGACATCAGATTGAGGAAGTTCACGGTAAGAAGATTGGCATCCCCGACAAAGCGTTCGACAACATCTTCAATTTTTTCGAGCAGTACGACTGGCATTTGGACGAACGCCCGACCCGCACCGGACGTGAGATCAATCCTGATGTATTGGGCTACGTCTTCGAAAAGTACATCAACCAAAAGGAAATGGGCGCGTACTACAGCAAGGAAGACATTACCGACTATATCAGCAAGAACACGATTATTCCCGCCCTCTTCGACATGGCTCGAAAATCTTGCAAGATCGCGTTTGAAGGAGAGCAGGCGGTTTGGCGGCTCCTGCAAACGGATACAGATCGTTTCATCAACTCTCCGATCACTAGGGGCATCGAGAAGGAGCTTCCGAAATCAATCGCAGTGGGGGTAAATGATGTCAGCAAACGTGCTGAGTGGAACAAGTCCGCTACTCCCGAATACGCGCTCGCGAACGAGACATGGCGTGATGTTGTTATGAGGCGTATTAGGTGCTCGGAAACCCGCAAGGCATTGTCCTCCGGGGAGATTCGCTCAATTGACGACCTCGTTACATATAATCTCGACATCCGGCGCTTTGCGGAAGAAGTCATCGTTAACTGCGAGGGGCCGGAACTCCTACGAGCTTTTTATAAAGCCATTCGCAGCATTTCAGTTCTCGACCCTGCTTGCGGGTCAGGTGCATTTCTCTTCGCTGCGCTAAACATTCTCGAACGCTTGTATGACAGTTGTCTTGTTCGGATGCAAGCTTTCGTGGATGATCTCGACCGTTCTGGCCAACACAGTCCAGATAAATTCCGTGACTTTCGGCAAACAGTCGGAGAGATGAACGACAAAGCGCGGCATCCTAGCCCACGCTACTTCATCCTTAAATCGATCATCTTGAACAACCTTTACGGAGTGGACATCATGGAAGAGGCGACCGAAATATGTAAGCTCCGCCTTTTCCTGAAACTGGTCGCGCAAGTTGATACAAACGATAAGATCGAGCCATTGCCCGATATCGACTTCAATATCCGATCAGGAAATACGCTAGTGGGATTCGCAACTGAGGCACAATTGTCGAGGACACTCGGCAGCAGACTGGATTTCGACAACACCGTTTCCGAGGTTAAGAAGCGTGCTGAGATAGCTGAACTCGCTTATGACCGCTTTCGGGATATGCAGGTACAACATATCTTTGGTAGCGACGAATTGAGTACGGCAAAGATAGAAGTCAAAAAGGGACTAGCCCAGCTTCGTGGGGAGCTTGATGCGTATTTGTCAGGAGATTTCGGAGTGAGAGCCAATGACAAGGTTGCGCTTCGGAAGTGGGAAGACTCGCACAAGCCTTTCCATTGGTTTGCCGAGTTCTTCGGTTTGATGAAGGAAGGCGGATTCGACGTGGTGCTCGGCAATCCTCCCTATAAGGAATTGCGCGATGTAACTCAATATCTTATCCTTGGCCTGACCACCACCGAAACAAACAATCTGTACGCACCCATGGTCGAACGGTGGTTGCAGTTGTGCAACCCGTCCGGGCGAGTAGGCGCAATTGTACCCGTCTCTTCAATTTCAACTGAAGGCTATTCATCTTTGCAGCAGATTGAGTTTCGACTTCCCCTTCATGTCAGTTCGTTCGATGACCGCCCTTCGCGGCTGTTCGATGGCTTAGAGCACATTCGTCTGAGCATTCATCTGCTTTCTACGAGACAAGCCACTCCTTCGGAGATATTCACTAGCGAGTGTTTGCGGTGGACATCCGAGGAGCGAGAAGGCCTCTTTTCTCGAATTCAATACCAGAGCGTCACACCAGCCTACCTTCCCGCTTCAGCTCCGAAGATCAGCAGAAAATCTGAAGCCTCGATATTAGAGAAGGTTTGGTCAGATAGTCAGTCGTTGGCATTGCAGCAGTCCCGGTACGGCGAACACATCGTGTACTACTCTCGGAAGATGGCCAGCTTTCTTCAGGTGCTCGACTTTGTGCCGAAGGTCTTCGATGGCAATGGCCAGCTACGCCCTCCGTCGGAGTTCAAAGAGCTACGTTTTCCCAGTCGGCCCGAAGCAGTTGTTGCATTTTGTGTTTTGAACTCAACATTGTTTCGTTGGTTCGTAAATGTATTTTCTGATTTTCGCCATCTTAACAAACGCGAAGTTGAGGGATTTCGTTGCGATCTGAAGCGTGCATTCGGAGAGCATCCTGCGTTTTGGACGAATGTCGCGGAATCTCTTTCAGCGCGGTTGCAAGAAACATCCGAGATGAGGCGGATGAAATTCAAGCACGACACACTGAAGGTGCAGTGCATCATCCCCAAGCACGCAAAATATATTATCGACGACATAGACACCGAATTGGCGGAACATTACGGGTTGACGACGGATGAACTCGACTTCGTGATCAACTATGATGTCAAATACCGAGTCGGTGCTGAAGAAAATGAAGCAGAGCCTACAACGGCCTCGACGAATTGAGACTGCGGTGAGTGTCACCGATCCATCGGCTGGTGCGCGGTGAGCCGAGACATGCTGTTCATCAAGCCTGCGCCATGCTCGCGGACAAGGGCGGCGGGGGGCGACTCACTAGGCAACTAAAAGACCACCATTACCTTCTGAGGAGGTAGTAGATTGCCAACCATTCCAAAAACACTAGTCGATGAGTACATCAAGGCAGCTAAGCCTTTGGCCGAGTCCGCTGTGGATCGAATCGCTATTCGGATGGCGATAAAACTCAACGAACCGAGCAAGCATCGAGAGCGAAGACGTAACCCGATAAGAATTCCTGAAATCCACGCCGCAGCAGACAAATCGGAAGTTGAAGCCCAGAGATGGCGTGACCTTATTTTGGCTGAAATCCATAACGCGTTGTGTACCCGGAGCACCAAGTACAAACAGTACACTGGCGCAATCAGAGATAGTGGCAGCGTGCTCATCGGCATGATTGCTAGCAAGATCGCCGGAGAAGTCGGAGCGGCTTTTGCCGTTGTCGGTGCGCTCGTTGCCGCTTTACTTCGTATGGTCTTCAGCATGGGTATCTCGGTTTTCTGTAAGCGGTTCGAGAGCGGACTGCTGTAAACAAACGTGTCACTTCGCCGAGGCGCGGACTCCGGCAATCCGAACAGCGACGAACATCAGCGACGCAGTCCGCTAAGGTTTGAACGCCGAATTGGAAATCGCCTTCTGCGCTCCTTTGAGCTTTGATGGGATCGGCGCGATCATCTTTTCATCAACCAACACAGATGTATCACGGCATCTGTTGCAGAAGTAATGGTCATACGGGATGTCGCCATGAAATTCTTGCATCCCCTGCAAAATCAGTTCTCGACTTTTACAGTACGGGCACCTGAAAACAAACCAGTGGCGCGTCCGGTAGAACAGTTTCTTGACCGCACTGAACACTGGCGGGAGAAAGAAGTACAGCAGATAGTAGGCGACCGTCGCGCCCCAAAGCACATCTTTTCGCAGTTGAGTGAACGTCAGACCAAGCAACAGCAGAATCAACGGAACGACAATCTTCGCATCATCATTGTCGAACTCATATTCCAATTGCCAGAGTTTGATTTTCATGCTGTGCCTTGGGAGAATGATAAACTACGGCATCACGTTTCAAAGACCGCTACTTCGTCAAGCCTGCACTATCGTCGCGCACAAAGCGGCGACGGTTTCAACGGGGAAAATACTCATCGCCGTGATCTTCAAAATACTGCCTTAGCTGCTCAAAGAAGTCCAAAACGGCTTTATGGTACGTGCGGAATTCGTCGCCCGTTACATACAATCCGTCACCGCCAAGGGGTAGCGATAGTGGTGAAACAAACGTGATGGTCTTCGGATCATCCTTTCGCAATGAGGGATACACGAACAATTTTGGGCGTTTCTTCCTGAGTTGCTCTGCCGCTGGCCCTTCGGCGTGCTTCGTTGTATTTGCAACCAACCTCAACTCTTCAATGACCGACCACGATGAGAACCACGCAAAGTCTAGCTGGCAATTATTTTTGTACCAGTCAACCACCACGTCCAGCTTGGTATCGGATACTTCCTTCTCTATAGCTCCGTCTCTGGTCAGGTCGGCAAGTTGTTGCTCGACCACGTGGAATAGACCAGCAGAAAAAAGATTCAGTGTCGCCTGATACATCTTGCTAATGTCCTCGTAAAAGGATATTCCTTTCTCGTGTGCGGCTTCCGCTTCGTCCGATCCATCGCCTGAATAATCTTCACCACCCGACTGCGACATGAGTTCGTCGTATGCTTGCTTCTCCACAGCGTCCGCCATTTTCCCAAGCTGGTCAGACATCGGGATGATGTGTTCCTCAACCCATTGACCATAGACGCGGACGAATGGAAGCACCATTCGCCGAATTCGCCACGAGATGTACGATCCGCCTACAGACATTTCACTTCACCCTCGATCACATCTCAAGATGACTGCAACACAAAGACGCGCACATCAACGGTGCCGTCCTTCGTTTTTCTCGCACCTTCCAAGTCCTTCTTTAGGCCATCAGCGTTCACTATCAGATGGTTGGAGTCGTAGACGACGCACCACAGCGAGTCGCATCCTGAATGCCGTCGATAATGCTCGATGTCGATGATTAGCTCGTTACCAATCTTTCCAGCGTGATTCGCATCGCGCACGAATTTTAGTTCGAGCACGAGCTTATGTGCTGGAAGAAGGAAATCCATGCGGGTGCTGGAGCCTGCATAGCTGGGCGTGAACTCTTCGGGTCGAATATCGGATACCCACGGACGCAAGAGCGCATGTAGCAGGTCTTGAACGTCGTACTCCGTTTCAAAGGACAAACAGATGGAACCTTTGCGCCTTTGGGTCAGCGGGTTCATTGCTCGGCGAAGATTCTTAACGAGAACCAGTAGAAGTTCTTCGATGTCAGCAGGCTTTCGTGGGCCGCCGTTTATAGGTCGAATAACAGATGGAAAAACTTCTTCATGCGGCACTCCAATCGGAAGAACTCTTCCGCCTCGGTAATAGCGAAACCCATTCTCTTCTAAAACGTTGACCACTCGTTCCCGATTTTTCTTCCATTCAATAGCAATGTCCTCACCGTCCTCATCTTGTGGTTCAATGTCCATGAACTCTTCGAGGATGTTGCCGAGAACAGCCAAGCTGTCTACGTTCGGGTCTTGCCCCGCAAGAAACAGCCACTCTTTCCATTTAGTGTCGTGAGGAAGATTCGGAGGTTCACCCGGCGCACCCGACGACTTGAACAAAGCGTTGAGTCTGATATGAGAACCGTGCATCACGCTGGCTACGACGGCGCAGACCCCTCTCGGCAATCGAACGTTGGTCATCTACCAGCCGTCCATCAATTCACATCGCAACATGATGTGGAAATTGCTCAACATATCTGCTGCCTTCCTCGCAGCGTCTTCAGTTTCACGGTTGGTTGAGCTATCGTATTTATAAGCTCGGACAAAGTTCCCGTCTTGATCTTCGATTATCATTGCCTTTAATTTCTCCTGTCCCGCGCTCGGGAGCAGTACATCCAGAGCCACTTCTTTGAAGGACGACTTCTCTTTGTCTGTTTGTTCATTCTTCGTAATGGGGTATCGGAAATAATCGCTATTGGGATCGACCGCCCCTATGACGACAATCCACCCGGCAAGTTCGGGGGGAATAGTCATATCGGATTTGTGCAGGGACACTGCTGTGATCCGCTCGACGTTTTCGGTCAGGAGTTTGTTCCAGTACCAATAAATCGCCTGAATGTCATGCGTCTTTAGCAACGGCTTCCATGTCCCCGCAGAAGTAAACAGCATCGGCTTTTTGGTTTTATATCCCTCAGTGCCGTATGCAAGTCTCAACCTTCGATGCACGATTATGATGCCCGATTTCAAGAACAATTCAATCGCGTGTCGCAGCAGGAAGATGATGGGAAGTTCACTCCAAAACATTCGTTGCGATTCCCCGGCCTCGACAAGTTTGTCGGCGGCTGCTTTGAACGCCTCTCCCACAGCGCCAAAACCGTCATCCGAATGTCGTTCGAGTGGGGCTAAGGTATAGAGCAACGCGGGCTATCCGTCCTCCGTTTTGCGCGAATTGTAACAGAGTGCAGGGACGTATCGAAAAGCGGTAGAATCTCGGCTGAGCAATGTCAGAGACTATAGCAAAAGTCGCCGAATCTGGCGCGTATACTTCAAACCCATGCCAAGGTCGAGGAAGGTCGATCTCGAAAAGGTGCTGGCGTCCCTCGATACGATCTGCCCGAAATGCGGGAAGATCATTACACCCACCGAGATGCAGCGGATTGATTTTGAGCGAATGAAGTGTCCGGCGTGCGGAGAACTGTTTGCGCAGGGTCGGAAGTAGCCTACTGCTAAATCATCGGCACATTGTCCAGCACCAGAAATTCTTTCTCGCAGTGTTCACACGTAAGACGGCCAACGTCGATGAAGGCGAACTGTTCCGCGCACGGAATCGCGGTCTGTTGTCCGCAGTGTGGGCAGATAAGCGTGGGTTATTTCCCCGATAGGCCGCTATGGATCGCGTTGTCCCGACACTATCGCGATCAGATTAACCACTGCAACCGTTGCCTCTGCGCAGAGTGCCGCCTGTCGGAAAACGGCGGTTCGCTTGTGCTGTAGTTCATTCGCAAGATCAAGAGCCGCTGTAGCGTGTTTACGCGCAACTCTATTTTCGCTACCACCCAACTCCGCTGCCAGATAAGCCTCCAACATCCGTTTTCCATCAGTAGGGCTTACGTCAACTGCGTCAAGAATGGGGTGCTTCGTCGGGTCGAATACAGTTTGCGCCAGTGAAATCAGTGCTTCGCGACAAAGAAGGCCAACTGCTTGAAATTGCTCCTCGCTGGAAGCTCGTTCAAGCCTCTGGCGGATTTCAGTAACTGTTCGATCAATTTTTGCCCAGCCCGTAGGTTCCTTGAATATTCCAGAGGCGCGTGCAGGCGTTCCCCGTTTCAACCTGTCCGTTAGCGGAGCGTACAGTTCTGCGATGAATCTTCTCCTAGAGTCGTATGACGGCAAATCTCCACTGCTCCATTTTCCATACCAAGCCCAAAGATCATTGAACGGATTAGGGTCGGGAATGTCCAACGCCCTGAGCATCTCTTCTATTGTGTCGCGACGTTGCTGATATTCAGCATTGACTGATGCGATGCGTGGCCCACCCGTGGCGACCGCCATCATCAGGTTTCGCTGTGCGTCAATCTCTCGGATCAAGTCTTGGTTACTGTCTTCTGGCACTGAAGTATCGACCACGAACTCGACACTTGTAATCTCCATGGAGTGATCCCTCGGCGGGTAGATTTCGCGCAGGGTTCCCACAAATTCGTTCTGATCGTGCTCCGGCAACGAGCGCAATCGCTCGTAATCGTCGATGGGCGCGTGAATGCGAGCAGTTGTGAGCCGCGAGAAGAGACGCGATCCGTATTGGTCGCTTTCCTCCAGTTCCAGCCAAGCATGCTGCAAGAGTTGCGCCAAATCGTGACGATTTCTATGCTTAAGGAGTTTCACTACTCCGTCTAACGCCTCTGCCTCAGACTCCATATATCTTGATTATGGCAGCGCACAACCGGACAGTACAATCGCCCCAGAGTTGTCCCACCGATAAGACGCGGTAGCTCCAAAGAGCGTTAGCCAGTGCGAAGCGATCATGAGAACAATCCCCCCTGCGTCTCGGTGAGTTCCACGGGTGCCGAGGACTCTGCGTCGTCGTTGGCGACGTGATTGATACGAGTGCTGATCGGGTAATACCGCATCTGCCGAGCATCGTAGGGTTTCAACATCTCCGATATTGCCTTGACATTGGTCATCCCCGGATCGAGCCATAGATCGTAGTTGTCGGGATCGAGGATGACTGGCATCCGGTCGTGAACGGAAGAAGTCACTGCATTAGGTGTCGTCGTCAGAATCGAACACGACTTGAGCCACTGCCCGCTCGGGTCTCTCCATCGATCCCAGAGTCCTGCGAACGCGAACAATTCCCCGTCATTAACTTCAAAACAGTACGGCTGTTTCGCGTTGCCCTTGCGCTGCCACTCGTAAAACCCGTCTGCTGGAATCAGGCACCTACGACTGGTCAACGGATCGCGGAACGCAGGCTTTGTCGCTGCGGTCTCCGATCTGGCGTTAATCATCATGGCCGCGCCGGACATGTCCTTAGCCCACGACGGGATCAACCCCCAACGCACCAGCGACAATTCCCGGCGCGGTTCCTTGGGATTTTGCCGGATGACGGGAACAGGCTGAGTCGGGGCAATGTTGTAACGCGGATTCCAGTCGTCTTCGCCTGAGACGGTGCCGAAATACTCTTCGACAAGTTGCTTCCTCCGCGAAAGGCGATACCGACCGCACATCAGAAGATTATGGCAGATCGTGAGAGCGTTGGGCGTGCGGGGAGAGGTTTAGGCATAGAATCTGACATCATGTCAGTCCCAAAGATCAAGGACACACAAGTTGTCGAACTGATCGGTCGGAATCGACTCGGCTCGGAGATATTGAGAGACGGGCTGGATGTAGCCGTACCAGCCCGCGATAGAGGAATTGACCTAATCGCATACTCTGACCTTTTGTCGAACGTGAAGACGTTCGTCGCACGCCCGATTCAAATGAAAGCATCATCGGAGGCGTCCTTTAGCATCGACCGGAAGTACAAAAGGGTTGCGAACCTGATAATCGCCTACGTGTGGCATGTCCATGACCCTAACGCGACCGTCACGTTTGCACTGACGTATGACGAGGCATTGAAAATCGCAAGGAAGTGCTGGGGGCGAGCGAAAGGAAACTCGGCATCGTGGAAGCGGGGTCGCTACTCCACAAGCAAGCCGAGCCTACGACTGCGCACTTTGCTGGAGCCATTTAAGACAGCCGAAGGGAAATGGTGGGAGAAAGTAACTGGCACTCCCTACAGACGCAAATTCGGGCTGAGAGCATAAGTAGTGGCTGAATTTGGCTTGCGCGGGAGTGGGAGATGGAGAGAGAATTGCGTTTATGAGCACAGAAGGACACGCTAAAAAACTGGGGCAACTCAATCTCGAACGATACGAATTGGAGAGGTACATCCAGACTCACCCCAACAATGCGGGTGAAGCATACTGCAATCTTCTCAACCTCAGGGACGAAATAAAGTCTGAGCAATTCAAGTTTGAATGGGAGATGCAAACAGATCGTTTCGCTGACGAAAGACAATAGAAAAAGTCCGGATGCCAGTCCGGCCTCACGCCTATGCAGCCTTCTTCTGGGAGTGGTGACCGTTGTGGCAGTCTGCCTCTCTGCTCCGAGCCGCTAAGCCCTGAGATATTGCTAGTTGATGATGAGTCCGTCCAACGCTGTTAGCGCGATTGCTGCCGCCTCATCCCCGTTGTCTTTCATCCGATGCAGCATGTCGAGTGACCTCTGCCTATCGACCGGATTCGCACTGACAGAACTGGCCATGATGAAGTGATTACGCACGGGGCCATAGACGGTCGGTGGAATCGGGAAGTGCTGTTGAAGGCTGGTGCGATACTCGCCCTTGGGCTGATACAACGAGACGTTCGAAGACTCTGTGGCGAAATGGTCTCTGCCATCGACGACCGTCACGGGTGGTTCATCTTTGAGATGGTTCATGCTGCCTCTCTTTCCCCTGCCAGTGCCTCTCGTGCAGTTTTCGCCCAGTCGAAGGCGGGCGGGGTGACATTGCGACTGATGGGCTGACCTTCCTTCATCAACGACTTCCTCATTGCTGGAGTAATGTCAATCGAATGCACCGCTTCATCGTCTGGACTATTGTCTTGGATGTGCCAGCGAGTCGCACTTCCGGGCTGCGCAACAGACTTGAGGGCGTCCTCTGCCTGCTGCCTCGTGCGGAAGGCATCGTACAGTTCGCCGTTCGGCGCAATGAGGTGGTAATTTAGTCCACCTTTCTCACCTTCACCCACGGGAATGTACGTCGTGCCGACCTTGCCTCCCCATTTCTTCAGATACTTATTCATGAAGTTGGGGATTGCGCGGTCGTATAGCGCGTGCGCCCATTCGCCGCCGACCTTGAGGTCGAGGCCGGAGATTTCAGGAAGTTCACTACCATCGTGCTCATAGTTCTCCACGTTGAAGCGCACTTGGTCGTGGATGTACTCTTCGGCTGCTCTCTCGGAATCAAACGTCTCTTCCGCTTCTCGACCATACCCCTCATTGAACACGCCGTACCGTGGCTCGGCATCTTCGTCCTCCTCGTCAGGAATTTCTTTGATGCGGTAGTCCTGCGAATACATCTCCCACAGAGAGTCGTCACTTGGGCGGGGTTCGTAGTTGTCGATCTGATCTGCGAGTTTCTGGGCTGGCTCTTTGCCGATGTATCTGGCAAGTTCGTCAACATCCGGGTCAACTTTCTCTTCTATGACTTGATGGCCGTGCGGGTCGTAGGCTGTAAGTTCGTTGGCGTCGGGGTCGTATTGCACGCGGCCAATGTGGTGACTCAGATCGTATCGGTCGACTTGTTGGTCGCCAGTAGTCCACGACAAGCGGTCATAGCCTTTCTCAGCAGCCTCCCGCAGCATGCGCTTCATTGCTAGTTCGTGCCAGTCGGATTTGAATGGTGCGTCAGGCACTCCCTTTGCGTGGGTCTGAATCTTATTCTTGATATCGGCCCACTCTGCTTTTTCTGCGGGCGTAGCGTCTTTGCCCTTGTTTTCGATTTCCTGCCTGCGCTTGTCCAACTCAGAGAGATTTCCTTCTCGGTAGCCTTCCTGCTTGCCTGCTTGATGCCAATCACTCTGTACCTCTTCCAAGAAGAGGTTCTTCATCCCATCGGTGTCGATGCGGTCGTCGTGTCGGACGTGCGCAAGAACGTTGGGCTCCTCGAAGTGAGGAGACTTGAATGACTGCGAACTGAGGCCACGATACTTCTTCGCGAATGGCCCGCTATTCATTGCTTCCAGCGCGGCATCGCGGGCTTCTTCCGGAGTCGCAAACGTGTGCTGGTCTCCGTACTCGTTGCGTGTCACGTCGTAGCCGTCTTCGTCGGCAACCCAATATTCCCCCGTGCTGGTCTTGATAACCTTCATTCCTTCTGGGAATTTTGAGATGGGCTCAACCTTTTCCGGAAGCGTTAGCAACTTCTCGTTGTAATTTTCCTTTGGCCCGTCGAGAACATACTTGGAATATTTGGCCGGGTTTTCGGGCGCGTTCTTCAACTGCTCATCCAATTGGTCGTAGCGCGAAATCTGCGATGCCAACTCCGGCGTTACATCGGGGTGAGACAACAACTTCGATGTGGACTCCGGGCCTTCGTCCTTGAGCCAAGCATCGAGAGCCTTCCCTAAAGGTGAATCTGCGTTGCGTCCTCGTACGGCGTCAAGATAATCGTGAATGGTATTCTTTTCGGTGTTCAACGACGCCGAGTCGCTGCCGTTAGCCGGACGGTTTGACTCGCCGAGTTGAATCTGATTCTCGTTGATAAACTGCTGAAGGTCGGCTTTAGACACTTTGGGCTTACCCTTCAAGAAATCATCTAACCCCATCCAGCCGATTTCATTTTCCTTGACTCCGTTGTTTCGGAGGGTCGCAAGGATTTGGTCGCCAGATGCGGTGCTGGGAACCTTCTGCTGTGCGACCCGTTCTGCTTTCGAGTAGAACGTCGACACATCGGGTCGAGTGTCTGGAACTTCCGGCTTAACTTCTTCCACTCCTGTGCCGGGTATTACAGTCTGCACGGGTTCTGCACGCCTTGCATTGCGTCCGCTCGGTGCCTCATCCAACCTTTGTCGAATGTCAGCATCAATGGTGGCCTGCGCTCCCTCCGTCGAATCAAAAGGTGTTCGCACTGGGCGTCGATTGCGGATGGCCTCTTCAAGTTCGGCGGCATTCAACAATGGTGGCCGAGCAACGCCGCGTCTTTCTGGAGACACAACTTCTGCGACAGGAGCCTGCACGGACTTCACCGTGGGCTCTGCACTGACAACAGGCTTCGGCTGGGCTGTGACTTCTTCGCTCGGTGCCAGCACTTTTCCAAGAACTGCCGCTGCACCTCCGGCTCCTAATCCCTGTGCGAGTATGTCGGACGGGATGAAGTCGATGATGTTCTGATGGTGGCGCACAAGTGTTCCGTACCACTGCGCGGCATTCTGAATCGGTTCACCGAGATTGCGGTACAACGCAAGTGCGGCCTTCTGCGGCAACGTTGGGTTCGCGGGAACACCGAGGCTCTGCTGCTCGTCAGCATTCGGCTGCACCGTGACGCTGTCCGCGATGGCTGAGGGCAGGCCCATGATTGTTTGACCTGCACCCCTGACCTCATTCTTCAGAAAGTCCCAACTGCGTTTGGCCGCATCGGAGAACTCTTGCGCACTAAGAGAATCTGGAAACGCAACCACGTGTCCCGAGGGATATTGAACCGTGCGCGTGTACGCGGGCTGTTGGGGTGCGTCTTGGTCTGGTGTAACGGTGGAAGTCGCCATGGTTTTTTGTTTGCCTTTCAAATAAGAAGGCACGAAGCTGCTCGACTTGATTGGGAGGAGGTCAAATCAAGGAGCGGCTTCGTGCCCTGTATTTTCGTTGGTTGATTACTGGATAGCGGTTAAGGTGCCCGTCGCCGGGTCGTAGACGTGGGTCGGCCCTCGCATGATGTTGCCTGCCGACGCTGCCTTCGACGCCTTCGATGCTCCGCTCTTGAGAGCGTTCAATGCTTCATCGAGTGTGACTTCGTGAGTCATCAGGTACGCAAGTTGCTTGCCTGCGGTGAGATTCTTGGTGCCCTGCATGATTCTGCTGAACATGCCAGACGCCTTCATGTCGGGTTTCACCTTCGACCGCTCCAACGCGGCTCCGAGGTCTTGCAACTTCTGAACCACAGTGTCCGAAACTCCGGCCCGTTCGAATGTCGAAGGCCCGCCACGTTCACCGTCGTTGCCCAACTGACGGACAGCATCTCGCAATGCGGCTCCGTCGATGATTCCGACATCAGGTTTGCCAGCAGTCACAAAGGCTTCGGGCGTTCGTTTGATGACCTTCGCGGCATTGAACACTTTGTTAATCTTGTCCATGTCGTCCAACTTCGAATACAGGCTGTTGGCCGACTCGTATGAACCCACACCGTTGGCATTCTCGAACGCTTGCCGTTTGGCCGATTCGGCAGCCTTTTCTGCGGCAACATCGCCACGTCGGAACGCGGCTTGCTTCTCGGAGTCGGCAGCCTTATAGGCTTCGCCAGCCTTCTCGTACAACGGGCTTAGTTTGTTCTTCAACACGCCCGCAGCGGCTCCGAAGTCACCATCCATGTTATCGACTAAGTCTTTCCACTCAGCCTCTGGGTCGATCTTCGATGCAGCTTCTGCGGCGTCTTGCGCCTTGCCCAATTCGATAGACGCTCTCTGTACCGCGCCTTGTGCCTGCATCAAACGGGCAGCCTTATTCGCCTTCGCTTTATTGGCCACAGGGTCGTCGATGGGTTGAGCATCGGGCCCGAGCACATCTCTCTTCGGGTCAGGCGTGTTCTTCAATTCTTCGAGTTCGTCCGTCACGTCCTTCACCTTCGCGGCGGCTTCCTGCACATTGGAAACGGCCTCAAAGTAATTGTTCAAAGCCTGCACCTTGCCTGCCTTCGCCAACTCAGCGATGGGCTCAGCCGAAGTCTGGAGAGTTTCCCCCGCGATTCGATTGACGGCGGCTCGGGCGGCAGGTTGTGTCTGCGTGATGTCGAACTTTTGTAGGTCGCCTTTATTCGCTAGACCTTCTGCAACTTTATTCGCGAGTGAAGGATTGGCAACGGACTGCCGTACCGGGACTCCACCTTGTTCGGTCGGAGCCATGGGATTGACATTGGTTTCTGGGCCTGCGAGACCAGCAGATTCACTGACTGCGCTTACGGCCTTTGCTGCGCCCTTAACAAGCGCGGGTACAAATGCCGGGATAGCAGCGGACACGACGTGGGCAAGATTCTCCCGCGTCGGGTTATCTTGATAGTTCACCATGGCGGCATCGACTTGCGATGCAACAGGCAGGACTCCGGCACCGTGCTGAATGACACCTAGTGTGTCGCCCTTCTTAGCCGCTTCAATCATTCGGTCTTTGGCTTGTGCGCTGGACTCCCACTGCGAAGCCATCATTTGGGAGATGGGGTCGTTCGGGTTGTCATAGCGCGGATCGAACAGGTTCATCAATCCCGAGAACGCCTTCGTGTAGTTGCCTGCATGGAAGTCGTTCTTGAACTGCTGATACACGGCAGTCTTATGTGTCTCTTCGGCATCTTCGGCTTGCTGGCCGCTTGCGCCTACGCCACCAGTGACGATGTGCGCGGCTTCGCGGAACGGGAGCGCGACAATGGATTTACCTGCCTGATACAAATCAGAGCCCACCGTTGACGCAAATCCTGCACCAGTTGTTCCTGAAGCTGCGCCAGTGTTACTTTGGGCGGCATATTCCTTAGCAAGGTCTTCCTGATTTTCGGCAGACGGAGTTGCGGCAGGAGTTGCGACAGGTGATGTGGTTGCGGGGGCTGGATTGCTCGGTGCCCCTTGCTGCTGTGCGTACGCTTTGGCCAAATCGTCTTGTGATTCGGCCTGTGGTGCGGTCGAAGTTACTGCCATGATTTACCTCCGTCCGTGCTCTTCTGCACGGCTTTGGTCTGCGGGTCTCGGCGGAACATCGGTGTACTCGTGCCCGATGTCGGCACGAAATGAGAGCCAGCGAGGTTCTTCGGGAACCCGGCCTTCTGCGTATCCAAGTTTCCTTGGAACGTTTCGATACGGTGGCCGATGTCGCTCTGATTGAAGTAGGGCGGCATGATGTTCTGCAATTCGATGTCGAGTTGCTCTTTGCTACCACGGCCTGCGTTGGTGATGACCTTCACGTAAGCAGGGATTGCGCCTCGCATACGTGCATAGGAATCTGCCATCGTCTTTCCTTCCGGGCTCAGGGCGTTGTACGCGCTGAGAGCCTTCTTGGCCAAGTCCTTGTTCAGGTCGGCTGCAAGAGTAGGAATGGTCATACCAAACCCTTCGACACCTGCGTGAGCAGATGCCGCATCAGTGATAGCCGGGGCCGAGAAGATAGTCGTCAGGTTGCTGCGGTCGCCAGCGACATTCACCTTGTTCGACTTGGCAGCGGCATCGTACGCGCTGTTCGCGGCACGGTACCCGTTTATGTTGTTTTGAATGTCGTTGATCGGCTTGATTGCCTTCTGATCTGCCGAGATGTCAGACGGTTTCTTTTCGATGAACGTCTGTGCCGAGTAGTTAGGCATGTGATCGGCTTGCCAACGGGAGACGTGGTAGACATCACCGTTCTGATCTTCGACGTAGCCCATCGTGCGCTGATCCTTCAGGCCCTGTTTGTAGTCTTCCTTTGCTTGCGCAGCATCAGCGGCAGTATCGGCCTTGTTCTTCTCTTGCTCATTGAACCCGGCAATCACACCGTCCGCCCACTTCTGTTGCGCGGGAGTGGAAGCGGGATTGTATTTCATGGCCAAAGCGTCGCCCATGGTCTTGGGCTCAACGACTGCGCTGGCTTTGCCTTCAGCACCTGCCGCAGTCGCGGCTTCGGTACGCTTATTGTGCATGTCGTCCAAATCCTGCGACGAGAGGCCAAGATGGTTCATGATGAGGGCTTGATAGTGCGGCCCCTGTCCACTTTGTGCACCCATCGTGTTGAGGATGTCCTCAATGTGATGGTTGGCACCGGGCGTATGGGCCTGCGCCTGCGCAAACATCTTCAGCGCATTTCGGAAGTCACCATCCTTCGCAATCTGCGCGGTGACATCGTCGAGGTCTTCCTTGCCCTTGCCGTCTGCTCCACCTGTACCAGCGTGGTCGAGAAGACGAGTGATGTCGTCTTTGTGCTCCTTCAACAGTTGTTCGCCCATATCGATGGACGCAACGTCCGACAAGTTCTTGGCGATGCTTGCGAAAGGCCACGCGGGCGTTCCAATTCCACCTTCGGGAACCGCAGGCATAAGTCCGTACTTCACAAACTTGTCCTGCATCTCTTTGGTGAGCGGTATCTTGCCATCGGCTGCACCGTGGATCACCATGTACTGGTGTTTCCATGCGGGCTGTCCGTTGACAATCAACTGCTGGTTGGTCTTCGGGTCGAGGGCTGGCTTCGCCGGGCCGAATGCGATGTGATAGTCCTTGGTGACGTTGCTCTGTCCATTTGCGACAGCAGCCGCTGCGTCGGTCTCTTCCATCTCTTTGTGGGTCATGTCTCCCAACGGGATGGTGCCGTCCAATACGCCATTCGTGAAGAAGTCCGTGGACTCTCCAAGCGTGTTGGCGACCTTCTCAGAAGCTGCGCCTGCCAGCATTGCGTTCTGATGCATGCGCATGTTGGCTTCGGTGACCTTCAGTTTGTGATCTTGGTCACTAATGGCTTGGTCAGCCTGCTTGTCGTTTGCAGCTTGGACACCAGCACGCTGCTTGGCTGCGGCTTGCACTCCGGCTTGCGCGGCTGAGACGCTGTCGGGCGCATTGCCACCAGCGATTCCGCCTTTGATGCCGCCTGCGAGAACCTGAAGGGCAAGGGCAAGGCCCAGTTGCCATGGCTTCACTTCCGGAGACTTGCGCGTGACGGTGCCATCAGGAGCGACGGTCGTGATCTTCGGATCGCCAATCATCTCCAGCGCACTGCGATAAAGCATGCTATGTGGGGGCGAGTCCGAGTTCTTGTTCGCGTCCACTTGTGCCGCGATCTTCTGCGATGGAACTTGCGGGTTATTCACCAGCGCAGCAGGGATGCTATTCGCTGCGGGCGTGGAAGCATCGGGCCGATTGGAATTGTCGCCGGGCGTGATCTGATTCGGCGTATCAGCAGTCTGCACGGGCACAGGGCCGGAGGGCATGATCGTGGGTGCTGCGGTTCCCATGTCGGGCGGTACAGCGGTCGGTGTTTGTAGAGAGCGGTCATCGCTCATGGTGTTGTCCTTTCAGGGCCGCGATTGTGCGGTCGTAAAATCTTTATGCGGCCTCTCCAAGCCTTGCTTACCTCTAGCGACCTCGTCTGGCCGCCCGTGCTTGCTGATCCTGTTCGTACAAAAGGTCGATGGCCTTGCTGTTAGCGTTCCCCGCGCTACCGCGAAGAACGCGCTTCTGCACGTCGGAACTCCAAGACTCCCAAGTCTTGAGGTTGATGACTTGCGATTTGCCATCGAGGGTGATGCGTACGCCGCTGGTGGTGGGCGAGGTGGGCTGCGCATAGTCTGTGTGCAGGATGTCGGCATTCGACAAGCCTGTAGAAATTCCGACAGCGGCTGCCCGAACGGGCGCGGGTACTGCGGCTGCTGCTGCCTTCGGCTGCTCGGCTATGGGCGCAGCGGGCACTGGGGCTTGAACTGGGGCTGCGGGCTGCTCAACTTCGAGATACGGCTTTAAGGCTGTCCATGCGAGTTCCCATGTGGCCGCGTCTCCGGGGTCTCGCCCAGACTTGCCAACCCAGTTAATCAATGCGGCAGCGTTCTCGTTGCTACGCACGTATGCGGGATTGTTCTGCTGGAAAAGATTCAACGCGCTCAGCGTCGCATTCTTGATCGCGTTAGCCGTCAGTTGGTTGATCTGCTCGGCATTCGGGTTGTCCTTCGGATCGAGGAACTTTGGTTCCTGATACGCCGTCGCGACCTTCTCGGCAGACTCGATAATTTCCTGAGCCTTCCGCGTACGGAGCGCGATGGTGGCGGATTTGTGAGCCTTCGTCAACTGCGAGGCCAGACTCTTTGGGTCGTCAACCGGAAGGGTCGGGTCATAGCGAAATACCTGCTCACCTCCGATGTTCCGTCCCTGAGCGTCCTGTGGTTGATAACGCCAGATGGACAACTCCGTCGCGGGCTTTGGCTCGGCTGCCGCAGCGGGCTGCACCTCTGCCACTGGTTGCGCGGGGGCTGCCGCCCTTGCTGCGGCTTCCGGAGATTCGTCGAACGACGGGTCGAAGCCACTCGTTGCTGGTGCCTGCTCGATGATGGCTTCTGCACTACGCGTAGAGCCTGCTCCGCGTCGTGGACGCGGGGCCTTCTCAAGAGCGTTTACTTTCGCGACGAACTCTTTGCCCGTGGTTGGATCGTCGAACGCAGCGCGATATTGGTCGCTCGTTAAGCGGTCGAGCGTCTCTGGTGTCAGTTGTGAAATTTCCTGAATATTCATAGTCGATCCTCCCTGTCTTCATCAGCAGCCTGATTGGTCTCAATCGCCTGCTGGTGCTTGATGTCTTGCGTCTGCATGTACTCGTCGTATCGGTTGTTCCCGACCTTGCCTTCCATCAGACGGCGTAAGCGTAATTCAGTTTGGGAACTGACCTTGGTGTCGAGGTCGAATTCCGTGTAACCCTTGCCGTCAATCGGGTCGTAAACCACGATGACGGTATGACGATATTCGTAGTCCTTGTCCGCCTGTTGGGACGGGGTCAGGATGACTTCGGGCTCAGCCACTGGCTGCGCGGGCTCCGCGATTGGGTCGGCATCAACATATCCACCCCAGATTTTGAGAATCTCATGGCAAATCAAGTACGATTCGACATCGCCGGGGTGAAGACCGTTGCGGTCAACCATCGCCACCAGCACCGCGCCGTTGGAATTGTTCCGGATGTAATCCTTGGCAGCCTCGCGGAACTTTACCCTCGCGGCCACCTTCTGATCTTCCGAACAAGTGCCTTTGCGATAGTGGCCGAACTGCGCGAGATAGAGTTCATTCACGACGCCGTTCAATACGACGTTGCGCTCTACCTCAGCCTGTGTGTTGGCCGATTGCTGAAAGGACAGAACCGGATCGTTTGCGATGCGGGCTGCTTCTGCGGCTACGGCGTCGGCTGCGGCTTGGTCGGCCTCAGCCTGCTTGTCTTTGAGATACTCTGTGTAAGCCGGGCTCAGTTGGCGGTCAAATTGCTGTCGGGCTCCGCTCATTGCTGGCCTCCCTCAAACGACTTGATTTCTTCGTCGCGCTGCTGGGCTTGCAAACGGTCGCGTACGGAACCCGCACCGGGCTTTAACGCAAAACTGTCGCCGGGCTGTGCTGAGAATTGGCGACGCGCAGTCGGCGTTGCTGCGGCAGTGTGTGCGCCTCGATTGGGGCACTCGATTTCCCCGCCGTTGACCAAAAATTCATGCGGGAAGGCGATGCCAGTACAGCGGCAATTTTCCTTCGAACAAACTGCGATCCAAACATACGAGCGGCCCTCACGTTTGCCCGTGATCGTCACGTAGCCATCTTTGCTCTTCAATCCTGTGAAGTCGCCCGTGACAGGGCGTCCCATCTTGATGTTGCTGTTGTCTTGCGTGGACATGTGTTCACGCACTGAGGTTGTAGCGAATACTGGTTTCATTTTCTTCCTCCTAATGGTGTTGCTTAGAACGTGCCGCAATCGAGCGTTGCTACTTCGTGCGGCAGCACGTTCACTACGGCAAACTCACCATGAAACTTCACTGCGGCTTCGTTGTAGGCTCGGGCGGCCTCAATTGACGTGGCGAAATACCCGAGCGGTGTACTCTTGCCATTAACTTGAATGCGAGCCCGCCATCGGCCTTTTGTTCTATCGAAGTAAACGCCCTTGAACCCCGATGTGTTGTTTGTTCTCAAACCTTGGTTGTGACAATTCTGTGCAACGGTGGCGATACGGAGATTGCTCTCGCGATTGTCGAGCGTCGCATTGCGGTCTTTGTGGTCAACCAGAATCTTCGGGTCAGTGATTCCCATCACCACGCGGGCCATGTATTGTGTTCCACTGCGTACCGCATACCACCGTCCGTGCTTATCGTGTATGGCGTACCAGTTGAACTGGCTGAGATAATGGAACCAGTGCGCATCGCAGAGAGCCCACAAACCCTGCGTGAGCGGGATGTGGCCCACCCCTACATCGTCGATATACCCAACTCGCAACATCTCATCCTCCTATTGAGGCCGACTGGGACTCAGCGCGGACACAGGGCCGAGTCCTTTACTCTCCCTTGAAGAGCGTCGGCGTGTTTACTGCGAAAGTTGCATGCCCGTCCCCGATCAAGGGACGGGCTATGCTGGTACGCGAAGTCATCGCCAACTGGCAGGTCGGCTCTTCCGCGTAATCTCAACGTTTGCAGGGGCACGGCAGCTTGGACATGTGCCCCTGCGATTTGGCTGCGCTTCTATTCGCGGCCAATTTCAGTATGTGTGCGGCACCGTGCTCGGGGCGAGGGTGATGCCGCGTGAGTCGATAGCCATCAGAACGATGACCGACTTGAAAGATGATTACGAATGTTTGCGCCGAATCGGCTTGAACTCAATCGACAATGTCCCATCGCTGTAGACGTGAACCTTGCCGAGATGCGCGGCCAGTGTCCGGGCCAGAGCCTTCTCGACCTCGCCCTCCGGTTCGAGGTTCAGCCAAATGATGTTGTGGTTCGACCGCCGATGCTGCGGGGCCGATGATGAAATGGATGCGACTTTCATGACTGGCCTTTGTAGCATGTGGTGCTGCTGACCTTGCCAGCTTCTCGTGCCATAACACCTTGGTGTAGGGCCGCCAGTGCTTGGGCGACGGCGGTATCAACTGTGCGCTTCACGATTACTGGGTAGTCTCGAATCATATCTGAGTACATTACGTCGTCTACTTCCACTGTCAATTGCATGCTGCTCCTCCGTCGCGGGCCGCACATGTAACTGGGCTGCCCGGCTGCCGTTCCCCTATACGCAGCGATTTTCCGCGTCGTGGAGGGACGATTTTCTTTGTTATCAGTTTCTTGCGACCAAAAATAAATTTCAGGCGGATTTTTCGAGACCCGGCGCGAGGTGTGCGGTGCCCTGTTTCCAGAGGACATCGAGCCCCTCTTGCACGGCCTTCCGGGCCTGCGCGGTCTTTAGGATTTCCACCTTAGCAGTCCGCTCCGCGATACCGTCTTGCTCTGCCTGCTCGGCTTGCTTGTGGGCTTTGCGGAGGTTAGTACGCTTGGCCGATACCGAGCCGTCTTCGGCCTCATCTGCCGTATCGTTGTGACTCGTGTTGGTCGGCTTCGCAGGCCGCCACTGGTCGAGCCCCGCGACATCAAGCGACAACTGGAATGCACGAGGTATGCCGTCCGGATCGGTGATGTTCTTTTCCCCACAGTCGCTCCGAATCAGGTTGTTATCAGTGAAGTTCAACATGTTCTTGTCTTTTGCCGTCACATACTCGTTGTGCAGGCAGGCCGTGAATAGGTGGGCCACGTTTACATCGCATGGAAACCATGCATAGCCTTCGCTGCGCAACTCGCGCTTGGTGGACTTGGCCAAGTACCATCCGAGCCGATAGTCTTTCTTCAGATGGACGGGCCAGATCGCCTCGCACCAATCTTTCCACTCACCCTCGATGACCCAGATCAGAAACGGTTCGGGATGGCGCGGTGGAGTCGGAATCTTGATATACAAACGACCGTTGTGCTCTTCGTACTCCATCGGCTTGCAATCCTTGCGCCGGGGCTTCAGCTTCATCGCCTGTCCCAACGGCATCTTCAGGTTTGCTCTGTAGATTGCGCGACTCCAGCAAATATCATCGAGAGTGTCGATGCACCAGTTGTAGACACAGACTTCGTAACACTTGGCGCATTCGCAATAGCCAGTCTCAGTAGGATTTGGGCACTCGTCGAGTCGGGCCATCAAGCGAACGAGAATGTTGACGTGGTCTTCATACTTCCACCTCGCCGCGAGGTGGGTGTACCACTCGGAATAGTGTTTGGAAAACACCTCCCGCTTCAAATCGAGCAAGGCGGCTGAGTCAAGTTGTAGTTCGATGGCGTGCACCTGCTCAAGGCTAATGTCCGTGGCGGTCACAAGTCCTCCTTCCGTTTGGATTGACTTCCTACTGGGCCTGCGTCTAACCCTAACCACAGGTTCGCGATGGCAATCGGGTCACCATGCTTGCAGATGAAATCACCTAGCGACTGCGCATCGGAACACGCAGCATACTCTTCGGCTGCTGAAGGATTCGTGAGGCTGATCTTGAAATACGTCGCGCGTGCCATCTCGCGCAGACACCTTGCCGCATAATCTGCTCCCAGTTTGTAGACGTTGGCCATCGCCCGGTTCGTGTCGATGCGTGTTCGCAAGGGGGCCGCACCAACGAGAACTTGCAGGGCCGCCTCCACCCCATCATGCGAGTTCGCGTAGTCTGCAATCAGCCTGTCCGCCTTCTCGATGAAGGCAGACAAGCCCTGCTCAATGCGGCAGTTCGTCCAGAGTGAATAAAAATCGGAAATGAAGTCTTCAGCGGTCACAATTCCTCCACTTCCAAACTGCTTAACGAACTACCATCCTCGAAGACATGGGTGACATTGAGCACGTTGCCATTGAGGCTGAGTTCGGTGGTCTCCTGCGCCCAATCGGAGGCCAGCTTGTCAATGACCTGTTTCGACTCGTCGTCATGCACGAGTACACGGTACTTCGACTTCATCTCTTTGGCAGTGTCCATCATGCTCGTGTCCTTCGTGGGCCGGACGCAATCTCCCTCCGGAGCCGCAGCGTTACTTCATCGCGATTCTTGGATAGGCCGTAGACATGGAAGCCGTCGCGCTCGTAGGCACTGAATGCCTTGGGCGGGATTGCGACTACTTCTTGATACTCATATCGTTCGTTCATAGGTTCTCCTGTTGGTTGTTCAACGACACGGACACCGCGAAGGGCTGCGCTTGCGTTCGCTGGGCGGCCTTCAGCATGTTGCGTACTTGGACAAGCGAATTCGAGTAGGCAGCCAAATTGCCGTAGCATTCCCCGTTCCGGAACTTCATCAGCAGGCCCTTTGCGGAACCGTCATCGTGGACGACAGCGTCAAATTTGCCATCGCGTGTGTTGGAGACTAGGCGCAACTGAAATCCATTCATATGCCAAAGAGCCATCACGCCGAAATTTCGGCTGGTGACAACTTGATTGCCCGCGCGAGGAGTCATGGGCTCTTCGGTCTGGCCGCTTCCCGATTGGCCGCCCGACTGCCTGAGCAGTTCGTCGTACGTCGTCAAGAGAGCCTTACAGTCGGTGATTCCTTGAGCCCCTTTTTCGAAGTCTTCAACCATCAAGTCGATATCCCCTGTGTCCTCAAAGAGGTAGTTGCCCTCCGATGACACATAGCGATACGGGTACCCTGCCGTCGCGAGCATCGCGACGAGTTGTAACTTGGAACTGCTTACTATCAATTGTTTTCTCATTCGTTTTCTCCGTAAGTCAGCGGGCGCGGCTCGTTCATGTCTTGCTCGATGCGCGGTGTGCTGGTGCCTAGACTGAGGTCTTCGCGGAGATGTGAGGGCAGACCGCTACCGCCACATGCCTTGCAACAACACCCGAACACATGCTCACTCAGAGGAACACTAGATGCAGGTTCCTCTGCTTGGATCGAAATTCTCCCGGCCCCGTGTTTTGCGTTCTCGATTTCTTGGGAGGCGAGGTTGGCCAACTGCCTTTGCCTATGCTCCCCGTATCTGGCGGCGTGAACTTGATCGACTTGACGTTGAATCACATCAAGACAGTTGAACTTGCGGCATAGTTCCGTGAAGCACTCGACACGGATAGGCAAGTCGCTAACAGCATCGTCGTACGCGGACGCTGATTGACCGTACGCGGGCAGTGCTGCGATAAATACTCGGAGGGCCGCTTCACGGAAACCGGGGGTATCCGCAGTCCACCCTTTGCGGAACGCGCACCAGAGCGTAGCCCGGCGAATCGGCCACTCGTCGGGCCAGAGAGTGAGAAGCAAGGGGTTCGTATTCGTGGGCAGCGACCACATGTCCGGCGCGGGGATTTTGTACTCGCTCACAATTCCCCTCATCGCGTCCATCAACGACTCAAGGCCGGATTGACTAAACTTGCGCTCCGCGTCTTGTAGTAGGTTGGTGGCTTGACGTTCAACCCTCTCGGCCAACGACAGCTTCTGCGCGGCTTCTCCGGTCAGTTCAACTCTCGCTTCGGAGAGCCGCGTATCGAAGTTGAATTTCAACTCGGCTAGTTCAGCTTCGAGACCGGGGACTTTGACCGCGATGCCTTCCAGTTCCGCGATACGCGTATTGGCCGCATCGAGGTCAACCTTCGCGACAAGCGTGGTGGCCGCAGCGCGTTCCTCTTGGGCTTCGAACGTATCGAGTAATTTCGTCAAGCCTTGAATTTTGAAGCGATCCGGCGCACTCTTGACCAACTCCTGCGCCATCAAGACTCGGACTTCCGCGCTGGTTGTAGGTGGTGAAGCGAGTCGGGGTCGCCCACCCTTCGACTTTGATTCTTGTGGTTGTTCTTTCTCGGTGTCACTCATTAGGCTGCTCTCCTTCCACTCGCCCGGCGTTCCGATTGCATGGACTTCTTGCCGCCTGACGGCGTGCCCCACCGTTGGACGGGTTTGCCTCCGCGAACGAGGCGCACGGCCTCGTCGATGTTCCCGGCTCTCAGGGCCGCGATGGCGGCGTCGATGCGTTGTGCTTGTTTGCTCATTTGCTGCTCCTCCAAGGTGCGTTCATCTCGTCTCCACGGGCGCAGGTTGCGGCTTCTTCTCCGCATCGTTGCGCCGATGGGTGAATGTGGCGCTGATGTACTTGTACAGATTCTCAGTCGTGATTGGCTCAGTGCAGAACCGACGTGCAGCTTTGCTCCATACCTTCTCGACTTCGATGTGGCCGAACTCCAGCCAGTTGATGATGCGCTCGTCCGGCAACTCACGACCGGGAAACAATCGCGTCCACAAAGTTTGGAAGTAATTCAGTTGTTCCAGTAACGTCATACAGTCTCCCCTTCGGCTTTCGGACGCGGCCAAATCTGCATGTTCGGCACATGCTTTAAGTCATCGAGGTGCTGTAGAAGTTTCAAGTCCCATGGCCACGTTTCGAAATCCTCAATCACTTCGTCTTCTCGTCCATCATCCACGCTATCCATCAGCAGCCCGGTCGCGTAGAGGTACCATGCTGCGCGAATCTTCCACTTGTTGCCGGACTCGTAGAGTTCGCGTGCATACTTGCGACGGTCGATGCCGTAGTCCAGCGCATTGCATTGCAGCGTGCGTCGCTGGATGTCCTTTTGTTCGCACATGACATCAACGTCTAGCAACCCGGAGATTTTCCGCGCGAAGTCAGTTTTATCTTTCGCGTCAAGAGCACACATGGCTGCGTATGTGTCCCATGCGACCCAGAGTAGGCCGATGTTGTCCATCCACGACTCAACCTTCAGGCCGATGCCGCCACACGGTACGTTGTCATCACCAGATGAGAGACATGTCGCACCTTGAAATGCACCGATGCGGTTGCACCGGGTGCACACGAGCGCATCAGGTTCCATGTCGGACACAATTCCTTCGTCATCTTTCTCGCCCCACAACTGCCGCTCGTACTGGGTTTCCGCCTGCGTGCGGGTCAAGCGCGGCTTGGTCATGGGAACCCATTCGTGCTGGCCACAACGCACACACGAATTGTCGGAGCCTTTCAGAATATTGCAGCGGTCGCAAACCAGCGGGCGATGCGCAGCGTCAGCATCGTCTTCCGGCATGAAGTCATCTCCACGTTGCCCGGCCCGGTCGCGTTGGAAAACTTTCGCCGCTTCGCTGGCCGATGCGGATTTCAGCAACCATCGTCGTTGGATTGGAATCGCCTGCTTGTACACGATCTGCCGCTGCTCAAAGGTGCGTTCATCGAGGATCGAATCAAAGTACGCAGCGCCCGCTTCATCGGTGATCGGGATCGGACTGCCTTCGCCTGCGGTGCGGCAAGACGGGCAATCACCCATCCATGGTGAATCAAACTCACCGCAGAACAAACACCATCGTCCATCCGGATCGGGCGCGGCTGGGGAACTCTCCAAGGTCAAAGGCACTACTTCATCGCTAACTGGGTCGGGAACTGGGGCTGCCGGATCAGGGATCGAATCTGAAAAAGATTTTCCGTCGTTGCTATTTTCTTCGTTTAGAGTTCTTCCACTGTCTTCCCCTTTCTTCCACACCCTGTGGTGCGGCGTGTCCGTAGTGGGTTTGCGGTGTGTCAGGGGTTCATTTGCGGTGTGAGGCGCTTCCGGTTGCGGTGTGTCAGGCTCTTCGTCATGCCGCATGGATGCGGTGTGTTGTTCAGACTCAGACCGCATGGGTGCGGTGTGTTCTTTCTTCTTGCCGACTGTGGGCCCGGTTGTCTTGGGCGCTTTCGCCGTCGCGGGCGGCTCCTCCGACAACTGGTTCTTGGGATCATTCAGGGCCTTCAACGAAAGATGGTAGACATTGAACTTGCCGTCTCGCTTCGTCTTCACGATGCCTTTGGATTCGAGGGCATCAATTCCACGCTGGATCGTGTCTTCCGAGACGTGGAGATGGAACGCCATCTTCTTCTGACTGGGATAGGCGATGCTATCGGCGTTGAGCCGGGCGATGAGGTAGAACAAGATCGCCGTTTCGGTGGTGTTGCTTGCGTCGTAGGTGCGGGCGGCTCTTAAGAAGTCGTATGTGTAGCCGGGTTTCTTCGGTGCTTCAGGTTTCTTCATGGTTCTCCAGTCTTGGTGCCTCTGGATGCGCCTGCAACGCTCCTCACCGATGCAGACGCTCCCCGAGTTGCGGCTGGTGTGCGCAGCGCCCTGCTGACCAGCCTGAGAGTCTTTGTCAGGGACACTGCCAGTTGCCCGGTAGGAGACCTGTTTACGACCGCCCACTTGCGATTGCGAATCTGGTGGGTCGAGAGATTTAGGTGACCGAGTTCAACCCGGTCGGGTGTAATGTTCTTTTGGATTCCGGCTGCCGAAGGACTCGGTGCCGCGCTACGAATCAGTAGGACTGAGTTTCTCTTGTTGCGCCGTCACTCAGTGGGCTGCGGTCACTGGACTGGTGTGACCCCCTTCAATCTTTCAGGTCTTCGGCTCCAACAAAAGTGGAGCCCTCTCATTTAATAGGCTCAAACCCGCGAAATAACTGCGCGGTTGTTACCACTTCACAAACAGCGAATCTGGTCTTTTGCCGCAATCGGGGCCAAAATAAATTCCCCGGTTAATGGTGAGTTTACTTGTTCGCCAACATGTCCGCGTCCCCGGCTCCGGCCCGGATCACGCGGGCACCCTTGTCGAGCCGGGATCGTCGCGACGGTCGCGTTGCCACAAATGAAGAGCCCCGCTGCTTGTTCCAGCGCACTGCGTCGCCTGCCTTCAGTTGAGTGTCAGTCATGCACTAGCCTTCCTGCTCTTGCGCTTCGGCGCAGGCTGCTCGATGCTCTGGTTCAGAGCGTCCACGGAATTCAAATAAATGCGGACTGCACGGCGTATGAACCAGCCGATTGAACGGTCGGCCTCCATGCCCTCGTCGTGCATTTCACTGATTGCCTTCAGACGGGCGTAGTCGTTCTTGTCCAGCCAGAACGTCTGCCTCACCATCGTTGCCTTGCTCGGTTTCTTCATCGTCTCACCTCCGATGACGACATCGGACTATATCTTACCTCATCACACGTTGTCTGCCAATGCACCTGGGCGGCACAGGGCGATGCACAGCCTTCGCAGGAGCCATTATTCCGACCTCCGTGCGCTGAACTGGCTTCCCCGGCTCCGGACGCGCTGGAGGGGCTGCAATCGCGTTACCCGGTCTGGACGGCAGGTTTGCGCAGGGTATTCTACGGGTATTTCCCGCCCATAAGGCATTTAGAATCAACACCACCCTGTGCATATCCGGGGTGGAGGTAACCATCCCTACCTGGGAGTCCCTTGGGAAGGAAGCTAACCTATTAGGGCTCGGGTACTTAGGGACGTTTCCATGGCACCCTATCCACCATCGCGTTTGCTGGCCACGGCAACGCCAGCACGACCGCCAAAGGGTGGTGAGGGTGAGCGGCGACGGGTCAATCAAGACGGTCTTAAAGACCCCCTGTCCAACCTCCCATGTTATTGATTCCATGGACACCCACGCAGCTGGCTGACGAGGGCAATTCGGCCCAAGGGGTGAACCCGAGCAGACCCGGCCTGCATTGCAAGGTGCGGAAAAAGTAGAACGGCAGGCGGGTAGATCAACCCGCGTGGCAGTTGAGAATGTAAGTCTCTACGCCATACGTTGATTACACAGGCTTTGTTATCGATTTGGTGTCTACGTGGTGGCTGATTTGGTGTCCATGTGCCATCGCGGGGCAGCATATTTCCACGATTGTCGAAATATGCTCGATTTCAGCCTCGGGCTGCTCGGGCGTGGCCTATGGTGGATGCGAGTTGACGTGGTTCAATTACGGCGTATTGATCTGCCCGCGATGGGGCGCTGCGTGGCGGATGGGCGTCTCTCTCTCATGCCTTGGGGCATTCGTCCATCGGTGGCCGCGCCTGTATTCATACGGCGTATGCGTCTTGCTGCCCTTCGGGCGATGTGGGAGCCATGGGTAATGCTCTCTCTTCCCTACTGTCGCTCGTCATTTCGTGGCCGATTTCGGTATGTCGTATGCGCCAACCAGCGGAACAAAACTCGATGCTGGGGCACCGTGGGATTTGATCTGGTTGATAAATCGGAACTGGTGGAGACACGCGCCTTGGTGCCCATGGGATTGGATACAGCTATGGAAGCCTGCTGTTACCCTACGCTCTCCCGGTGTTCGAGTCCCATGATCCGTGGATGCGCAAAGAACACTAAAAAGAACATCAATATTTCCAGTGTATTTCAACGCATTTGTGCGGCCCCGCGCTTGCAACGACACTAACGCTCTCACATTCTTCGATTCTCATTTTCCGCACCCCAGAGGCATCATTTCCTCCCGGCCCACCGTAGACACACTCGGGAGCCAACCGTGTAATAGTAGGATATGTTTGTTTCAAGTAGCTGCCAAACGCATTCGTCAAGTCCGCAGTATCCTTTGTGGTAGTAAACACATCGGTGAAATAACCCGTCCAAGCATTATCACTTGCTGAGTTGGAACAAAAGGTGGGGTATGCTGCTGGGCTGGAAACCTGTTTCCCGCCGCTCCAGTGCGTAGCGACGAGGCTATTGGTTTCACTCTGTGCCTGCTTTGCAGTGTTGAGGCTTGCTTCGGCTGCCGCTTGAGTCTTATACGAACGGCATTCCCCGTTGCCGATACCAGTTGCCTTTAAGTCGTTAGGGTATGTGGCATGGACGAACTTTCCGTATGCAGCACTCAACTGGGTTTGAGGCTTGACCGAGGAAAATACATCGCTGTAATACCAGTTCTCGTTGTTCGAGGCGTCCCGCGTAAGCTGTGCTGCCCAACACCAAAAGTAGAGATTCGTCTGTGCGGCAGCAAGGGGAGCACAAACCGAAAGAGAGACGACGGCGAATGCCACTGCAACGATGGCTCGGCGCATACTCACACTCCTCACGAGAAGCGGGCCTCAAGCTAGCAGTCCGCACATTATCTGTCAACGTGTTTCCTTTGGGTTGGCTGGGTACGCCATCTCGTTGCCCGCGATTGGAACGGGCTTCGATTTCCAAGGGCGTCGCCCATTTAGCATGGGCCAAGGGTCACCATGCGGCTCAACGTAATGCTGAAGGCCGGGCTCGAACTAAGCGGACTGTTCGTGGACGGCGTAAACAGCCCGCTGGACGCGGCTTTGAGCTTGCCCGACCGCGATGGACGTGCTAAAATAGGGCTTTGCACGACCCGAACTGCCACGACATGTAGACAGTGGCTGCCGCAGTGAAGGGTAAGGTTCGACGCCCATAGGTGGGCCGGAATTGTGTAGGGCTTATGTTTGAAATCCGCAACAACTGCTTCACCGCTGCCCATCGCGGGCAGGCTTCTAAGTTCTGACCACGCGCTGTCCGTATCCGAACTTGCTCACATCCTCAACATTGCACCCCTGACCCTGTTGCGATGGGTCAAAGCCAAGCGTGTGCCATTCTTCAGGCTTGGCCGCACCATCAGGTTTTGCCCGGCCACAATCAGCCGCTGGCTTCAAGCGCGTGAGACTGTTCCCGCGTGGTTTCGGGAAGCGGCAGCATGAGCCCGTACCTCCGGACTGGGTAGTGCTCAATTTGAAATTCACGGATGACTACAGCCACGTGGCAGCAACAAGAGGAAAATGACAACCAGCAGCGCGAAAAATGGATAAATCACCCACTCGTGCTTTGCAAGAGCCAGTTTGAATTTAGGCCAGATTTGTACTTTTGGTTGCCAAGAGGCTAACCGATTCTTCCACCGTCCAAACGTAGTTTGCAATCCGAGCCTCCACAGCGGGCGACATTCCACTGCCCTACAAGACGCAGCATAATCAACTGAACACGGCATCCATCTTCTGCTGGGCTTCGCGGCCTTCAGCAGGACGTAGATATCGCAATGTCGAGGCCGTGTCTGTGTGACCTAGCCACTCCATGGCGGTGCGTAGGTCGGCCTTGCGTACGACCTTCGTTGCGAACGATGACCTGAACTTGTGGAGAAACCAGCGTTCGCAATTAGGTGTCTCCTGAGCACAGCCATCGCATTTCTTGCAGAACAGCTGCGCCCGCTTTGCAATGGCCTTCAGGCAGTCAAGGAAATCCAACTTGATGTTGCAGCCCGCCGTGGGGAACACCAAATCGCAAGTGCTGTCTGCCGTCTTCTTGCGCCAGTCCTTCAGCAAATCGACCAACGGCGCAGACATCGGAATGGAGCGGGTCTTGTTCTTCTTTGGCCGCCAACCCAGCCGCTTGTTGGGCTGCACCGTGATGGTGCGCTTGCTCATGTCAATCCAACTCCATTGGCAGTGCTGCACCTCGCCCTCGCGCATCCCAGTCAATTCGAAGAACCGGAACCATCGCGCTTCATCTTCGTCGCAGGCCGCGTAGAACCTCACCAACTCGTCGTCCTCGTACACCTCGGGAGTCTCTTCGTCATACTCAGGCCAGTCGTGCTTCACCACGCCGATGTTCTTGCCACTGTGGCCAACAGATTTCAAGAAGCCCATGGTCGCGGAAAACTTGTTCCACACGCTGCGGTCGGATTGTTCCTTCTCGTCTGCGAGGTACGTCTTGAACGCAAGCAGATCGCGCCGGGTAATGTCTTCGACGTATGTCTTCTTGCAAGACTCACGGAAGTACGTGATCGCTGTTCTGTACGCAGCGAGTGTCTTCGAGGATTTGTGCGCCTCGATGTCGGCCAGATATTCTTCGGCAGCATCAGCCACGAAACGCTTCGTTGGGTCTCCGTTCGTCACGGTCAGACCATTGCTGGCCGCTGTGAGTTCAGCCACCTTCCGGTCGCGTTGGACGAGCGCGTCGGCAGCGTCCTTGCCGACCGATTGGCGCATGCGCTTGCCGTTCTCGTACCAGTCGAGGATGTAGTTGCCGCCCGGCGCACTGACCGGCTTGTCGCCTATCAACACGACATCAGGCTTGATGCTGCCATTCTTGTTCACCTGTACGGGATACCGCTTCCACGTGCCGTCCAGCTTGATTTGCTTGGTGATTGTGACTGTCTGCTTCATGGTGTCTGCTTGCCGCCCCCAGACACCATGGTAGACACCAAGGCGGCTTATGTCAACGGAAATGCAGTAAACATGCGGGTGTTAGAAAATATGGCGGAGAGAGTGGGATTCGAACCCACGTTACCCTTTCGAGTAAACACGCTTTCCAAGCGTGCGCCTTCAGCCACTCGGCCATCTCTCCGATAATCGCGGATTTCGCTCCGAAAAGTTAACACGCTTCGGAGGAAACACTATGCCCATTTTTGAGCAGTTCGCCGCGAAAGACGCTACCTACAAAACATATCACCATCCACGGTTTCGTGGTACAGCCACGTTCTTAAATGGCTGCCCACCGAATCGCCCACACAAGCCCAATTGAAAGACACTGTGCTGAGGATGCGCGAAAAAGGACTGAAGGCTACCGGCTGCAACTCGGCTATCAGGGCCATCAACGCATGTTTGAAGTGGTCAGAATCATCTCCAAAAAGTTTTGGGCCACAGTTCGCTTGAGATGACCCGGCGATACGCGAACCTGATGACCGAGGAT
>Ga0210400_10000424_pt1 | contig 47586 bp, 39 predicted proteins | sample IncBWH26MmetaG_FD_155456 | JGI IMG/M metagenome (GOLD analysis project Ga0210400, IMG submission 155456) | Forest soil microbial communities from Barre Woods Harvard Forest LTER site, Petersham, Massachusetts, United States - Inc-BW-H-26-M | ecosystem: Environmental > Terrestrial > Soil >... | reverse complement strand
TGAACCCGATTGACCTGAAGCGCGGCGTCGACAAGGCGGTCGCCAAGGTCGTCGAAGAGATCAAGCGCTCCTCGCGCAAGGTCACCACCAACGCCGAGATCGCCCAGGTCGGCACCATCTCCGCCAACGGCGACACCGAGGTCGGCGACATGATCGCCAAGGCCATGGACAAGGTCGGCAACGAAGGCGTCATCACCGTCGAGGAAGCCCGCACCGCCGAGACCGAACTGGACGTGGTCGAAGGCATGCAGTTCGACCGCGGGTATCTTTCGCCCTACTTCATCACCAACGCCGAGAAGATGGAGGTCGACCTCGAAGAGCCCCTGATCCTGCTCTTCGAAAAGAAGCTCTCCTCGCTGCAGCCCCTGCTGCCGGTGCTGGAATCGGTGGTCCAGTCGGGCCGCCCGCTGCTGATCATCGCCGAGGACGTCGAAGGCGAAGCCCTGGCCACCCTGGTGGTCAACAAGCTGCGCGGCGGCCTGCGGGTCGCGGCGGTCAAGGCGCCGGGCTTCGGCGATCGCCGCAAGGCCATGCTGGAAGACATCGCCATCCTGACCGGCGGCCAGCTCATCTCGGAAGACCTGGGCATCAAGCTCGAGAACGTCACCCTCGACATGCTGGGCAAGGCCAAGAAGGTCACCATCACCAAGGACGACACCACCATCGTGGACGGCTCGGGTGAGAAGTCCGGCATCGAAGGCCGCATCTCCCAGATCAAGAAGCAGATCGAGGACACCACGTCGGACTACGACAAGGAAAAGCTGCAAGAGCGTCTCGCCAAGCTGGCGGGCGGCGTTGCGGTGGTCCGCGTCGGCGGCTCGACCGAGGTCGAGGTGAAGGAAAAGAAGGACCGCGTCGACGACGCCCTCAACGCGACCCGCGCGGCCGTGGAAGAAGGCATTGTCCCGGGCGGCGGCGTCGCCCTGCTGAAGGCCTCCAAGGTTCTGGACGGCTTCAAGGGTGACAACGACGACCAGGAGGCCGGCGTCGCCATCGTGCGCCGCGCGCTGCAGGCCCCGATCCGCCAGATCGCCGAAAACGCCGGCGTCGAAGGCTCCATCGTGGTCGGCAAGGTGCTGGAGAACAGCTCCGCCACCTTCGGCTTCAACGCCCAGACGGAAGAGTATGTGGACATGGTCCAGGCCGGCGTCATCGACCCGGCCAAGGTGGTCCGCACCGCTCTGCAGGACGCGGCCTCGGTCGCCGGCCTGATGATCACCACGGAAGCCGCCATCGTCGAAGCCCCCAAGAAGGGCGGCGGCGGCGCGGGCGGCATGCCCGGCGGCGGCATGGGCGGCATGGGCGATATGGACTTCTAAGACCTGTCATCCCGGCCGACGGAGGGCGAAGCCCGAAGGCCGAGCCGGGACCCACACGCTGAAAATGAACGAGGGCGGGATCGCAAGGTCCCGCCCTTTTTCTTTGCCTCCCCCATGACGGCGGCAATGGTGGAGGGGCCAGCCGCCCTCGGCTCGAAGGGCCAAGCTTGCCCCCTCGACCATGCCCTCTACGGGGCGCGGTCCCGCTCCCACCGCGTCGCTGGGCAGGTAGTAGACGTGCGGCCCCGGCCGACACCCAGCCATAAATCTCATGGCAGCCAGTTTGCCTTCCGGTTCGGGCGTCTCAAGGACCGGCCGCAGGCCGGCCGCGTGGCGGCGCGCCAGGGGCGCGTCCTTGACACGCCCGAACCGGAAGGCTCGCATCTACCGTGAGATTTAAGCACCGGTAGCATCTGAAGATGCTCGCGGACTTCCCGTCCTCCGCTCATCCCCGCGAAAGCGGGGACCCAGGCTTTTTCTGTGGCTGAGCTTCGAACGCCCGATGCGCAGGAGCGCCCCGAGGAACACAAAACACCTGGGTCCCCGCTTTCGCGGGGATGAGCGGAGTGGAAGGATGCTGCAAACAAAATACGGAGGAGCCGCCCATGACCCTGTTGTCCGACCTCAAGGTCGTGGAATGGTCGACCTGGATCGCCGGGCCGGGCTGCGCGGCGGTGATGGCCGACTGGGGCGCGGCTGTGATCAAGATCGAGAGCGCCGCCGGCGACGCCACGCGCACCTTCTGGCCCGACACGCCTGAGTGCCCCGGCAACCCGATCTTCTCATGCGAGAACCGCGGCAAGCGCGGGGTGGTGCTGGACGTGGGAAAGCCTGAGGGCCGGGCGGCGCTGATCGCCATCCTGAAGGACGCCGACGTCTTCATCACCAATGTGCGGCCCGGCGCCCTGAAGCGGGCGCGGCTCGACTACGAGACGGTGAAGGACGAGTTGCCGCGGCTGATCTACGCCAACGTCACCGGCTATGGCCTGACCGGCCCCGACGCCGACACCCCGGCCTTCGACCTGACCGGCTTCTGGAACCGCAGCGGCGTGGCCTCGGCGATCAATCCGCCGGACCGCGAGCCGATCGGCTCCCGCCCGGGGTTCGGCGACCACGTCACCGCGCTGGCGACGCTGTCGGGCGTGCTGGCCGCGCTGCACGACCGCGACCGCACCGGCCGGGGCCGCCAGGTGGAGACTGCGCTCATGCGGGTGGGCGGCTACGCCCTGGGTTGGGATCTCTCGATCAAGCTGCGCAACGGCGAGGCCCTGACCGCTCAGCCACGGCATAGCCGGCCGGGCGCCATCGCCGGATACTTCCGCACCCGGGACGAGCGCTGGATCTGCGTCTCCCAGCGCGGGCCCAACGACTTCCCGCAGATGATGCGCGCGATCGGGCGTCCCGAACTGATCGACGAACCGCGCTGCGCCGCGCCCATCGTCGACATGGCGGTGGTGCACGAGATCCGCGGCATCCTGGACGCGGTGTTCGAGGCCCTGACGCTGGACGAGGCGTGCGCCCTGATGCGGACGACCGACATCATCTTCGCCCCCATGGCCACCCTGGATGACTACATCGAGGATCCCCAGGCGCACGAGGCCGGCTGCTTCGTCGACACGCCGGACGGCTGGGGCGGCAGCTTCAAGGCGCCGGCGGCCCCGGTGCGCTTCCCGCAGACGCCGACAGGCCCCGCCGGGCCCGCGCCCAAGCTCGGCGAGCACACCCGCGAAGTGCTGGCCGAGGCCGGCTATGACGCGGCGGCGGTCGAGGCCCTGATCGCGTCAGGGGCGGCGGCCTAGCGGCGATACTCGCGCCGGTCGTCGCGCAGCAGCATGCCGCCGATCCAGCTCGTCACGCCGGTGATCACCGCGGCCATCACGCCGGCGACCAGGCCTCCGACGTGGAAGCCGGGGACCAGCATGGAGACCAGGCCGATCATCGCGGCGTTCACGATCAGCAGGAACAGGCCCAGGGTCACGATGGTCAGCGGCAGGGTCAGGATGGTGATCACCGGGCGGACGAAGGCGTTGACGATCCCCAGCAGGGCGGCCGCGAAGATCAGGGCGGTGGTGTCGCGCACATAGATTCCGGGCACGAGCTTGGACGCGATCCACAGGCCTAACGCGCCGAAGATGACGCGGACGATGAATTTGGCGAGCATGGCCCCTCCGGCTATCGCTAAGCTTGACGACTAGACCCCGTCCGGCGGCCCCAGGAAAGGGTTTCGCGCCGGACATGCTGGCGGCGCATTTTGGCCGCAGCCGGGCGGTCTAGGTGGCGTAACATGACTTTTCGAGAGGCCCCATGATCCGACGTCTTCTGCTGCCGGCCCTGTTGCTGAGCCTGAGCGCCTGCGCATCGGAGGGGCCGCGCCATGGCCGCGGCGGCCCGGACGGGGCTGCGGAAGCGGGCGGCCCCGGCGGCGGACGCGGCCCGGCGCGGGTGAAGCTGTTCATCAGCCCGTCTGGCGAGCCGTTCCGCGGCGACGACGGCCTCGGCCGTTGGATCGCCCAGGTGGATACGAACCACGACGGGGCGATCACCCTGGAGGAATTCCGCGCCGACGCGCTGCATTCCTTCAAGGTGCTCGACGCCAACGGCGACGGGGTGATCGACGGCTTCGAGATCCAGGCCTACGAGCACAACATCGTCCCCGAGATCGGCGTCATGACCTTCGACGAGGGGCCCGAGCCCGGCGCCCCGCGCCGCGCCCGCGCGGGCGGCGGCAACCCGCGCAACGAAGGCCGCGACGGCCCGGTGGGCGGCCCCGGCGGCGTCGGCGGTCCCATGGGCGGGAGCCGCGGCAGCGGGACCGACGCGGCGCAGATGCTGGCGGACCAGGCCAACCGCCCGATCAAGGGCGCCGGACGCGAAGGCGCCGCGCGCTTTTCCCTGCTGAACGAGCCCGAACCGCTCCTGGCCGCCGACGCCGACCTGGACGGCAAGGTCACCCTGGCCGAATGGATGGCCATGACCGACCGCCGCTTCGCCAAGCTGGACCATCTGAAGACCGGTCGCCTCACCCGCGACAGCCTCACCCGGATCCAGCCCAAGGACCAGCAAAAGGCCCCGCCGAAGCCTTAGGGTCGGGCATCGACGCAAAGCTCCTCCCCCGTAGCGGCAGCGTGCGGGGGAGGTGGCAGCGAAGCTGACGGAAGGGGCGTTGGGGCCATGCTCTGAAGTTCAGTGCGCCGGCAGCGCCCCCCCCACCCCCTCGCGGGCCCCCCCCCCCCCCGCAAGCGGGGGAGGAGCAGGTCGCTCCAACCGCCAGCCGCTAGCCGACCAGCGCCTCTACGCTCGGCATAGTCTCGCTGAGCCGGCCGCCGATGCGGATGGGCTCGACGCGGCGGGCCAGGCCCGTGGCGTTGTCGGTCTCCACATAGACCCCGCAGACCGTGGCCGGGCCCTCCGCGGGGCGGTAGCGGCCGCCGGAGATGCGGGTGGTGAAGCGCCGCAGGGGTTCTTCCTTCTGGTTGCCGATCACGCTGTCGTAGTCGGCGCAGGCGCCGGCGTCGGTCTGGTAGGCGGTGCCGCCGGTAAGGATCTGGCAGTCGGCGGTGGGCACGTGGGTGTGGGTGCCCACCACCAGGCTGGCGCGCCCGTCGCAGAAGTGGCCCATGGCCATCTTCTCAGAGGTCGCCTCGGCGTGGATGTCGACCACGATGGCGTCGGCGACGGCGCCCAAGGGGCAGGCCTCCAGCTCCTTGTCGACCGCGGCGAAGGGGTCGTCGAGGCTGTCCATGTGCACCCGGCCCAGCAGGTTGATGACCAGGATCTGCTTGCCGCCGCTCGTCTCGAAGAGCTGGGCGCCGCGGCCCGGCGCGTCGGAGAAGGCGGAATAGTTGAGCGGACGGATCAGCCGCGGTTCGCGCACGATGTAGGTCAGCGCCTCCTTCTGGTCCCAGGAGTGGTTGCCCAGGGTGAGCGCGTCGGCGCCCGCCTCGAACAGCTCGCGCGCCGTGGACTCGGTGATGCCGAAGCCCGCGGCGGCGTTCTCGGCGTTGACGATCACGAACTCCAGGCCAAGCCGCTTGCGCAGCCCCGGCAGGTGGTCCGCCAGGCCGTCGCGCCCGGCGCGGCCCACCACGTCCCCGAAAAAGGCAAATCTCATCGAACTTCTCTAGCCACTTCTATGTATTCCGTCTCCGTCACGATGGCGTCGAGGCGCTGATCGTGGGGCCCCATGGGCACGGCGGCCAGTTCCTGGCCGGCGAAGGCGACGCCAAGCACGAAAACCGGCCGCTGCCGCCGAAGGTTCGCGAGCGTCCGGTCATAGTGGCCGCCGCCCTGCCCCAGCCGCCCGCCGTGGCGGTCGAAGGCCAGCAGCGGGGTGATCAGCAGGTTCGGCAGGACCTCGGGCGCGGAGGCCAGCGGCGAGGGGATGCCGTAGAGGTCCGGCTTCAGGGGATCCTCCGGCCGCCAGAGGCGGAAATGCAGGGCGGCGTCCTTCGCGGCCGCCACCGGAAGGGCGGCCTGGGTGCGCCCCTGGCCGAGCTCGAGGATCGCCTGCAGGATGGGGCCGGGGTCGAGCTCGGTCCCTTGCGCGCAATAGGCGCCCACGATGCTGAAGCGGCTGAAGCGGGAGACCGGCAGCTTGCGGGCGGCCCGGCTGGCCGCGTCCGGCGTCTCGTCCAGCAGCCGGCGGCGCAGGACGCGCATCTCCACGCGCAGCGCCTTCTTGTCGAGCGGCTCGGTCACGGCCCGATCCTATACGCGAAAGGATGACCTCGGGGGAAACGGTGGCGGCGCCGCGAGAACCGTGAAGGACTGTTTCATTCCCTCGACCTGGTAGACCAGGTGGGCGCCGTGTGCTCGCAACCACGGTCACGAGCAGGGACAGCTCCCTATGAGTGAATTAAGGTCGCTGGAATATGTCGCCTTCGACGTGGGCCGCAGCAGACCCGCCGGCAGCTAATGTAGGCCCGCGGCCGGGGCTTCTCAAGCGAAGCCGGCATTTGGCCAGGCGGGGCGCGAAATGCCCTAGTGGCTGTGGGCGATCAGCATCGCGAGCTGCACCAGCGGAAAGGTCGCCGGAACGATCAGCGAGCCCCAGAGGCCCATGGCGAAAGCGTTGCGGCGGTAGCGGTCGGCATCGGCCGGTTTCACCCAGCCTTCGACCGCCGGGCCCAGGAGGTAGAAGACGTTGGCCACGCCCATGACCACCAGGAAGATCGTGCCGAGGAAAAGGGTCATGCCGAGGCCGCCGCGCCAGTCCTTCCAGACCGGATGGCCCAACCCGTAGTTCAGCGCGACCGCGGCGCCGTAGCAGGCCCAGCCGCCGGCCGCGAGCGTCAGGTTGTAGCGGAGCCGTCGCGCCTGCCACCAGGTCCAGGTCTCGCCGGAAAAGAAGTCGCTCGAAGGCGCGCTGTCGAGGGAAGTCATCTGCAAGACTCCGTCGGAATCCGAGCCGTCTTAGCACGATATCGGCTCGGGATGGACCCTACGCCTCTTCCGTCGCCAGCTTCTCGATGCGCTTGGCGGCGCCTTCCAGGGCGGTGACGGCGCGGGCTTCGACGCGGGTGCGGTCGGCCTGCAGGCGGGCGACCTCGGCCTGCAGCGAGCCCAGGCGCCCGCGGGCGTCGGCGAGCTCGTCGGCGAGCAGCAGGGCGCCCATCAGGAACAGCCGCGTGTCGCCGAGCTGGCCCATGTCCTGGCCGACCTGGCGGACCTGGTGGTCGAACATCCGGGCCAGTTCCATGAGGTGGGCCTCCTGGCCGTCCTCGCAGCCCACCGCATAGGGCCGGCCGTTCACCTCGACGCTGATCTGGGCCATCGCTAGTGCTCCGTCGGGAAGGCGGGCGGCGACGACGGCGGCGGGCCCGAGCCGTTCAGCGCGGCCCGGATCTCGACGATCGCGCGGCCAAGCGCCGCGGAGGCCTCGGCGCCGGCGGCCTCCAGCTCGCGCTCGCGGGCGCGGGCCTCATCGAGCTGGGACGCCAGGTTGGCGCGGTCCTGGTCGAACAGGCCGCCCACCGCATCGCTCGCGGTCTTCAGCCGTTGCGCCAGCCGCTGCTCCAGGACATGCACCGCCTGCTCCAGCCGCCGGGCCGCCAGGTCCAGGGCGTTGTCACCGCCGCTCATCGCCATCCTCCGCCAAGCCCCTATCTATAGACCTGCGTCGCGCGCCTTGCGAAGGGCGATCCGGCCTCCGCGCGAAGCGCGGCGAAGAGGCGTGTCGGCATTCCTTGACCCTGCCGCCCCCACATGCGACCCCGCCGCCATTCCTTAACGCCGGACGACTCGACGCCCATGCCTGCGCCCCTTCAGACCATGGCCAACGCCATCCGCGCCCTCTCGATGGACGCCGTGCACAAGGCGAAGTCCGGCCACCAGGGCATGCCGATGGGCATGGCCGACGTGGCCACGGTGCTGTTCACGAAGTTCCTGAAATACGACGCCGCCCGCCCGGACTGGGCCGACCGCGACCGCTTCGTGCTGTCGGCCGGCCACGGCTCGATGCTGCTCTACAGCCTCCTGCACCTGACCGGGGTGAAGGCGGTGACCATGGAGCAGATCCGGAACTTCCGGCAGCTCGGCTCCAACACGCCGGGCCACCCGGAGTACGGCCACACCCCGGGCGTCGAGACCACCACCGGGCCGCTCGGCCAGGGGCTCGCCACGGCGGTCGGCATGGCCATGGCCGAGCGGCACGTGGCCGCCCGCTTCGGCGACGCCCTGGTCGACCACCGCACCTGGGTGGTGGCCGGCGACGGCTGCCTGATGGAGGGCGTCAGCCACGAGGCGATCAGCCTGGCGGGCCGCTTCAAGCTCGCCAAGCTGACGGTGCTGTTCGACGACAACAACACCACCATCGACGGCGAGGCGACCATCGCGGAGACCGGCGACCAGCTCGCCCGCTTCAAGGCCGCCGGCTGGGCGGTGAAGGCGGTGGACGGCCACGACTTTGCGAAGATCGCCGCGGCGATGCGCTGGGCCACGCGCCAGGACAGGCCGACGCTCATCGCGTGCAAGACCAGGATCTCCAAGGGCGCGGGGCCCAAGGAGGGCGACCCGCACAGCCACGGCTACACCCTGTTCGATCCGGAGATCGCCGCGGCGCGCGCCGCCATGGGCTGGGGTCACGAGCCCTTCACCGTGCCCGACGAGGCGCTGAAGCCCTGGCGCGCGGCCGGCCGCCGCGGCGCCAAGGTCCGCAAGGCCTGGGAGGCCAAGCTCGCCGCCTCCAACCGGCGCGACGAGTTCGAGCGCGCCATGGCGGGCGACCTGCCCGCGGGCGCCTATGAGGCGATCGACGCCCACATCGCCCGGGCCGAGGCCGAGAAGCCCGCCGCGGCCACCCGCCAGCACTCCGGCGCGGCGCTGGCCGAACTGGTCCCGGCGATCCCGGAGATGGTCGGCGGCTCGGCGGACCTGACCGGCTCCAACAACACCATCGTCAAGGGCATGGGGACCTTCGACCTCCCCGACTACGCCGGGCGCTACGTGCACTATGGCGTGCGCGAATTCGGCATGGCGGCGGCCATGAACGGCATGGCCCTGCACGGCGGGGTGATCCCCTATTCGGGGACCTTCCTGGTGTTCTCCGACTACAGCCGCCCGGCGATCCGGCTGGGCGCGCTGATGGGCGCCCGGGTGATCCATGTGATGACCCACGATTCGATCGGCGTCGGCGAGGACGGGCCGACGCACCAGCCGGTGGAGCATGTGGCGTCGCTGCGCGCGATCCCGAACCTCAACGTCTTCCGCCCCGCCGACGCGGTGGAGGCCGCGGAGTGCTGGAAGCTGGCGCTGGAGGCGCGCACGATGCCGTCGATCATGGCCCTGTCCCGCCAGAAGGTCCCGGCGGTGCGCGGCGCGGTCGCAGGCGAGAACCTCTCGGCCCGCGGCGCCTATCAGCTCGCCGGCGCCGGCGCCGGCCACCCGGCCCAGGTCACGATCTTCGCCTCCGGCTCGGAGGTCTCCGTCGCCATGGCGGCGCGCGACCTGCTGGAAGCCGAAGGCATCGGCGCCCGCGTCGTCTCGACGCCCTGCTGGGAGCTGTTCGACGCCCAGCCGGCCGACTACCAGGCCCAGGTGATCGGCGAGACGGACGTGCGCGTCGCCGTGGAGGCCGGCATCGGCATGGGCTGGGAGAAGTTCATCGGCGAGGGCGGCGCCTTCGTCGGCATGACCGGCTTCGGCGCCAGCGCGCCCGCCGAGGTGCTCTACAAGCACTTCGGCATCACCGCCGAGGCGGTGGCCGCCGCCGCCAAGGCGAAGCTGTAGGGACGCGGCCTCGCCTCCTCTCCCCCGGCGAAGCCGAGAGGGAGAGGCCGGGAGAGGGCGGCTCCGAGTCAAAGGGTCACGGATGGTCCAGCCGGTATCTCCTTTCCGAGGCGTCTGTCGGATGACGATGGGCGCACCGGGAGTGCGCGCACCACGCCCTGCGCCGCCCTTTCCCTACCCTCTTCCTCTCGCTGCGTGGGGGAGAGGATGACGCGCCTCGGCACGCCGCTTTCGCCGACCGCCGTGAAGGTCATGCTCCTCGGCTCCGGCGAACTCGGCAAGGAGGTCGCCATCGAGCTGCAGCGGCTGGGCTGCGAGGTGATCGCCGTCGACCGCTACGCCGACGCCCCGGCGATGCAGGTGGCGCACCGAAGCCACGTGATCGCCATGACCGACGCGGTCGCCTTGCGCGCCCTGGTCGAGGCCGAGCGGCCGCACCTGATCGTGCCGGAGATCGAGGCCATCGCCACCGACGAGCTGGCCGCCATCGAGGCCGCGGGCCTGGCGGTCGTCATCCCGACCGCCCGGGCCGCCCAGCTCACCATGAACCGCGAGGGCATCCGCCGGCTGGCCGCCGAGGACCTCGGCCTGCCGACCAGCGCCTACGCCTTCGCCTCGTCCGAGGCGGAGCTGGCGGAGGGCGCGCAAGCCGTGGGCTTCCCCTGCTTCGTCAAGCCGGTGATGAGTTCGTCCGGCAAGGGCCAGTCCTATGTGGAGGGCCCCGACGGGATCGCCGCGGCCTGGCGCTACGCCCTGGAGAGCGGCCGGGTCGCTGAGGCCCGCGTCATCGTCGAGGGCCGGGTGGACTTCGACTTCGAGATCACCCAGCTCACCGTCCGCAGCCTGGCCGGCGGGACGACGGTGACCGGCTTCTGCGAGCCCATCGGCCACCGCCAGGTGAAGGGCGACTATGTGGAAAGCTGGCAGCCGCAGGCGATGAGCCCGGCCGCCCTGAAGGCCGCCCGCGACATCGCCGCCAAGGTCACCGAGGCCCTGGGCGGCCAGGGCCTGTTCGGCGTCGAGCTGTTCGTGAAGGGTGACGAGGTCTGGTTCTCGGAGGTCAGCCCGCGGCCGCACGACACGGGCCTCGTGACCCTGGTCACCCAATACCAGAGCGAGTTCGCCATCCACGCCCGCGCCATCCTGGGCCTGCCGGTGGACGTGTCCCTGCGCGAACCCGGCGCCAGCGCGGTGATCTACGGCGGCCTGGAGGCCAGGGGAATCGCCTTCGAGGGCGTCGCCGAGGCCCTGGCCGTCCCGGGCGCCGACCTGCGCCTGTTCGGCAAGCCGGAGAGCTTCGCGCGCCGCCGCATGGGCGTCGCCCTGGCGCGGGCGGGCGATGTGCAGACCGCGCGGCAGCGGGCGACCGAGGCCGCCGGCAAGGTAAAGCCAAAGGCGTAGTAGGCGCTACCCGCCGAACGATCGGATGGCTTGACAAGTCACAATCGTTCCCCTTTGGTTCTACAACCATTGCGATCTATCGCGCGGATGGCCAGTCTGGCGCGATCAGTAGGGGGGCCTATGATTCAAACCATTCGAGCGACAGCCGTGGCTGTCGCGATCAGCTTGGCGTGCGCGGGTGCGGCGGTCGCCCAGCCGGCGGCGCCGACTGACGCTCAGAAGGCGGAAATCACTCGGCTGCGCGGTATCCTGGCCGCCCAGCACCGACAGTTCGACGACGTGCGACTGGCCGGGCCCGATGTCACCCTACACCTTGGCCGGCGCTTCTACTTCCTGGGCCCTGACGAGGCGAAGCAGGTCCTCAAGGAGTGGGGCAACCCACCGGAGGCCATTGACGGAGTGCTCGGGATCATCTTCCCCGCCGGCAAGACCTTCGTGAACGACACCTGGGGCGCGGTGATCACCTTCAAGCCTTCGGGCTTCGTGACCGACAAGGACGCAGACAAGGCCGACTACGACAAGTTCATCCGCGACGTGCAGAGCCATGAGGACGAGGATAACGAAGCGCGCAAGAAGAGTGGTTTTGCGTCAATCCACTTGGTCGGATGGGCGCAGCCCCCTTCGTATGATCGCACCCACCACTTCCTGATCTGGGCGCGCGACCTGAAGTTCGGTGGCGAGGCGGACGACACCCTGAACTACGATCTGCGCGTGTTGGGCCGACGCGGCGTGTTGAGCGTGAACCTAGTGTCGACGATGCCGCAACTCGCCGCCGTTCGCGCCGATGCCAGCCAGCTCGCCGCCGATGTGACCTTCGATCCCGGAAGCGCGTATGGCGACTTCCGGGCCGGGACAGACAAGAAGGCGGAATATGGTGTCGCCGGCCTGGTTGCCGCGGGCCTGGGGCTCGCCGCGGCGCAGAAGTTCGGCCTGCTGGCGGTCATCCTGCTCTTCGCCAAGAAAGGGTTGGTCCTGATCTTGGCGGGGTTCGCCGCGGTGACAGCCTGGTTCCGTCGAGTTTTCAACCGCAGAAAGACCATAATCCCGAGCACGGAGCCCGCCAGCACGGCCACCAATGAGGAGCCGGACGAAGCGGCCTGATCAGTCGCCCGAGCGGGAACTGTCACCGTCCGGCTCCGGTGTTAATCCCTCCGGGGGTTGACTTAGGTCCCCCCGCCCGAAAAAACGCGCGAACTTCAATTGGGAGAGCTGATCTCATGACCGTCCGCGTCGCCATCAATGGTTTCGGCCGCATCGGCAGGCTGGTCCTGCGCTCGATCGTCGAACATGGGCGCACCGACATCGAGGTTGTGGCGATCAACGACCTGGGCCCGGTGGAGACCAACGCCCACCTGCTGCGCTACGACAGCGTCCACGGCCGCTTTCCCGGAACGGTCACCACGGGCGAGGACTGGATCGACGCCGGCCGCGGCAAGATCAAGGTCACGGCGATCCGCGACCCCAAGGACCTGCCGCACAAGGACCTGAACGTCGACATCGCCCTGGAATGCACCGGCCTCTTCACGTCCAAGGAAAAGGCCGGCGCCCACCTGGCCGCCGGCGCCAAGCGGGTGATCGTCTCGGCCCCCGCCGACGGGGTCGACAAGACCATCGTCTATGGGGTGAACCACGACACGCTCACCGCCGGCGATCTGGTGATCTCCAACGCGTCGTGCACCACCAACTGCCTGGCGCCGGTGGCCCACGTGCTGCAGGGGCTGTGCGGCATCGAGCGCGGCTACATGACCACGATCCACTCTTACACCGGCGACCAGCCGACGCTGGACACCCTGCACAAGGACCTCTACCGCGCCCGCGCCGCGGCCATGTCGATGATCCCGACCTCCACCGGCGCGGCCAAGGCGCTGGGCCTGGTGATCCCGGCGCTGGCCGGCAAGCTGGACGGCTCCTCGATCCGCGTGCCGACCCCCAATGTCTCGGTGGTCGACCTGAACTTCGTGCCCAGCCGCAAGGTGACGGTGGACGAGATCAACGCGGCCATGGAGGCCGCCGCCGCCTCCGGCCCGCTGAAGGGCATCTTAGGCGTGACCAAGGAGCCGCTGGTTTCCCACGACTTCAACCACATCGCCGCCTCCTCGACCGTGGCCCTGCCGCAGACCCAGATGGTCGACGGCGGCCTCGGCCGGGTGCTCTCCTGGTACGACAACGAATGGGGCTTCTCGTCGCGGATGGCCGACACCGCCGTCGCCATGGCCAAGTTGATTTGATCGGGACCGCGTGAGCTTCAAAACCCTCGACGACGCCGATCTGCAGGGCAAGCGCGCCCTGGTCCGCGTGGACTTCAATGTCCCCATGGAGGACGGCCAGGTCACCGACGACACCCGCCTGAGGGCGGCCAAGCCGACCATCGACAAGCTGCGGGCCGGCGGCGCCAAGGTGATCCTGCTGGCCCATTTCGACCGGCCCAAGGGCAAGGTCGTGCCGTCCATGAGCCTAAGGCCCATCGTCGAGCCGCTCTCCAAGGTGCTGGGCGCGCCCGTGGCCTTCGCCGAGGACTGCATCGGGCCGAAGGCGCGCGCGGCGGTGAACGCCATGCAACCGGGCGACGTCCTGCTCCTGGAAAACGTCCGCTTCCACGAGGGCGAGGAGGCCAACGACCGCAGCTTCGCCGACGCCCTGGCGGCCAACGGCGACCTCTACGTCAACGACGCCTTTTCCGCCGCCCACCGGGCGCACGCTTCCACCGAGGCCATCGCGCGCCGCCTGCCGGCCTATGCGGGCGAGCAGATGCGCCTGGAGCTGGAGGCGCTGGACCGCGCGCTCGGCCACCCCGAGCGCCCGGTGCTGGGCATCGTCGGGGGCTCGAAGGTCTCCACCAAGCTCGACCTGCTGCGCCACCTGGTCACCAAGCTGGACAAGCTGGCGATCGGCGGGGGCATGGCCAACACCTTCCTCTACGCCCAGGGCCACGACGTCGGCGCCTCCTATTGCGAGAAGGACCTGGCCGAGACCGCGCGCGACGTGATCCGCCTGGCCGGCCAGAACAACTGCAAGCTCTTCCTGCCGCTGGACATCGTGGTGGCCGAGAAGCTGGCGCCCGGCGCGCCGGCCCGGGTGCGCGACGTGGGCTCCATCGACGAGGACGAACGCATCCTCGACGCCGGCCCCGAGACCGTCGAGCGCCTGTGCCGCGCCATGGGAAATTCCAAGACGCTGATCTGGAACGGCCCCCTGGGCGTTTTCGAGATACCGCCCTTCGACAAGGGCACGGTGGAGGCGGCGCGGCACGCGGCCAAACTGGTTCGTGAGGGCAAGCTGGTGGCGGTGGCGGGCGGCGGTGATACGGTGGCGGCCCTCAACGCAGCCGGTGTCGCCGGCGACTTCACCTTCGTCTCGACGGCGGGCGGCGCGTTTCTTGAATGGATGGAGGGCAAGACCCTGCCCGGCGTGGCGGCGTTGTCCCGATAGAGAACGACCAGAGAGCGAAGACGATGGCCCGTATCACCCTGCGACAGCTTCTCGATCACGCGGCTGAGCACAGCTATGGCGTGCCGGCCTTCAACATCAACAACATGGAGCAGGGTCTGGCGATCCTGGAGGCGGCCGACGCGGTCGACGCCCCGGTGATCATCCAGGCCAGCCGCGGCGCGCGCTCCTACGCCAACGACATCGTGCTGAAGCACCTGATCGACGCCCTGGCGGAAATGTACCCGCACATCCCGATCTGCATGCACCAGGACCACGGGAACAACGAGGCGACCTGCGCCACGGCGATCCAGTTCGGCTTCACCAGCGTGATGATGGACGGGTCGCTGAAGGCCGACGGCAAGACGCCCGCCGACTACGACTACAACGTCGGGGTCACCAAGGCCGTGGTCGACATGGCCCACTGGGTGGGCGCCTCCGTCGAGGGCGAGCTCGGCGTGCTGGGCAGCCTCGAGACCGGCATGGGCGAGAAGGAGGACGGCCACGGATTCGAGGGCAAGCTCGGCCATGACCAGCTCCTGACCGACCCCGACCAGGCGGTGGACTTCGTGAAGACCACCCAGGTGGACGCGCTGGCCATCGCCATGGGCACCAGCCACGGCGCCTACAAGTTCACGAGGCAGCCGGACGGCGACGTCCTGGCGATGAACGTCATCGAGGAAATCCACCGCCGCCTGCCCAACACCCACCTGGTGATGCACGGCTCCTCCTCGGTGCCGCAGGACCTGCAGGACATCATCAACAAGTACGGCGGCGAGATGCCCCAGACCTGGGGCGTGCCGGTGGAAGAGATCCAGCGCGGCATCAAGCACGGCGTGCGCAAGATCAACATCGACACCGACAACCGCATGGCCATGACCGGCGCCATCCGGAAGGTGTTCGCCGAGAACCCCGGCGAATTCGACCCGCGCAAATATCTGAAGCCCGCCATGGACGCCATGCGCGCGGTGGTCCGCCAGCGCTTCGAGGAGTTCGGCACGGCCGGCTGGGCCGGCAAGATCACCCCGCTGCCGATGACCGTCATGGCCAAGCGCTACGCCGCCGGCGAACTGGCGCCGAAGATCGGGGTCACCCGCCACGCGGCGGAGTAGCTCTTCCCTCCCCGTGATGGGGAGGGACAGGCCGCAGCGGCCAGGGTGGGGAACTCTCGATCTGGCGCGGCTCATCATTCCGGCCCACACTTCCCCACCCGACCAGGCCCTTGGCTCGGCCACCCGGCCCATGAGCAGGAGGGAAGGAGCGCCGCGATGATCGCGTGGATTTGGATGGGCGTGCGAAAGCACGCGGTCCTTCTGGTGCTGACCTTTCTCGCGCTGGCCGGTTTTGCGGCCTTCGTCGCCTGGGCCTTCCTGGCGACCGCCCACACCGGCGGCGGTTGGGCCAGCCTTTTGCCGATCTGGCCCTATGTGCTGGGCGGGGTGATCGCCACCGGCGCCCTGACAGGGGTCCTGATGTGGCTGGCCTTCTACTCGGCCAACCACGGCTACGACGACCGCATCGACAAGGACGATGTCTGAGCGCCGGAGCGGAGATCAGGCCTCGATCGGCGCGCCGCGCATTTCCTTCACGAACAGCAGGCCGACCACGAAGGTCACCGCGGCCACCGCGATCGGGTACCAGAGGCCGTAGTAGATGTTGCCCGTGGCGGCCACCATGGCGAAGGCTGTGGTCGGCAGGAAGCCGCCGAACCAGCCGTTGCCGACGTGGTAGGGCAGGCTCATCGAGGTGTAGCGGATCCGGGCCGGGAACATCTCCACCAGCGCCGCGGCGATCGGGCCGTAGACCATGGTCACATAGAGCACCAGCACCCAGAGCAGCGCCACGACCAGGGGCTTGTTCATCTTGGCCGGGTCGGCCTTGGCGGGATAGCCGGCGGTCTTCAGCTCCGCGCTCAGCGCCTTGGTCCAGGCGGCCTTCTGGGTCTTCAGGTCGGCCGCGGAGAGGGCCTGACCCTTGAAGCTCGGGATCGTCACCGCGCCGATCTCGACGGAGGCGACCGTCCCGGCGGGCGCGGCCTTATTGGCGTAGGTGACCCCGGCGTTGGCCAGGGCGCCCTTGGCGATGTCGCAGGACGACGCGAAAACCTGCTTGCCGACGGGGTCGAACTGGAAGGCGCAGTCGGCGGGATCGGCGACCACGGTCACCGGCGCGGCGGCGCTGGCGGCGGCGAGCTGCGGGTTGGCGGCCACGGTGATCGCTTTGAACACCGGGAAATAGGTCAGCACCGCCAGCAGGCAGCCGGCCAGGATGATCGGCTTGCGCCCGATCTTGTCGGAGAGCCAGCCGAAGACCACGAAGAAGGGCGTCGCCAGCAGCAGGGCGACCGCGACCAGCTCGTTGGTCAGCACGCCGTCGACCTTCAGCATCTTCTCCAGGAAGAACAGGCTGTAGAACTGGCCGGTGTACCAGACCACCGCCTGGCCGGCGGTGAGGCCCGCGAGGGCCAGCAGCACCAGCTTCAGGTTCGGCCAGCGGGCGAAGCTCTCGGTGAGCGGCGCCTTGGAGCCCTTGCCCTCGGCGATCATGGTCTGGAACACCGGGCTCTCGTTCAGCCGCAGGCGGATCCACAGCGAGACGATCAGCAGCAGCGCCGAGGCCAGGAACGGGATGCGCCAGCCCCAGGCCTTGAAGGCGTCCTCGCCGATCTTCGTGCGCACGGCGATGATCACCACGAGGCTGAGGAACAGGCCGAAGGTGGCGGTGATCTGGATCCAGCTCGTGTAGAGGCCGCGCTTGCCCGGCGGGGCATGCTCGGCGACGTAGGTGGCCGCCCCGCCGTATTCGCCGCCCAGGGCCAGGCCCTGGATCAGGCGCATGACGATCAGCGCCACCGGCGCGGCCACGCCCCACTGGCTGTAGCTGGGCAACAGGCCGACGGCGAAGGTCGCCAGGCCCATCAGGGTCATGGTGACGAGGAAGGTGTTCTTGCGTCCCCACAGGTCGCCCAGCCGCCCGAACACGATCGCCCCGAACGGCCGCACCGCGAAGCCCGCGGCGAAGGCGAGGAGGGCGAAGATGTAGCCGGTCGTGGCGTTCACGCCGGAGAAGAAGTGCTCGGTGATGAAGGTGGCCAGCGAGCCGTAGAGGTAGAAGTCGTACCACTCGAAGACGGTCCCGGCCGACGCGCCGGCGATCACCATCCGATTGGACGTCGCGCGCACGTCCACGCCCGCCGCTGTCGCAGCCGTCATCGTTTTCGCTCCCTCGACCCTTGTTATTGGGCGGGAGCCTATGGCGAAGGCCACGGCTCGGCTAGTGCCTCTCTAGTGAACCGTCCAGGGCTCCGCGGGCTTGCGCGACAGGCCTTCGCTGAGCGCATTGGCGACCCCCATCCAGCCGACGTAGGGCGCGACCATGTTGGCGGCCGGCGGGTCCACCTGGCGGGCGCGCCAGACGTAGGCGGCGGCCGTGCCCAGCGAGGCGACGGCGGCGGCGAGCTGGCCGCCCAGGCGCCTCGGCCCCAGCACCATCCAGACCCCGTTCAGCGCCTGGACCGCGCCCCAGAGCGTCAGGGCCTGGGTGCGCGCGGCGCTGCGCGGCGCGTTCCAGATGCGCAGGCCCGACAGGGTGAGCGCCATGAACAGCGGCGGCCACAGGTTGGCGAGCAGCTTCGACGGCGGCTTCGGCTGCTCGTAGGCCGGGGCGTCGTAGTCGGAATAGGCCTCGTAGGCGTCGTCCTGCCGGGCGTTGATCCGCGCCACCAGGGCCGAGATCGCCACCGCGCCCACCGTCAGGCCCACGCCGACCAAGATGTGCTGGGTGGACCGGCCACGGCTGTTGGCGAGGCTGTCGACAGCCCCGCGGACCGGGTTCGTTGACATGGATCAGCCTCCCACGATGGCGCGTCACTACGAAATCCGCAGGCGCCGCCGAGGGTTCCGGCCCAGCTTGTCCCGGGTCGGCCCGACGGCTCCCTGCAACGCCCTGCAGGCCGTCTGTTCGCCCAGCCGGCGCGCCAGGGCAAGCGGGTTCGCCCGCAGCCCCGGCTCCATGGAGCCCGCGACGGTCTGTCGCATGACAAAAGAGCTCGGCTGTGCGTTGCTGGGGAGCGCGTCGCAAAGGCGCGCCCTCGGGGACGGGGCCAATGCATTTCGACGCACTCCTGCTGTCGCGTTTGCAGTTCGCCTTCACGATCGCGTTCCACATCATCTTCCCCAGCTTCAGCATCGGGCTGGCGGGTTTCCTGACTGTGCTGGAAGGCCTGTGGCTGGCGACCCGGAACGAGGCATTCAAGGTCCTCTACCTCTTCTGGATCAAGATCTTCGCGATCTCCTTCGGCATGGGCGTGGTGACCGGCGTGGTGCTGTCCTACGAGATCGGGACCAACTGGAGCGTCTTTGCCGCGGCGGCCGCGCCGGCGATCGGACCCTCGATGGCCTTCGAGGTGCTGGCCGCCTTCTTCATGGAGGCAAGCTTCCTGGGCGTGATGCTGTTCGGCTGGCGCCGGGTGGGCCCGGGCCTGCATTTCGCCGCCACGGCGCTGGTGGCGATCGGCACCCTGATATCGGCCTTCTGGATCATCGCGGCCAACAGCTGGATGCAGCACCCGACGGGCTATGTGCGGCTGGCCAACGGCGTGTTGCGGGTCACCGACTGGGGACAGGCGATCTTCTCGCCCACCTTCCCGCTGCGGCTCGGCCACATGGTGCTGGCGGCCTTCCTGACCACGGCGCTGGCGGTTGGCGCGGCATCGGCCTGGCGGCTGCTCAAGGACCCCGAGGAGTCCGAGAGCTGCCTGGCGCTGAAGATGGCCATCGGCATGTTCGCCATCGTCGCCCCCCTGCAGCTTCTGGTCGGCGACATGGCCGGCAAGGAGGTGCTGAGGGTCCAGCCGGCCAAGCTCGCGGCCATCGAGGCGTTCTGGGACACCCAGCGCGGCCAGGCCTTCCACATTGCCGCCTGGCCCGACAGGGCGGTGGCGGCCAACCGCTGGGAGATTTCGATCCCCAAGCTGGGCAGCCTGATCACCGCCGGCAGCCTCGATGCGCAGATCGAGGGCCTGAAGGGCTTCGCGCCGCAGGACCGGCCGCCCGTGGCGGTGGTGTTCTGGGCGTTTCGGGTGATGGTCGGGCTGGGCCTGGCGATGATCGGCCTGGGCGCCTGGGGCGCCTTGCGCGCCTGGCGAGGCGACCTGGGGCATGACCGCCTGTTCCTGCGCGCCTGCGTGGCCATGGGCCCCGCCGGCTTCGTCTCGGTGATCGCCGGCTGGACCGTGGCCGAGGTCGGCCGCCAGCCTTACGTGATCTACGGCGTCCTGCGGACCGCCGACGCGGTCTCGCCGGTGACCCGCGGCGAGGTCTCCGTGTCGCTCGTCGCCTTCATGAGCATCTACGCCCTGATCTTCGGCTTCGGCGCGCTCTACATCCTGCGGCTGATGGCCGGCGGACCCCTGGCCGGGGCGCAGGACGAGGCGCCCGCCATGCTGCGGCCGCCCGGCTACGCCCTGGCCGCGGCGCCCCACGAGCCGGAGGAAGGCGCATGAGCCTCGACCTGCCGCTGATCTGGGCCGGTCTGATCGCGATCGCGGTCCTGCTCTATGTGATGCTCGACGGCTTCGACCTGGGCATCGGCATCCTGTTCCCGTTCGCGGGATCGAGCGCCGAGCGCGACACCATGATGGCCAGCGTCGCGCCCGTCTGGGACGGCAACGAGACCTGGCTGGTGCTGGGCGGCGGCGGGCTGTTCGCGGCCTTCCCCTTCGCCTACGCGGCCCTGATGCCGGCGCTCTACATCCCCATCATCCTGATGCTGCTGGCCCTGATCCTGCGGGGCGTCGCCTTCGAGTTCCGCCTGCACGGGCGGGCGCGCAGCAAGCCGCTCTGGACGGCGGCCTTCACCGCCGGCTCCCTGACCGCGACCTTCGCCCAGGGCCTGGTGCTGGGCGGCTTCATCCAGGGCGTGACGCTGCGCGGCCTCAGCTTCGCCGGCGGTCGCTTCGACTGGCTGACGCCCTATTCCCTGCTGGTCGCCGTGGGCCTGGTGGCCGGCTATGCGCTCACCGGCGCCTGCTGGCTGGTCTGGCGCACGGAGGACGCCCTGCAGGGCCGCGCCCGCCGCTGGGCCTGGATCGCGCTGGCCTGCGTCGCCGGCCTGTTGGCGGCGGTGAGCCTGGCCACCCTCTACGTCCACGCCCAGGTGGCGGAGCGCTGGGGCTGGAACGGCCGGGGTTTCGACCTGGCGAAGCTCGCGCGGCTGTCGCCGATCCCGCTCCTGGGCGGCGCGGGGCTCGCCGCGGTCGCGTTTGGCCTCCGGGCCCGCTCGCAAGGCTGGCCGTTCGCCGGCGCGATCGCGGTCTTCCTCTCCGGCTACCTGGGCCTGGCGGCGGGCTTCGTCCCCGACGTCGTCCCCTACGGCATGACCTTCCGCCAGGCGGCCAACGCCGATAACGCGCTGGCCTTGCTCCTGGTGGGCGGCGGCGTGCTCTTGCCGGCGATCGTCGGCTACAGCCTGTGGGTCTACTGGATCTTCCGCGGCAAGGTGAGCGCCGATGCGGGCTATCATTGAGCCGCCGCCGGAGCCGGGCGCGCCCCTGGCTCCGCTGGCCCGCCGCCTCGGCTGGTTCTTCGGCCTGGCGATCGCCGCGGCCCTGACGACCGCCGGCGTCGCCTACCTCTTGAAGGCGCTGCTCAGATAGGGTCTAGGCGGCGTATGGCCGTTCCGCTCTGCCGCCTCTACCTGATCACCCCGCCGCGGCTCGACGACCTGGCCGCGTTCGGGCGCGCGCTCGCCCACGCGCTGGACGCCGGCGACGTGGCCGCCCTGCAGATCCGGTTGAAGGACGTTCCCGACGAGATCGTCGCCGCCGCCGTCGATGCGCTCATGCCCATCGCCCAGGCGCGCGACGTGGCGGTGATCCTGAACGACCGGCCGGACCTGGCCGCGCGGCTGGGCTGCGACGGGGTCCATGTCGGCCAGGACGATACGCCGCTCGCCGAGGCCCGCCGCATCGTCGGCCCGGAGCGGATGGTCGGCGTCACCTGCCACGACAGCCTGCACCTGGCCATGGAAGCCGCCGAGGGCGGGGCGGACTATGTGGCCTTCGGCGCCTTCTTCCCGACCACGACCAAGGACGCCTCCACCCGCGCCGATCCGGACCTGCTGACCGGCTGGCAGGCGGACATGGTGATCCCCTGCGTGGCCATCGGTGGGATCACTGTGGAAACCGCCGCGCCCCTTGCCAAGGCCGGCGCCGACTTTCTGGCCGTCTCGGCGGGCGTCTGGTCCCACGGCGAAGGCCCGGCCCCGGCGGTGGCGGCGTTCAACGCCGAGATCGCCAAGGGCCTGGCTGAGCGCGCCGCCTAGCTCCTTCCCGCTTGCGGGCGAGGTTTCAGGAGCCTTGCCTTGCGCCCGACCGGCGCGGCGACTAGGTTCCGCGCCCTCTAGACGCCCCCGAGATCTTTCACACCGTGAGCACCCAGTCCGCCCTCCTGAAGGTCATGTCCGACGCCGCGCGCAAGGCCGCGCGCGGGCTGAACCGCGACTTCGGCGAGCTGGCCGAACTGCAGGTGGCCAAGAAGGCGCCGGCCGACTTCGTCTCCGCCGCGGACCTGAAAGCCGAGCAGACCATCTTCGAGGCCCTGACCAAGGCGCGGCCGGGCTACGGCTTCCTGGGCGAAGAGCGCGGGATGATCGAGGGCACCGACAAGACCCACACCTGGATCGTCGACCCGCTCGACGGGACCACCAACTTCCTGCACGCCATCCCGCACTTCGCGATCAACATCGCCCTGCAGCGCGAGGGCGCCATCGTCGCCGCGGTGACCCTTAACCCCGTGGCCAACGAGATGTTCTGGGCCGAGAAGGGCAAGGGCGCCTTCGTCAACGACAAGCGCCTGCGGGTGGCCGCGCGGACGCGGATGGAGGAGGCGGTGCTGGCCACCGGCATCCCCTTCATGGGCCACGGCCAGCACGCGACGTTCCTGAAGGAGCTGCACCAGGTCAGCCAGCGCGTCGCGGGCGTGCGCCGCTTCGGCGCCGCGGCCCTCGACCTCGCCTGGGTGGCCGCCGGCCGCTACGACGGCTACTGGGAGCGGGACCTGCACCCCTGGGACCTGGCGGCGGGCGTGCTGCTGGTCACCGAAGCCGGCGGCCGGGTGACCGACGCCGAGGGCGCCGACGACGTGCTGGCGACCGGGTCAGTCTGCGCCGGCAACCTGGAGATCCAGCCCCAGCTCCTGGAGCGCCTGCGCGCAGCCGCGCGCTAGGAATCGCCCCGCGACGCCGCAAAGCGGCGAATTCGATTTTCAACCGCCAGGGACGCCAAGGACACCAAGGCCGCGGCGGAGGCGGGCGCGGCGCGCGCCGGCATGCTCGCGGTTGACCCTTCCCCGCTCGGGTGACTGACTGTCATCAACACGCGCCAGGGGAGGGCTCATGGACATCACTCGACGCACGCTGGCCGCAGCCGCAGCGGCGGCCGCCGTCGCCGGCCTTCCCGCCCGGGCCGCGGCGCCCGACTTCAAGCAGGGCTTCAGGAAGACGCCGCTGATCATCGGCCACCGCGGCGCCAGCGGCGAGCGGCCGGAGAGCACGCTGGCCGCCTTCCGCCTGGCCATCGCCGAGGGGGCCGATTTCATCGAGCCGGACCTGGTGGTGACCAAGGACGGCCACCTGGTGGTGCGCCACGAGAACGAGATCTCCCAGACCACCGATGTCGCCCTGCGCCCCGAGTTCGAGAACCGCCTCACCACCCGCCAGATCCAGGGCCAGGGGGTGAGCGGCTGGTTCACCGAGGACTTCACCCTTGAGGAGCTGAAGACCCTGCGCTGCCGCGAACGGCTGCCGAAGCTGCGGCCGGAGAGCGCCAGGTTCAACGGCCAGGAGGCCATCCCGACCTACCAGGAGGTCATCGACCTCGCGAAGGCCGAGAGCGCGCGGCTGAAGCGGGTCATCGGCACCTATCCGGAGATGAAACACGCCAGCTACTTCGCCGGCATCGGCCTGCCGATGGAAGGCCGGCTGGCCGACATCCTGAAGGCCAACGGCCTCGACGGGGCCAACGCCCCGGTGTTCATCCAGTGCTTCGACGTCCTGCCGCTGAAGACCATCATGACGCTGTGCCAGGCGCCGCGCATCCAGTTGGTCTCGCCGGAGGGCGGGCCGACCGACGTCACCCTGCGCTATAAGGACATGGTCTCGGCCTCGGGCATGAAGGCCATCGCGACCTACGCCAACGGGGTCGGGCCGGACTGGTCGATGGTGATCCCGACCGTCGACGGCGGGATCGGGGCGGCCACCTCCCTGGTCGCCGACGCCCACGCCGCGGGCCTGGCGGTGCATCCCTGGACCGTGCGGGCGGAGAATTTCTTCCTGCCGCCCAAGCAGCGCATCGGGACCGACCCTGCCGCCCACGGCGACGTGGACGCGGTCTACCGCGCGCTCTATGCGGCCGGCGTCGACGGCCTGTTCAGCGACTTTCCAGGGCTGGCGGTGAAGGCGCGGGGGTGAGGCCCCGCTAGGCCGCCTCGCCGAACTGCAGCGACGCCAGCCGGGCGTAGAGCCCGTTCTTCGCCACCAGCTCGTGGTGGGTGCCTTCCTCGACCACGCGGCCCTCGTCCATGACCACGATGCGGTCGGCCTTCAGCACGGTGGCCAGGCGGTGGGCGATGACCAGGGTGGTGTGGCCGGCCATGGCCTCGTCCAGGGCGCGTTGCACCAGCCGCTCGTTCTCGGCGTCCAGCGCGCTGGTGGCCTCGTCGAGCAGCAGGATGGGGGCATGGCGGACCAGGGCGCGGGCGATGGCCAGGCGCTGGCGCTGGCCGCCCGAAAGGCTGCGGGCGCGCTCGCCGACCGGGGTGTCGAGGCCTTCCGGCAGGGCGGCCAGGAAGCCCTCGGCCTGGGCGGCGCGAACGGCGGCCTGCACGTCCTGAAGGCTCGCGTCCTCGCGGCCGAAGCGGACGTTCTCCAAGGCCGAGCCGGAGAACAGCGGCGATTCCTGCGCCACCAGGGCCATGCGCGCGCGGACCTCCACGGGATCGGCGTCGCGCACGTCGACTCCGTCCACCAGCACCCGGCCGGCCTGCGGATCGTAGAAGCGCAGCAGCAGGCGGAAGACCGTGCTCTTGCCGGCCCCGGACGGGCCCACCAGGGCGACCCGCTCGCCGGGCTTCACCGAGAGCGTCAGGCCGCGCACGGCGGGCATGTCCGGCCGTCCGGGATAGGCGAAGGTGACGTTCTCCAGCTTGAGCTCGCCGCGCGGCGGGCTGGGGAGCGCGATGGGATGGGCCGGCGGCGCGATGCCGGGGCGCGCGGCCAGGATCTCGGACACCCGCTCCATGGCGCCGGCCGCCTTCTGCACGTCGCCCCAGGTCTCGCCCAGCGCGCCGACCGAGCCCGCCGACATCACCGCCAGCAGCACGAACTGGATCAGCGTGCCCCAGGTCATCTCGCCGGCCAGGGCCGCGCTGACCCCCAGCCAGAAGATCCAGACCACGCCGCCGAACACCAGGGCGATGGCCGCGCCGGTCATCAGGGCGCGCGCGCTCATCCGCCGGAGCGAGGTGCGGAAGGCGTTCTCCACCGCGTCCCCGAAACGCGCGGCGCCGGCCGCCTCGCGGCCGAAGGCCTGGACGATCTCGAGCGCGTCGAGGGTCTCGCCGGCCGCGCCGATCGCGGCGGCGAACTGGTCCTGGGTGGACGCGGTCAGCCGGCGCACCTGCCGGCCGAACAGGAACAGCGGCGCGATCACCACCGGGAAGGTGATCAGAACCAGCCCGGTCAGGCGCGGGCTGACGATCACCATGTAGCCCAGTCCGCCCAGCAGCATCAGCAGGTTGCGCAGCGAGACCGAGATCGAGGTGGTGAGCAGGTTCTCGACGATCTGGATGTCGGTGGTCAGCCGGGACAGCACCTCGCCGGTGCGGGTCATCAGGAAGAAGGCCGGGTCCAGCGACAGGATATGGGCGTAGGTGGCCTTCCGCAGGTCCGCCACGATCCGTTCGCCGAGCTTGGTGACGAAGAAGTAGCGCAGCGCCGAGGAGGCCGCCAAGGCCAGCGCCACCCCGCCCAGGATCCAGAACCAGGGCGCGATCTCGCGCGGGGTCGGATGGGCGTTCGGCCCGCTCAGGTGGTCGATCACCAGCCGCGCGGCGCCGGTCAGGCCCAGGCTCGCCCCGGCGGCGGTGACCAGGAAGACCCCGGCCGCGAGCGCATCCAGCCGGTGGCCGGCGGCGAAGGGGATCAGGTGGCCGAGCGCGCGGACGTTGCGGCTCCTCGGGCGGCGCTGGGCGGCCTCCGCTAGCGTCTGGGCGAGCGCCTGGCCCGAACTTGGGCGTCCATCCGCCGCAGCATCCACCCCCAGGTCGGTGTTCGGGGGCTCACTCATACGCTCAGGCGCCTTGCAAAATGGGCGGCGTTTCTCTATACGCCGCGCTTCCTCGGAACCGCCCCCTGCGGACGGCTTCCGATCCTATTCGACGCTTCCTTACGTCAGGCGCTGATCCGATGAAACAAGACACCCATCCGGACTATCACTTCATCACCGTGGTGATGACGGACGGCACGACCTATCAGACCCGTTCCACCTACGGGAAGGAAGGCGCGACCCTGAACCTCGACATCGACCCGAAGACCCACCCGGCCTGGACCGGCGGCGGCCACCAGATGCTGGACCGCGGCGGCCGCGTGTCGCGCTTCAACGCCAAGTTCGGCGGCTTCACCCGCAAGTGAGCGCATAGCGACTCATCCCCGCGCAGGCGGGGATCCAGTCCCGCTGAGCCAACCCACTATCCCAAACACGAACGGCGCGGAGAGCCACCTCCGCGGCGTTTTCGCATGATCTCCTCTCCCCCGAGCGCAGCGAGAGAGGGAGAGGACGGGAGAGGGCGGCGCAGGACTGGCCGCCGCGCTCCCGGTTCAGCCATGACCCACAGGTTGCGGGGCTTCGCCTGACCATTGATGGAAGGCATTCTCACGCGCCGCCCTCTCCCTACCCTCTCCCTCTCGGCTTCGCCGGGGGAGAGGAGGCGCGGCTACTTGCCGAAGGCCGTCTTCAGGCGGTCGTGTTGCGACAGCACCGGGTGCGGGGCCTCGTCGGCCTCGCCCTCGACGTACATGCGCCGGTCGAGGTGGCGGACGCGCTCATAGAGCCGCTCGGAGCGGTCCAGCAGGCTCACCAGTTCGCCGGGCAGGCCGTCGTCGGCCCCATTGGCCAGGCAGACGTCCGCGGCGGCCAGGCGATAGCGCTCCTCGCAGGCGGCCGACGGGGGCATGTCGCCCTCGCGCACCGCGCGCTGCACCAGCAGCCACGAGGCCACCTGCATCAGCCGCGTGGTCAGCCGCATGCTCTCGGCCGCATAGGCGAGGGCGGCGTTGCGCGACAAAAGCTTGGAGGCCTGGCGGCCGGCGCCGTCCAGATAGCCGGCGGTTTCCTCCACGAGGTCCATGCCCTCCTGGAAGGTCCGCTGGAACAGCTCGGACCGCGCAAAGTCCTGGATGACCTCGGCGCGCCACGGCGTTGAAGGGGCGTTCAATTCGCTCATCCGGTGCTCAACCTATACCAAAGCCCGCCATGGGGTCGCGAAAACCGTCAGTGCAACGCCCATGCCATGCCGCGGGGCGCCCAGCTTTGAGACAGAATACCTCCTACCACGCGATCTGGGCCGCTTTGCGCCGGGCGCTCGCGGCAAACTAGCTGGGCCCTGCCCCGAACAAGGCGTCGGCGGCGGCGCGCCCCGCGCGCTTGCGGTCGATCTGGGCCCGGACGCGGGCGATTTCCGACTGCAGGACATCGATGCGCTCCTCCAGTTCGGCGACGCCGAACAGCTCCAGGTCTTCACGGACGGCTTCGATCAGGCGCTGGCCGCGGCCAATGCGGACTTCGGCAGGTTCTTCCATGACGGGCTTTACCTTTCCGGTTCCCCGATGGGGCGCTATCTGAACGCGCACGCCGCCAAAGCGCAAGTTTGCGCCCCGCGCCGGCGCCCAGCTTTGCCGGAGTTCTCCACATGACCGAGACCATGACCGCGATCGCCATCGAGGGCGGCAAGGGCCCCGCCGAGGCGCTGAAGGCCGTGCAGATCGCCCGCCCCGAACCGAAGGACGGGCAGATCCTCATCAAGGTGCGCGCCGCCGGGATCAACCGGCCCGACATCCTCCAGCGCTGGGGCCTCTATCCGCCGCCGCCGGGCTCGCCGGAGACCCTGGGCCTGGAGGTGGCCGGCGAGGTGGTGACCGGCGCCGGGCGGTGGAAGACGGGCGACCGCGTCTGCGCCTTGCTGGGCGGTGGCGGCTATGCGGAATACGCCGTCTGCGATTCGCGCCACGCCCTGCCGATTCCAAAGGGCCTCGACTTCGTCCAGGCCGCGGCCCTGCCCGAGACGGTGTTCACCGTCTTCGCCAACGTCTTCGAGCATGGCCGCCTGCAGCCCGGCGAGACGCTCCTGGTGCACGGCGCGACCTCGGGGATCGGCACGACGGCGATCCAGATGGCCAAGGCCCATGGCGCCAGGGTGATCGCCACCGCCCGCGGGGCCGACAAGGCCCGGACCGCCCGCGGCCTGGGCGCCGACGTGGCGATCGACGCCAAGAGCGAAGATTTCGCGGAGATCGCAAAACGCGAGGGCGGCTGTGACGTGGTCCTCGACATGGTCGGCGGCGATTATTTCGCCAAGGACCTGGACGCGCTGAAGATGGACGGCCGCATCGTCTTTATCGCCAGCCTCGGCGGCGGCGACGTGACCTTGCCCATCGGACGGCTGATGCAGAAGCGCGGCGTGGTCACCGGCTCGACCCTTCGGCCGCGCAACCCGGACGAGAAGGCCCGCCTGGCCGCCGCGGTCGAAGCCCTGGCCTGGCCGTGGATCGAGGCGGGGAAGGTCCGCCCGCAGGTCGACGCGACCTTCCCGCTGGCCGAGGCGGCCAAGGCCCATGCGCACCTGGAAGCCGGGGCGCACGTGGGCAAGATCGTGTTGGTCGTCGGCAAATCCTAGGGTTGTGTCCGGCCTCGAGATATCCCGCGCCATACAAACCCATTTTTTGAACAGCGCGGTAAAAACCTATTACGAACAGCGTTATTGAACAAACCGTGTTTTCGAAAGCGAGTTGTATTTTTGCCTCAGGGTGGTTGACGCCTCGGTGAGGCTCAGCCAGTGGGAAGAAAAATAGGCTGTTTTCTTTTCCTGGCCGCGAGGCCCACTGGGGAGGTTCAATTGAATAACAAGGTTCGCCTTTTGGCGTCCGGCGCGGTGCTGTTCGCCATGGCGCTCGGGACATCCGCCCACGCCCAGACCACGGCCGCCGCGGCGCCGGCCGCCGCTGCGGGCGGCACCATCGAAGAACTGGTGGTCACCGCCGAAAAGCGGTCGCAGAGCCTGCAGGACGTGCCGGTGGCCATCTCGGCCTTCTCGTCCGCAAAGCGCGACCTCCTGGGGATCAACTCCATCCAGGACATGACCAACTTCACGCCGGGCCTGAACTACACCAGCGCCAATGACCGGCCGAGCCTGCGCGGCATCGGCCGCCTGACCAACGCCCACCCGGTGGCCGTGCCGGTCGCGGTCTATGACGACGGCATCTACACGACCTCGACCGTGACGGCCGGCAAGACCCCGATCTTCACCGACCGGGTTGAAGTGCTGCGCGGCCCGCAGGGCACGCTGTATGGCCGCAACTCCATCGGCGGCGCGATCAACGTGATCTCCAGGCGCCCGACCGAAGACCCCTACGCCGAAGTCCGCGGCACCATCGGCAACTACGGCCGCACCCTGTTCGAGGCCGCGATCTCCGGGCCGCTGGCGCCCGACCTGCAATATCGCCTGGCCGGCAACTGGGAAAAGCAGCGCGACGGCTACTTCACCAACGTCGTCCCCGGCATGCCTTCGGAAGGCAATGTCGTCGACCAGTACTACATCGAGGGCCAACTGCAGGCGAAGTTCGGCGACAAGGCCGACGGATGGGCGCGCGCCTATGTCTCCGGGTGGAACAACGGCGCCGGCGGCCCCGGCGCTCGCGCCGGCTACACCGCTGCTCCGTATAGCTTCAGCGAGTTCGGCACCCAGAACGTCAACGCGGGCTTCGCCTGCGCGCCCGGCGGCGTCGTGGCCAATGTGGTCAACACCTCGCCGACCGGCTGCGTGAACCCCGCCTCGACCGACCCGCGGAAGTTCGCCAGCAACGTGGCCCAGACCGTCTCGCTGGACGACGCCTACGGCATCGCGGTGAACTACACCTACCACCTCGACGGAATGGACCTGAAGTACGTCGGCGGCGGGATCAACTACCACTACACCCTGTTCTCGGATAACAGCGGCACCAACCAGCCCGGGTCGATCAGCTCGTTCCAGATCCCACTGCGCACGGCGGCTTCAGGCGCGCCGGCCGCCACCTGCTCGCCGACACTCGTCGCCGTCGGAGTCTGCTCGCCGCTGACGATCAACCCGACGGAGTCGTCGACCTACGCCGAGGACTACCACAACATCAGCCACGAGATCAGCCTGGGCTCGAGCAACAACGGCCCGCTGCAGTGGATCGGCGGCGTCTACTACTACAAGGAAGGCTACAAGCAGCCGGTCTTCACGACGCTCGCCAACCAGACCCAACTCGCCGGGACGATCCTGTCTCCGACCGGCGCGGTGGCCCAGGACTTCCAGGGCCGGCTCTACGACGACCGGCCGCAGTTCGAGGAGGAATCCTACGCGGCCTACGGCCAGGTCGACTGGAAGTTCACCGAAGACTGGAAGGCCACGCTCGGCCTGCGCTACAGCCACGACAGGCTGCAGGGCACCGAATCCGTGCGCGTGATCTGCTTTGCGGTCACGGCCTGCGGCACCACGCCGGAGCTGCTGGGCTCGCTCACCCCGCCGATCGATGTGACCGGGGCCGTGAGCTATACCGGCGGCGTGCCGAAGGGCGTGGTCAACAACGGCAAGCCCGGCGGCATCACCTTCACGCCGGACGGCTTCGCCACCCGCAGCTACGACCACACCTGGACGGCCACCACCGGCACCGCCGGCCTGCAGTGGGATCCCGCGCCGGGCACCATGATGTACGCCCGCTACAGCCGCGGCTACCTGATGGGCGGCATCAATTCCGGCGTCACCAGCGTGCTGGGCCAGTTCCCCTTCACCGACGCCGAGCATGACAACGACTACGAAGTCGGCATCAAGAAGGACCTCTTCCACAAGACCCTGCAGATCGACCTGGCGCTGTTCTGGGAAGACCTGAGCGGCTATCAGGCCCCGCTGACGGTGGTCGCCAACACCGGCAGCCTGGCGGTCAGCCAGAGCCAGTACCTGAACATCCCCAAGGCGGTCAGCCGCGGGTTCGAGCTGGAAACCACCTGGATCCCGATCGATCACCTGAACATCCTGTTCAACTACTCCTTCACCGACGCCATCGTTCAAAGCCTGTCGGGCATCATCGATCCGAGCGATCCCGAAGCCCTCGCGGCCGGCGCCAAGCCGCTCACCGCCCTGCAGACCTGCACGGGCACCAACCCGGCCCAGCCGGGCGGCAACGCGCTCTGCGACGTGAACACCGGCCTGGTGCAGCGGGCGCAGAACCTGAGCGGCAACAGCCTGCCTCAGTCGCCCAGGAACAAGATCGCGCTGTCGGCGACCTACACCTGGGAAACCGACCGGGGCTCGCTGTCGCCGTCGGTCAGCTACATCTGGCGCGACAAGCAATACGCCGGCGTGTTCACGCGCTCGTACAACGAGGCCCCGTCGTGGAGCCAGACCGACGCGCGGGTCACCTGGAAGGACAAGGACAACAAGTACTCGATCATCGCGTACGTGAAGAACATGTTCGACCAGCTCGGCTATGACGGCGGCGCTTCCAGCACCCGCGTCGCCGGCGTCTATTCCGCCGCCACCATCGCGGCGGCCGGCATGACCCCGGGCCTGCCCGGCGTGATCCCGGGCACCTTCAACGCCGTGCAGAAGACGCCGGGCTTCAACGGCATCGCCACCAGCTACAACCTGACCCCGCCGCGCACTTTCGGCGTGGAATTCCAGTACCGATTCTAGAAACTAAATCAGCCGTCCTCCCGGCTTTTTGGGGCGCGCCCGTCAAGGGCGCGCCCTTGTTTTTTTGGGCTGAATCTGTGGCGGCCATGCCGACTTTTGGAAAAATGCCGTTCTGTCAGAGCGAAAATCGTTGACGCTCTCGAAGCCCTACCTCAGGTTCGCCGAACAATAGGATCAGGTGACTGCGGCCGAACGGCTGCGGAACGCCTGACGAAGTCGTCGAAAAGGGCGGCAAGGGAGGACAACATGGGGCAGGGGCGGCTTCAGGCCGGGCGCGCGATCGCGAGTTCGCACCGCCACGCCATGACCTGCGCCCCGTCGCATCCGGACCTGCCGAACAATTCGAGCCATCCAACCGACGGCGTCGCAGCCTGCGGATCCCGCACCTGCGCGGCCGGCGAGGCGCAATAAACCTATAATTTAATCAAGGGCCTATCAGGCCGCTGGGGAGGATAAGTTGCAACACAAGGTTCGCCTGTTGGCGTCAAGCGCACTGCTGTTCGCCGCCGTTCTTGGGACGTCGGCGCACGCTCAGACCAAGCCCGCGGCGACCGCCGCGGCGGCCGGCACCATCGAAGAGTTGGTGGTCACCGCCGAAAAGCGGTCGCAGAGCCTGCAGGACGTGCCGGTGGCCATCTCGGCCTTCACGTCCGAGAAGCGCGACCTCCTGGGGATCAAGTCGATCCAGGACCTGACCAACTTCACGCCGGGCCTGAACTACACCAGCGCCAACGACCGCGCCTCGCTGCGCGGCATCGGCCGCCTGACCAACGCCCACCCGGTGGCCGTGCCGGTCGCGGTCTATGACGACGGCATCTACACCACCTCGACGACCACCGCCGGCAAGTCGCCGATCTTCACCGATCGGGTGGAAGTGCTGCGCGGCCCGCAGGGGACGCTCTACGGGCGCAACTCCATCGGCGGCGCGATCAACGTGATCTCCAAGCGCCCGACGGAAGACCCCTACGCCGAAGTCCGCGGCACCATCGCCAACTATGGCCGCACGCTTTTCGAAGCCGCGGTCTCCGGGCCGCTGGCGCCCGACCTGCAGTACCGCCTGGGCGGTAGCTGGGAGAAGCAGCGCGACGGCTACTACACCAACATCGTCCCCGGCATGCCCTCCGAGGGCAATGTCATCGACCAGTTCTACGTGGAAGGCCAACTGCAGGCGAAGTTCGGCGAGCACGCCGACGGCTGGATGAAGGCCTTCGTCCAGGGCTGGAACAACGGTTCCGGGGGCCCCGGCGCCCGGGCCGGCTACACCAATGGCCCGGCCAATTTCTCGGAATTCGGAGCCCAGAACCTCAGCGCCGGCTTCGCCTGCGCGCCCGGCGGCGTGGTCGCCAATGTCGTCAACACCAGCCCGCTGGGCTGCACCAACCCGGCGCTCACCGGCGACCACCGCAACTTCGCGACCAACGTCGCGCAGACGGTTTCGCTGGACGACACCTATGGCCTGTCGGTCAACTTCGCCTACCACTTCGATGGCTTCGACGTGAAGTACATCGGGGGCGGGCTGAACTACCACTACACCCTGGTTTCGGATAACTCGACGGCCGGCTCGGTCACGTCGTTCCAGGTCCCGCTGCGCACGGCGACCGCGGGTCCGCCCGCCGCCACCTGCTCGCCGACCCTCGTCGCCATCGGCGTCTGCACGCCGCTGACCTTCCAGGCGATCCAGAGCTCGACCTACCAGGAGGACTATCACAACTTCAGCCACGAGCTGAACATCGCCTCCAGCGGGACCAGCGCGTTCCAGTGGCTGGGCGGCCTCTACTACTACAAGGAAGGCTACAAGCAGCCGGTCTTCACCACCGAGCCGAACAACGCCGCCCTCGACGGGACGGTGAACGCGGCCGTGGCGCCCCTGACGGGCGCCGTCGGTCGTGACTTCCAGCGCCGCATCTATGACGACCGTCCGCAGTTCGACGAGGAATCCTACGCCGGCTTCGGTCAGGTCGACTGGAAGTTCACCGACACCCTGAAGCTGACGGTCGGCCTGCGCTACAGCCACGACAAGCTCACCGGCACGGAGGCGGTGCGGCTGATGTGCTTCGCCACCACCGCCTGCGGCACCACGCCGGAACTCCTCGGCAGCCTGACGCCGCCGGTCGACGTCACCGCGGCCGTCGTCTACGGCCCCCTGCTGGGGCTCACCACGGGCACGGTCGTTCCCCCGCCGGCGGGTGTGGTGAACAACGGCAAGTCGGGCGGCATCACCTTCACGCCCGACGGCTTTGCGACCCGCAACTATGCCGCGAGCTGGTCGGCGACCACCGGGACGGCGGGCCTGCAGTGGGATCCGGCGCCCGGCACCATGTTCTATGGCCGCTATAGCCGTGGTTACCTGATGGGCGGCTTCAACTCCGGCGTGACCTCCTCGGCGGGCCAGTTCCCGGAGACCAACCCGGAGCACATCAACGACTACGAAATCGGCATGAAGAAGGACTTCTTCGACCGCACGCTGCAGGTGAACCTGGCGGTCTTCTATGAAGATCTCCGCGACTTCCAGGCGCCGCTCACCGTGGTGTCCACCAGCGGCCAACTGGCCACCAGCCAAAGCCGCTACCTGAACATTCCGAAGTCGGTCAGCCAGGGCGTGGAGCTGGAGGTGAACTGGGCCCCGGTCGAGCACCTCAACGTCCTGTTCAACTACTCCTACGACGACGCCCATGTGGTCAGCCTCTCCGGGATCGTCGATCCGTCGGATCCGCAAGCCCTGGCCTCCGGCGCCAAGCCGCAAGGGGCCTTGGCCGCCTGCGGGACCGCGGTCGGCATCTGCGACGTCAACACCGGCTTCAACCAGCGCACCCAGGACCTCAGCGGCAACAGCCTGCCGCAGAACCCGAAGAACAAGGTGGCGGTCGCGGTCACCTACGCCATCGAGACCGAGCGCGGCACCCTGGTCCCGGAAGTCTCCTACATCTGGCGGGACAAGCAGTACGGCACGATCTTCGAGCGCTCGTACAACGAGGCCCCGTCGTGGGATCAGTGGGATGGACGGCTGACCTGGAAGGGCAAGGACAACCGCTACAGCATCATCGCCTACGTCAAGAACGCCTTCAACACCCTGGGCTACGACGGCGGCTCGACGAGTTCGCGCTATTCGGGCATCTATTCGGCCTCGACGATCGCGGCGGCCGGGATGACCGCCGGCTTGCCCGGCGCGATCCCGGGCACGTTCAACGCCGTGCAGAAGACCCCGTCCTTCAACGGCATCGCGACCACCTACGCCCTGACCCCGCCGCGGACCTTCGGCGTGGAGTTCCAGTACCGCTTCTGAGACCCCGGAATTTCCGGATCGGAGGGCGCGCCTGCAAGGGCGCGCCCTTTGTTTTTGCGGCAGGATCTGACGGTCGACATCCCGGCCGTTCGAACCTTTCGGCGCCGCGGGATCAAAGCCGTTGACGGCCCTGTGAGCCTACCGCACGGTCGGTGCAGACAGAGCGGGCGCGACCCCGAAGGGGCCGGAAGTCCGACGAGCGCCGCCCCCGCGGCAGGAGGACCCCGGCGTGTCCGCTGAACCCGCAATCCATCCTGCCGCCCGGCGCCTGAGCCTGCCCACCAAGCTGTTCTACGGCCTGGGCTCGGTGGCTTTCGGAGTGAAGGACAACGGCTTTCAGACCTTCCTGCTGATTTTCTACAACCAGGTCGTCGGCCTGCCGTCGGCGACCGTCGGCTTCGCGATCATGATCGCGCTGGTTTTCGACGCCTTCCTGGACCCGATCACCGGCCAGATCTCGGACAACTGGCGATCCAAGTGGGGCCGGCGACACCCGTTCATGTACGCGGCCGCCGCGCCGGTCGCGATCACCTACCTGCTGATCTGGAACCCGCCGCATGGCTGGAGCCAGGGCGCGCTGTTCGTCTATCTCATCGCGACGGCGGTCCTGATCCGCACCTTCATCACCGGCTATGAAATCCCGTCGACGGCGCTCTCGGCCGAGCTGACGGCGGAGTACGACGAGCGCACCAAGCTCCTGAACTACCGCTTCCTCTTCCAGTGGATCGGGGGATTGTTCATGTATTTCATGGCTTTCAAGGTCTTCCTGAGGCCTGACGCGGCGCACAAGGTGGGGCAGCTCAATCCGGCCGGCTATGCCGCCTACGGACTGGCCGCCGCCGGGGTCATGCTCTTCGCGATCCTGGCCTCGGCGCTGGGCACGCACCGCCAGATTCCCTACCTGCGCCAGCCGCCGCGGCGCGAGGTCACGCTGGGGGTCTTGGCGCGTGAGATGTTCACCACGCTAGCCCATGGCTCGTTTCTGGCGATGCTGGGGGGCACGCTGTTCTTCGCCATGGCCGTAGGCCTCGGCTTCTCCATCGGGCTCTATTTCCAGACCTACTTCTGGGAGCTGTCAGCGGCCCAGATCTCGATCTTCACCTTCTCCAGCCTGACTGGCGCGGCCCTGTCCTTCGTGGTCACACCCCTCCTGTCGAAGGGTCTCGGCAAGAAGGCCGGCGCCCTTACGATCATCCCCATCGCGGGCATGTGCGCTATCGGGCCGATCAGCCTGCGCCTGGCGGGTCTCCTGCCGCCCAACGGGTCGCCGGTGATCTTTCCGATGTTGTTGGCGCTGGGCGTCGCGACCGTCTGCCTCGGCACGGCCGGCGCAATCCTGATGGCGTCGATGATCGCCGACATCGTCGAGGACTCGGAACTGAGGACCGGCCGTCGCTCCGAAGGCCTGTTCTTCGCCGCCGCGGCCTTCATCAACAAGGCGGTCAGCGGCATCGGCATCTTCGCCTCGGGCATGTTGCTGGCGGCGATCCACTTTCCGCAGCATGCCCGCCCGGGCCAGGTCGACCCGCAGATTGTCCGGAACCTCGGGTTGATCTATGCGCCGGTCACGATCGCACTTTACGGCCTCGCGCTCTTCTGCCTCACCCGATACGGGATCACGCGCCAGCGGCACGAAGAGACGCTCCGCGAACTCGTGGCAAAGGCCGAGCGGGTCGCAGAGGGGATCGAATCCTAGAGCGCATCAGGGTCTAGCGCGAGAAGACGCCCATCAGCAGCGGCCGGGCGAAGACCGCCGGCGCCGCCTTCTGGCTCACGTCCGGCACCCAGGCGCCGAGCTCGCCGCAGGCGTTCACCGTGGCGTTCAGCATCTGGGCGGCCACGAACGGGTCGACCGGGCGGATCGAGCCCTCGGCGATGCCGTCCGAGATCATCGAGGCGAAGCGGTCGGAGACCTTGTCGGACTGCTGCACCATCTCGCGCCGGATGGCCTCGGGCAGCGCCGCGAGCGCCGAGGTCCGCAGTAGCGGCCCGTGCTCAGAGAGCTGGTATTCGGCCAGCGCCGCGGCGGCGCTGGACAGGCGGGTCCACTGGTCGCCGGGCAGGGTCAGCGCCTGGCGCTGCACGCGGGTCATGACGTCGAAGGTGCGCTCGAAACAGGCCACCACCAGGTCGTCCTTCGCGTCGTTGTGGTGGTAGAAACTGCCCTTGGTGACGTTCAGCTCGGCGGAGATCTTGTCCACCGAGGCGCCGCGGTAGCCGCGGGCGTTGATCAGCTTGGTGGCGGCGGTCAGGAAGGTCTCGCAGGCGATCTCCTGGCGGCCGCGCGGCGCGGCCTCGGCGATCGGGACCGGCTGCGGCGCCCAGACGGAATTGTCGGCCGCCAGCCCCGCGGCCAGGACGTCGTACATCCGCTCGCACACCCGGCCGTAGTCCTCGGGGTCGTATTTGGGCAGCCAGGCCGCGGCCCAGAAAAGCTGGTTCAGCAGCATGTGGGTGCGGGCGGTGCGCCGGCCGCGCGACAGCCAGGCCAGCTCCGGCGCCTCGAAGATCTGCCGCACGCGGCGGAACATCTTCAGATAGGCCGCAGAGACCTCGCCGCGCTGGGGCATGGACAGCGCCCGCAGGTCGGAAAACAGCGGCAACTGCGGCGCCTCGCCGAGCGCCGCGCGGCGCATCCGCTGCAGGTAGAGCCGCAGCAGGGCGTGCAGCCGCTGGGCGGGCGTCGGCTCGGCCAGCGCGACATTGACGATCTCGGTCAGGCTGTGGACGCCGCGCAGCATCACCGCCGCGGCCAGGTCGTCCTTTCGTCGGAAGTAGTAGGTGACGCTGGTGGTGGACAGGTCCACCGCCGCCGCCGCGATGCCAAGGGTCAGCCCCTTGACGCCACGCGCATTCAACAGCGCCGTCGAGGCGTCCAGAATCGCCTCGCGCTTGCGCTCGAACCGGTCCGTGGACTGGATCGCCGCCTGAGCCATGTTTCGCTTCCCAGCACTCTTATCCGGGAATGTGTTTCATTCCCGATATTTTCGATGATTTGTGCACGGAAATTAGCGTTACGCCAGTCACTTAGCGCGTGTCCGCCGATGCAATTCCGTAACCCGTTCGCCGAACCCGGCGGGGCGGGCTCAACTGTCGGAAAAACCGAACGGCAGGCTGGTGCGGCGGATGTCGTCCGGCAGGATCAGGCGGCCGATCGGCGGCTCGGAGCGGGCGGTGCATTCGGTGCGCTGGCAAAGCCGGCAGGTGACGCCGATCGGGGTCGCGGTGTCCGGTCCCGGCGCGGCGGGATCGGCGGCGTAGATCAGCTTGCTGGCGTGCTCGGCGGCGCAGCCCAGGGCGATGGCCCGCTCGACCCGGGGCGCGCCGAACGCCCCGCCGCCGGCGGTCACCGTGCGGGCGATGGAGAAGAATCGCTGGCCGTCCGGCAGCTCCAGCCACTGGGTGACGATCTCGCGCGGGGTGCGGAAGGCGTGGTGCACGCTCCACAACGGACAGCCGCCGCCATGCCGGGCGAAGGGAAAGCCGGCGCCGTCCAGGCGCTTCGAGACATTGCCGGCGGGGTCCACGCGGATGAAGAAGAAGGGCACCCGCTCCTGGCCGGGCTTCTGCAGGGTGGTCAGCCGGTGGGCGGTCTGCTCGAAGCTGCAGCCGAACTGGCGGGCCAGGGCCTCCACGTCGTAGCGGCGCGCCTCGACGGCCCGGGCGAAGGCGGAGTAGGGCATCAGCACGGCCGCCGCCGCGTAGCTGGCCAGGGCCCGCCGCGTCAGCCGCTCGCCGCTCTCGCTGGCGAAGCTGCCGCCGGCCAGCACCGCGCCGATCTCCTCGCCCAGTTCCAGGTAGCAGAGCTGCAGGGCGAGCTGGAAGGCCTGGCTGGCGGCGTCGAGGCTGTCGTCCAGCAGGATCTCCTGGCGGTGGCGGTCGAGCCGGCGCGTCGAGCCGACCATGAAGCTCGGCGGCACCCGGCGGACCTTGAGGTCGTGCCGCTCGCGCAGGTAGCCGGCGAAGTTCTCCCGCGCGCCCACCGCCTGGGCCAGCCGCTCGGCGGCGTCGTCCAGGGTAGGGAAGCTGTTGCGCCGCGCCGCCAGGAAGCGCCGCGAGTCGGCTACCGGATCGGCGGCGTCGTCGGCCTCGTCGCCCCGCGTCCCGGCCTCGCGGTCGGCGAAGGCGAGCTGGCCTTCCTGATAGGTGGTGTAGAGGCGCAGCATGGCCTCGGTGATCCCCGGATAGTTGGTGGCCATGTCGGTGAGGTCGTTGGGCGCCCACTCGAGGCCGGCGAAGATCGGGTCCTTCAGCACCCCCTGCAGGCGCGCGGTATCCTCCGCCGCCCCGCTGCCCAGCGCCGTCACGTCGATGTCGTAGGTCTGGGCGAGCTTCAGGAGCAGGCCCGCGGTCAGCGGCCGGTTGTTGCGCTCCAGAAGCGCGATGTAGGAGGCCGAAACCTCCAGGGCCGCGGCCATGTCCGCCTGGGTCAGGCCCAGGTCGCGCCGCATCCGCCGCAGTCGGGGGCCGACGTAGAGGCCGCGTTCCATCGCCATATCAACTCTGTCCGCCGAGAACCTTACAGAGTTACACCACAGATCTGTAAAGTTTTACAGCTCAACCTTGCGGCCTCTCCACAGCCGGGCCGTCCGCGCGTTAGGGCGATGGCAAGTTCCGGGGGCGCTCTCGCGTCCCCGCTCCAGACGCGGAAGAGGCAGATGGCTTACCAGGACCACATCATCGAGATGAGCCAGCTCATCAAGGGCAAGAACGGCGCGTGGGACGGCATCGATCCCGAGGGCGTGGCCCGGATGCGCCTGCAGAACCGCTTCAAGACCGGCCTGGAGATCGCCAAGTACACCGCCGGCATCATGCGCCAGGACATGGCCGCCTACGACGCCGACCCGGCGAACTACACCCAGTCGCTGGGCTGCTGGCACGGCTTCATCGCCCAGCAGAAGATGATCTCGATCAAGAAGCACTTCGGCTCCACCAAGGGCAGGTACATCTACCTTTCCGGCTGGATGGTCGCGGCCCTGCGCTCCGACTTCGGTCCGCTGCCGGACCAGTCGATGCACGAGAAGACCTCGGTGCCGGCCCTGATCGAGGAGATCTACACCTTCCTGAAGCAGGCCGACGCCCGCGAGCTGGGCGGCCTGTTCCGCGACCTCGACGCCGCGCGCGACGCCGGCGACGCCGCCAAGGAAGAGAAGATCCAGGACGCGATCGACAACTTCCAGACCCACGTCGTGCCGATCATCGCCGATATCGACGCGGGCTTCGGCAACGCCGAGGCCACCTACCTGCTGGCCAAGAAGATGATCGAGGCCGGGGCCTGCGCCCTGCAGATCGAGAACCAGGTCTCCGACGAGAAGCAGTGCGGCCACCAGGACGGCAAGGTCACCGTCCCGCACGACGACTTCCTGGCGAAGGTGCGCGCCTGCCGCTACGCCTTCCTGGAGTTGGGCGTCGACAACGGGATCATCGTCACCCGCACCGACTCGCTCGGCGCCGGCCTGACCAAGCAGATCGCCGTCAGCCGCGAGCCCGGCGACATCGGCGACCAGTACAACTCCTTCCTCGACTGCGAGGAGATCTCGCCGGCCGACATGAAGAACGGCGACGTGGTGCTGAACCGCAACGGCAAGCTGCTGCGGCCCAAGCGCCTGCCCTCCAACCTGTTCCAGTTCCGCGCCGGCACCGGCGAGGACCGCTGCGTGCTCGACTCGATCACGTCGCTGCAGAACGGCGCGGACCTGCTGTGGATCGAGACCGAGAAGCCGCACATCGAGCAGATCGCCGGCATGATGGACCGCATCCGCGCGGTGATCCCCAACGCCAAGCTGGCCTACAACAACAGCCCGTCCTTCAACTGGACGCTGAACTTCCGCCAGCAGGTCTATGACGCCTGGGCCAAGGCCGGGAAGGACGTCTCCGCCTACGAGCGCGAAAAGCTGATGAGCGTCGACTACGACACCACGGCGCTGGCCATCGAGGCCGACGAGAAGATCCGCACCTTCCAGGCGGACGCGGCCAAGCGGGCGGGCATCTTCCACCACCTGATCACCCTGCCGACCTACCACACCGCGGCGCTGTCGACCGACAACCTGGCCAAGGAGTATTTCGGCAGCCAGGGCATGCTGGGCTACGTCCAGAACGTCCAGCGCGAGGAGATCCGCCAGGGCATCGCCTGCGTCCGCCACCAGAACATGTCGGGCTCGGACATCGGCGACGACCACAAGGAATACTTCGCCGGCGAAGCGGCCCTCAAGGCCGGCGGCGTCCACAACACGATGAACCAGTTCGCTTAAGGCCTCAGCGCCGGAAGGGGGCCTCGAAAGGACCTTGGCTCCCGCCTCAGGGCGGGGGCCTTTCTTTTTCCTCCGCCCCCGGCATCTTTCACGCCTTCGATCGCTTCGCCCCCGACGCCACCGGTCCCGCCATGGAAATCTCCCCCAGCCTTTCGGTCGACGACCTCCTGCACGCCTTCGTGGAGGGCGAACTTCTGCCTGGGACGGAGGTCACGCCGATCGCCTTCTGGTCGGCGCTGGAGGCCATCCTGGCGGACTTCACCCCGGCCAACGCCGCCCTGCTGGCGCGCCGCGACGACCTGCAGGCGCAGATCGACGCCTGGTGGCGGGCGCGGCGGGGCCAGCCCCTGGACCTGGCGGAGGAGACCGCCTTCCTGCGCGGGATCGGCTACCTCCTGCCCGAGCCCGCGGGCTTCCGGATCGCCACCGAGAATGTCGACCCCGAGATCGCGAGATTGGCCGGGCCGCAGCTCGTCGTGCCGGTCTCCAACGGCCGGTTCGCCCTGAACGCCGCCAACGCCCGCTGGGGCAGTCTCTACGACGCCCTCTACGGCACCGACGCCCTGGAGCCGCCGACCGGCGCGAAGGGCTACGATCCGGCGCGGGGCGCCAAGGTGGTGGCCTACGCCCGCGCCTTCCTCGACCGGACGGCCCCGCTGGCCCACGGTTCACATGCGCAGGCGAGCGCCTATGCGACGTCGGCCGGGCGGCTGGTGGTGAGCCTGCGGGACGGAACCCAGACCGGCTTGGCCATGCCCGAGCAGTTCGTCGGCTGGCGCGGCCCGGCGGAGGCGCCGCAGGGCGTGCTGCTGCGCCACAACAGCCTGCACCTGGAGATCCTGATCGACCGCCAGCATTCGATCGGCAAGGACGATGCGGCGGGCGTCGCCGACCTCCTGGTGGAAGCCGCGCTCACGGCCATCCAGGATTGCGAGGACTCCGTCGCGGCCGTGGACGCCGAGGACAAGACGGGCGTCTACCGCAACTGGCTGGGCCTGATGCGCGGCGACCTTGTCGCCACCTTCGCCAAGGGCGGCCAGACCGAGACGCGTCGCCTGGATGCCGATCGCACCTATCAGGCCGCGCTCGGCGGCGAGCTCATCCTGAGCGGCCGCAGCCTGATGCTGGTGCGCAACGTCGGCCACCATATGCTGACCGACATGGTCCGCTATGAAGGCCGACCGGTCTATGAGACCGCCGTCGACGCCTTGATCACCGTGGCCGCCGCCCTGCATGACCTGAACGGCGCCCGGCGGAACAGCCGCGCCGGCTCGGTCTATGTGGTGAAGCCCAAGCTGCACGGGCCGGACGAGGTCGCGCTGGCCGTGCGGCTGTTCGACCTCGTGGAGGACGGCCTGGGTCTCGCCCGCAACACCGTCAAGCTCGGCATCATGGATGAGGAGCGCCGCACCAGCGCCAACCTCAAGGCCTGCATCCACGCCGCGCGCGAGCGGGTGGTGTTCATCAACACCGGCTTCCTCGACCGCACCGGCGACGAAATCCACACCGCCATGGAGGCGGGGCCCGTGGTGCGCAAGGAAGCCATCAAGGCCGAGCCCTGGCTCCCGGCCTACGAGAAGCGCAACGTCGAGATCGGCCTCGCCGCCGGCTTCCCCGGCCGCGCCCAGATCGGCAAGGGCATGTGGGCGGCGCCCGACCGGATGCAGGCCATGCTGGCGGCCAAGATCGGCCACCCGAAGTCCGGCGCGAACACCGCCTGGGTGCCGTCGCCCACCGCCGCGGTGCTGCACGCCCTGCACTATCACGAGGTCGATGTCGCGACCTTGCAGGCGCGGATGATCGCGAGCGCGACCACCACCGGCCTCGATGACCTGCTGACCCCGCCGCTCGCGAAGTCCAACTGGAACGCCGCCGACGTACAGCAGGAACTGGACAACAACTGCCAAGGCATCCTGGGCTATGTGGTCCGCTGGATCGACCAGGGCATCGGCTGCTCCAAGGTCCCCGACATCCACGACGTGGGGCTGATGGAGGACCGCGCCACCCTGCGCATCTCCAGCCAGCATATCGCCAACTGGCTGCATCACGGCGTCTGCACCGAGGCCCAGGTGCGCGAGACCCTCGCCCGTATGGCCAAGGTGGTTGACGCCCAGAACGCCGGCGACCCGGCCTACAGCCCGATGAGCCCCGACCCGGCGGCCAGCGTCGCCTTCCAGGCGGCCGTCGATCTGATCTTCGAAGGCCGCGTCCAGCCGAACGGCTACACCGAGCACATCCTCACCGCCCGCCGCCGCGAGCGGAAGGCGGAGCTGGCGGCGATCCCTCCTCTTTAGGGGAGGGACAGATCGCGAAGCGATCAGGGTGGGGGAATCACGCTCAAGCTCGGACGTCGGAGTCCTGGCCCCCACACCCCCACCCGTCCGAGGCTTCGCCTCGTCCACCCTCCCCTAAAGAGGAGGGATGATGACTTCAGAGCCCCCCGGTCATCGCCAGCGCCACGCCGCCGTCGACGGCGATGGTGTCGCCGACCACATAGTCGCCAGCCGGGCTCGCCAGGTAGATGGCCGCGCAGGCCATGTCCTCGTCCTTGCCGATGCGGCGCGAGGGGATGCGCTTGGCCACTTCCTCGCCCTGGTCGCGGGCCACCCGGTTCATCTCCGAGGCGAAGGCGCCCGGCGCGATGGCGGTGACCGCGATGTGGTCGGCGATCAGGGTCGCGGCCATCCGGCGGGTCAGGTAGATCAGCCCGGCCTTGGAGGCGTGGTAGCTGTAGGTCTCCTGCGGATTGAGCCGGATGCCGTCGATCGAGGCGATGTTGATCACCTTCGACGGCCGCTCGTGCGTGCCGGCTTTCTTGAGCGCGCCGTGCAGGGCCTGGGTCAGGAAGAAGGGCGACTTCAGGTTCAGGTTCAGGACCTTGTCCCAGCCGCTCTCCGGGAACTCGTCGAAGGCCGCGCCCCAGGCGGCGCCGGCGTTGTTGACCAGGATGTCGAGCTTGTCCTCGTGCTCCAGGAACTTGGCGACCAGGGCCTTCACGCCCTCCACGGTGGAGACGTCCTGCGGCAGGGCGATGCAGTTGGGACCCAGCTCCTCAGCGGTCTCGATGCAGGCCGGCGCCTTGCGCGAGGAGATGTAGACCTTCGCGCAGCCGGCCTCCAGGAAGCCGCGGGCGATCATCTTGCCGATGCCGCGCGAGCCGCCGGTGACGAGCGCCACGCGCCCCTTCAGTGAGAACATGTCGAGCATCATGGGCGCATCCCCTTCGTTGACGCGGCCAGCGCCGCTTTTGCCTCGGCAAATCCCCTCGCACATTTGACTTGGAAGGGTCCAGCGTGGCCTGTAACAAGCGTTTGAATTCTTGCGGTCGCCCACCCAGATGAACGAGGCGCCGCGGCAAATCCCAGGGAGCCCAGCATGGCCGAGATCAATTCGGTGACCACCCTCACCCAGGAGGGCGACGTCGCGGTCATCACCCTGAACTCGCCGCCGGTGAACGCGCTCTCGGCCAAGGTCCGCGAGGGGCTGTTCGAGGGCTTCAAGGCCGCCAACGCCTCCGACGCCAAGGCCATCGTGCTGATCTGCGAGGGCCGCACCTTCATCGCCGGCGCCGACATCACCGAATTCGGCGGCGCCATGGCCGGCCCCAGCCTGCAAGAGGTGCAGGACATGATGGAAGGCTCGCCCAAGCCGGTGATCGCCGCCATACACGGCACCGCGCTTGGCGGCGGCCTGGAGGTCGCGCTCTGCGCCCACTACCGCGTCGCGGTGCCGTCGGCCCGCGTGGGCCTGCCGGAAGTGGCGCTTGGCCTGCTGCCCGGCGCCGGCGGCACCCAACGCCTGCCGCGGATCGTCGGCGTCGAAGCCGCCCTCGACATGGTCACCTCCGGCCGCCACGTCCCCGCCAGGCAGGCCCTGGCCGTCGGCCTGGTCGATGAGATTGTGGAAGAGGGCAAGCTCAAGGAAGGCGCCCTGGCCTTCGCCCGCAAGGCGGTCGCCGAGGGAAAGCCCCTGGTGAAGGTGCGCGACAACAACGCCAAGCTCGAAGCCGCCAAGGGCCAACCCGAGATTTTCGCCGATTTCCGCAAGGCCAACGCCCGCAAGTTCCGCGGCTTCATGGCGCCGGAAAACAACATCAAGGCCGTCGAGGCCGCCGTGAATTCCGCCAGCTTCGACGACGGTCTCAAGGCCGAGCGCACGCTGTTTAGCGAGCTGATGATGGGCGCCCAGTCGGCGGCCCAGCGCTACTATTTCTTCGCCGAGCGCCAGGCCAACAAGATCCCCGACGTGCCGGACGACACGCCGATCCGGCCGATCAAGAAGGTCGGAATCCTGGGGGCCGGCACCATGGGCGGCGGCATCGCCATGAACTTCCTGAACGCCGGCATCCCGGTGACCATCGTCGAGGTGCAGGAGGCGGCCCTGGAGCGCGGCCTCTCCACGATCCGCAAGAACTACGAGCGCTCCCGCACCGCCAAACCCGAGGAGACCGAGGCTCGGATGGCCCTGCTTTCCGGCTCGCTGGACTTCGACAAGCTTGCCGACTGCGACCTGATCGTCGAAGCCGTCTTCGAGCGGATGGACATCAAGAAGGACATCTTCGCGCGCCTCGACAAGGTGGCCAAGCCCGGCGCCATCCTGGCGTCCAACACCAGCTACCTCGACATCGACGAGATCGCCTCGGTGACCAGCCGGCCCCAGGACGTGATCGGCCTGCACTTCTTCTCGCCGGCCAATGTCATGAAGCTGCTGGAAGTGATCCGCGGCGAGAAGACCGCCAAGGACGTCATCGCCACCTCGATGAAGCTCGCCAAGCAGATCGGCAAGATCGCCGTCCTGGCCGGCGTCTGCCCCGGCTTCATCGGCAACCGGATGCTCTCCCAGCGCCAGCGCGAGGCCCAGAAGCTGGTCATGGAAGGCGCCATGCCCTGGGACATTGACCGCGTGCTCTACGACTTCGGCTTCCCCATGGGCCCGTTCGCCATGAGCGACCTGGCCGGCCTCGACATCGGCTGGGTGAAGGAGAACTCCAAGGGCGAGACCATCCGCGACGTGCTCTGCGAGATGGACCGCAGAGGCCAGAAGACCGGCGCCGGTTACTACGACTACGACGAGAACCGCAACGCCATCCCCTCGCCGGTGACCGAGAAGATCATCAACGATTTCATCGTCAAGTCGGGCGCCAACCCGCGCAAGATCTCCGACGAGGAGATCCTGGAACGCTGCGTCTATCCGATGATCAACGAGGGCGCGAAGATCCTGGAGGAGGGCAAGGCGATCCGCCCCTCCGACATCGACGTGGTCTGGGTCAACGGCTACGGCTGGCCGGTCTACCGCGGCGGCCCGATGCACTACGGCGACCAGGTCGGCGCCGACAAGGTGCTGGCCAAGATGCAGGAGTTCCAGGCCAAGATGGGCGAAGCATTCAAGCCCTCCGCCCTGCTCGAAAAGCTGGTCGCCGAAGGCAAGAAGTTCTCCGACATCAAGGCGTAGTTTTCACCGCCTCCCCGGCGAAAGCCGGGGTCCAAGCCGCGGATCGAACATCCCGGAGCGGGGCCCAGACCAACTCGGCTTGGGTCCCGGCTTTCGCCGGGACGATCGGATCCGGAGTTCGAATTCAACCCTGAGGACCCTCCCCATGCGTGAAGCCGTCATCGTCGCCGCCCGCCGGACCCCCATCGGCAAGGCCTACCGCGGCGCGTTCAACAACACCTATGGCGCGACGCTCGGCGGCCACGCCATCGCCGCGGCCATCGCGCAGGCCGGGATCGACCCGGGCGAGGTCGACGACATCGCCATGGGCTGCGCCCTGCAGCAGGGGACCACGGGCAATAACATCGCCCGCCAGGCGGCGCTGCGCGCGGGCCTGCCCAACACGGTCGCCGGCATGACCATCGACCGCCAGTGCTCCTCGGGCCTGATGGGCGTCGCCACCGCGGCCAAGTACATCGTCAACGACGGCGCCCCGATCGCCATCGGCGCCGGCATCGAGTCGATCAGCCTGGTGCAGAACGACAAGGTGAACCGCTACATGGCGGTCGACCCGTGGCTGCAGCAGCACGTGCCGGAGCTGGGCACCTCGATGATCGAGACCGCCGAGATTGTCGCCGAACGCTATGGCGTCTCCCGCGAGGCGCAGGACGAATACGCCCTGCAGTCGCAACAGCGCACCGCCCAGGCCCAGTCGGAAGGCCGCTTCGACCGCGAGATCGCGCCGATGACCACCATCATGAAGGTGCTGGTCAACAAGGAAACCGGCGAGACCGCCGACAAGGAAATCACCATCGCCGCCGACGAGGGCAACCGCCCGCAGACCACGCTCGCGGACCTGCAGAAGCTCGCGCCGGTGTTCAAGGGCGGCCGCTACGTCCAGGAAGGCAAGTTCGTCACCGCCGGCAACGCCTCGCAATTGTCGGACGGCGCGGCGGCCATCGTGCTGATGGAACGCAAGGAAGCCGAGAAGCGCGGCATGGAGGCCCTGGGCGCCTACCGCGGCATGGCGGTGGCCGGCTGCGGCCCGGAAGAGATGGGCATCGGCCCGGTGTTCGCGATCCCCAAGCTGCTCGAGCGCAACGGCCTGACCATCGACGACATCGACATCTGGGAGCTGAACGAGGCGTTCGCCAGCCAGGTGATCTACTGCCGCGACAAGCTCGGCATCGACCCGGCCAAGTACAATGTCTCCGGCGGCAGTAGATCACCTGGCTGGCGAACGCCTCGTTCAGCTCCCAGATGTC
>Ga0210400_10000423_pt1 | contig 47788 bp, 36 predicted proteins | sample IncBWH26MmetaG_FD_155456 | JGI IMG/M metagenome (GOLD analysis project Ga0210400, IMG submission 155456) | Forest soil microbial communities from Barre Woods Harvard Forest LTER site, Petersham, Massachusetts, United States - Inc-BW-H-26-M | ecosystem: Environmental > Terrestrial > Soil >... | reverse complement strand
CTAGGCAAGGCGAGCGTGACCGGATATTGCATTCGGTTTAAAGCTCTAAAGGATATAAACATCGATACGCTTGAAGCGGCAATACGATATGGGCTTGCAACTCAGAATGAAAAAGGCAAGCTGACGAAATAATTCCAGTGTTAAAGGCAAGCAGTTATCGATGTAAAGGCGCTCCAGTATACGACCCCTACAGCCCTGACCCGCGCCACAAAGCCATTCTTTATAAAACGGGTCTCCCGCAATAGTCGTGCGGCTCTCTGTCAGCGCTCCTTGCCTTTCTCTGTTTCCCGTTGCCTACTGCGGAAGTATCACGGGCAAACCGGAAACTGACCCACTATCGGCAGCTCAGACGGAGCGGGGACGCGACCGTGGTGTGCTAGAATTTTGTCTCCGAATATTGGTTTGGCGACGAGGAAACCATTGCAAATCAGCAGAGAAGACGTGTTGCGGGTGGCGGAGCTGGCTTACCTCGACTTGAGCGAGGCGGAGATGGAGACGTATCGCGCGCAAATTGACGAGATTCTGGAATATATTGGGAAGCTGAACGAGCTGGACACGGCCAACGTGGAGCCGATGGCGCAGGTGTTGAGCGACGACCAGACGGCGGACGCCACGCTGCGGGAGGACTTGATTGTGCCCTGTGCGGTGGCGGAGGACGTGTTGAAGCATGCGCCAGACCCGGAGCCGCCGTATTTCCGGGTGCCGAAGGTGATTGAAAGATGACGTAAAGGAGGTTAAGGAGGTAAAGGAGGTAAAGGAAGTAAAGGAACGGAGCCTGCTGCGGAGTTCATTCAGAGACCGAAAACGAGCTAAGAGAACTTATGGCAACGAATTGGACGATTGATGGAGTGCGTGAGGCGCTGGGGGCTAAGAAGGTCTCGGCGCGGGAGCTGGCGGCGGAATTTTACGCGCGGATCGAGGCGCGGAATCCGGAGCTGAATGCTTTCCTGACGCTGTCGCCTGAGCGGGCGCGGCGGCAGACCGACAAAATTGATGCCCTGGTAGCAGGAGGCAAGCCGCTGCCGGCTTTGGCTGGCGTGCCGGTGGCCATCAAGGACGTCATCAGCACGCGCGGGATAAAGACGACTTGCGGGTCGAAGATTTTGGAAAATTATGTTCCGCCGTACGATGCGACGGCGGTGGAGCGGCTGGAAGCGGCGGGCGCGGTCATTCTGGGAAAGACGAACTGCGATGAGTTCGCCATGGGAAGCTCGAATGAGAACTCCGCTTACGGGCCGGTGAAGAATCCTTTGTCACTGGAGCGTGTGCCTGGCGGATCGAGCGGAGGTTCCGCTGCGGTGGTGGCTGCGGGGCTGGCGGTGGCTTCGCTGGGTACAGATACGGGCGGATCCATCCGGCAGCCGGGGTCGTTTTGCGGGGTTCCGGCGATGATGGGGAGCTATGGGCGCGTTTCGCGATATGGATTGATTGCATTTGCGTCCTCGCTGGACCGGATAGGGCCGTTCGCGACCAATGTGAGCGACGTCGCGGCGATTCTGCAGGTCATCGCTGGGCGCGATCCGCAGGATTCGACTTCGACGACGGCGGTGGTTCCCGATTACCGGGCGGAAATTGGGAAGCCCGTGAAGGGGCTGCGGCTGGGAATCCCAAAAGAGTATTTCGGCGAAGGCATGGATGCGGGAGTGCGGAAGAAGATCGAAGCCGGCATCGAAGTTTTCAAGAAATTGGGATGTCAACTGGTTGACATTCGGATGCCCCACACGGACTACGCGATCGCAACCTATTACATCATCGCGACGGCGGAAGCGAGTTCCAACCTGGCACGGTATGACGGAGTGAGGTATGGACTGCGCGTGGAGGACGATTCCCTGCTGGCGATGTATCGAAAGACGCGGGGGGCGGGGTTTGGCGCGGAGGTAAAACGGCGGATCGTGCTGGGGACGTATGTGCTTTCGGCGGGTTATTACGACGCTTACTATTTGAAGGGGCAGAAGGTGCGTTCGCTGATTGCGCAGGACTTCCGGGACGCGTTCACGAAGGTGGATGCTATTTTGACGCCGACTTCGCCGGTTCCTCCGTTCAAATTGGGGGAGCGCACGGACGACCCGCTGCAGATGTATCTTGCTGATATATATACGGTTACGGGTTCACTGGCGGGGGTTCCGGGGATCTCTGTGCCTTGCGGCAAGATTGATGGGAAACTGCCGGTGGGGCTGCAAATCTTTGGGGCGGCTTTTGGTGAGGCGCGAGTGCTGCAACTGGCGCATGCGTTCGAGGGAGCTGGGGGAACGGCAGTCTAAGCGGGATTTTTCAGTGTGCTGCGCCCCTACACGGGAATATGTAGTTGAAACTTTGCGTTCACTGGCAATCATCATGGGGAATTTGGCGCGCGCGCAAAGCGAACTTCTGCGCGCTGCGGATGCCGTGCCCGCCGAGCAATGGAAAACGAAACCAGCGGAGGGGCGATGGTCGGCCGGCGAAGTGATTTGCCACTTGAGCGCGGTCGAGAGGGCCGTCCTTAGCCGCGCGGACAAGCTCCTGCAAAAACCGCCAAAATCGGCACCCTTTTACAAGCGGTTTCATGTTCCGATGATGTTCGTGGAAGCGCGGGTGATCCGGCGCAAGGCGCCGACACCGCTGGAACCGCAGGCAGTACGCGAGAAGGAAGAAACGCTGGCGGAGTTACGGCAAGTTCGGGAAAGAACCCTAGCGTTTATCGAGGAAACCATGGAACGCGATCTCCGTAAATACTGCATGACGCATGCGTTCCTGGGGACACTGAACGCGTATGAATGGCTGCAATTCATCGCCTCGCATGAGGTGCGTCACACGAAACAGATGCGAGAGATAGCCGGAAGCCTACCGAAAACAGTAACAAGTCTGCAAAAGTAGAACATTTTTACCACTCCGTTGGCCTTTGCTCGCCGTTCGTACTGCCGACACAGAGAGCGAAAAACTGTGGAAAAATAGCTGATTTGGCGGGCTTTAGTGAGAAAGTACTAGACAGAAGGTTTTTCCATAGGAGAACGGAACGACTATTGCTCAGAAATTAAGCAGCGCATACGATGCTTACAGCATCAAAGTATCGTAGAGGAGTTTTGCGGCGGAGCAGAGGAGCCGGGCCATGGTAACCGTGAAGTCGAGCCAGAAAATCTTCACCGATTCAGAGGTCGCCAATTTGACGGGTATTTGCGTCGAACACGTGCACAATTTTGCGAAGAGCCGCCACTTGGGGTTCATCGCGCGGGCCGCGGAAGCAGCCGGCATCAGCGCGGATCAATGGCTGTTCACACTTTCGGACCTGATGGTCATGGTGACCCTGTTTCCGAAGTGCACGCACTGAAGTTCTAGATAGAGATTAAGCGACTACTTGATGGCTCCCTGGCTTGGCCGGGGAGCCATTTTTGTTTCGGGGGATTCCAAAACGGCGGGTTGCAGGTCCGGAAGACGCGGGGGTATGCTCGCAAGAGAGGCAAACCGGGCTGGCTCGAATGCATCGCAGACCTCAGATCAGGCCGATGAGAACACCCAGAATGCTGGCGGTAGTCTATTGCGGCTTCCTAGCTTGTGGGGCTGGCGCGGGCGGTTATTTCCCAAAAGCGGGCGGCACGACCGACGCACAAGAACAGCCACCCGCAGGGAAGCAAACCAGCACCAAAGACGCGCAGGTGGGAATACCCGTTTTGCCGCGAGGCAAAAAACTGGTCCTAAAGGACGGAAGCTTTCAACTGGTTAAGGACTATCGACGAAACGGGGAGCGCGTCCGGTACCTGAGCGCGGAGCGGGGCGATTGGGAAGAGATCCCGGCGGCGATGGTGGATTGGGACGAGACCGCAAAAGCAGCGGAGGAGGAAAAGGCCGAAGAGGATGCCGTAGCGAAGAAGATCCACGCGCAAGAGCAAGCACAGAGAATTGAAACGATCATGGACGTGGACGCGAGCCTGCAGGTGGCGCCAGGAGTGTTTCTGCCGCCAGGGGAGGGGATGTTTCTCATCGACGGGAAGTCCGTGAAGCCGCTTGAGCAGGTCGGGTCGCGAATTAAAACCGATAAAAAGCAGTATCTGAAGCAGGTGCTTTCGCCGATTCCGATTGTTCCCAGCAAGCGGAACGTGCAAATTCCAGGAAGCCGGGCCAGCACCCGGGTGACCAGTGGGCAAGCGGAGTTTTATTTGCGGGAAGCGCCGCCGGACCCGGAACGGACGACGCCCATCGTGAAGAGCAGCCGGCCGGGGGAATCCGGGCCGGAAGTGGAACTGGTACGCGCGAAGGTCAAGGGAAACACGCGGGAGCTGGAATCGATCAAGAGCCTGTTCGGACAGCAGATGGAGGAAAAGCGCGATACTCTCTCGATTCAACGATGGGAAATCGCGCCGACGGTCTTCCGGTTTACGCTGAGCGAGCCGCTGCCAGTGGGGGAATACGCGCTGGCGGAGATTCTACCGGATGGGATGAACCTATACGTGTGGGATTTTGGAGTGGAGCCCGCGATGGGCGCTAAAGCTACGACGGCGCCGGAAAAGAAAAAGTAATTCTGCAACCGAGGCACGCAAGCGCATCCCGCACCCTTCGAGGCCGCAGAGGAAAGCAAGAAAGAATCAACGGGCGGGGGGAGTTTCCGCCGGAGCATTCAAGAGAACATCCCTCAAGTGGGCAAGAACGTCGGAAATCCGAAAGGGCTTTTGGAGACAAAGCGACTCGCCGCGGCCTGCAGTAACCTGATGGCCTTCCATCAGGTCGCCGGTCATATAGATGACAGCAGGTTTCTGCGCTACCGCGGCATCGAGGATGCGGCTGGCGGCTTCCCGGCCGTCCACCGCGAGGCCGCCCGAGGATAGGTGCAAGTCGCAAAGGAAGACGTCATAGCTGGATCGCGCGACAAGGGCGAAAGCTTCCTCGGTGGTAGCGGCACAATCCACGCGCAAGCCCTGGGCGGAGAGGCCTTCTTGAAGAAGCATGCGGAGACTCTCTTCATCGTCGAGAACGAGAACGGCACGGCCACGGAGAAAATCGGCGGTGGCGCGAAGCGATTCCGCGGAGGCGACGACATCCTTCGCAGGAGCGGGTAGCGCCTCGGGCTGCTGGCCCGAAGCGGCGGGGAGATATATGGTGAAGGCCGAGCCGCCTGCGGGAAGCGATTCGGCTTCGATGTTGCCGCCGTGTTCGCGGATAATGGACATGCAGATGCTAAGGCCAAGGCCGGTGCCGCCGCCTGGACGCTTGGTGGTGTAGAAGGGATCGAAGATGCGCGGAAGGGCTTCGGGGCGGATGCCGACGCCGTCGTCCTGGACGGTGATCGTAACGTGGGTGGAGTTGGAGCCGGCACGAATCTGGATGCGGCCCGTTTCGCGGACTTCGCGGATGGCTTGCTCTGCGTTGGTCACCAGGTTCAGCAAGACCTGAATGAGCTGGTTGGCGTCGCCGACGACGCCGGGAAGTTCGGGCAGCGGGTGGAAATCGACCTGGATATTGTTGCGGCGCAAAGAATGATCGTGCAATTGAAGGGTGCGCTCGACAAGGTTGTTGACGTCGACGGACCTTTTCTGGGGAGAAGCGGGACGGGAGAATTCAAGAAGATTCTGGACGATGCGCGCAGCGCGGCGGGCCTGGCGGTGGGTGAGCTCGAGCTGGCGCTTGACGGAATCAGCGGTGCCTTCACGCTCGCGGAGAAGTTCGGTAACGCCGAGGATGGCGGTCAGGGGATTGTTTAGCTCGTGGGCGACGCCGGCGAGCATTTGTCCCATGGCGGCGAGTTTCTCCGCCTGGATAAGCTGTTCCTCGAGACGCTTGAGATCGGTAACGTCGCGGCCGGATAGGACCACGCCTTCAATATTGCCCTTTTCATCGGCGAGCGGACTGAAATTAAAACGAATGCGGCGCCACTCGCCGAGTTTGTGGCGCACGCGAATTTCCAGAGAAGCAAAGATCTGCCTGCCGGCGATGACATCCTTGTAAAGCGAAAGGGCGGCAGGCAAATCCTCGGGATGGGTGCGGCCGCCAAATTCCATGCGCTGAGCATCTTCAACGTCGTACCCGAGGATTTCCTTGCAACGAGGACTGACAAAGGTGTAATGGGCGGCGGCATCAAGGACCAGGATCAGATCGGGGAAACTGTCGACGAGGCGGCGGGCAAATTCTTGCTGTTGGTGGAGGCGGCGTTCCATCTCGCGGCGCTCGGTGATGTCCATCAGCGATCCCTGATAGCGCACCACGCGGCCGGCCTTGTCGCGAACCGCAGCAGCGGTGTTCAGGCACACGATGGAGGTGCCGTCCTTGCAAATCAGAGTGATCTCGTGGCCCTGGACCATAGGCTGACGTTCGACCTGGTCCTTGATGAGCTTTCTCTGAGCCTGATCGACGAAGATTTCCGGCACGCGCCGTTTCAGCACTTCTTCCTTGGAATCGTAACCCAGCATGCGGACCAGGGCTGGATTGACGTCCAAAATTGTACCGTCCGGAGTGGCAATGTAGATGCCTTCCTGGAGGGATTCGAAGAGTTCGGTGAAGCGGGCCTCGTTCTTATGGAGGGCGGAGACATCCCGGCCTAGAACGGTGATACCGTGGACTTCGCCTTCGCGCATCATGGCATGCGCGACGCAATCGAAGTAAAAGACTGTCGCTTGCCCCTTCAGCCGCACCTCGACGACACCGGACCATTGGCGGCGTTCCAGGAAGCGCGGCATGGCGCGACTAAATAACTGGGAGCCCTCCCCGGTGCCCTCCTGCAAGAAATCACCGATGGGCCTGCCGATAATCTGCTGGAAAGGGGTGCCGACAAGATCGGAAAAACTGCGGTTGACGGCGCGAATCTGGCCTTCGAGCGTGAGGGCCAGCAGAACATCGTCGAAAGAGTCGATCAGGTCACGATAGCCCTGCTGCGACCGGGAGATGATTTCAAACAACTGTTCGAGCTGCTTGTCGCTGGGAGCGGCCTCATCGTGCTTTTCGAGGCCACGCATCAGGCCGCGCATTTCGGAAAGTTCCTGGTTCTTTTTCCACGTATATATGCCGAAGAGAATGACGAGCACAACGAGAAAAACGGGCAATTTCTCGAAGCCGTGGGCCAGAGCACGAACGGAGTCCCTTGAGGTCCAGGCATACGCTAGGGCCAGGAGGAACAGAACAATGCGCGTGAGCCACCAGAGTTCGCTCTGGCGTTTTTCGAACTGCTCGAAACGCGAGGTGATGACGGAACGAGTGCTGGGAACGGGAGAAGCATCTCCAGCGGTGCGCCGAGCGTCTTGGTTTCCGTCGTGCATAAGGGCAGGCGACACCCCGCGGTACCGGAGTCATCCGCCAGGAAGTGTCGTACCCCTTATTGTAGGAAGTCCGACCGCATTGCAGCAATCAAAGGCATCAAGGAAGTGCTTGAGGAGAACTATACCGTTTGTGCACAAAGACGGACGGCGTCCTGGTGTTCGCCGGGACGCCGTCCTAGTTGAATTGTGGCCGGGCGGAGACCCGGCCAAAGAGAAGGTTTAACCTTCGGTAGCGGCGTCAGCCTCACTGTCCTTCTGGAGAAAGTCGAGCGCGGCCGCCTCTTCAGCAGTAAGCTCGGCGGCTTCCGGAATCTCTTCCATGGGAGCAGGAGCGGGCATTTCGGTCAGCAACTGAATGCTGCGGTAATGTTCGAGGCCCGTACCGGCGGGGATGAGGCGGCCCATGATGACGTTTTCCTTGAGGCCGCGGAGGTAGTCCACCTTGCCAGCGACGGCCGCCTCGGTGAGGACGCGGGTAGTCTCCTGGAAGCTTGCGGCGGAGATGAACGAATCGGTCGAGAGCGACGCCTTCGTGATGCCAAGGAGGAGCGGACGGCCCGTAGCAGGGCGGCCGCCATCGGCGATGACGCGATCGTTTTCCTCGCGGAAGCGGAACTTGTCCACCTGCTCTTCAAGAAGGAAGGTAGTGTCGCCGACGTCCTCGACTTTGACCCAGCGCATCATCTGGCGCGAGATGGTCTCGATGTGCTTGTCGTTGATGTTGACGCCCTGGAGGCGGTAAACCTCCTGAATGGCGTTGACCAGGTACGACTGCGTGAATTTTTCGCCGAGGACGGCAAGCAAGTCGTGCAGGTTGAGCGGGCCATCGATGAGGGCCTCGCCCGCCTTGACGTGATCGCCTTCCTGAACGTTGATGTGCACGCCGCGGGGGATGGAGTATTCCTTGGTGGTCTTGCCATCCTCGCTTTCAACGTAAACCTTGCGCATGCCCTTGGCGATATCGCCGTAGCGGACGCTGCCGTCGATTTCGCTGATGACCGCGGGATCCTTGGGTTTGCGGGTTTCGAAGAGCTCGACGACGCGCGGGAGGCCGCCGGTGATGTCCTTGGTCTTGGTGGTTTCCCGCGGGATCTTGGCGAGCACGTCGCCAGCCTGCACATCATCGCCATCCTTGACCATCAAGTGGGCGCGGGACGGCATGAGGTACTTCTTGCGAACCTTGCCGGAAGAATCGCGGACTAGAATGGCGGGCTGATGCTTTTCATCGCCCGGGGGCAAAGTGACGACGTCCTGCGAGAGGCCGGTCACTTCGTCCACCTGCTCTTCGATCGTGAGGCCGGTCTTCAAGTCGTCAAATTTCACGGCGCCGGCGGTTTCGGTGAGAATCGAGAAGGTGAAGGGATCCCACTCGGCAAGAATCTGGCCGTGGGTAACGTGTTCCCCGTCCTTGACGCGGAGGCGCGCGCCGTAAACGACGTGGTAGCGCTCCTTCTCGCGGCTCTTTTCATCGACGATGGCGATCAGACCGGCGCGGTTCATAGCGATGGAAGTGCCGCCACGGCCTTCGACGAACTTCATGTCCACGAACTTGACGACGCCATTGTTGCGCGCTTCGAGGGTGGAGCGTTCCGAGACGCGCGTGGCGGTTCCGCCAATGTGGAAGGTGCGCATGGTCAACTGCGTCCCGGGTTCGCCGATGGACTGCGCGGCGATGACGCCGACGGCTTCGCCCAGTTCAACCATGCGGCCGGTGGCGAGGTTGCGGCCATAGCAAAGGGCGCAAACGCCGCGGCGGGATTCGCAGGTGAGCACGGAACGGATGCGTACGCGCTCGATTCCGGCGGCTTGCACCTGGTTGGCAAGCTCTTCGGTGATTTCCTGGCTGACGTCGACAATGATGGTGCCCTCGAAATCCTTGATCTTGTCGAGGGACACGCGGCCCACGATGCGGTCGCGGAGCGGCTCGACTTCGACGCCGGCTTCGACGATGGGTTCGACGAAAATACCGTCCGAAGTGCCGCAGTCGCGCTCGTTGATGATTACGTCCTGAGCGACGTCGACGAGGCGGCGGGTAAGGTAGCCGGAATCGGCGGTCTTGAGCGCAGTATCGGCCAAGCCCTTGCGCGCGCCGTGCGTGGAGATGAAGTACTGCAGCACAGTAAGGCCTTCGCGGAAATTGGAAGTGATGGGCGTTTCGATGACTTCGCCCGAAGGCTTGGCCATCAAACCGCGCATACCGGAGAGCTGGCGGATCTGCTGTTTGGAACCGCGGGCGCCGGAGTCCGCCATAACGTAGACGGGGTTGATGCTGCCCTCTTTGTCCTGGTTCTCGAGGGCCTTGAACATTTCGTCGGCGACGCGCTCGGTGATGTCGCCCCAGATAGCGATGACCTTGTTATAGCGCTCGCCGTTGGTGATGGCGCCGTCGAGATATTGCTGCTGCACCTTGACGACTTCCTTTTCGGCGTTTTCCACCAGCTTGTACTTGTCGCTGGGAATGAGCATATCGTCGATGCCGATCGAGATGCCGGACTTGGTGGCGTAGGTGAAGCCCAGTTCCTTCAAATGATCGAGCAGAACGACGGTGTCCTCGAGGCCAAAACGCAAATAAGCGTAATAGACGAGCTGCTGAACGCCCTTTTTCTTGAGCAGGCCGTTCACAAAGGGAAATTTTTCGGGCAAGTGCGAATTGAAGATGACACGCCCGACGGTGGTTTGGATGAACTGGCGCTCCATCGTGACGGGCACGGTGTGCGGCACGTCCTGGTTGTCATAGGCCGTGGTGAGGTCGATGACTTCACCGGTGTAGCGCAGGCGAATGGGGGTGAGCAGCTCGACTTCGCCGGCTTCCAGCGCGAGAACGACTTCATCGGTGGCGCCGAATACGCGGCCTTCGCCCTTGGCTCCGGGCTTGTTCTTGGTCAGATAGTAGATGCCAAGAACCATGTCCTGCGAGGGCACGGCCAGAGGCAAGCCGTGAGCGGGCGAGAGAATATTGCGCGAGCTGAGCATGAGCACGGACGCTTCGACCTGCGATTCGGGCGAAAGCGGAATGTGCACGGCCATCTGGTCGCCGTCAAAGTCTGCGTTGAACGCAGTGCAGACAAGCGGATGGATGCGGATAGCTTTGCCTTCGACGAGAACCGGCTCGAACGCCTGAATGCCGAGGCGGTGAAGCGTCGGGGCGCGGTTGAGCATCACCGGATGTTCGCGGATGACGTCTTCCAGAATGTCCCAAACTACTGCTTCCTGCTGCTCGACCATTTCCTTGGCTTGCTTGATGGTGGTGCAGTGACCCTGGGCCTCAAGCTTGTGATAGATGAACGGTTTAAAGAGCTCGAGCGCCATCTTCTTGGGCAGACCGCACTGGTGCAGCTTTAACTCCGGGCCGACGACGATAACGGAGCGGCCGGAATAGTCCACGCGCTTGCCGAGAAGGTTCTGGCGGAAACGCCCCTGCTTGCCCTTGAGCGTGTCGCTGAGGGACTTGAGCGGGCGATTGTTGGTACCGCGAAGGACGCGGCCGCGGCGGCCGTTGTCAAACAGGGCGTCAACCGCTTCCTGAAGCATGCGCTTTTCGTTGCGCACGATGACGTCCGGCGCGCGCAGTTCCATGAGCTTCTTCAAGCGGTTGTTGCGGTTGATGACGCGGCGATAGAGGTCGTTCAAATCGGAAGTGGCGAAGCGGCCGCCGTCGAGAGGCACGAGCGGGCGCAACTCGGGCGGAAGAACCGGAATCACGTCGAGGATCATCCACTCCGGCTTGTTGCCGCTCTTGCGGAAGGCTTCGAGCACCTTGAGGCGCTTGGCGAACTTGATGCGCTTCTGGAGCGAGGGATCCATCTTCATCTTCTCGCGGAGCTCTTCGGAGAGCTTGTCCACTTCGACGCGGCGGAGCAATTCCTTGATGGCTTCCGCGCCCATCTTGGCGGTGAACTGACCGGGGTATTCCTTCTGCAGTTCGCGATACTTGTCTTCGAGCAGCACCTCGCGCTCGCGGAGAATGGCAACTTCGCCGGGATCCACGACAACGAAAGCCTCGAAATACAGAATGCGCTCGAGATCGCGCATGGAAATGTCCAGCAGGTAGCCGATGCGGCTGGGCAAGCCCTTGAAGAACCACACGTGCGAGCAGGGCGAAGCCAGCTCGATGTGGCCGAGGCGCTCGCGGCGGACCTTGCTCAAGGTGACTTCGACGCCGCACTTATCGCAGATAACGCCGCGGTGCTTCATGCGCTTGTACTTGCCGCACAGACATTCCCAGTCAGTGACGGGGCCAAAAATCTTGGCGCAGAAGAGGCCGTCGCGCTCGGGTTTGAACGTGCGGTAATTGATGGTCTCCGGCTTGGTCACTTCGCCGTGGGACCAGGAGCGAATTTTTTCAGGGCTCGCCAGGCTGATGCGGATGGAATCGAAATCGGCGATCAAACTGGCGCGATCATAAGGGCTGCTGCGATACAAGGTTGTTTCCTCCCTCCCCAGCTTTCGCCGGGGCCGCGGTCCGAAGCGCTTCAGTGAAGAACTCCGGACCGGCTGAGAACCCAACTACGGAATACTGCTTAACCAAACTTGCTTGCCTAGTAGGGGCGCAGCATGCTGCGCCCCTACTAAGACAATCTCACGCTAGTCGGCGGCTTTGTCGCCCGCCGGCTTCTGCCGCTTCATCAGCTCGACGTCCAGGCAGAGCGACTGCAACTCACGGACAAGGACGTTGAACGATTCGGGCACGCCGGGCTCGATGCCCGGTTCGCCCTTGACGATGGCCTCGTAAATCTTCGCGCGGCCATAGACGTCGTCCGACTTCGCCGTGAGCAGCTCCTGCAGGATGTGCGCTGCGCCGTAAGCTTCCAGCGCCCACACTTCCATTTCGCCGAAGCGCTGTCCGCCGAACTGCGCCTTGCCGCCGAGCGGCTGCTGCGTAATGAGCGAGTACGGGCCGATGCTGCGCGCGTGAATCTTGTCGTCGACAAGATGCGAGAGCTTGAGCATGTAGATGTAGCCGACGGTGATCGGCTGGTCGAACTGGTCGCCGCTCATGCCGTCGAAGAGGTTGATCTTGCCGGCGTGCGGCAGACCTGCAACTTCGAGCAGGTGGCGGATTTCCGGTTCGCGCGCGCCGTCGAAAACCGGCGTGGCGAAGGGGATGCCTTCGCGGAAGCCTTCGGCGTACTCGAGCAGCTCGTCGTCGCTGAGCTTCGCGAGCGTCTTCCACACTGCGGTTTCCGTAAACACTTCCCGGAACCAGCGGCGCAGCGCCTCGGCCCTCACTTCCTTGCTGAGCAGGCGCTTGAGGCTGTTGCCCAGCTCCTTGGCGGCCCAACCGAGGTGCGTTTCGAGAATCTGGCCGACGTTCATACGCGAAGGAACGCCGAGCGGATTCAGAACGATCTCCACCGGAGTGCCGTCGGGCATGTACGGCATGTCCTCCTGCGGCACGATGCGGGCGATGACACCCTTGTTGCCGTGACGGCCGGCCATCTTGTCGCCGATGGAAAGCTTGCGCTTCATGGCGATGTACACTTTGACCAGCTTGATGACGCCCGGAGGCAGCTCGTCGCCCTTCTTGAGCTTGTCCTTGCGCTCCTCGGTAATCTTGCGGAGAACGTCGATCTGGCGCGAGGTCATCTCCTCGACTTCCTCGATCTTCTCGATGAGGAGTGGATCCTTTTCGTTGAGCTTCAGGCGCTTGAGGTTGCGCGTGGAGATCTTTTCGATGATCTCGCGGGTCAGTTCGACGCCCTTGGTCAACAGGCGCTTGTTGGTCTTTTCGTCATGCAAGTCGGCCTGGAGAATCTTGCCGCCTAGAAGATCCGAGAGGCGCTTGAGGCGCTCATCCGTGAGGATGCGGATTTCGTCGGCGAGGTTCTTCTCCAACTTGAAGACCTGCGTGGCTTCGATGGCCTTGTGGCGCTCGTCCTTTTCTCCGCCCTTGCGGGTGAAGATCTTGACGTCCACGATGGTGCCTTCGATGCCCGGCGGGCAGTAGAGAGAAGCGTCGCGAACGTCCCCGGCTTTTTCGCCGAAGATGGCGCGCAGCAGCTTTTCTTCGGGCGTCAGCGTGGTTTCGCCCTTGGGCGTAACCTTGCCGACGAGAATGTCGCCGGGCTTGACGACCGCGCCGATGCGGATGACTCCGCTCTCGTCGAGATTGCGGAGGAACGACTCGCTGATGTTAGGAATATCGCGAGTGACTTCCTCGGGGCCGAGCTTGGTGTCGCGCGCTTCGATTTCGTACTCCTCGATGTGAATCGAAGTGTAGTAATCGTCCTTGACCAGCTTTTCGCTGACCAGGATGGCGTCTTCGAAGTTGTAGCCACGCCAGGGAAGGAAGGCCACCAGCACGTTGCGGCCAAGAGCCAGTTCGCCGCGCTCCGTGCAGGGACCGTCGGCCAAAACCTGGCCCTTCTTCACGCGGTCGCCCACGCGCACCAGCGGCTTCTGGCTGATGCAGGTGTTCTGGTTCGAGCGCTTGAACTTGATGAGCTGGTAGATGTCCGCGCCCACTTCGCGGCTGAGCACGCCGGAGTGATCGGACTCCACACGCACGATGATGCGTTCGGAGTCGACCTGGTCGACGATACCTTCGCGCTTGCAAAGCACGACCGCGCCGGAATCGCGCGCGGTGACGCGCTCCATGCCGGTGCCGACGAGCGGCGCTTCGCCCTTGATGAGCGGCACGGCCTGGCGCTGCATGTTGGAACCCATGAGCGCGCGGTTGGCGTCGTCATTTTCAAGGAACGGAATCAAGCTGGCGGCGACGGAGACGAGTTGCTTCGGCGAAACGTCGACGTAATCGACTTCCTCGCGGCTCTTGAGCACGAAGTTGCCGGCCTGGCGGCAGTTGACCAGCTCAGTGGTGATCTTCAGGCGTTCGTCGAGCGATACGTTGGCCTGAGCCACGACGTACTTGTCCTCTTCCCAAGCGGAAAGATAGAAACAGTACGGTTCGTAAACGACCTTGCGGCGCTTCAACTCCTCGTTGAGTTCCTCGACTTTGTCCTTCTCGATGATTTCGCCGGCCTTGAACTCGCTGTCGCCGGCGTTGACGATTTGAACGTAGTCGATGATGCGCCCGCCCTTGACCTTGCGGTAGGGCGATTCGATGAAGCCGTAGTCGTTGATGCGCGCGAAGCAGCTCAACGAGCTGATCAAGCCGATGTTCGGGCCTTCCGGTGTTTCAATCGGGCAGATACGGCCGTAGTGCGTAGGGTGCACGTCGCGTACTTCGAATCCCGCGCGCTCGCGTGAAAGGCCGCCGGGTCCAAGGGCCGATAGACGCCGCTTGTGAGTGATTTCGCTGAGCGGGTTGGTCTGGTCCATGAACTGGCTAAGCTGCGACGAGCCGAAGAATTCGCGAATCGCGGCCATAACCGGCTTGGCATTCACCAAGTCGTGCGGCATAGCCGTCGACATTTCCTGGTACACGCTCATCTTTTCCTTGATGGCGCGTTCCATGCGGACCAGGCCGATGCGGAACTGGTTTTCGAGCAGCTCACCGACGGCGCGAACGCGGCGGTTGCCGAGATGATCGATGTCGTCGACGACGCCGATGTTCTTGCGCAGCTTGAAGAGATACTTGATGGCCGAAACGAAGTCCGGCGCGTCCAGCGTGCGATTGTCCAAGGGCGTGTCCAGGCCCATCTTGATGTTGAACTTCAAGCGGCCCACGCGGCTGAAATCGTACTTGCGCGGGTCAAAGAACATGCCGCGGAAAAGGTTGGTGGCCGTTTCCAGGGTCGGTGGATCGCCGGGGCGCAGCTTGCGGTAGATTTCGATGAGCGCTTCCTTCGAAGAGCGGATCGCATCCTTGTCCAGGGTGCGCGAGAGCACCAGGCCGATGTCGTCGCGTTCGGGGAAGAACACATCGACTTCCGTGATGCCGCCTTCGGCGAACGCCTGCCACAGCTCGGCGGTCAGGGGCTTGTTGGCCTCGAGCAGAACTTCGCCGGTCTGGCGGTTGACAACGTCGGCGACGCTGTAAGCGCCCTCAAGGTCGGCCAGCGCAGCGCGAATCTGCGAAATCTTCGCCTTGATCAGTTCCTTGAAGAGATTTTCCGTGATGCGCTTGTGCGCGCCGACAATCACGTCATCCGATTTTGGATTGCGGATTTCGTGGGCCAGCTTGCGGTCCACGATGCCGGGAGAAACGTTCCAGAAAAGGTCTTTGTCGCGCAGCGAGATGCGCTCGACCTGATAGAAGGTGCGCAGAATGTCTTCGTTGGACTTCATGCCCAGGGCGCGCAGGAAGATCGAGCCCAGGAACTTGCGCTTGCGGTCGATGCGCACGTACAGAATGTTCTTGGTGTCGTATTCGAATTCCACCCACGAACCGCGGTACGGAATGATTTTTCCAAGAAAGTAGCTGCGGTTGTTGGCGCTCTCGAAAAACACGCCGGGCGAGCGGTGCAACTGCGAAACGATGACGCGCTCGGTGCCGTTAATGATGAACGTGCCGTTCTCGGTCATCAGCGGAATGTCGCCGTAGAAAACTTCCTGTTCCTTGATGTCGCGAATGGTCTTCGCGCCGCTATCGGGATCCTTGTCGTAAATGGTCAGACGGATGGTGACCTTGAGAGGCGCGGAGTACGTCATGCCGCGCTCCTGGCATTCGTTCACGTCGTACTTCAGTTGCATGGCGACCGGGTCGCCGCACTTGTTGCAGAAGGTCGGCGTGTTCTTGTTGAACGTGCCGCACTTGTGGCAAATGACGTCGCCGGTCTGATACGGATTGGTGACTACCGACGCGCCGCAGTTGCGGCAAGTCGCGCGAAGATGGTGCAGGCCCTTCAGGTTGCCGCACTTGCACTCCCAGTTGCCGATCGAATAGTCCACGAATTCCAGCTGCGACATCTCGCGGAAGTCGCGGATCGGAAACACGGAAGTGAACACCGACTGAAGCCCGCCGTCATCGCGCTCGCTGGGCAGAAGATCCATCTGCAGAAAGCGCTGATACGACTTCATCTGGACTTCAATCAGGTTGGGAATCTGGATCGTGCCCTGGATTTTCGCGAAATCCAAGCGTTGACGTTCCCGGACGTGATGGTTGCTAGTCGGCATGCGTGATCTACCTCATCCCTTTTGGGCATGAAACGGAGAAACGGAAAAAGGAGACGGCACCGGTGCGCGAAACGACCTGCCCAGGATCGCTGCACACACGGCGGCGGGGGGCCCGAAAAGGGCCCGAGAAGTTGTAAAAAGTACCGGCTTCAATTTGCGTACGCGAATTCCTTTGACGCGGTCCGCCCGCTCCAGCGCCGCGCCCCCGCTCGAAAAACGCTACTGCAAAAAACTACTTGATCTCGACCTTGGCGCCGGCCTCTTCGAACTTCTTCTTGATCGAAGCGGCCTCGTCCTTGTTGACGCCTTCCTTGACGGTCTTGGGGGCGCCATCCACCAGGTCCTTGGCTTCTTTCAAGCCCAGGCTGGTGACTTCGCGGACCGCTTTAATGACGTTGATCTTGTTGCCGCCAACGTCCGTGAGCACGACGGAGAATTCCGTCTTCTCTTCCGCCGGTGCCGCGCCACCCGCCGCCGCCCCGCCGCCTGCCGCCACAACTGTGGCCGCCGCCGCGGAGACGCCGAAGGCTTCTTCCATTTTCTTCACGAGGTCGGACGCTTCGAGAAGCGTCAACCCCTTGATTTCTTCCAGGATCGTATCGACTTTCGCCATGACTCTTTCTTCTCCTCTCAATTCTAGAAATTAAACCTACTGGGCCGCTTCGGGAGCCGGTGCAGCACTTGGCGCCGCACTGGCCTCGCCGGACCCAAACTTGTTGGCCTTGATGGCTTCGCTGACGGTCACCGCCAGGTTGCGCGGCAACGCGTTCAGGGCCATGGCGATGCGCTGCGCCGGAGCGTTCAGCAGGAACATGATCTTGCTGATCAGCTCGTCCTTCGACGGCAGATTCGCCAGTTGCTGAATCTCCTTAATGGAGACGACGCGGCCCTCGACCACGCCGGACTTGAATTGGAACGCCGGGACGTCCTTGGCCACCTTGGTGAGCGCCTTGGCCAGCGCCACCGGATCAGCCGCGGTGTAAGCGATCGAATTTGTTCCGCTCAGGTTCTTGAGCAGGTTTTCGGCGGGTGTTCCTGCGCCGGCGCGCTCCGCGAGCGTGTTCTTCACCACCTTGTACTTGCCGCCGGCAGCCTGCACGGCGCGGCGGAGCTTGGTGTCGTCCTCGACCGTGATGCCTTGAAAGGTCGAGAGGATGACCGTCGAAACCTTCGCGAGTTCGGTCTTCAGCTTGTCCAGGTCCTGCTGTTTTTCGTTGCGATTCTTCATAAGTTCGCTCCGCTGGCTTAGCCCGCTGGACTACGCGGCGGCGGCCATCGCTTCCACTTCGGCCAGGTCGATGGTGACGCCCGGACCCATGGTCGAAGTCATGGTGATTTTCTTTACGTACTTGCCCTTGGCCGCGGCCGGTTTGGCTTTCACCACCGCGTCGATGACCGCCTGGGCGTTCTCGGCGAGCTTCGCGCCGTCAAACTGAATCTTGCCGATGGGGCAGTGAACAATCCCCGCCTTGTCGACGCGGAATTCCACTTTGCCGGCTTTCACTTCCTTGATCGCCTTGGCGACCTCGAAGGTAACCGTGCCGGTCTTCGGGTTGGGCATCAAGCCGCGCGGGCCGAGCACTTTACCCAGCTTTCCGGCGGAACGCATCATGTCCGGGGTGGCGATCACGGCGTCGTAATCCGTCCAGCCTTCCATGATTTTTTGCACGATTTCGTCGCCGCCCACAAAATCCGCGCCCGCTTCCTGCGCTTCGCGGACTTTGTCGCCGCCGGCAATCACAAGCACTCGAACGGTTTTGCCGAGTCCGTTGGGCAATCCCACCGTGCCGCGCACGACTTGGTCGGAGTGCTTGGGGTCGACTCCCAAATTAATCGCCAGTTCGACAGTTTCGTTGAACTTCGTGTGATGCGCTTTCTTCAAAAGCTCGGCCGCTTCGCCGAGCTTGTAGGGGCGCACTTCGACTAATTTGCGCGCCTTCTCCACGTTCTTGCCGGACTTCTTCATCTCTTCTACCTCTTCGACCTCGGAGCGCCTGAACTTCTAGGCTTCCACGACTTCCAGCCCCATGTTGCGCGCCGTACCCATCACGGTGCGCACCGCGGAGTCCAGATTAGTGGTGTTGAGATCGACAAGCTTGATCTTTGCAATTTCCTCGACTTGCTTCTTCGTCACTTTGCCGACTTTGTTGCGGTTCGGCTCGGCGGAACCCTTGGCGATATTGGCGGCGCGCTTCAGCAGCACCGAGGCCGGCGGCGTCTTCAGGATGAAGGTGAAGGTGCGGTCGGTATACACCGTCACGAGGACTGGGAAAATCATCCCGTCCGGCTCCTTGGCCGTTTTGGCGTTGAACTGTTTGCAAAAATCCATGATGTTCAAGCCATGCGGGCCGAGCGCGGTGCCGACCGGCGGCGCCGGCGTGGCTTTGCCCGCGGGCAACTGCAGCTTAATGGTTGTCTGAATCTTTTTTGCCATGTTCCTGCCCCAATCTCTTTTCTACTTCGCGCTGATTGCGCGGCTTATCCCAGCTTTTCGACGCTTGCGAAATCCAGCTCCACCGGCGTCGAGCGTCCAAAAATCGTCACTGAAACCTTCAACCGGCTGTGATCGTTGTCGATCTCTTCGACGTTGCCGTTGAAATTCGCAAACGGGCCATCGACGATGCGCACCTGCTCGTTGCGCTCGAAGACCACTTTCGGCTTCGGGCGGTCTTGCGGCGTGTGCACACGGTTGATGATACCGTCGACTTCCGCCTCGGTCAGCGGCGATGGCGACGTGGCCGAGCCCACAAATCCCGTGACGCGCGGCGTGGAGCGCACCGTGTGCCAGGTGTTTTCGTCCAAGTCCATTTCCACCAGCACATATCCTGGATAAGACATACGATTCGAAACCACCTTCTTGCCGCCGCGCACTTCGACCACTTCTTCCGTGGGGATCAGCACGCGGCCGATTTTGTCCTGCAGGCTAAACGCGGCCACGCGGCTCTCCAGGCTTTCCTTCACTTTCTTCTCAAAGCCCGAGTAGGTATGGATGATGTACCACTGCATTCCCATCGATCTCTGGTCCCCTCTAGACGCCAAACCGCTTGAAAACGTATGCCACACCGAGCTGCACGAGCTTGTCGACCACGGCGAGAAATGCGCCAAAGAACGCCACCGTGGCGATGACCACCCAGGTCGTGGCGATCACGTCTTCGCGGCTCGGCCAGGTAACTTGCTTCATCTCCACGCGCACGTCGTGCAAGAATTCACGCGTGTTGGCAATCGTGCCGGTTACTTTTTCGCCGACGCCGGCCGCTGCTCCGGTGATGGCGTTGCCTTGCGATTCTTCGTTCTTCACTTTGACCGCCTGCGTGGTCATGAATCCTCGTTCATCCCGTAGCACAGACATTCCTGTCTGTCTTCTTTCTCTCGCGTTCGCCGTTCGAACGCCTCAACTCTGGCAGGGGAGGAGGGATTCGAACCCCCATACCCGGTTTTGGAGACCGGAGTCCTAACCGTTGGACGACTCCCCTTTACCCTGAGCCCGCGAAGCGGGTGAAGGGTTTACCCCCTACCGCCGCCTCACAAGCCCAAACTTCTTTGTCCGGCTCCAGCCCTTAATCTCTTTTTCCCGCCGCCGCGCCGCTTCACTACTTCCGCAGCATTCGCTCCAAACCAACTCGACGGGCCGCCGTTTCGCGGTATATCCGGGACCCACGCCCCAGTTGTGCCGCCTGACTCTTTCTTCTACGTCAATTGCAATCCCCACGTAGAAGGATCCATCACTGCATCGCACCATGTAGCAGGACCAAAGTGGTTCAGTCTCTGCCACCCATTCACCCGCTTTGTCGACCCTTCGGCGCTTCGCGCCTCAGGGTAAACCGGAGTCCTAACCGTTGGACGACTCCCCTAAGATCAAAACCGGCCCGCCCTTGCCCCCACGAATACCGCCGTTGCGAAAACGAAACTTACTTCACTTCCTTGTGTGCCGTTTGCCGGCGGCACGTGTTGCAGAACTTCTTCGTTTCCAGCCGCTCGGTGTGCTTCTTCTTGTTTTTTGTGGTCGTGTAGTTGCGGTTCTTGCAATCCCCGCACTGCAGCGTAATAATCTCGCGCATCGCTTAATCCTTTCGCGCTCTGCGCGCTATTCCAGAACCTCGGTCACGGCGCCGGCGCCGACGGTGTGGCCGCCTTCGCGAATCGCGAAGCGCAAGCCCTTCTCCAGCGCCACCGGCGTGATCAGCGTCACCTCGCAGCTCACGTTGTCTCCCGGCATCACCATTTCCACGCCCGCCGGCAGCTTCATGTCCCCGGTCACGTCGGTCGTCCGGAAATAAAACTGCGGCCGGTACCCCGAGAAAAACGGCGTGTGCCGCCCGCCTTCTTCCTTCGTCAACACGTACGCTTCCGCCTTGAACTTCGTGTGCGGCGTAATGCTTCCCGGCTTGCACACCACTTGCCCGCGCTCCACGTCTTCTTTTTCCGTGCCGCGCAACAGCAACCCCACGTTGTCGCCCGCAAGCCCCTCGTCCAAAAGCTTCTTGAACATTTCCACGCCCGTCACTACTTTCTTCTGCGTCGCGCGGAACCCCACGATTTCGATTTCTTCGCCCACCTTCACTTTGCCGCGTTCGATTCTTCCCGTGACCACCGTGCCGCGCCCCGAAATCGAAAAAATATCCTCGATCGGCATGGCGAACGGCTTATCGACATCGCGCACCGGCAAAGGCACGTTCTTGTCCACCGCGTCCATCAATTCATCGATGGTCTTTTCCCACTTGGCGTCGCCGTTCAGCGCTTGCAGCGCCGAACCCTTGATCACCGCGATCGAATCGCCAGGAAACTGGTAGCTCTTCAAGAGCTCGCGCACTTCCAGCTCCACCAGCTCCAAGAGTTCCGCGTCTTCCACCATGTCGCACTTGTTCAGGAAAACGACAATCGCCGGAACTCCAACCTGGCGAGCCAAAAGAATGTGCTCGCGCGTCTGCGGCATCGGGCCGTCCGTCGCCGCCACCACCAGAATCGCGCCGTCCATCTGCGCCGCCCCGGTGATCATGTTCTTGATGTAGTCCGCATGACCCGGGCAATCCATGTGCGCGTAGTGCCGGTTCGCCGTCTCGTACTCCACGTGCGACACCGCGATGGTGATCCCGCGCTCGCGCTCCTCCGGAGCGTTGTCGATCGAATCGAACGCCCGGAACTGCACCTTGGGATTGTGCTTCGACAGCACCTTGGTAATCGCCGCCGTCAACGTCGTCTTGCCATGGTCAATATGACCAATCGTCCCGATGTTCACATGCGGCTTGTTGCGCTCGAATTTCTCCTTCGCCATATTCCTTTAACCTCTCATCTTGGTGACCCCGACCGGGTCGGAGCCAACTGCGCCCGTCAATCACGATTCCCTGCGCTGCACTTCAAAATCTGGAGCGGGGGACGGGATTTGAACCCGCAACCATCACCTTGGAAGAGTGAGACTCTACCGTTGAGTTACCCCCGCCCGGTGCTGCCCCAAATTTTCCCGTCGCGACTCCCGCCGCGCCCCACTAAATTCCTGGAGCCTGGGACCGGGATTGAACCGGTGACCTCGTCCTTACCAAGGACGCGCTCTACCAACTGAGCTACCCAGGCCCAACCCGTTTCCCACCAAACTCAATCCTTCGCGGCGCACTTTTCCTAAGCGGCGCTTGCGCCCCGAATTGGACCGCGTTTGAACATCGCTTGAGGCGATTGCCCTGCGGTTTTCCGCAAACCCCACAACGGGAACCTGGTGGACGGGGAAGGATTCGAACCTTCGTAGCCCGCAAGGAGCGGCAGATTTACAGTCTGCTGGTTTTAGCCACTCACCCACCCGTCCCGTAAAATCATTCCGGATGCAAGAAACCACATCTCGTGAGAACTTTTTAGGACGCGAATCACGAGTCCCGATCTTGTCCTTCAACAACTTGCAAGCGCCTCTCGCAAAAACACAAAAAGGACTCGTGTCAAGAGACACCAGCCCGTTCGTTTTTCCGGTCAGGATTCGCTCCGCCCTCGCTCCCCTGCAAAATTCCTGGTGGAGCTGGCGGAGGGAATTGAACCCCCGACCCTCTGATTACAAATCAGATGCTCTACCAGCTGAGCTACGCCAGCGCCGCTCAAACCGAGTAAGGATAGCAGAACAGGTATCAAAATTGCAAGTGGTTGTCTGCAAATTGTAGCACGTGGAGGGCCAGCGCTGTGGAAAAGCACTTTCCTCTTGACTATCTTGGTAACCGCTATCCTGCCTATCTTCTATAGTTTAGCATGAAATTCAGGCAGGCGCTTCGACCCGAAATCGGAGACCAGGAATTTCACAAGTTCCAGCACATTTTCGCTGTCGGAATTCGCTGCCACGAACGCCCTGTCCGATGGGACAATTGCAAATGGAAGAGCATCGCCGCAGGCGGCGTCGAGACCATGACGAAACGGACATCCATCGGGTTGGCAGCAGTTGTTGTCGTTCTGGGTTCAGCCGTTTTTTTCGGCTATCGGAAGTGGAGCGTTCCGAGCGCCTCTCCGCGGGAAGAGATGCTAGCGCTGATGCCCGCCGATGCAAGCGTTGTTTTTTTCGCCGATTTCGGCAGCCTTCGACAAGCGCCCATCATCGCGCAACTTTACGTGTGGGCGCCGAAACCACATGCCGACGCGGAATATGCTCAATTCGTCAAAGAAACCGGCTTCGATTTTGAGCGCGATCTCGAACGCATCGCGATTGCCGTCGAGAGGCACGGACAAGACTCTACGTTCTTTGCCATCGTGGATGGAAATTTCGATCATCAAAAAATTTCCGCCTACGCATTGAAGGACGGCTCGATCGCAAGAACGGGAGGGCGTGAAATTTTGTCCGTGCCCGTCAGCGGAACCGCAAGGAAAATTTCTTTCGCGTACATGAAGAGCGGCCGAGTCGCGCTCACCAACGATTCCAATCTCGCCCACTTCCTTGACGGCAAGAAACACCCCGAAGATATTGCGGAACGGCGAACCCGATTCGAGCGCCTGGCCGGCTCCGCGGTCTTTGCCGTCGTCAGGCAAGACGCTGCACTCGGCGCCGCCCTGTCCGCTCAAGCCCCCGGTGGATACCGCTCTCCGCAGCTCTCCGCGTTGCTCGATCAATTGCAGTGGATCACCCTGGCAGGAAAACCGGAAAATGACCGGCTGCGAATCGTCGCCGAAGGAGAATGCACTGCCGAAGCGACCGCGCGGCAGCTCGCCGACGTGCTGAACGGTGTTGTGATACTCGCAGAGAGCGGATTAAATGACGCTCGGACCAGGCGGGGGTTGGATCCGGCGATGCGCGAGGCTTACCTGGAACTCTTGAAATCCGCGGACGTCTCCAAGCTCGATCGCGGCGATACAAAATCCGTTCGGCTCATCTTTGAGATCACTCCGAATCTCCTCGAGGCGGCGCGAGCCTCCGGTAAGGATTCCTCCCCGGCGCGCCCGGCAAGACCCAGGCTCTGATCCGCCGTCCTGCCTGCGCTTGGCTTCTCGCAAAACGAGTGCAGCCAGTTGAAAGCCACTTCAGGCCGGAGGCGACGATGCGGCAGGAGCGACCGGCGCCGGGACTGCTGCATCACTGCAACTACCTGAGTCCTCGTTGAATTGAAGACCCAGCGGCTTGGAAAGCTTGTTCATTTCATTCAGGATGTCCAGACGCGCTTCACCGCTGACCAACTGAGGAGCACCGTGCTCGTCGATGACTGCCGGTACCAACCGGACAGAAATCGGCTGGTCGCCGGAGAATTCGAACTCGAAAACAACCGTCCTTCGCGTCGGCGCACTCATGGTGGGAAAAACAAAATTCCCAGCCGAGTAGACAACTGGTGCGCGACCCACACAACCAACTCCCTGTAAGACGTGCGGATGCGCACCTAGCACCAAGTCCGCACCTGCTGCCTGTGCTTCCTGGGCCAGGAATACCTGCCGGGGAATGGGTTCCTGAACAAATTGCGTTCCCCAATGGAAAACCATGACCAGGATATCCACTTTAGGACGCGTGCGGCGTACTGCTGCAACCATTCGATCGGCTTCCTTGGCCGTCGCTATGCCGGGATGGTTCGCTTCGGCCCACGAGTATTTTGGCACCACATCGCTGAAGGACAATATGCCAACCCGCTTTCCCTTGATCTTAAGGATGAGCGCGCCCTCCGCCTCGGCCAGGTTTTCTCCAGCGCCCGCGTAAGAAACTCCCGCTTTGCGTAAGCGCTCCAGGGTATCCATCAGGCCGTGTTCGGTGAAATCCATGACGTGATTGTTGGCGAGTCCCACGACCTTGATGCCCGCGTCGGAGAGTGCCTGAGCCGCCTCCGGTGAGCTCACGCGCAGGATCACGTCTTTTCCCGCTTCCACCGCGGCTTTGTCTTTATTCGAAGTCTGTTCGGTCCAGTCGGTGAGCGGCGTCTCCAGATTGCCGATCACTAGGTCTACACTCTTCAGGCGTTCTCGCACGCCATCAAAAAGCGCCTTCGGAGGAACGGGCTGCTGGCGCCACGGAACTTCCATAACGATATCGCCAACCCAGGAGATGTGGATGGTGCCAGTAGCTAAATCGGCAGGTTTCGTCGGCGTGGAACTCGTCTTTGCCAGCACCTCCGGGTTCGGTTTCGCTGTGGGCGTTTCTTGCGCCAGCGCGGCTCCACCAAGACACAAAACACCTATGCCCAATAGATGCGCTATCACAGATCGAGAGCGATACCGCGGATAGACCTCAGGACAATAGAGGGGAACGCACGGAAAATGGAGTCTCAAAACTAATCGCCCGCGGGAGTGGACTTCATGTACCGCCAGGGATTGATGGGAGCGTTGTTCATCCGTACTTCGTAGTGCACGTGCGGGCCGGTCGAACGGCCGCTGATACCGGTGTAACCAACCACTTCCCCGCGCTTCACACGGGACCCAGGAACGCTCGAGAACGCGGAAAGGTGCGCATAGAACGTGGTGATCCCGAACCCATGATCGATCACCACCAAGCGCCCGTACCCCGCATGATTCTCCGCCACGGTGATGATTCCATCCGCAGTCGCGTGAACCGGCGCACCATAGTCAGCGGCCACGTCCACGCCGGTATGGAACGCGCCTTCACCGCTGAAGGGATCCATGCGCTCGCCGAAGCTATCGGTAATGTGCCCCATCACTGGCCAAATCGACGGCGTGTAAGAGGAGTCCGCAAAACTCATGGGCGAGAGCAAATGCAGTCCGCTGCTGGAAATGGCGATCACGGCGGCGTTGCGCTTCAAGAAAGTGTACTGCTCAATCGAGCGGTCGAACGCGTCCTGCGCATCGGCGGGGTTATCGCCCTGATCAAACGCCGCCGGATGATAACGAAGCACTCCGTAGGTCATGGCCACTTCCGTCGCCAGCGATTGCAGGGAATCGAGCCGCTGATTGGTGTCGTTGACGGTGCTCTGGAGCTGCTGATACTGCTTCTTGAGGTTTTCCTGGTCGTGCCGCAGGGCGTTGTAATTGCCGACTTTCCACAGCATTCGCGAATAGGAGCCCACCGCCACCGTCACGCTGACTGCTCCGATGAGCGCTAGTACGGCCAGACCATGCAGCACGTAAGCCGGTACGATGTGCTTCCGGAGTTTGCCCGGAGACGACGCGATATAAAATGTGTAGCTCTTACCCCTCATGAATTCAGGCCCCTTAGGCCTTCCAAATTGACATTTGCGGGCAAATCGCCCCACTGCCCGCAAGAACACGAACTTGTGCCAAAATCTGAACCAGCGGACTGGGTCCGCGACTTGCCACATACTAAATTCTGTAGGGTTGTACGTCAACCCTGTATTTCGTACTTTGAAGGTCAGGCTGTGCCAACCTGTCCCCTGTCCTACCGTACAGGGTGGCGCCGTGGCTGACAAGCGGTTTCACAACCTCGGGCGCTATACTTTCGCTCGCAAGTAGATTGGAGTTCCCTCAGAAACCCATGCCAAGCAAAGGTCAGAACGAGGATTCGCTCCTGCGGAAGATTGCGGAGAGTTCCCGGTCGTCGCGGAGCGGTGCGGCCACACCATCAGTTTCCTTGGGGATTGGCGATGATGCTGCCCTCTTCCAGCCGAGAACCGGACACCAGATCATTTTAACCTGCGATTGGTTCCTGGAGGGCACCCACTTCCTACGCAAGAAGCATCCGCCTGACGCCATCGGTTGGAAGTGCCTTGCCCGCGCGCTAAGCGATGTAGCAGCGATGGGCGGCACTCCCCGCTGCTTCCTGCTAAGCCTGGCTTTGCCCCTTACACACACCACCCGCTGGCTGGATCTGTTCCTCGCGGGTTTACGGCGCGCCTCTCGCAGGTTTCACTGTGCGCTGGCAGGCGGCGACACCACCCGGCGAAACGACATTCTTATCAATATAACAGTCGTGGGTGAAATTCCTTCCGGGCGTGCCGTCCTGCGCTCGGGAGCTCGCGAGGGGGACATCCTCTATGTAAGTGGCAGGCTTGGGGAGGCGGAACTGGGTCTGCGGCTCATGCACAAAAGCACGGGAGCAGCAAGCAAGAACAACCCACTAACAAGAAAGCACCTCTACCCCGAGCCGCGTCTCGCTCTCGGCCAATGGCTGGCTAAGAACGGCCTGGTCACCGCCATGATGGACCTCTCCGACGGACTTTCCAGCGATCTGCCACGCCTGTGCGCTGCCAGCGCGGTCGGTGCCTGCCTGGAAAAGACAATGATCCCGCAAGTCCGCGCCGCAGATGTTGCACTCAAGCATGGCCATGACCCCCTCCAGCTCGCCCTACACGGCGGGGATGATTACGAATTGTTGTTCACCATCCCTCCGCGCAAAGCAAGACTCCTGCCGAAGACTTTTCGAGGCGTGTCCCTCACCGCCATCGGAAAAATTACTCGCAAGAGAGACATTGTGGTGCGGGAAGAAAATGGCCGCCCACGGCAGCTGCGCCCCGGCGGCTGGGATCCTTTCCGAGAAGTGCGCTAGACACTGGCTCACAATCAACTGCTTACGTGCCTCTTGACCTGTTGGGCTCCCCACCCCTAAGACAAAGCGCCCTGATTCCTAGGACCTTGCCGAAAGAAAAAACGGGGCCTGGCCCCGAAAGGCCAAGCCCCGCTGAAGGAACCAGGGTGAACCTGCCGTCTAGAAGATGAGTTTGGCTCCCACGATCACACGACGGCGGCTCAAACCGTTCAACGTAGAGTTGGTATAGCCACCCGACCCGTTGGGATTTCTTCCGCCGCTGGAGTTGAAGAAATTGTTGCCAAACGACCCGTTATTGGCAAGGTTTAGATCGGTGAGAATGGGGTCAGGAACTCCCAGGAACATGTGATTGAACAGGTTGTAAACCTGCCCCTCAAGCCGCACGGAGAGTCTCTCACTGACTTTGGTAGTCTTGAACATGCTGAAGTCTACGGCGCTCACCGCTTGGCCACGCAGCCCAGGGTTACGGCCAACGTTTCCGTAGGGAGTGCCAAAGAAGGTGGCCGCTGCGTTGTTGTCATAGATCCAGCGAACAGCATTCTTACTCACGGGGTTTTTTGTCACTCCCTTGCTTGCGGCATAGGGAAAGAAGTCGACTAGACCGCAATCACTCGCTGCCGCGTTTGTACAGATGCCGACCGTGTCGACTGGAGCTGATGCGGTCCCCAGGAACGGACGGCAAGTAGAGAATCCGTAGAAATTGGCGTCGAAGCTGACTTGGCAAGATGTGTTTGCGAGCAATGCGGAAACGGACTGAGTAGGTGTCCAGAGTTGCCCGCTGGCAAAGTGCCAGATCGTATTGGCCTGGTAGCCACCGAGAAGCTTCCCGAGAAGGCCCGTCTGATTCTTGTAGAATGGCACGTCATAGATGAGGTAGAGCGCTGCGATCTTGGGAAAATCTAGGCCGCTCAACCCCTTCTCCCCCTTGGAAATGTCAAACGGGTTCTGCGCACCTGCCACGGTAGCGCCGCCGGCTCCCGTGGAGAAGATTTCGCTGTTGTTGTCCAGAGTCTTGCTCCAGGTAAACGAGCCTGCGCCGCTTAGACCGTGCCAGCTTTGCACGCGGAATTCGCTCTGCAATCCGTTGTATCTGGACCAGGCTGTGTTTTCTCGGTTGCGAACGTTCGCGAAGTTGCAGTCAGCTCGCCCGGTAGATGCACCGGGAGTCCCTGCCGTAGCGCAAGGTGTTACGCCGGATGGGATAAGGGAACTGAATCCATTGGCCACCAACCCGCTCAGTGCAGGGTTTGCGTTGACGGTCTGGAAGTTGCCTACGACGTGGTTGCCCACGTAGCGGACTTCCAAGACCATCTTGTTTGTTAACTCACGCTGAACGCCCAGCGTCCATTCCTGCGTGTAGGGCTCGCCAAAATTGTTCGCCACACGCGTATTGAGGCGTGCCCCTGGGTTGCCCCCCCGTGGAATGTCACTCAGGTGAGCAGCACGCACGTTGCTGCCCAGGAACCCCGTGGTAGGCAGACAAGGCGCCGTGCAGGCAAAAGGAGTGCTGGTTCCCACCGAGCCGGCATTTACAACCGGCGCGGCCGTCGCCACGTTAAGGAAGATGTTGTAATAAGCGGGGTCATAAGTAATACGGTAACCGCCGCGAATCACCGTCTTGTCACTGGTCATCCCAAAGAGATGCGGTTTCCAGGCGAAACCAACGGTGGGACCAAAGTATTTGTATCGATTGGGAATCTCCGGCACGGTTGTCACGGATGTCGGGGCCGCAGCGCTCCAGAATGGCGTGGATCCCGCCTGGTTCGCTACCGTAATATCGTGCAGCAAGTTGATCGCCTGGCTGGAATACTCCCAACGCAGGCCCAGATTAACGGTCAGGTTGTTCTTGACCCGCCAGTCGTCTCCCGCGTAGGCCGCTATGTCGTACTCCTTGAAGTTGAATTTTGGAGGCCCATCCGTCAGGCCCAACTGAAAGGTCGAGTCCTGCAGAAAGTGGCTGAAGTCAGAAAATGTATAACTCCCATTGATGTTTGGGAGGAAAGTATTGGGCGAACGCTGTTTGTAATACTCCCCGCCGAATTTGAACGTGTGGTGCCCATGAAGCAGCGAGGCGTTGTCTTGAACCTGGGAATTGTTGATGGTGCGGCCCTGGGGCAGGTTGTTCTGGATCCCGAAAGCCAGTTCGTTATCCTGAAATCCAATGCTGGTGGGGCAGGCATTGATGCCGGCTCGAGTACACGCCGGGAAAGATCCGCCTTCAAACCCGAACCCGGCACGGGAGAAACTGTACCGCGCTTGATTTACAAGCGTACTACTAAAGGTGTGCGTCCAGTCCAACGCAATCTGCTGGTCTCGGGCTGGGATATCCACCCAGGCCCCGGCCGAAAACCGTCCCGTGGCGCCGGTTTGAATGCTCTGCTGGAAAATATACCTAGCACCTACTCGATCCTTGCTCGTTAACTGTACGTCCACTCTGCCTGTGAACTCGCGGTCGTTGAACAAGACAGGCACGCTGCGCGTCACTGGCGCAAAATCGATAGTGGCTGATGTAGTACCGTCCGTGACCACCTGAGGCTTGACAGCGCCTGAAATTTGCGGGTTGCCTGCCTTTACTGCATACGGTCCAATAGCATTCAATGCCGCCACAGCAGGATTGTTAGGAAACGCAGCGGCCAATTGGGTCAAACCGTTTGGCGTCGGAGTGAGAGTGGTGGATGTTGAGGGAGAACCCGCCGCACGCTGCCGGTCAAAGTAGGGAGTAAAGAAGAACCATGCCTTGTCGCGCTTGATAGGGCCGCCAAACGAGCCGCCGAATTTATTCTCCACAAACTTTGGAATGTGGCCAACCGGTGTGCACCCCGGTGCCGGGTTTACCGGAGCGCAGAACCCGAACAAGGGGTTCTTTTCTTGGTTGGTGTGCGAATCCGCGAACGACCCTTCGTAATACTCGAATCCGGTACCATGAAATTCGTTCGTTCCGCTCTTGGTAACGTAGTTCACCACCGATCCCGAAGCGCGCCCGTACTCCACGCCGAAGTCGTTCGTGATCACCGAAACTTCTTCCAGGGCATCCTGATTCCCCAGGAAAATGGACGGGCCGGCAACGGAATTGTCATTATTGGATTGGCCGTCAATCTGGAAATTGTTGGAACGGCCGCGCAATCCATTCGAGGAAATGCCGGCGCCGTTGGTATTGCTGAAGTTGTTGTCACCGGAATACGTCACGCCTGGGACATTAAGCGCCAGCGCGTCAAAACTCCCGCTCAAGGGCAAATCGGCAACTTCCTTGGTGCTGAAACTCGTCGTTACCTGCGAGGTGACGGTCTCCATAAGTGGAGTCCCGCCCTCTACCTGGACAGTTTCCCCCACCTGTCCCAACTCCAGCTTGAGCCCGCCCAAGGCAGCATCCTGGGCTACCGCAACTCCTACGTTTTCGACAGTAAGAGTGCGGAAATTCTTCGATTCGACAGTGACCTTATAATTGCCGGGAGGAAGCGCACGGAGAGCAAAGAAGCCGAGGTCATTGGTTTCTCCAGTGAACATTTGGCTCGTTGCCGCGTTTTGGGCGGTCACCTTGGCGCCGGGCACGATTGCACCCGTCGGATCCGTGACCGTGCCTGAAATCGAACCCGTGGCAATTCCTTGCGAAAACCCATAGCTGGCAAACAAGAGACAAAATACACACACGACCAATGCTGACCAGAGTTCCTTTCGACGAATCGTCGTTTCTGCAGTTGAAACACCCTTCCGCACAAACCGAGCATTTGCAATTAGCTTCATTTGTTTTCCCCCGTCAATATCGTCCAGAGAATGGAGAGACCGTTGAGCTTTCCAAGCGAGCACCAACCACGATGCCTGGAATTCATCAATGGGAGAGCCCGTAATCTCCCATTAAGGATTTGCTAACGAAAAGCAAAGGAGTTGCCAATCCCAATCATTACCTAAGTCCGGAAGGTGGCCCTTTGCTATCAGGCAGTTACAGGTTTATTTTGGCTTTATTTTAGCTTTATATAAATCATGTGTTCCCGAAAAGCGTAGGAATTCACTATGAAAAACAGGATGCGCGATGCTCAAGCTAGTCCTAGAACTACACGCACCGGGGGACGCTGCTGGCAACCGCATTACTTTGAAGTTCGGGCAGGCGGCGTTGTAGCCGCGCCAGTCGTGCCCGCCGCATCCGTCTTAGTGGGTGGCGGGACTGCCGGCGGTTTTTCTTTGGGGGCGGAGGGTTCGTCTTCGGTGGGGGCGGTGTCCGGAGTGTCCACGCCGACGTGATGCTCGGCGGCCTGCTGTTCGAGGGTAATGACATTCGCGAAATCCGTGGCGGGCGTGCCGGCCACGGCGCCCTGCATGAATTCGAGCCAAATGGGCAGCGCCGCGCGCGCACCGGTTTCTTTTTTCCCGAGTGAAATCTGCTTGTCGTCGAAGCCGACCCATACGCCCGCGGTAAGCTGCGGCGTGTAGCCCACAAACCACGCATCGGTGTAATCCTGCGTCGTTCCCGTTTTCCCGGCGGCGGGCCGACCCAGTGGTTTCGCAGCGATGCCGGTGCCGAATTGAATGACTTCCTCGAGCATAGCTGTCATGGTGCGCGCCACGTCAGGAGAAAGCACGTCGTGCACCTCGGGATGCGCTTCCTCGAGCAGCGCGCCGTCGTAACTGGTGACCCTGCGAATCATGTGCGGATCGATGCGGATGCCGTCGTTGGGAAACACGGTGAAAGCGGAAACATGCTCCTCCAGCTTCATGTCCGCCGCGCCAAGAGCCAGCGGCAGATACGGCGGCAGCGGAGTGGTGATGCCGAACCGCCTGGTCATGTCAACGACAGTGTTGATGCCGACTTTCTCCGCGAGCTTTACGGCGGGAACGTTGCGCGACCCGGCCAGCGCGCGCCGCAACGTAATGGTCCCTTCAAATTTTTCGTCGTAATTGTGCGGAGAGTAGGGCTGGCCGCCGCTGATGGTCGTGAACGGCGTGTCCACAATCGTGTCGAAAGGCGTAGCGCCTTTTTCGAGTGCATCCGCGTACACGTAAACCTTGAAAGAGCTGCCCACCTGCCGGAGCGCCTGCGTCGCCCGGTTGAATTTGGAATCCTCAAAACTATAACCGCCGATCATGGCTTTGATTTCGCCGGTGGGATTGTCGATGGCCAGCAGCGCGCCCTGGGGCCCGGGTTGCTGTTCGAGTTGCACGCGGACAGTAGTGTCGCGTAATTCCTGAATCGAAAATTGCGCCAGGTCACCCGTTTTCAGCAGATCGGAAGGTTTCTTGCGGCCGGTCCAGGCGAATTGGCCAGGAGAGAGAATTCCGCGGTACAGCCCGATTTTGACGACTGCCTCTTTGTCGTTCACCGAAAGAACCAGTCCAGTGACGTAACTTCCCTTCTCGATCGCGTGGCGCCAGTCGTCGTCTTCGTAGCTATCGAGCTTGCCGAGCTTGTCGCGCACCACGTTGGGAAGATTGCCCTTCCAGCCGTGGCGGCGTTCATAGCTGTGCAGTCCGTCGCGGAGAGACTGGTTGGCGATGCGCTGCAACTGGATGTTCAGCGTGGTGTACACGCGCAGCCCGCGCTCGTGTACCGCTTCTGTGCCGTACGTCGATTCCAGGTATTTGCGAATTTCTTCGAAAAAGTACGGGGCGAGGTCGTTGCGCGGATACTGGATGTGTAAGCCGAGCGGCGATTTGCGCGCGGCGGTTTCTTCCGCAGGCGTGATCTTCCCTTCCTCTTCCATGCGATGGAGCACCAGATTGCGGCGGTTGAGCGCGAGTTCCGGATTCGTCAGCGGCGAAAATTTCGGCCCGTTGACCATGCCGGCGAGCAGCGCCGCTTCCTGCAGCTTTAGGTCCGTGACCGGCTTGCCAAAATAAAATTGCGCCGCGGCAGCGAAACCGTAGTTTCCATGGGCGAGATAAACCTGATTCGCGTACATCGTGAAAATTTGCGGTTTCGTGTAGCGGCGTTCGATCTGCAGCGCGAGGAGAATTTCCTGCATCTTCCGCCGGAAGCTGCGGTCGCTACGATCCAGGAAAAGATTTCCCGCCAGTTGCATGGTGATGGTGCTGGCCCCGCCGGTGATTTTGCGTTTGATGAGATTGCGCACCGCGGCGCTGAACATGCGCGGAAAATCGATGCCCCAGTGTTCTTCGAAGTGTTGATCCTCGATCGCCGTGACCGCGCTGTACAGAATTTTCGGGCATTGCTCGTACGTCATCAGGATGCGGCGCTGCAGCGCGAAGCTGCCGGCGAGCTGGCCGTCATCGGCATAAACTTCTGTGACTACGTCGGGGCGGTACGTTTCCAGCGCGCGAATTTCCGGCAGGTCACTCGCGTAAACAAACAGCAAGCCGCAGCCCGCGCCCAGCGCAATCGAGCACAGTAGGAGAAAAGCCAGCGCCACGCGGTCAATCAGTTTCCAGCCGCGCAGCCGCAGCGTGATGGGTGGCAGACTCAGCATCGAAAGAATACTTTATCGCAGATGCCGAGGATTCGACCCAGAAGTGTCAGGACAGTGTTTCGTAATATTTTTCTCCGGAGCAGGCGCGGCAGAGCGTACGGCCATCCTTCACGACTTCACGCTTGAAATTGATGCCTTCACCGCATTGGGCGCAGACGACGCGCGGGCCTTTGAAGCCGGGGAGATCTTCGGGCAAAACTTCCACCTTGACCCACTGTTTGTCGAAAAGAATTTCGTCGGAGAGTTGCGCGTAGGCTTTTTGTTGGCCGGCGTCTTTGCCGAGTTCGGGAAACATCTCGCGGGCGGCGTGCTTGGACGATTCTTTGGCGGCAATCCGGACTGCGCGGCCAGTCTGCATATCGACGAAGGTGGCGGCGACTTTACCCCAGTCGCGAAATTTCAGGGCCCGCTTGCCGAGTCGGCAGTTGGCCACCAGGGCGACGGCGTCAGTGACGCAGCGATCGATCTCAACGTAAGTAACAAGGCGCTTGCGCTCGGCGATGGGATCGTCGATGCCTAGTTCGCGCATGCCAAGCATCGCCAGCCGCACTCCGAGAACTTGTCCGGCGCAAAGATGCCCGTGCGCAACAGCCGCTAGTTCCAAGTAATCAGCCAAGGATTTCATTTGATCGATTCCAGCTTATGCAGCAGAGCGCAAGCCTAGTTCTGTAGTTCAGAGAGGATTCTCTCTTGAGTGAGCGGCTATACCTTACAAGCCTTCGCTCAAAGGCTTTCCTATTTCCCAATGATGGCCGTACGGATCAACGATTCTTCCGAGCCGCCAGCCATATTCGTTGCTGACCGGACGAACCGCTTTGGCGCCCGCCTCGACCGCCCTCGCGAACGCCACATCCGGGTCGCTCACGATCATCACCAGCCGCACCGTTCCGCCGTTCAACGTCTCGGGGCTGAAATTCAGATGTTCCGGCGACTCATCCGCAACCCAAAACTCGGCTCCTTCCACGGACAACCTCGCTACTACCGAACCTTTATCATCATCGTGGCGAAACGCTTCTCTGGCGCCGAACGCCTTCTTGTAGAACTCGATCGCCTGCGCCCCTTTTCGCACCGACAGCATGGGCGCTATCGAGGTCCTATGCTCCCTGGCGCTCTGCGGCTGGCTGCTCATGAAACACTCTCCCGACTGGAACCTATGTTTGCTTTTTCCGGAACGGACCACGGATGCGGCTGGCGTGCTTCGATGAACGCGAAGACGGTCATCAGCAGGGCGAGCGCAGTAAAAACACCGTCGCGGACTACGGTCAGGCCGGTGAGCTTCTCCGGCGTACCAAAGCAGCCGCAGTTAATGTCCATGTGCAGAAGATAGGCGCGAGTCACAACCGCCAGGAACCCGACTAAGATCACCGTGATGGCCGTAGCCCAGATTCGCAAACGCCAGCCAATCAGCACTAGTAGACCAAGCGCGATTTCCACAAACGGCAAAGTATGCGCCACCACTTGCGACGCCTCGGGCGAAATCATTTTGTACGATTCGACTTGCTGTGCGAAGCTCGAGATGTTCATCGAGATTGAAAATTTGAGCACGAACATCGGCCAAAGGTGGGTGTTGGGCATCAAAAGTTTCGAAAATCCAGCGTAAATAAAAATTCCGCCAAGGACCAAGCGGCCGATCCAGATGACGACGCGGCGGGCATTCAGTGGACTTGATTGCATCATGTGGGTTCTTGGCGCGGCTCTGCCTTATTTCTGACTTAGCAGCTGATCGAGAAACTGTTTGAGAACGTCGTAGGGCATGAGGCCGGAGTAGGGATAGGTCTGGCCTTTGCAGTGAAACACGGTGGTGGGCGTCTGGTTGACGCTGTAGGTCTGGCCGAGCACGTAATCCTTGTCAATCAAGGGTTCCAGCGTGCCACCCTTAACGAGCGCGCGAACCTTGGTCATTTCCGCCGGGGAGAGTACAGCGGCGACGGTGCCGTCCACGTCGCCATTCTGTTCCCACTTTTCCTGGTTCTGGAAAAGCGCTTGTTCCACAGGTTCGACTTTGCCGAGTTGCGCGGCGGCGCGAGCATAGCGCGCGGCTATGCGCGAGTAGGCGTGCATCGGCAGCGGGAAATCGCGGTGGATCAAGTAGACTTTGCCGCTGGTGACGTAATCGTCCATCAGCCGGCGATTGGTGGTGGTAAAAAGCGTCTTGCAGGCCGGACATTGAAAATCGCTGAAAACTTCCATGGCGACGGGGGCGTTCTTCGACCCGAAGGCCTTGTGGGGATCGACGTCGGGGAGAGCTGCCGGGGATTGCGGTGTGGCGTGGGCAAACAAAGCCAAAAACGCACCAACGAAGCCGGTAACGAACGATCCTGCCAAAAAGCGCCGACGGTTCACACGGTCCTCCCAAACAGTTTTAGTCATTTGCCCGACGATACGGAATTCTACCTCGAAACCAGGGCAATGTAAGAGTCCTCGCGGCACGGAGTTTATAGACCGAAAGAGAAAACCATCCAAAGCGGGCTCTTTAGGGTTGGTTGCGGAGCAAGCCGGAAGCGTTGCGCGAAGAATTCTAGTTAACGATAATCGCCCCACCCCCCCCTCATTTCTTGTAAGTGTTGCATCTAAAGGACTTAGCGTTATTTCTAAGTGGTTTAGAATCAACACTTACGAGCACTCGCATAAGTGTTGCATCTAAACGAGTTAGACAGGCGTTGAACGCCCGTCGCAGCCATTTCCGTGCAAGTGTTGATTATAAAGGAGTTGCCAGACAAAGAGCACGGAACGCAGGCCGCGAACCACGGGAGCCAACTAAGCAAGAAGGGTAAACTGCTCCGGCTGGTTTAGCCCCAGTATCTAAAAGGTATTATACACCAAGAATTATCAAGAGTCAAGAACGATTTTCAGGGAGGAACGAAGAGAGACAGGCGGGGGCTGCAAAGCTAAGAAAATGAATGCTTTATTGGTACCATCAAAGGACTTGACAAACATACACTCAACATGTATACTCGGCTTCGAGCTGGGCTTGGACCGCAAGAATCCCGGCTGGATTCGCCATGGTTTCAGCGATGTGCGGGCGAGCAGGAATGGCAAAAAGTTTCAGGAGGAATGGCAGCAATGAGCAAGATTATTGGAATTGACCTGGGAACGACAAACTCCGTGGTGGCCGTGATGCAGGGCGGCGAGCCGGTGGTGATCCCGAATCAGGAGGGCGCGCGGACGACGCCGTCCGTCGTGGCCATCACGAAGACCGGCGAACGGCTGGTCGGCCAAGTGGCCAAGCGGCAGGCGGTGACGAATCCCGAGAACACCGTGTATTCGATCAAGCGGTTCATGGGCAGGCGCTACGACGAAGTTGGAGAAGAGACCCGTCGCGTGCCCTATAAGGTGGTTGCGGGACCGCATCAAGATGCACGCGTGGAGATTTCGGGCAAGGCGTACAGCCCGCCGGAAATTTCCGCGATGATTCTCGGCAAGCTGAAGGCGGCCGCGGAAGATTTTCTGGGCGAGAAGGTGGCCAAAGCGGTGATCACCGTGCCGGCGTACTTCAATGACGCCCAGCGGCAAGCCACCAAGCAGGCTGGCGAAATCGCCGGGCTGGACGTAGTGCGCATTATCAACGAGCCAACGGCAGCGGCCCTGGCATACGGGTTGGACAAGAAGACCGATGAGACGATCGCTGTGTACGACCTGGGCGGCGGCACGTTTGATATTTCCGTGCTGGAAGTGGGCGCCGGCGTGGTGGAAGTGAAGTCCACCAACGGCGATACGCACCTAGGCGGCGACGACGTCGACCAGAGAATCGTGGACTGGCTGATCGACGAATTCAAGAAAAAGAACGGCATCGACCTCAGCAAGGACAAGATGGCGCTGCAGCGGCTGAAGGACGCGGCGGAAAAAGCCAAAATCGAACTTTCGCAGATGATGGAGACGGAAATCAACCTGCCGTTCATCACCGCGGGGGCCAATGGGCCGATTCACATGGAGGAGAAGCTCACGCGCACGCGGCTAGAGCAAATGATGAATGACTTGCTGGACCGCTCCATGAAGCCGGTGAAGCAGGCGCTGGAAGATGCAAAGCTGTCGCCCAACGACATCCAGGAAGTGGTGCTGGTGGGTGGCTCGACACGCATTCCCAAGGTGCAGCAACTGGTCCGTAACTTCTTCGGCGGAAAAGAGCCGCACAAGGGCGTGAACCCCGACGAAGTCGTGGCGGTAGGCGCGGCCATTCAAGGCGCGGTGCTGGCGGGCGAAGTTAAGGACATCCTGCTGCTGGACGTGACGCCGCTTTCGCTCGGAGTGGAAACGCTCGGCGGCGTGATGAACGTGCAAATCCCGCGCAACACGACAATCCCCACGCGCAAGGTGGAGACCTATTCGACGGCGGCGGACAATCAGCCGGGCGTCGAGATCCACGTGTTGCAGGGCGAGCGCAAGTTTGCCACCGACAACCGTTCCCTCGGAAAATTCAAGCTGGACGGGATTCCACCGGCGCCGCGCGGGACGCCGCAGATCGAGGTTACCTTCGACATCGACGCCAACGGCATTCTGAACGTGAGCGCCAAGGACAAGGCCACGAATAAGGAGCAGAAAATCACCATTACGGCCTCCAGCGGGCTCTCCAAGGAAGAAGCGGAGAAGATGCGCGCGGAAGCCGAATCGCACAGCGAAGACGACCGCCGGAGAATGGAAGAGGTCGAAGCGCGCAACAGCCTGGACGGCATTCTTTACCAGGCCGAGAAGATGATCCGCGAAAACCGCGAGAAGATCGCGGAAGCGGACGTGAAGAAGGCCGAAGAGGCCATCGAGGACGCGAAGAAGGCCGTCAATGAGGGCGGCGTTCCACGGCTGCGAGCGGCCAAGGAAAACGTCGAGCGTTCGCTGCACAAGATCGCCGAAGAGCTGTACAAAACGGCTCAGGCGGCGGGTCAGGCTGGGGCGGCTGCAGGCGCCGGCGCTGCAGGGGGCGGGAGTTCTTCCGCTAACTCAAGCGGCGGGGCGCAGGAGAAAAAGCCGGGCGACGTGATCGACGCCGAGTACGTGGACGTAGACGAGTCCAAGCGCCCGAACTAAGTTGAAATAGCAGCGGTAGGGGCGCTCCGACCGGGTCGGAGCGCCCGTACAACTACATACATGCCTACAACAGCGAAACAGGATTATTACGAATTGCTGGGAGTACCGCGGAAGGCGGGCGCCAAGGACATACGTGCGGCGTTCCGCAAGCTGGCGCGAAAGTATCACCCCGACCTGAATCCCGGCGACAAGTCCTCGGAAGAAAAATTCAAGCAGTTGCAGGAAGCCTACGACGTTCTCTCCGATTCCAAGAAGCGGCAGATGTACGACCAATACGGCTTCTACAGCGATAACCTGCCTCCAGGCGGGCCCGGTGGAGCGGGCGCGCACGGCGGGGAGCAGGACGTCAACTTTGACTTTGACGGATTTGATTTTGGCGGCGGCTCCGGTGCGCCGGGCGGCGGAGCAAGCTTCCGCGACCTCTTCAGCCAGTTTTTCAGCGGGGGCCGCGGCGGCGCGGCGATAGAACCGGAGCAAGAAGCCGGCGGCGACCTGGAATACCAGATCGAGATCGATTTCTGGGACGCGGTGCGCGGCGCGGTAAAAAAACTCTCCATCACGCGGCTGGATACTTGCGAAACGTGCCACGGCACCGGCGCCGTCGGCTCGCCGCAAACCTGCACGGCTTGCGGAGGAACGGGCACCATTCGGCAGGCCGCGGGCAAAATGAAATTCAACGTGCCGTGCACGCGGTGCGGAGGTACGGGCAAGTTGCGGACCATGTGCAAGACCTGCAACGGCGAAGGCCGCGTGCGGCGAAACGAGACGATTGACGTGCGCATCCCCGCGGGCGTTGCGAACGGCGGCCGGGTGCGGGTTCCGGGCAAAGGCAACTCCGGGACCATGGGCGCGCCGGCGGGAGATTTGTACCTGCGCGTGGTGGTGAAGCCGCATGAGTTTTTCGAGCGGCGCGGCGACGATTTGTACACAAAGATTCCGGTGACGGTGAGCGAGGCGACGCTGGGCGCGAAGATTGAAGTGCCGACGATCGACGGGCGGTCGCTGGTAAGGATTCCGCCGGGAACGAACAGCGGGAAGACGCTGCGGCTGAAGGAAAAAGGCGTGCCCAGCGCGCGCAATGGCGCGCGGGGCGACCAGTACGTGGAGATTCAAGTGGTGGTGCCGCCGCCGACGGATGAGCGCGTGCGCAATCTGATGAAGGAATTGGAGAGCGTCGCGCCGGGCGATCCGCGAAAGGATTTGTTTAGCAAGGCTGGAGTGTAGGAAATCGACGATGCCGCCACGAGCGAAAAAACGAGCCAAGGCGGGCTACATGATCAGCGCCGTGGCCGAGTTGTACAAACTGCACCCGCAAACGCTGCGCCTGTACGAGCGCGTGGGGCTACTGAAGCCGTCGCGTTCGCAGGGAAACACACGCCTGTATACGGATGCGGATCTGGAGCGGCTGGACGTGATATTGACGCTGGCGCGGGACATGGGCGTGAACCTCGCGGGCATCGAAATTATTTTGAACATGCGCGAGAAGATGATCGAGATGGAGCGGCAGATGGGGGAGTTCGCGCAAGTGGTGCAGCAGGAATTGTCGCGGGTGGCCGCATCGCACGCGCGTGCGAGCGAGCCGCGGCATGCGATTGTGCGGTCTACGCCGCGCATGGTGCGGTAGTTGTCAGCTCTCGGGTGTCAGTAGTCATTCTCAAAGAAGCAAACCTGTAGTTCCTTCCACAGTTTTCCCAATGCAGAATGCTTGCCGTCTACAGTACACGCCCGTATCCTGTCTTGCGTGGGAAAGAGCCGGTCTAAAGACCGGCCACTACAAAGATTCAAAAGAGGACCGCCTGCTGGAAGCCGGCGCTACCAATGGCTCTCGAAAATTGCACGCTTTGCAGGGGAACGGGATGGAAATTGGTGCCGCGCCCGGATGGAACGGCAGGCAAAGTGGCCGTGGCCTGCGATTGCGGGATGGAAAAGCGCGCGTCGCTGGTGATGGAGCGCGCGCGAATTCCCAAGCGCTATGAGCATTGTGATTTTGAGAGTTACGTCACCGACCTCACCGATGGAAAGACCTGGATGCCCCAGCACGCGCATTCGCTGAAGCAGGCAAAGCTGTTCACGCAGGGGTTTGTGCGTGAATATCCCGGTTCGTCCGAAAAAGGATTGCTGTTCATGGGGCCTTCGGGCGTTGGAAAAACACATCTGGCGGTTGCGGCATTGAAAGAATTGATTCATCGAGGGCATGCGGGATTATTTTGCGACTACCGCGAACTGCTGAAGGAAATCCAGGCGAGTTACAACCCGGCGAGCGAATCGACGGAAATGAAGATTCTCGAGCCGATTCGAACGGTGGAGGTTCTGGTGCTGGATGATCTCGGCGCGAGCAAACCATCGGACTGGGTACGCGATATCGTGGGGATTGTGCTGAACGCTCGGTATAACGAGAACCGCACGACCATCATCACGACGAATTATCTGGATAACCCCGCCACGGAGGGCGAAACCGCGCGGCTTCCGAACGGCAAATTGATTGCCCCCACTCGCGAAGATGCGCTGGAGCAGCGCATCGGCAGCCGCATGCGTTCAAGGCTGTACGAAATGTGCCGCACGGTGGAAGTCTCCGCCCCCGATTTTCGCCGGGAGAAGACTCAGGCTGGACACGCCCGGGCATAGTACGGAAATTGGCTACCATCGAAACGAGAAATGCGCCGCCAATCCATTGCTACCATGCTTCAAGGCGGAGACCGGCGTTCGATTGGGAAGTCCAATCATATCGCAAAACTCGTTCTTTCAGACCCGCAGCGATACGCGGAACTTGTCGAATGCCTTTGGCATGAATCTCCGATTGTCCGAATGCGGGCGGCGGACGCGGCCGAGAAAGTCACCGTCGCACGGCCCGAGTTGTTAAAATCTTACAAACAGGAATTGTTAGGGCTGCTCGGGGAAACGGAGCAGATCGAGTTGAGATGGCACCTGGCGCTCATGGTGCCGCGGCTTGAGCTGACCCGGCCAGAGAGGGAGCGTGCCGCCGCGACCTTGCAGCGTTACCTGGAGGATCGCAGCTCGATCGTGAAAACTTTTGCGCTGCAGGGTTTGGCTGACCTCGCCCGTCAGGATTCGAATCTGCGAGAACCTGCGCTACAAGCCCTCGAAGAAAGTTTGCGAACGGGCACGGCGGCCATGAAGGCGCGCGCAAGGAAATTACTAAAAGTACTGAAAAGTTGCGGCCCGTTTGGGAGTCACTGATCGATTGATGCAAGTACGAGGCAGCGAGCATGGACGAAACCAAAGACAGGGGCGACGATGACCTGCAGGACGTGCTCGCAGAAGAGCACAGCCGAGGCAGCCACCGCAAGAAGCTGGACACCGAGGAGAAGAACAGAGCGGCGCGCCTCCGCGCTGATATTTTGCGGGCCTACCGGAACAACGACGAAGTGGGCTTCAAGATTGCTTTGCTCGCCGCTGGGTGGAGCGAACATTCACCGGAGTTCGCTGACGCTTTGCGGAAGTTCCGTGATGCGGTTTCCCGGCGCCCGATAAGATGAGATGAATTCGGTCAAGCCGGGCGTTGCGTTCCTCTTCCGAGAACCGCTTGAGCCCTTTCTCAATCACCTGGGCCAGCTCCTCAACAACACTCGGAGTGCTTCGATTTGCCGGCTTTCTGCCCGGCGAATTGATTTTCCGTGCGCTCATTTCGACCCCTGTCGACGGCTGTTCTGATTATACGCCGCTTTGGATTTCTTGCCGTCATGTATTCGTTCGCGCGGCCACGGTGCGCATCGACACCTGCTTGCGTCACGCCCAGTTGGTTGATTGACACAAGCGCGAGGCGACGAGTATCCTTGCAAGGTTGCAGCGTTTTCGACGCCCGCAGCATCTGTGTCCCAAGTAACCGCTCTGCGGTTAACCTCCTTGCATTAACCCCGACAGGGAAGCAGCAAGGAATCTATTCGACTGAATGCGGGGGCAGCTTTGCGGCTACCCAAAGCGAAGTAATCTTCCGGAGGCCAACAACCATGTTTTCCGACCACGATAACCAGGCCAACGCGGCCGCCGCCGCGCCAGCACCTGAAGCCGAAGCCGCTCCGAACAGCACGCACCCTGAAGCAAATTCAACGGTAGAAAGCGCGAGAGAACAAACTCCTTCTCCGGCAGAAACTGCGCATGGCGAGACGGCCAGCGCGGGACAAGAGACGCCTGCGCCCGCGCGGACCGGCGCGTCCACCGATTCCGCAGTTGCTCCTGCCGCGGCTGAGGCAAGCCGGGAAACGCCCGCCGCGGATGCCGAATCCACTGCCGCCGATGAGGAAGCAGCCGGCTCGGAAGAGATGAGCAAGCTGCTGCAAGAGTACGACGAGAAGCAGGAAGCGGCTGCGTCGCACGAAGTGATCGAGGTCAAGGTTGTCGCCTACACGGAACACGGCGTCGTTGTGGACCTAGGCGGAAAAACAGAAGGGCTGATTCCCGCGGCGGAATTCGCGGACACCGAAATCCCCCGCCCGGAGCCGAACAGCACCATCGAAGTCCAGCGCACCGGCGAGCACAAGGACGGCTTCACCATCCTGTCGTACCTGAAAGTGCTGCGCCGCCGTGCCTGGGAAAAGATCGAAGCGGCATTCAAGGCCAAGGAAACGATTACCGGCAAGATTGTGGACCGCATTAAGGGCGGCGTCGTGGTGGATATCGGCGTGCGGGCCTTCCTGCCGGGTTCGCAGTACGACCTGCGGCCGGTGCAGAACCTGGACAACCTGACGGGCACGGAAATCCAGGTGCGCATCACCAAGCTGAACCGCCGCCGCGGCAACGTGGTGGTCAGCCGGCGCGCGCTGCTCGAAGAAGAGTTGCACGCCAAGCGCGCTGCTCTGATGGAAACCCTCAGCGAAGGGCAAATCGTACACGGCCACGTGAAAAACGTGACGGAGTACGGCGCGTTCGTAGATCTCGGCGGAATCGACGGCTTGCTGCACCTGACGGACTTGAGCTGGGGCCGCGTCAAGCATCCTTCTGACGTGGTGAAGCCGGAGCAGGAAGTCGACGTCATTATTCTGAAGTTCGACAAAGAGAAGCAGCGCGTATCGCTGGGAATGAAGCAACTGATGGCCGATCCCTGGGTGGGCGCGGCGGAAAAATATCCCGCCGGCGGAAAAGTGAGGGGCAAAATCGTCGGTGTCGTGGACTACGGCGTGTTCGTGGAATTGGAACAAGGCATCGAAGGCCTGGTGCACGTCTCCGAAATGAGCTGGAACAAGAAAATCCAGCACCCGTCGAAGATTGCCAAAGTCGGCGACGAAGTGGACGTCGTAGTGCTGGACATCAAGCCCAGCGACCGGCGCGTTTCGCTGGGCATCAAGCAGGCACAGCCCGATCCCTGGCTGCTGATTGCGGAGAAATATCCGGTCGGCACTATCGTGACCGGAAAGGTGCGCAACATTGCGGAGTTCGGCGCATTCATCGAAATTGAAGATGGCTTCGACGGGCTGGTGCACGTCAGCGACGTAAGTTGGACGGAGCGCATCAAGAATCCGCACGAAGTGTTCAAGAAAGGCGAAGACGTCACCGCCAAGGTCCTCAAAATCGACCCGGAGAACCGCCGCGTGTCCCTGGGCATCAAACAGGTCAACGACATCTGGGGCGATTGGTTCAAACAGCACAAGGTAGGCCAAATCGTGAAGGGCAAGGTTTCGCGCATCGCCACCTTCGGCGCGTTCGTCGAATTGGGTGAAAACATCGAAGCCCTTTGTCACAACACGGAGATCGAGGAGCGCAAGCGCCGCGACGAAGGGCCTTCGAGCTTCCGCCCCACCACCGGCCCGCTGAAGAGTGCGGGGCCGCTCGAGCCGGGCAAAGAATACGATTTCAAGATCGTCAAGATCAGCCCGGAGACGCGGCGCATCGGTCTGAGCTACCGCGCGGCGGTCAAGCAGATCGAGCGCAAGGAAATCGAACAGTATCGCTCGACGTCGAAGTCCTCGTCGACGGCGACGATTGGGGACGCGCTCAAGTCCAAGCTCTCGGCGCGTTAGCGGATGTAGGACCGGCGGGGGACCGGCCGTTATAATTTCATTTACCTGCGGGTCATTTTAGTGATAGGAAGGGGGCACTCCGGCGAGCGGCCAGCCCCTCCGTAAGCCGTTTGGTTCCACTGTTTAAGGCCAGCGTTGGGCGGCGGGTGATTCCGGCGGCCTCAAGCTAGCCGGTGCTCCTGGCACTCCTGAGATGGTGGACGAACCCAGGCGGTCTATATCTAAAGTTGCGCGACGAGGCATAGCGACGATGACCAAGCAAGCCACACTCACAAAGGCCGACCTCATCGAAGAGGTTCTGCGTATCACCGAGCTTCCCCGGAAGGAGTCGGAGACCATCGTCGAAACGATTTTCGATAGCATCATCGGTTCCCTCCAGAAGGGCCAAAAGATCGAGATTCGCGGCTTCGGCAGCTTCCGCACGCGCGAGCGCCGCGGCCGGGTCGGCCGCAATCCCAAGACCGGCGAGAAGGTCGAAGTGCCGGCCAAGAAAATTCCCTTCTTCAAGCCCAGCAAAGAGCTGAAGGACTTTGTGAATAACTCGGAAGCTCAGGCCGCGCCCGCGGGCGCCGAGTAGCCGCGCACCTAGTTGGCGAAACATTCCCCGTTCGAACCGTTTCCATTTACAGCACAAAAGCAAAGCTGGCCTCTGAGTGCCCCAGGCTGAATACGTGCCGGCGTGCAACTCGCGCGCCCATTCTGCGCTATGCTGTGCGCGCGGCTTTTGCCAAAAAAAGGAAGCGATGCAATGGACTATATCTGGACTCCCTGGCGCTACCAGTACATGAAAGAGGCCGCCAGCGGAAATCAGCCGGAGTGCATTTTTTGCGATGCGGTGGCGCGCAACAATGATGCGAAAACGCTCATCGTCCATCGCGGCAAGAAGTCCTTTATCATCCTGAATCGCTTCCCCTACACCTCCGGCCACGTGATGATCGTGCCCTATGCCCATGTCGCAGAATTGAATTTGTGCGATGCAGAAACGCTTGGCGAAATGATGCAGCTTGCCCAACGAGTGGAATCGGCCTTGCGCGCGAACTACAGACCTGATGGGATGAACCTGGGAATGAATTTGGGCCGTGCGGCAGGCGCGGGCGTGGTTGGACATTTGCACCTGCACGCATTGCCGCGCTGGATCGGCGATTCCAACTTCATGACGGTTACAGGCGAGACGCGCGTCCACCCTGAAGATTTGAAGACCACCTACGAACGTCTATCCAAGGCGCTCGTCTGACGGAGTGAGTTACAGTGGACCTGGAACTAACGGAAGAACAAAAGCTGCTGCAGAAGACCGTGCGCGAATTTGCGGAATCGGAAGTAAAACCGCTGGCAGGGGAACTTGATGAAACAGGCCATTTCCCCCGCGAGCTTTTCAAGAAAGCGGCGGAACTAGGCCTTACCGGAGTGCCCTTTCCCGAATCGGAGGGCGGCGCCGGCTTCGACCACATTGCTTACACCATCGTGATCGAAGAAATTTCACGTTGCTGCGCCTCCACCGGCGTAATTCTCTCCGTTCAGAACTCCCTCTACTGCGATCCAATTCACCGCTATGGTACGGAAGAACAAAAGAAAAAATTCCTGGTGCCCTACGCGCGCGGCGAGAAAATCGGCTGCTACGCCCTGACTGAACCCCAAGCCGGTTCGAACGCTGCCGCCCTGCAAACCAAAGCCGCGAAAAAAGGCGACGCCTACGTGCTCAACGGCACCAAAGCTTGGATCACCAACGGCGGCGCGGCCGAAGCGGCGATTGTTTACGTGAACACCGATCCCGCCAAAGGCGAAAGAGGCATTACCGCGCTCGTCGTGGAAAGAGGCACACCGGGATTCAAAGTCGGCAAGGAAGAAAAAAAGCTCGGCATCAACGCCACGGCGTGCAGCGAACTGGTCTTCACCGATTGCGCAGTCCCGGTTGCGAATCGCATCGGCAACGAAGGCGAAGGCTACAAAGTAGCGCTCTCGACGCTCGACGGCGGGCGCATCGGCATCGCCGCGCAAGCCACCGGCATCGCCCAAGGCGCATTTGAAGCGGCGTTGAAATATTCCCAGGAGCGCATGGCTTTTGGCCACCCGATTTCTCAATTTCAAGCCATTCAATTCATGCTCGCGGATATGTCCACGGAAATTGACGCCGCGCGTCTGCTCATTCGAAAGGCCGCGTGGAAGCAGGATACCGGCGCGCGCTTCAGCATGGACGCCGCCATCGCCAAACTTTTTGCCAGCGAAATGTCCACGCGCGTAACGCACAAAGCCATTCAAATCCACGGCGGCAACGGTTACAGCCGCGAATATCCCGTCGAGCGCAACTACCGCGACGCCCGCATCACCGAAATCTACGAAGGCACCAGCGAAATCCAGCGCCTCGTCATTTCTTCCTGGGTTCTGAAGTCTTAGCCCCACCATAGTATTCTGAAAGCGTGCTGGAACTAGACTGCGGACTCGAATTCGACTCTTCTCGCGCGGAAGAAAACTTCTTCCCTGCTCTGCCGCCACACGCAGCCGTTTGCCTGATCGAATCCCGCGAAACAAACGCCGAGCCGTTCCTGATTCGCACGCAGAATTTGCAGCGGCGCTTGCAGCGCCTGCTTGGCCCTGTCGATCCTGCGAGCAAGCGCCTGAACCTGAGCGATTTCGCGCGTGGCATCCGCTACCATCTGACCGGCTCGCCCTTCGAACAGACGCTCACCTACTACCAGCACGCCAAGCAACTTTTCCCAAAGCGCTATCGCGACCTGATGCGCCTGCGCCCCGCCGCAGTGCTAAAAGTGAATTTGCGCAACGCCTATCCGCGCTGCTACGTGACTCGCCGGATTCCCGTCGATGAGGCCGGCGTGCCCACCGGCGGTGCGTATTACGGTCCATTCCCATCGAGGCGTTCTGCGCAAGCGTTTGCCGAACGCATCCTCGACTTATTCAAAGTGCGCCGCTGCCAAATCAAGATCCGCCGCGACCCAACTTTTCCCGGGTGCCTCTACTCAGAAATGAAAATGTGCCTGGCCCCCTGCTTCGCGGGCTGCACCAAGGAAGAATACGACGTCGAAGTGCAGCGCCTGGTGCAGTTCCTGGAGACCAGTGGCGGATCGTTGCGTTCCACCATCGAAGAAGAGCGTGAGAAAGCCAGCGAGCAATTGGATTTCGAACGCGCCGCCGCCTTACACAAAAAAGTCGAGAAGCTCGATGAAGTTTTGCGAGGAAGGCCCGAACTCACCCGCCGGATTCAGGACCTCGACGCGGTGATTCTGCAGCGCGCCG
>Ga0210400_10000422_pt1 | contig 47807 bp, 39 predicted proteins | sample IncBWH26MmetaG_FD_155456 | JGI IMG/M metagenome (GOLD analysis project Ga0210400, IMG submission 155456) | Forest soil microbial communities from Barre Woods Harvard Forest LTER site, Petersham, Massachusetts, United States - Inc-BW-H-26-M | ecosystem: Environmental > Terrestrial > Soil >... | reverse complement strand
CCCAGCCGCGCCATCACTGCCGTACTCAGCATGTTCAGCACCATCTTTTGCGACGTCCCCGCCTTCAGCCGCGTCGATCCCGCCAACACTTCCGGCCCCACCTCCGGCGCAATCACAATTTTCGCCAGCCGCCCCACCGGCATTCGCAAGTTCGAAGTCACCGCCACCGTCGTTGCCCCACTTCTCCGCGCATACTTCAACGCCCCCACCACATACGGTGTAGTTCCGCTAGCCGCAATCCCCACCACCACGTCGTTCCTCATCAATCCTTTCACCCGCAAATCCCGCTCTCCGTTCCGCTCCGAATCCTCCGCCCCTTCCACCGCCCTCGTAATGGCCCGCCGTCCTCCCGCAATCAACGCCACCACCACCTTCGACGAAGTCCCAAACGTCGGCGGACACTCCGCCGCATCCAGCACTCCCATTCGTCCGCTCGATCCCGCCCCCACATAAATCAACCGCCCCCCCTTTCGAATCCCGTCCACAATCGCATCCACGGCCCACGCAATCGCCGCACTCTCCCGCCCCACCGCGATCGCCACTTTGCGATCCTCGCGATTCATCAACCGCACAATTTCCCCCGCTGTCATGCGGTCAAGATTCTTGGAAGCCGGGTTTCGCTGTTCCGTGCGTCGGCGATCCATCGGGCGGGAGGGCATCCTCGCATTATATCTGTAGCTCAGGCCGGAATTTGTCCCGACTTTGTCGGGAGGCCTGAGGCCTTTTCCCGATTTCCACCTCTGCCCGCGATTCTTATCCTCCACGCCGTTGAGCTTCAGGCCTTCTCTCGACATACTTCTAGGCACACCGCTGCTCAGTCACGTAAATTTCGTCGCTTGAAATCAGCTATGCTAGAAAGGGGTTAGCTCAGACATCCGTCAAAGCGAATCAGGCGGGCACGCATGTCCCTGGAAGTTCTCAAAACTCTCTTCGCGCAGCACTTTCACGCCCCGCCCGAGCGCGTCCTCCCGCTCCAGGGCGAGCTCGGCGCCTCCGGCCGCAAAATCATCCGCCTCGCCAACGAAAAAGACCGCGCCATCGGCGTCCTCTACAACGTCCGCGAAGAAAACGCCGCCTTCCTCGCCTTCTCCAAACATTTTCGCCGCCACGGCCTCCCTGTCCCCGAAATTTACGCCGAAGACCTCGCCAACGGCGCCTATCTCGAAGAAGACTTCGGCGACACTACGCTTTTCGAATTCCTTTCTAAAAATCGTTCGGGCCCAGACATCGCTCCTCAAGCAATCGAAGCCTACCGCAAAGTCGTCGGCGTTCTTCCGCGCTTCCAGGTCGAAGCCGGCCGCGACCTCGACTACTCTGTCTGCTATCCCAATCCCAGTTTCGACCGCCAATCCATCGCCTGGGACCTCAACTATTTCAAATACTATTTCCTCCGCCTCGCCGGCATCCTCTTCAACGAGCAAGCCCTAGAAGACGACTTCAGCCGCCTCACTGAATTCCTACTCGCCGCCCCGCGCGATTATTTTCTCTACCGTGACTTCCAGTCCCGCAACATCATGCTGCGCAACGGCGATCCCTATTTCGTTGACTACCAAGGCGGCCGCAAAGGCGCCCTGCAATACGACATTGCCTCGCTCCTGTACGACGCCAAAGCCGACCTGCCCCCCGAACTCCGCCAGCAACTCCTTGATCACTATCTCGACCGCCTCTCCAGCTTCATCCCGCTCGACCGCGAAGCCTTCCTACGCCATTACTACGCCTACGTCTACATCCGCGTCATGCAAGCCCTCGGCGCCTACGGCTTTCGCGGCTTCTATGAACGCCGCGTTCATTTTCTCCAAAGCGTCCCCTACGCCCTGAAAAATCTCCGCTGGCTCCTTCACAACGTCCGCCTCCCCATCCCCCTGCCCGCGCTGATGAACGCCTTCAAAGACATGCTGTCCTCCGAAAAATTGCAATCTCTCGCCACCGACGCCGACAATCTCGTCGTCCGCATTTTCAGTTTTTCTTTCCACCACTCCTTGCCCGCTGACGAAACCGGCAACGGCGGCGGCTTCATTTTCGACGGCCGCAGCCTCCCCAATCCCGGCCGCGAAGAGCGCTTCAAAACTCTCACCGGCAAAGACGCCCCGGTCATTGACTACCTGAACCAGCAGGAAACCGTCCACCAGTTCCTGGCCAGCGTGTATTCCCTGGTGGATTCCAGCCTCGCCAACTATCAGCAACGCGGCTTCAAGAATCTGATGGTCTCCTTTGGCTGCACCGGCGGCCAGCACCGCTCCGTCTTCCTAGCCGAGCAATTGGCGAAACGCTTGCGCAATCGCAACGGCCTGGAAGTTGCCGTCCGCCATCTCGAACTCGAAAAACTCGGCAAGCGCAAATCCCCGCAATGAAAGCCATGATCCTAGCCGCCGGCCTAGGCACCCGCCTTCGCCCGCTCACCGACACTCGCCCCAAAGCCCTGGTCGAACTCTCGGGCCGCACCCTCCTCGAAATCACCCTAACTCGTCTCCGCACCTTCGGCGTCACCGAAGTCATCATCAACGTCCACCACTTCGCCGACCAAGTCATCGCCTACCTCAAATCCCACAACAACTTCGGCATGCGCATCGAAATCTCCCGCGAAGAAGTACTCCTCGACACCGGCGGCGGCCTAAAAAAAGCCGCCTGGTTTTTCCTCGAAGATCCTGCCGGCCTCGACGAACCCTTCCTCCTCCACAACGTAGACGTCATCAGCAACATCGACCTAAGCCGCATGCTCCAATTCCACAAAGAAAACCAAGCCCTGGCTACCCTGGCCGTCCAATCCCGCGAAACCTCCCGCCCCCTCCTCTTCGACAACCACAACCAACTCCGCGGCCGCCGTATCGACAACAAAGACACTCTCATTGCGAGCCCCCACGACACCGTCATTTCGAGCGATGCGAGAAATCTCTCTTCCTCCTCATCACTCGCTTACCCCGACCGGGTCGAGGCCACTCGCCACTCGCCACTTCCCCAGTCCCCCGAACCATCCCCTTTGCAACCCCTGGCTTTCTCCGGCATCCACCTCATCTCTCCCCGCCTCCTCCCCCTCCTCGCCGAAGAAGGCATCTTCTCCATCATCCCTTCCTACCTCCGCCTAGCCGCCCAAGGCGAGAAAATCCTAGCCCTCCGCGCCGACCAATACTATTGGCGCGATCTAGGCCGCCCCGCCGCCCTCGCCCAAGCCGCCCTCGACTTGCAACAGAAGATTGTTCTATGAACCTCCCCCTACCTTCTATTTGACGCATGCTCCCGTCCATTTCCATCCCCCAAATACCGCATCGGCGTAGTCCCCAACTGTTTCCGGAACATCGATATGAACGCGCTCGGACTGCTGTATCCTGCCTCCAACGCTGCTGCCGTCACTTTTTCCCCCGAAGCCATCAGTTGCAGTCCATGGAGCAGCCGAAGCTGCTGCCGCCACTTCCCAAAATTCATCCTCGTTTCTTCCAGAAATACGCGCTGAATCGTTCTCTTGCTCGCCCCGCAGTCCTCGCAAAGTCTTTCTAGGTCTCTTTGATCTCCCGGATCAGCCAGCAGAACCTTCACCACGCGCATCGCCCGCGAATCCGTCGGATGCGGCAACTGCAAAGGGACTGAGTCCACCGCCTTCAACTGCTCTAGAATAATCTCGATGATCCGCCTCTCCGCCAATACTTTCTTGTTCAACCTTTTGAACTTGCAGGCATGCAGAATCAGTTCCCGCAAGAGCGCCGAAACATTCATCACAAAACATTTTCCCCGTAGTGCCCGGCAAAGCCTGGGCAGAAAATACAGCGTCCTCATCGAAACCGGCCCCGACATCGCCACCGTGTGCGGTGTATTCGCCGGAATCCATACCGCACGCATCGGCGGCACCACCCATACGCCTTGCTTCGTCGCCAGCGTCATCACCCCGCTCGAAGCAAACAACAGTTGGTCCTCCGGATGCGAATGTTCAGGGATCACGTGTCCGTGAGCAAGGTCCGCCGATACGCTGGCCATCTCGCCAAGAAGCCGCCCATTTGGCGCATGAAGTATGCTTTGGCACCTGTGCGACATTTCTTGTCACAATATCGAGAGAATTCGCGCCCCGCAAGTGCTATTCCAATGACCACCTAACCCCAAAGCGAGTTGCTGTGGGACAGGCATTCTTGCCTGTCCCTCTTAGCGAGTGATTCAGCGGAATCATTCGTTTCTCAGCAGGCCGTTAGAAAGGGGCGACAGGAGGCAAAACATGCTCGCATCAGGAAAAATGGTCGGCTTTATCCCCACAACCGACTACGACAAGGCCCGCGATTTCTACGAAGGCAAGCTTGGATTTGAATTTGTAACCCTCGATAAATTTGCGCTGGTCATGTCCGTGGGTGGACACATGATTCGCATCGTCAAGATCCCGAGTTTCACTCCGCTTCAAGGCACCATCCTCGGATGGCAAGTCGAAGATATCCAAACCGTCGCCACCTGGCTGAGGGACCGCGGCGTCCCCCCGGAAAAGTATCCCTTCGCCCAGGACCAAAACCTCGGCATTTGGACCACCCCCGACGGCAGCAAAGTAGCCTGGTTCAAAGACCCCGACGGCAACATCCTCTCCATCAGCCAACACATGTCCTAACACGGGGAAACTTGGGATAAACTATTTCGCGCCTGACGCGTCAATAGCCTGTAGATCCCTGGAGGTACCATGAAGTTGCGCCTTCTATTTCTTTTTCAGCTTTCGTGCTTCCTTTCGGTGGCCTCCGCTCAAGAAGTTGCGCCTCCGGTGCCTCAGCGCCTGGATATTCACTCCAACGTTCTCAAAGAAGATCGCGTCATTTGGGTCCGCATGCCGCCCGGGTATCAGCAAAGCAAGGCCGTGTACCCGGTCGTCTATCAAACCGACGCACCGGGACACGTCAACGAAATCGGCAGCACTATCGACTTTCTGGTGAACAACAATCGCGTGCCCCCGCTGATCGTTGTGGGCATTGCCAACACCGATCGCAACCGCGACCTGACTCCCACCCACGCCGACATCAAGAATCCCGACGGCACCGTAAATGCTTTCCCCACTAGTGGCGGCGCGGACCGCTTCCTCGATTTCATCCAGACCGAACTGATTCCCGAAATCGAGAAACGCTACCGCACAGCGCCTTACCGCATCTTCGCGGGCCATTCGTTTGGTGGGCTGCTGGCCATCCACGCCCTCATCACCCGCCCCGACCTGTTCAACGCCTACATCGCCGTAAGTCCTAGCTTGCAATGGGACAACGGTCACACTCTGCATCAGGCGCAACAGTTTTTCTCGACTCATGCCGAACTCAAGAAAACGCTCTTCTTTTCCTTGGCTAACGAGGACACCCCTCCGAATCCGATGGGCGAGAACTTTGAGCAATTCCGGAAGACCTTGGCCGCTGGCGCGCCGAAAGGACTGATCTGGGATTCCGCGCATTATCCGGACGAGGACCATGGTTCCACCGTGCTCCGCGCGCACTACGCTGGCCTGCGGACCATCTTCTCTGACTGGCAAGTGCCTCGCGACGAAAATGGGCTTCCTGGCGGCGGCCTCGCCGGGTTGCAGCAGCATTTCCAAAAGCTGTCGGAGCGCTTTGGCTACCACATTCCTGTGCCGGAAAATACGATGAACAACCTTGGCTATCAACTTATGGGCGCCAAGAAACTTGACGAGGCTATCGCCGTCTTCAAGCAGAACGCTGAGCTATACCCTGGATCGGCTAACGTTTACGATAGCCTCGGCGAGGGTCTCGAAGCGGCAGGCAAGTTCGACTCCGCCACCCAGAACTTCCAGAAAGCCATCGAGATGGCAACGAATAATAACGACGGCGCGTTGCCGGAGTTCAAAAGGCACTTGGAACGCGTCGCCGCTGAAGTCAAAGCAGCCGCCTCGAAGAATGCCAACTCACATTAGGGCAGGTCGCTACCAATCTAGTTTGGCTTTCTCTTCTGACTAAAAACTGACAACTGACAATGTTGCTTCACTTCGCTGGCGCTGCCGCCGTCGCAAATCCCAGCGCCTGCATCACCGCGTCATGCAACGTCACCCGCACCTGCTGAATCTTGGTGTTTTCGCGCGTCGGGTGTACGCGGTTCGTCAGCAGCACCACAAAAAGCTGCCGGTCCGGGTCAATCCAAATCGAAGTCCCCGTAAATCCGGTATGCCCAAAGCTGTGCGCCGAAAAATAATGCCCGCTCGAACCGCCTTCGGTCGGCACCGCCCAGCCCAGCGTCCGCGTCCCGCCGGAAAGCTGCTGCGGCGCAGTGAATTGCGCAATCGTCGCGCGCCGCAAGATTCTCTGGTGTACGTAAACGCCGCCGTTCAGTAGCATCTGGCAAAACGACGCCAGGTCCGGCGCCGTGCTGAATAGTCCCGCATGCCCCGAAACGCCGCCGATCGCAAACGCATTCTCGTCGTGGACTTCGCCCCGCACCAGTCGGTGCCGCAAATTGTTGTCGATTTCCGTTGGCGCAATCTGTGGCCATAGTTTTTTCGGAGGCTGGTACATCGTTTCCTTCATTTCCAGCGGCGAAAAAATATAAGTCTTCGCCAAATCATCGAGCGTTCGTCCCGTCAACCGCTCGATAATTTCCGCCATCAAAATAATTCCGAGGTCGGAATACACTTCTTTCGTACCCGGCTCGTAGTCCAGCGGCTCCGCAAAAATCTTCGTCAGGGTGTCCTGCTTGTTTTTCGACGTCCGCCAATACTCCTTGAACGGCGGCAACCCAGAAGTGTGCGTCAGCAAATGCCGCACCGTCACGCGGTGCCGCCATTCCGCGCTCGGCCCGCTTGCCCACTCCGGCAGATACCGCTCCACCTTCGCGTCCAGATCGAGTGGCACGGCGAAATCGCCTTCCGCCGATTTCGCCACCAGGGTGGTTGTCGCCACCACCTTGGTCAGCGACGCGATGTCGTACATCGTGTTCGGCGCTACACCCGCCGCTTTGACGTCGTAGCTCAATTTTCCGAACGCGTGCACAAACACTTTTCCGCGATAGCCAACTGCCAGCGTTGCGCCGGGAAACGCCTTGTCTGCAATCGCTCTCTCGATCACCGCGTATGCTGGCTGGAGTTGCGCTTCGCCGCGCGCATCCATCGGCTGCACAGTCATAGCGCTCGCCGGCAACTCGATTCCGAATCCGGCCTTCAAATTCACCCCCGGAATTGTCACCGGCAATTTCCCGCGCACGGGAATTTGCCCGAACAGCGCGCGCCCCGCCGAAATCTGCGCGACGTCGCTGATTCCAAACGCCGCCAGCCACGTCTCCGCTTGTGGAAACCGCTCGATCAAATACGGACTTCCGAATCCCACTGTGATCACCGGCTTGCCGGTCTTGTAAAGCTGCTCCGCCAGCGCCGCCTGCTCCGCCGGTACCTCCACATTTCCTTTCCGATCGCTGACGCGCACAAAGAGCGCGAGAATCGCCACGTCATACGAATCTGGCGGCGGCAATTTCAGAATCGAAGCATTCACAAACCGCGTGTCCGCGCGCAGCGTGGTCACCGAATCGAATCGTGAGCGGAACTCGCGCTCCAAGTCTTCTCCCGGGTACGGTTCCGGATCCGCGTAAAACGCCAGCAGCAGCGCGCGTGCAGGTTTCGTTCCATCGAGCGGCAAGCGGTGTGGAGTGTCGCGAAGCAAAGTCACGCCGCGATCGGAAATTTCCTGCGCTTCTTTCTGCCACGCAGCGCTGCCGAATTTCTTGTTGATGGCGTTCACGTCCACGAGCCGGCTTGCGTTCAGGCCTAGCCGCGCTTTCGCCTGAAGAATTCGCCGCACCGAGGCATCCAGACGCTCTTTAGAGATTCGCCCCGACTTCACCGCCGCCTGCAACGCTTCAAACGCCGCATCCGGCACCGGCGGCATCAGCAAACAATCCGCTCCGGCGACAACCGCGCGCACCGCCGCTTCTCCGGGCGCGTACCGCACGGTGATTCCGCCCATGTCCATCGCGTCCGTGACGATGAGGCCCTGAAAGCCGAGTTGTTGGCGAAGAACGTCGGTGAGGATGTTGTGCGATAACGTTGCGGGGGTGTTGGGATCGGGCTCGAGAGCAGGAACATTCAGATGCCCGGTCATAATGCTATCGACATGCGTGGAGATAGCAGCGCGGAAGGGAACAAGTTCAAGTTGATCGAGGCGCGCGCGGTCGGCGCGAATCACCGGCAAATCAATGTGCGAGTCCGCGGCGGTATCGCCGTGGCCCGGAAAATGTTTGGCCGTCGCCAAGCCGCCATTTTCTTGCACACCGCGAACGAACTCGCGCACGAATTCCGCAACGCGCTCCGGATTTTCCCCGAAAGATCGCGTGTTGATGATTGGATTCCCGGGATTATTGTTTACATCCGCGTCCGGCGCATAGATCCAGTGAATGCCGACGGCGCGCGATTCGAGCGCCGTGATTTTGCCCATGGTGTAAGCATCTTTTCCGTTGCCACCGGCGGCGAGCGCCATCGCGGTTGGAAACGACGTGCCTTCGTCCAATCGCATTGCCGTGCCTCGTTCGAAGTCCGCGCCAATCAGGAGCGGCAGTTTCGACCTGGCCTGGAGCTGGTTGTTCAGCACCGCCGTGGGATAAGCCTGGCTCTTCACGATGCCCAGCGGCGACCCCTGCGTAATGTTGATAAATCCTCCCACGTGTAGGTCGGTCACGTCGTGCAGGATCTGCCGGTAGGCCGCCGTGTCCGTGGGCGTAAAACTTCCATGGTACGTGGTGAAAAGAAGCTGGCCAATCTTTTCGTCCACCGTCATTTTCCGCAGCGTGCTTTCCGCCCAGGCTTTCGCGGCGGGCGACAATTTCTTGACTCCGCTCTTTGCAGGGGCGGTGGTCTCTTTGGCGACAGTTTGTTTTGCGGTGGCGCTGCGGCTCTGGCTGCGTGCGTTATAGGCCATAAAGAGAACGACTAAGACAGGAATCTCGAGCAAAAAACGGACGCGGCGTCCTACCATCGGTTGGAATCCCCCAGTGGCCGCCAGCAGTCTGCATTTATTGATAACACACGCACATCGCGCTCTCAACGCGGCTTCGGCGGACGCGTTCCAGAATATCATTGTATGGTTTCGATAGCGGGGGACCCTTTGACAGGACTCAAGCGCGCGCACTTCCATTTCACAATCTTTGTCGCGATTCTTTCGCTCAGCGCTTTGGGGACGCGTGCCGGAGCGAGACATTCGGGTCGCGCGGCGCGTGTTCAAACCGGTCTCGATGTTCTCGAATCGCAAAAGTTCGCGCCTCTTCGCGGCAAGCACGTCGGCCTGATCACCAATCACACGGGGTTGGATTCGCAAGGCCGCAGCACCCTTGAGCTGCTGTCGCATGCGCCTTCCGTGCAGCTGGTAGCCTTATTCAGCCCGGAACACGGCCTCGCCGGGCGCAACGATGAAAAGATCGCTTCTTCCAAAGATCCCTCCACCGGCCTTCCCGTTTATAGTCTCTACGGCGAAACGCGGCGTCCCACCGATGAAATGCTCAAGGGCATTGACACGCTGGTCTTCGACGTTCAGGACGCCGGCGTGCGTTTCTACACGTACACGGCAACGATGGCCTACTGCATGGAGGAAGCCGCCAAACACAACATCGCTTTCTTCGTGCTCGACCGTCCCAATCCCCTGGGCGGCGAAATTGTGGAAGGCCCAATGCTCGACGCGGATAAAACGAGTTTCGTGGCCTACTATCCATTGCCGGTGCGTTATGGCCTCACGATCGGGGAACTCGCGCAGCTTTTCAACGCCGAGAATCACATCGGCGCCGACCTCCACGTCATTGGCATGAAAAACTGGCACCGCAACTATTTTTTTGAAAGTACCGGCATCAAGTGGATTCCACCCTCGCCGAATCTTCGGACCATCAAGGGTTCCATGCTTTATCCGGGAATCGAAATCCTCCAGAGCGCGGGAGTCTCCGTCGGACGCGGGACGCAAACGCCCTTCGAGGAATTTGGAGCGCCGTGGCTCAACGGCGATGAAGTCGCTGCAGCGTTGAATGCGCGCAGTCTTCCGGGCGTGCGTTTTTCCGGACAGCCCTTCATTCCTATTGCCGGACTATATAGTGGGCAACGGTGCGGCGGCGTCGCCGTTCGCGTCACCGATCGCTTCAAAGTCCGTTCCATGCGCGTGGGCCTGGAAATCGCCGCGATTCTGCAGAAACTCTACCCAAAACAGTTTGAAGTCTCGAAGCTGGTCGAACTCGTTGGAAACGCGGACACTGTGCAGCAGCTGCAGTCCGGCGTGCCCCCGGAAAAAATCGTGGCGAGTTGGACGGACAGTCTCGCGGAATTCGACAAAGTTCGCCGCAAATATTTTCTCTATAAATAGAGGTCGAACTATTTCAGAATGCGAAGCAGATTCAGAGTAGGTCCTATTAGCACCCTGTCGGCCACGCTCCTGCTTCTCTGTTCCTGCTCAAAGAAGCCAGAGCATACCTTGTTTCCTGCCGGTTCGCCGATGGCCGATTCGATCCAGTTTCAATATGCCGTTTATATGCTGCCGATTCATGCCAAGAATCCATCCGCCGTGCTTCAAGAGGCCCTGGCAAAGAAATACGCTGGCTTGAAACTGGTAGCCGAGATCCCAACGGAGCCACGAGAGATGGTTGTGAGCGCGCACTTGCAGAAGCGTGTGCAGCAAGAATACGCACCGCCGAGTATGGAATCTCTTCAGTACTTCGGGCACGGTCTCAGTCAAGAGCAAGCTCAGGCCCTACAGAAATCAGAAGAGGCCTTCGTCTTGCAGTTTTCCCACACCAGGGAAAATGTTTGGGCCGGGCTGCGCAATGCCAATGCGCTCGTCGAAGAGATCGCCAGAAAGACGAACGGTTTGGTGTGGGATGAAGAAACCCGGGAAGTCTTTTCACCCGATGCCTGGCACGAGAAGAGATTGAAGCCCTGGTCTGGAGAGGTGCCTGACATATCGGGCCAAACGGTGATCCATGTCTACAAAAAGGACGAGCTCGAAAGAGCCATCACGTTGGGTATGACAAAGATCGGATTGCCTGACGTTGTTGTTGACGGTATTTCATGGTCTTCAAACAGGGAGGTTGGACACCTTGTCAATCTTTTTTGCCAGGCGATGGCGGAAGGGGCAGTTTTTGAGAAGTCGGGTAAGTTCAGCCTGCAGCTTCGGGCTATCAAGAATTCAGAAGTCCGCGACGCTCAGTTGAAATCCCTCAAGGGCAACTCCATGGGCGTGGCTTATCTTTCTCTAAGGCCGGGCGTGTGGGAGGAAGGCGACCCAAAGAATCGGCTAATCCAACTTACGGCTGAAAGATATGTGGGAAACGACGCACCTGCCAAACAAGACCGAATGACTAGCTGTTTCTTCGGTTGGGAAGACAAAGTGACAGATGTTGAACACAGTGAGGAGTTGCTCGAGGAAAGCCGCAAGGAAAGGGCGAAGCTGCCGGGGCTACAGAAAGATTTTAATGCCGGTCTGCAGCCGGATGAATTCATTCTGGTGAAGGCTCCATTCAAAACGCCCGACGGGGGTAACGAGTGGATGTGGGTCGAGATCACCTATTGGAAGGGAAACCTCATCAGAGGGACCCTCGATAATGAGCCTTTCAAGATCGCGGATCTGCACGCCGGACAGGTTGTCGAAGTTTGGCAAGGAGACGTCTTTGACTATATCCGGCAGTTTCCCGACAAACATCGGGAAGGAAACACCACGGGCGAGATTATTCGCAAAATGGAACAGACACAAAGCGGGTCTACCCCTTCCTCCGAGAGCCGCAACCAAGTTGCTTCGCCGGCCCAGAACGTTAACTGCAATCCGGACTAGGACTCGAACGAAACCGATCGAAGGACCGCCGGAGGCCGAACTGCGATTGTGAGCCCTATATCCTTTGGGGATGGGCCTTGTCAGTTCCTTCCCACAGTCGTCAGCATTGGAGATGTGATACATTTCCCGCATGCGAATTGTGTCGCTGCTGCCGTCGGCTACGGAGATTCTGTTTGCGCTGGGATTGGAGCGCGAAGTCGTGGGGGTGAGCCACGAGTGCGATTTTCCGCCACAGGCGAAGACGAAACCGGTGGTGATTCATTCGCGGATGCCGCACGACGCGGCGCCGGCGGAAATTGACCGGCTGGTGAGCGAGTACGTGCATCGCGGCGAAAGTTTGTACGCTGTCGATGCCGAAGCACTGGAGAAGCTGGCGCCGGATCTGATCGTCACCCAGGACTTGTGCCATGTTTGCGCGGCCTCACCCGACGATTTGGCCACGGCGCTGACGCAATTCGAGCGGCGGCCGGAAGTTCTCTGCCTCAATCCGCAGGATTTGGGCGATATCTGGCGCGACATTTTGTGGGTGGGTGAAGAAGCCTGCCGCGGCCCGCAAGCGGAAGCGCTAGTGAAGCAGATCGGCGAGCGGCTCGGCGCGCTAGAGAGGCAATTACCGCAATCGGCGGAGCGTCCCCGCGTTGCGTTCCTCGAATGGCTGCAGCCGTTTTACGTTGGGGGCCATTGGGTTCCGGAAATGATTCACGTGGCGGGCGGAGCAGACGTTTTGGGCAAAGTGCGCACGCCCTCTTTCCGCGTTCATTTGCAGGACATCGTCGAGGCCGAACCGGAGATTCTTCTTATCGCGCCCTGCGGGTACAGCGCGCAGCAGGCGCGCGACGAATATCGGTCGATGGATTTTCCCGAGCAGTGGAACGCTATGCCGGCCGTTCGCAATGGGCGCGTCTACGCACTCGAAGCGAGCAGCTACTTTTCGCGCCCCGGTCCCCGCCTCGTCACCGGCATCGAAGCTCTCGCCAAGCTTTTCCATCCCGCGATGGAAGTTCCGCGCGAAGCCGAAGCCGCCGTCCTGCCCATCCCTGTGAACGCGCACGCCCGCGCGGCCTCCAGTTAGCGGCAGTTTGCCTTGGGACACCTGTTCCAAAGACCAGTTGACAATTCTCATTTTATATATAGGATTCTTATATGTAAGGGAGAGCCCTATGATTGGAAGTGGAATCAAGCGCGGCACAGGCGAACTCGCGATCCTCAGCGTTCTGGAAGAAGGTCCGCTTCACGGCTACGAAATGGCGCGGCGCATCGAGGCACAAACCAAGGGAGCGCTGCGCTTCACGCTCGCGGCGCTTTACCCCATGCTTTATCGCATGGAGCAGCATCGATGGATTCGCGGAAGCTGGGAGACCAGCGACAATGGCCGAAAGCGGCGTTGTTACCGCCTCACTCCTTCCGGGAAGAAAAAGCTAGTGCCGCTCCGCAAGGAGTGGGAGGAACTTTTCGGTGCGCTGAAGCGGCTGACCAAGGTGGCCCATGCCTGATTGGCAAAAACTTGTCCGCAGGCGGCTCTCCGGCCTTGTACTGGAGCCCGCAGAGCGAGCCGGGGTAATTGCAGAGCTCGCGGCGCATCTTGAACAGGTTTTCGAGGAATGGCGCGAGCAAGGGCTGGCAGAAGAAGAGGCCATCCGGCGCACGCTATCACAAGTCGAGGATTGGCAGGACTTGTGCCGTCGGATCCAAACTTTCAGGACGAAGGAGAATACTATGAACGATCGCGTGAAGCAGTTGTGGCTCCCTGGGTTGCTCACCTTCGCGCTATCGATGGGCTTGCAGGAACTTGTTCAGAAGTTTGGTCCTAAGCCGCTCATTCTTAGTCTAGGCAAGGGGACTCCTATTCTTATGTTCTACATCGGCTGGTTGTTGATGCTGCCTCTGGCAGGTGCACTGGGAGCCTGTCTATCGAAGCGCGCGGGAGGTTCTGTGCGCATGGTGCTCAGCTCCAGCCTATTTCCTGTGCTGCCATTCGCGGTTGTCTTTTTGATCGCTACTCCCATAGGTTTGATGATCGGCAACAGTCTGGCGCACCATATTGTGACCGTGGCATTTTTCACCATGGCTTTAGGATGGGTGTTGGCTCCCGGAGCAGCCCTCTTCGTTGGAGGGCTCTTGGTGCAGCTTTTTCTTTCGCGGCCGCTAGACTCTCGACGAATCGCCAACAGTTGAGGCCGTTCGGTTCCAGCGACGATAGAAGGGAAGACCAGCAAGAATTAAGAACAAACCGATCGAAGAGCGGCCGTGGCGCGCGATCCAGATATTTACGGTCAGCGCGAGGGCACCGGCGACGAAAATTGCGGGGACCCATGGGTAGCCCCAGCAGCGGTAGGGACGGGCCAAATCGGGTTCGGTCTTGCGCATGCGAAACATTGCCATCACCGCGGCTCCGTAAAATATCCAGGCAGCAAAAATGAACAGATTTGTGAGTTCTTCAAATGTTCCCGTCAGCGCCATCAGACTGGCTAACACACCTTGAAAAATCAGCGAGCGTCCTGGGGTACGAAATTTCGGATGGATGCCGCCGACGATCTTGAAAAAAATTCCATCGCGGGCCATGGCGTAGCCGACGCGCGCACCGCTTAGCACCGAGGAATTCATCGAGCCTAGTGCGGAGATGACCATCGCAAGCGTGATCCAGTTGGCGGCCGTGGCTCCCTTGATGTGCTCGACGACATCGGAGGCGATGTGCCTCGATGCCGCCACGGTTTCGAACGGCAACACTTTCAGACAGGCGGCGCTGAACAGCAGATAAACGACGGCGACAAAGGCGACTCCGCCGACGAGCGCGCGCGGGAAATTTTTCTGCGGGTCTTGCACTTCTGAGCCGACCAGGTTCAAGTCTTCCCAACCGTCGTAGGCCCAGAGAGCGGCCGCCAGTGTCGCGAGAAACGCGCTGAAAATGGCGCCCGCACCTATGTTCGCAGCGGGCCAAAACGGTTGAGTTCCGCTCGCTTGAGTGCTTGCCGGGGCAAAGAACGCCACGCCAATCACAATCGACACAGAGGTGATCTTGATGGTGGTCAAGAATACCTGGACCGCGCCGCCGAGCCGCACGCCAAGATAATTCACTCCCGTCATGGCCATAATCCACAAAACCGCCAGCGGCTGCGCCCAGGTGAACACAAAATCGCATGGCTTAATCCAGCCGGGCAGGCCGGGAATGGCGATGTGAACGCTGAAGAGCGGCGCGGCGATGACCGGAAGGAGAAAGCTGAGGAAGCGCATCATGCCGGCGGAGATGGAGGCGAGAGAACTGGGGCGGCCAACGATGGAATGCATCCAGCCAAAGAGGAAGCCGTAAACCGGTCCGAAGCCGCGGCGCAGATAGGCGTATTCGCCGCCGGCTTCGGGAATCATGGAGCCCAATTCGGCGAAGGAAAATGCCCCGAAGATGGAAAGAATCGCGCCGATGATCCACGCGGTGAATACAACGGAGACGCTGCGGCCTTCGCGGGCCATTTCGGCGGGCTTCAGGAAAATGCCCGTGCCGATCATGGTGCCGATGACGATGGCGGCGGAAGCCCACGCGCCTAGACCGCGCACCAGCTCGAGACGTTTTTCGGTCAATTCATCCTCGCCTTCGTCATCGAGGGGCACCCGCCGCGGCGGGTGCCCCTATGGCCGCGCGATTCGGCTGGCAAGCCAGCCGACGAAAAACGTGACGAGCGCGCCAATCATGAAGTACCACGTATACGCCACGCTCGTAAATTGGAAAACCCATAAAACCGTGGCGAGTCCCACAATCATTCCTGCCAGGGCGCCGCGCGCGTTGGCGCCGCGGTCGAACGTGCCGAGAAGAAAGAGGCCGAGCAGGCTGCCGAAAGGCAGCGACGCCACAGTCAGGCCGGTTTCGAGCAGCGGGCCCCATTTCACCAGACCGAAGCCCATCAACACCAGGCCCCACAAGAGCGTCATGCCGCGGGAGAGGCGCAGGAAGCGGGCCGGGTCGGCGCTTTGCCCGCGCAGTTTTGCAAAATCGAGCACGCTCGAGGCGGCCAGGGAATTCAGCGAGCCGCTGGCGTTGGACATGGCCACGGCCACGATGGAAGCTAGCAGCAGGCCGGCTAGTCCCACGGGCATCTCACGCACCAGAAAGAGGGGCAGGATGCGGTCGGTGCGTTCGCCGGGCGCCAGGAGCGGGGAGTGCTGCGCGAACACATAAAGGAACACGCCAATCAGCAGAAACACAGTGAATTGAACAAGCACGATACCGCCGCTGGCGAGCAGAGCGCGGCGGCTGTCGCGCTCGTTCTTCGCCGCGAGGAGGCGCTGAACGATGATCTGGTCGGTGCCGTGGGTGGCCATGGTGAGAAAGGCGCCGCCGACGAGCCCGGACCAGAAGGTGTATTTGGTGGCGAGATTCCAGGAAAAGTCGAGTAGTTGGAGTTTGTGACCGGCCGCGGCTGCGACCTGCGTCACTTCGGTCCACCCGCCGGGAATGCGGTGCAGCAGGACGAAAAACGTGACCGCGCTTCCGGTCAGATAGATGAGCAACTGCGCCACGTCGGTCCAAATCACGGCTTTCATGCCGCCTTCGAAGGTGTAGAGCACGGTGAGCGCGATGACGAGCACGACCGCGAATTTTTCCGAGGTTCCGAGCACGACGCTCACGACCAGCGCGATGGCGGAAACACGGACGCCTTCGGCAATCGCGCGGGTGATTAGGAAAGTGCTGGCGGCGACGGCACGCATGCGCTCGCCAAAACGTTTTTCGATAAGCGCATAGGCGGTAAAGAATTCGCCGCGAAAATAGCCGGGCAGCAGCAACAGCACGATGAGCACGCGGCCAATCAGGTAGCCGAAGATCAGTTGAAGGAAGGTGAGATTGCCGCCGTAGGAAATGGCCGGCGTGCCGATGATCGTGAGCGTGGAGGTTTCCGTGGCCACGATCGAAAAGGCCAGCGCCCACCAGGGCGCGGTGCGGCCGCCCAGAAAATAGTCCGTGGCGTTTTGCTGCCCGCGGCGGAAGCGCATGCCCAGCGCGGTGACGCCGAGCAGATAGGCAACGACAATGGCCAGGTCCAGCGGATGGATCCGCATCGCGCTGGCGATTATATGCAGCGTGGGCGGTATCCGGTCAGGTTTCTTTAAGCGAGTGCGGAAGGATTCTCAGATTGGATCGGACCAGATGGACGTTGAACTGTGGACCGCGCCGTCGGTGAGTTCGGCGGTGACGATGAGGGAGTGCTCGGTGTGCGGGCCGGCGGCGCCCGCGCGGGAAAACGTGCGTTCGTAAAAGTCGCTCGGTGCGGAAAGCTGATCCTCGGCGAGCTCAATGCCGTCCAGTTCCGTGTGCACCGAGGCGATGGACTTGCGGTCGTCCGCCTGGACGCTGACGTAGATATCGTTTCCGGCCACGGCACGCGCGTGATTGATGGTAAATTTCATGTGGCCTCCCCAAAACACGCGAACCGGTTCGGTACTGGAGGGATCGCCGGGAGAGTTCCCGTAAGAATACACCGCTGCAGCCGGCTGTGATACTGCGAGAAGGTTCTCGCGTATTCTTGAGGCATGCGATACGTTCTGGGCCTCGACGGCGGCGGCACGAAGACGGACTGCGTTCTTATGGACGAAACCGGGGCGGTTCTTGCACGTTCGCGCTCGGGACCATCCAATCCGACCCGCATCGGCGTAGACGCTGCCGTCGCTGCTCTCATCGAGGCCGCCGAAAAAGTGCTCATCGCATCAGGCAGGTCCGCTTCCGAGATTGCGGCCATCGACGGCGCAGTAGCGGGAGTAGGCGTGGCTAAGGCGATTCCGGAATTCATGGGGAAATTGCAGCCCAAATTCCCCAATGCCATTATTTTGATTAACACAGATCTCGCTGTTTCGCTGGCGGCAACTGGAGAAAAACCGAGCATAGTGGTCCTTGCGGGTACGGGTTCCGCCGTCTATGGCAGGGACGCTTCGGGAAATACGGCGCGAGATGGCGGGTTCGGCCCTGTCTTGGGTGATCCAGGCAGCGCTTATGACATCGGAAGAAAAGCTCTCGTCAGGGAGTCGCAGCGTTCGCTGAACGGTGAGGAGTCGCATCTCAGAAATGAAATTCTGGCTTTCTTCAAATGCGGATGGGTCGATTTGCAGGACAAAATCCGCGCCAGTCCGGACGATGTACTTCCGAGAATTTTTCCGATCGTTGCGAAAGCCGCGAATGAAGGCGATGAATCGGCTCGGGAGCTTCTTCGTTCCGCCGCCGAAGATCTCGGAGGTTTCGTCGAGCGCGTGGTGGAGCGTCTGCATTTGCGAAACGAATCATTTTTCTTGGCGAAAACCGGCGGCGTCTTCAACCGCAGCGCCTGCCTTGATGATTATTTCGACGAACTGGTTCGCAAAGTCGCGCCCAGAGCGAGAATAAGCGTTCTTCCAAGGCCGGTTGCTGAATTCGCGGCGCAGTGCGCGGTCGATTGTCTCGAGAGCCCCGTCCGCAAAGTGGGGAGCTAGAGAACGTGAGCGGGGCGACTTCCAATGATCGCGAACGCGCGCTCTTCGCTACTGGCGATGAGCTGGCCGTTCTGCTTCACCATCCCGCCACCGACGTCCTTCTGGCGCTGCTCGATAATCCGGCGCTGGAGGAAACGCACGTTTGCCTGTTGCTGGAAAGAAAAAATCTGCCGGAAGAAATTCTGGAGGAAGTGGCGCGGCGGAAGCCTCTACTGAAAAGCTATCGCGTGAAACGCTCGCTGGCGTTTCATCCGCGCACGCCGCGGCTGGTCAGCCTGCGCCTGCTCCGTGATCTTTATCTGATGGACCTGGTGCAGGTGGCGATTTTACCTGGGGTTTCCGCGGAGTTGAAGCGCAACGCCGAAGAGCAATTGCTGGCGCGCCTGCCGCAACTTCCCCTCGGACAGAAAATCACGCTGGCGCGGCGCGGACCGGCGCGTGTGGCCGGCGCGCTCTTGACCGAAGGCCACGCGCAAGTGATCTCCATCGTGCTCGACAATCCATACATGACGGAAGCGCAAATCTTGAGGGCGCTCTCGCGCGAAAAGCTTCCCATTTCCGTGATTCCGGCCATCGTTCATCATCACAAGTGGTCCATTACTTACAATGTCCGGCTCGCCCTTGTCCGTCACCCCTCCACCCCGCTCGCTTCGATTCTTTCCTATCTTCCCGAGCTTACGGTTTCCGACCTGCGGGAATTGGCGGCTCCCGGGATCGTTCCGGAGAGCCTGCGCAAGTATCTGCAGGCGGAAGTGCAGCGGCGGCTACGTGCCGGCGAAAAAGCGGCGAGCAGCAAAGCTTCCGCGGATGAGCCGAGCCCGCCTGAACGGGAGCCTGAACAGGAGTAGGCATCGGCTTTTCCATTCTTTCGGGGCTGATGTCACCTGCGGAACTTCCAACCCATCGAAAGTCACATTGCCGGGAACAAAACACGCGCCTTCGGCGTCGGATGTCTTGTGACGAAAGAAGGCGTATGCTTGCAACACAGGAGCGGCGAGTTCGCCCGAGCGCCGTGGCACGTAATCCCTGGCAGGGGGTTGCAGGGCATCCATGGGCAGTGGGGATCATTCCGCCCGGCGACTCGAACGCCGCTGGGCGCCGCGTTATTCGTTTCGGGCCGACCTCGAGATCGAATGGGGCTCCGCGGTCCTTCGTGGAAACACGCGCGACATCAGCTCCAACGGCATGTTTATCGAAGCCTCCGATCCCCTTTGGCTGGGGGCCGGGTTCACCGCACGTCTGACTCTGGATCGCCCCGTGAAACTCAATTGCTTTGTGAAACGCATCGAGCCGGGGAGGGGCATGGGCGTGTCCCTGGCGGTTCCCGAGACCGAAAGCCAGAAGCTTTTCGAGGACCTACTTTCCTCACTGTCCAACCCCCGCCCTTGATCCCGTTTTATAATAAAGGCGATGACTCGCTGCCTTGATTGCGGTGCCGAGCGGATTGCCGATCAGTGTCCTTCCTGTGGGCTGACTTCCGCCGCCGCGGAAGTCATGTTCCGCAGGCGCCTGTGGAAGCGCACGGCGGTGTTTCTCATTGGCTCGATAGTGTTCCCTTACGCGAGCCAGTTTTTTCCGCCGCTCGATTTGGATCTTATGCTGATTTTCTTTGGCTTGCTTTTCTTCGTCGGACTAGCAATCGCCGTTATTCTGGATCGCCGGGCGCAAAAGCGTCTGGAAATTGAAGTGCTCAAGCGCGTCTACTCGGGATTTATTCCTTTACCGTGGATGCTCGCCGCTATGCTGTTTGCGAATGGAGCGCTGGATTCAACAAAAAACGTGACCTTTCATTCGACCACGGTCGATAGTCGGTACAACATGCCGGGAATCGTTCGCGGCACAAGGCGGTTGTTTGTGCATTCCTGGCGCGATGGCCAGAAAATCGAGCGCCTGGCCGTAAATTCCGATGATTTCGATCGCTTTCGCGCCGGCGACCCAGTGTCTGTTGGCGTTGAACCGGGAGCGCTCCGCATCCCGTGGTATTACGGCGTCTACCGGCGGTAAGCATCCGATTCTCTCGACACCGTTGAGTACCATGCGGCTATCAAGATTTAGACGGCAACTAGTACGCCGGTTTGCCGTTGATCAGAATCGGGATTTGCAGTTCCAAGACGTGGCCGTCTTTGCCGAGGCGAAACTTCACCAGTTGCATGCTGCCGACGTCGCGCGTTTTCCACTCGGGAGTTTCCAGCGGCTGATCGGGTTTATCGGCGGGGGACCATTCCACGTCTTCGCCGTGCTGCTTCACGGTCCGCGGATCGATTTCGTAAGCCTCTTGCTCTTTCGTATCAACCAGCAGATAGCGCTTCCACAGCCGTACCAGCAGCAGCCCCTTTTTCTCCGTGTGATAGATGTTCCAGGACTTCGGTGCTTCGTCGTTGAATTTTACTATGGCGAACACCACCGGCTTCCAAAGGGGCTTCTTTTCGCTCGACTGTGATTGTGCTTGCGGAGGCAAAGCGCAGATCGCCAAAGAAAAGAAGGCAAGCCCTGCGCACAAACTTCTGAATCTCAATTCCTGACCTCACTGAAGGACTTGTCGAGGAGCTTGATGGCTTCGTCGACGTCGGGCTTGGTGGTGTTCAGCATGGGAGCGAGGCGAAGGGTGTTGCCGTAGAGGCCGCCTTTGCCGATGAGCAGGCCGTTCTGACGCGCGCGCTCCATCACCTGCGTGGTGGCTTCGGGAGCCGGCTCTTTGGTCTTGCGGTCCTTCACCAATTCGAGCGCCTGCATCAGTCCCATGCCGCGCACGTCGCCGATGAGCGAATGCTTGGCCTGCAGTTCTTCCAGCTTGCCACGGAAATACTTGCCGACTACATCGGCGTTTTCGAGCAAATTCTCTTCTTCGATTAGCTCGATGGTAGCCTTGGCCGCAACGCTCGTCACTGGATTGCCGCCGAACGTGGCGATGTTCGAGCCCTGGAAACTGCCCGCGATTTCAGGCGTCGTCACGGTCAAGCCGATAGGCACGCCGTTGCCCATCCCCTTCGCGCTGGTGATCATGTCCGGAATGACTTCCCAATTCTCGATACCGAACCATTTCTTTCCGGTGCGGCCCCAGCCGGTTTGCACTTCGTCAGAAATAAACAGTGCTCCATATTTCTTAACAATGCTGAAGACAATCTTGAAGTACTCCTTCGGCGGAGTGATGAATCCACCGACGCCCTGAATCGGTTCGGCAATGAACGCCGCGATGTTGCCGCTAGTTCCCGTTTGGATGAGGTTTTCCACGTCGCCAGCGCAGGCCACTTCGCAATCCGGATACTTCAAGTGCAGTGGGCAGCGATAGCAGTAGGGATTCACGGCATGGGAAATGCCCACGCTGATGACGCCGCCCTTGCGATAGGGCGCGTGCGCGGTGACGGCCTTGGCAAGCGCCGAGCCACCGGAATAGGCGTGGCGCAGCGCCACCACATCAAAGCTGCCGGTGGACATGCGCGCCAGCAGGATAGCGGCTTCGTTGGCCTCCGTGCCGGAGTTAGTGAAAAAGCTCTGCTGCAAGTTGCCGGGAGTGATTTGCGCGACCTTCTCCGCCAGCGCCACAATGTGTTCCGTGGGATAGAGCGTAGAAGTGTGCTGCAGCCGGCCGACCTGCGCGCTCACTTTGCTGGTGATCTTCGGGTTGCAGTGCCCCACCGAGACGGTCAGGATGCCGCCGAAGAAATCCAGATACTTGTTGCCTTCCACGTCCCAGAGGTGCTGCATCTCCCCGTGGTCCGCCACCAGCGGCTGCTGGAAGTAGTTGGTCACCGAAGGCCAAAGATATTTCTTGTGCTTGGCGACCACTTCTTCGCTGCGCCCGCTGCGGGCGAGTTGGGATGCCGGAACGAAATGCGCTGGAGTAGTCACGGATAAGTCCTTGTGTAATCGCTAGGATGCTCTCAGTTTACGACGTTGCAAAGTGGGAGGCAAGGAAGCAGGGGCCTAGCACACTGTGTGAGAAAACCGGCCGCCAAGGTATGGCTCGATTCCTCCACATTTTTTCGCGTGAAACGATTTAGCTAACTTTGACACTACCGTCATATCGCTTGTTTATATTGAGCTGGGCAATCAATGCCACAGGTCAAAGTGTCTGGAGAACGTCTCGTGCGGCCAGTAACTTCCCCTTCCCGGAGATTGACTTCCCGCGTCCAGGCGCCTGGGGATGTATGGGTGTACTGGAAGTGCCGCGGACTAGAGGATGTCTCGCGAGTCCGCGACATGAGCATGGGAGGACTGTTCATCGAGACGCCCGAACCCAGGGCCGAAGGCGTTCTGACCAGGCTGCACTTTCTGGTACAAGAGGGCCAGATTCGCGCCGACGCCGTCGTGCGGCATGCAAAATCCGGCGTGGGAATCGGCTTGAAATTCACCGCGCTCAGCGATCAGGACGGGCCCAAGCTGGCCGCTCTGTTGAACAGGTTGCGCGCGGCGCAACATTCCCGCCAAAAAGCGTAACTTAGAGTTGTGGCCGCCGAAGGTCGTTCTTCCTACCTACCAGTCATTCCGGACAATCTGAATTCTCTCGCGGCGCCACGCCGCTCGGCGATAAAATCTAATCGTTGCTCCCATTTTCGAACCATGACGCAAGCTAACATTTACCTACGCCTCGCGGTTCCCGAAGATGTTCCCCTTCTGCGCGAACTGATCGACGTCTCCGTGCGCGGATTGCAGACACAAGACTACACGCCGGCGCAGATCGAGGGCGCGCTGCAAACCGTTTTCGGCGTCGATAGCCAGCTCATCGCCGAGGCGGAAGCCTGCGCGATCGAAGGCGCAGGACCAAAGAACGCGCCATTCGAACGCATCATCGTCGGCTGCGGCGGCTGGAGCAAGCGCAAAACGCTTTACGGAGGCGACCTTTGGACCGGCCGCGAGGAGGCGCTGCTGGATCCTCTCCGCGACGCCGCGAAAATTCGCGCTTTTTTCATTCGCCCGGATTGGGCGCGCCGCGGCGTCGGCAGCATGATCCTGCAGGCTTGCGAAAGCGCCGCAAAGTCTGCCGGGTTTGCTCGCTATGAGATGGGAGCAACGCTGACCGGCGCAAAACTCTTCGGCGCAAGGGGCTATGTCGCCGTGAAACCCATCTCGATTCCTTTGGCGAACGGTGAATCGCTGCCGGTGATTCACATGGAGAAGCATGCTTGAGTTGCACTCGATTCGAATCCGCCGCCGGAGTTGTACCGCTTCAGGCAGAGAATGGCTATGGCAGGTATAATGCCCCGCTATGATTTCAGCGGCGGTACTCCTACGGCGGGTGTACGGGATGTTTGCGCGGGTATTTCCGCGGTGCGGCGTGATTTCGCAGGCCATCGCCTTCAATCTTTTCCTCGCGTTTTTCCCGACCTTGCTGATTGCGGTAGCGTTGGCGACGAGCCGGATCGGCGGCAAAACGAGCTTGTTCGACCTGATCGCGGACTTCACGCAATTCTTGCCGCCGGGCAGCCAGTCGATTGTTTCGGAGTTTTTGGTTAAGCGCGGACCGGACGCCTGGAAAATCGCGGTACTCGGATGGACGGGAACTCTGCTGGCAGGTTCGCAGGTGATGAAGCTGGTGATGCAGGGAATTCGAACCATTTATGGCGACACGGAACAAATCGGATTTTTACACCGCCAGGTTCGCGGCTTGCTGCTGCTGCTGGCCACGATTGCCCCGCTTTTGGGCGCGGCCATTCTGGGCGTGCTGGGCAAACCGTTGCGGCGATGGATTGCCCATGAAGTGGGAAAGCATGGCATTTTGCAAGGCTGGTGGAATGTTTTTTTTCCCGTCATGGCCATGGTGCTGGCGATGATGGCGCTGACGGTGATTTATCGCGTGGCGCGGCCTCGGGAAGACAGCATGCGCAACGTCCTGCCCGGAGCCATGGTCGCGACGCTCCTGTGGTGGTTGGTGGATGTGTTGTTTGGAATCTACGTCCGCCGCGTGCCCTATGGCGTCGTCTATGGCGGCTTGGCCGCCGTGATCGGCTTGATTATCTGGATGCAGCTTTCCGCGGTGATTATTTTCCTGGGCGCAGCATGGAACGCGGAGCTCGCCGAGAGCCGCAAAGGGGCGCGAGCCCGTGCTTAATCAGATTGTCAGTGTCGAGTGTTATTCCGGATATAAGGCGGACGAGCGTCCGTTGAAGCTGAATCTAAGAGACGGGGCCAGGGAGGTCGTAGCCGTCGAGGATCGCTGGTATTCCCCGGGAGCGACCTACTTTCGTGTAGTCGTCGACGGCGGCGACCGTTACCTGCTCCGCCATGAAGAGGCGCAGGACGTGTGGAGCATTGCCGGATATCGCGCAGGCGGTAGCGGGTCAGTTTCCGGTTAGCCGAGAATCCACCCGAAATGTGTAATGTCACTACTTTTGGGCCAAAGCATAGAACCTGCCGCGCCGCAGCGCCGTCATGGAGCGAATCTGTGCCATCTGTTCGGCCGAAGACAAGGTCTGACTTGTTGTCTTCGCGGCAGCCTGCGCCGGAGCGATGAGTTGCGTACTCCTCTTAATCGCCGCAGCGTCCACGAGGCTGTAATCGCAGCCCTCGAGGTCGGGATGATTTTCATCGCAGGGGAGCAGGAGTACCCCTCGTTGATCACCTGTGGGAGTAAACCCATGAGCGGCAATTTCTCCTCGATCATTGATTTCGAGGGCATATACTGCGGTCACGTCCGACGCTGGAGTAACGAGCGTGTTGATGTTGACTGGGGCGCTTCCGTTTTCCCATAACACTACGTTTCCGTCCACAATACAATCGGGCGATGAGTTGCCTACAATCTGGCCTTGCGAATTAATTGCAAGCGCTTCGCTATTGCAATCACCGGGCAGAAGCCCCAGATCGATCATGGCTCCGTTTTTCCAGAGAACCGCGTGACCTCCGTTCGAAACATCAGAAGCGCCGGCAATTTCGCCAGCGTCGTTTATCCAATTCGCACCTGAGAAGCTGCCCCCAGGTAAGGTGCCGAGATCCTTCAGACCATGTCCCTCGTCCCAAACGAACGCATGGTTACTCTGGTCCCCAGCCACATTCGAAAAACCGACGACTTGGCCTCGATTGTTCATCCAGCTTACACCGGCACAAGTACCACCTAGCGAGCCGACGTCCGTCATTTTTCCGTTTTCCCAAAAGAACGGGTGGGTGGTTAGTGCCCAGGGACAGTTAGAACTCGCATTCGAATCCGTGAAAGATATCCCGGCAATTTGGCCCCGTTCGTTCACATTGCCCGCAATGGCGTCGGGACCGCCCAGCGTTCCCAAGTCTCTGATCACCCCGTTCTGCCACAGATATGCTCTTGTTTGCGTTGCGAAGCCACCGACCATGGAGAATGGGTCGGATACGTCGTTGTCAGAAAACCCCACGGCTTGGCCGTGGTTATTGACTGCAATGACGATGCTCCCCGTTCCTCCCGGCACGGTTCCAAGATCGATGACCTTCCCGTCCTTTGTCCACAGGACAGCTCGCCCGACAGCTAGGCCCGAAAGCGGGTCCGTCATGCCGTTTTCTGAAAACCCGGCGATAAGCCCATTTTCGCTGATAGCAACAGTCTGACCGTTCGCGCCACCGGGAAGCAGTTCCAGGTCAGTGAGCGTGCCCTTGTGCCATAGAACGGGGTGCTCGACAAAGCAATCTCCGGCATTGAAAGGGATGAAGCAGTTCGCATTGGGATTGGCAGTAGGCGTATTCGCGTAGGCCGCGAATGTTCCTCGGTTATTTAAGATTAGCTGGTCGGGGCCTGAAGCGGAGCTCGTGGGACCGCCAAGAGGCTCGATCACGACGAGTTTGTAATGATGGTGCGTGGGTTCTTGTTCTTGAGCGGCGGTGCGACCGGCTGTTCCGAGACAAAGCAGCACTGCGATGGCAACGAGCCAGGTTTTCTTGCGATTCATTTTATTCTCCTTTGAGTTCCGCACGGACGCGACCGGCATAAGCTGATTTCCTAGGCGTAATCCACAGTGCGGAGATCCTGGGAATGGCGCGTGGAGGGCAATTTAGTCTTGGCTGCGGGTGGCGGCAATGACTGGAGTCTCCGCAAAGCGTTAGTTGTGTGTTAGGGGGCAACTTATTCATGAATAGGGAGTTATGCATAATCGAGGGTGGGCAAACGACTCGGGAATACTAGAGACGCCGCAAGTGCTATACTCCCACCAGTTCCCCTTGCGTTGAATTTGCACATCAATGCCGCAATCATCATTGAAAAAGATTCGGTTTGGTCCGTTTGAACTGGACGCTACGGCGGGCGAACTTCGCAAGAATGGCATTCTGCTCAAGTTGCAGCCGCAGCCGGTGAAAGTCCTCCTTCTACTCAGTCAACGGGCCGGCCAGGTAGTTACTCGCGAGGAAATCCAACAGTGCCTTTGGAACGACTCAACGTTTGTGGACTTCGAACGTGGGATTAATTTCTCGATTAACCAAATCCGTGGCGCACTGGCGGACGAGGCAGAAAAACCTCGATACATCGAGACTCTTCCTCGCAGGGGTTACCGTTTCATTGCAACGGTCAGCGGCAATGGCACTGAATTGCGCGAAGAGGTCTCTAACCATGTCCAGGTTGCGGAGGTCGGAGCGGAATCAGGTCCCAGGATGCCGAACGCTCGGCGGTCTTGGGGAAAAATGACTGCGGCCGGTTTGACGCTTATAGTGGTTGCGGGAATCATCGGCTATGGCCTGCGGCGTTGGACCCCGCGAACGTCTAGCGCAAGTTTCGGGAACTTGAGATTCTCCAAGCTTACGAGTAGCGGCAAGGCTGAGGATGCCGCCATTTCCCCCGACGGCAACTACATCGTTTACGCACAGCGCGACCGCAAGGGATCGGGGCTGTGGCTGCGGCAGATTTCGAGTGGTAGCGACGTCCAGATTCTGCCTTCTGAGGAACCCGATTTCCGGGGTCTGACGTTCTCGCCCGATGGCAGTTCCATTTATTTTGTACGCACGCGCAAAGAAACGGGTAGCTTTAAGGATCTCTTTGCAATGCCGATCCTTGGCGGTGCGTATCGGCTTCTGACTCGGGATATTGATGCACCCGTAAGCTTCTCGCCCGATGGTCATCGGTTCGCCTATACCAGAGGAATGCCGTCACCTGCCAGAGTGGAGGTTCGTATCGCCAACGCGGACGGAAGCCAAGATCGGCTGCTGGCGGCTATCCCTGGCACTTCATTCAGTTTTCATACGGGAGCGACGTGGTCTCCTGATGGAAGAACCATTGCGGTTGCTTTAATGTTGCGCGGAGACCGTTCAGGGTACGTCCTGGATTGCATATCCGCTTCTGATGGAGGTGTTCGGGAATTATTTTGGAATGCGGGTGTAGTCGGCAGACCTTTGTGGCTGCCGGAGAGTGACAAGGTGCTCGTGGAAGTAGATGACTCTACCGGCAGAGGTCAGCTCTGGACAATTGCTGTTGCGAATGGCGACCGGAGGCGTGTTACGAATGACCTTTCTAATTGGGGCATTCGGATTGACGCGACACCCGATGCCCGAAAGGTTGCCGCCATCCAATGGTCACTTTCGGCGAACATCTGGGAAAGTGCGGAAGCAACTCCATCGGAGGTGAAACAGATTACTTCCGGAGAGATGCCGATCGTGGCGGCTGTGCCAGCAAGCGCCGGAAAGATCCTCGCGGTGAGTGGAGACGGGCAGCTATTGAGCCTGGGTGAGGACGGAAGGGAACGCCGCCTCTTTTCTACACTACGCGATGTGGCCCCGCCTGCGGTGTGCGGCAAGTTTGCCGTTGCGGCATCCTACGCATCTGGGGAAGGTGAGGATTTCCGCGCGGATGCGGGGAGAGTGAATGCAACGAAGCTGGCGATCGGACGTCTGATAGTTCCCCGGTCGTATCAGTCCGGCCCAGGCAGTATTATGCGCATCGATTTGGAGGGCCTGAATGCAGCCACGCTCGCCAGTGGATTGGTGTACTCCCCGACGTGCTCGCCCGACGGGCAATTTGTGTATTACGTGGTGATGGGAACCTCACAGAAAATATTGCGCATTCCGATAGAAGGTGGCGAGCCTTTCATGGTTGGAGAAGTACCCGGCGTAACCATCCGGGGAACCATGCGAGTGTCGCCCAACGGCCAATTCTTGGCGTTTCCGTACGATGAGTTCCATCCTAAGCCGGTGCTCAAATTGGCGGTAATGTCGACACGCCAGGGTCGAATTGATAAGGCATTTGAGTTGCCGCCGGAAGTCTACCGGGAGGCCTGTTTGCGCTGGTCTCCCGACGGCAAGGGGCTGCAATACCTTCTCACCAAGGGTGATGTGACCAATATCTGGGAACAGCCGCTTGCCGGAGGAAGCCCGAAGCAGATCACAAATTTCACCTCCGGCAGAATCTTCGATTTCAACTGGTCCGAAGATGGTAAGTTGCTTCTCACCTCCCGAGGCGAAATTACCAGCGATGTCGTTCTCCTAAGCAATCTACGCTGATTTCTGAAATGAGGAGTGGTGTGCATGTTCCGTACACCGAAACATGCAGAGAGAATTGGCTAGCGCCTGCATTTTGCATTGTCGAGGGATCCAATAGTCCCATTCTCTGATGGGATCGCAATTGGCGGGGACCAACGTTATCCGCTCATCTCGATGTTCCGGCCCGAACCGCCCTGTTTAAAGGCCTCTGAGGGGACTATGGCCGGATAACGGACTAACCGGAAACTGACCGACTACCCCAGCAGCCACTTGATTGACCCAAAATTGCGCGCAGCGTATAGTCAAGACACCAGTTTGCGGCCAAGCATCCCCTGGTCTCGTCCCTTCCTGGCTCCCGGACGCCTCTGGATGCGGTTAACGAAGGGCAGGAATGCTTTATTCGCTGCTATTCCCGGGATTCCAACGCCTCTGTTTGATAGTTTTTGCTTGCTGCCTGACCTTCTGGGGAAACCGCCTATCCGCCCAGACGCCGGCCTCACCGCCACCGCCGCAGGATGCACCCGCAAAGGCGGAATCGACAACAACGCCCGCGACAGCGCCGGCAGCGGGCGCGAGTGAGGAAGTCTCCAGCCACGATACGCCCGCCACGTTCAAAGTGCGCGTAAATCTTGTTCTGGTACGCGTGGTCGTGCGAGACTCCCACGGCAAAGTCGTGCCCAATCTCAAAAAGGAAGACTTTCAGCTCTACGACAACCGAAAACTGCAGACCATCTCCTCCTTCAGTGTGGAGACGCCCGAGACGCGCACGGCCTCGGCGGTGGCCTCCACGGCGGCCGAGGGTTCTTCTTCGAGCGCGGACGTGGCCGGCGGCAAGGCCGTCGTTCTGCCTCAGCGATTTGTCTCCATGGTCTTCGACGATGTGCACCTCTCGATGGAAGATGCCACGTTCGTCCGCGATTCGGCGACGCGCTTCTTTGGCGCTCTGGCGGCGAGCGATCGCGTTTCGCTGAGCACGACCTCCGGGCAGACGAACCAGGAATTCACCGACGATCACGAAAAACTCTCGAAAGCGCTGCTCGGAATCGTGCCGCATTCCCTGGCGGCCCAGAATTTTCACGATTGTCCGGACGTGAGTTATTACCAGGCCGACCTGATCGTGAACAAGTCCGACCCGCAGGCGCTGGCCGTCGCCACCGACGAAGCAGTGCAGTGCGCTTTCAATGGTGACACGCGCATGACCGCTGCTGCGCAGAGCATGGCGCAGGGCGCGGCAAACCGTACCGTCGCGCTAGGAGACAGCGAGACGCAATATGCTTACAGGCACCTGGACGAAGTTGTAAGACGCCTGGCAAACATGCCCGGTCAACGCGTGCTTGTTCTGGTATCGCCTGGTTTTCTCTCGACGACCCTGCAGTACGAAGCTTCCGATATGGTCGATCGCGCCACTCGCTCCAACATCGTGATCAATACCATCGATGCGCGCGGACTTTACGCTCCGGACGTTCTTGGTGACATAGCCAATCCGCCGCGAGACAGCATTCGAACCGTCGGTTACAAAACGTCCTATCGTGTCGAGGCGCAATCCGCGCAAGAGGATGTTCTTGCGCAGTTGGCCGATGGCACCGGCGGCAAGTTCTTCCACAACCGCAACGACGTGGATGAAGCCATGCGCGAAGCTGGCGCGGCGCCGGCGTTTTCCTACTTGCTTGGATTTTCTCCGCAAAACCTGAAAATCGACGGACGCTTTCACACCCTGAAGGTCGCGCTGGCCAGCAAGGAAAAATTTGAAATCCAGGCGCGCCACGGCTACTTTGCTCCGAAGACGCTCAGCGACCCCGTCGAATCGGCGAAACTGGAATTGCAGGAAGCCCTGTTTTCACAAGAGGAAATCCACGACCTGCCGGTAGAGCTGCAAACGCAATTTTTCCGCAAGGATGACGCTCTGGCGCGCCTGGCGGTGTTATCACGTTTTGACCTGAAGGGCATCCACTTCCGGAAATTGCTGGGGCGCAACAACGATCAATTGACGATCGTAACGGGAATTTTCGACGAAAATGGAAATTTTGTCGCCGGCCTTTCCAAGGTCGTGGACATGAATTTGCTGGACACGACTTACACGCGATTGAGCCATTCGGGCTTCACGGTGAAAACCAGTTTTGACGTGAAGCCGGGCACCTACCTTGTGCGTATGGTGGTGCGGGACGCGGTGGGTGCGCAAATGGCGGCGCGCAACGGCGCGGTGGTCATTCCTTATTGAAGTCTAGTGATCGTGGTGGGGGAAATATGAATACGCTGACAACAAACTTCGGGCGAACCATTCGACTGGCCGCGTGGCTGGCTGCCGGAGCGATGTGCCTTTTGCCTGCTCCTTCGCGGGGGCAGGAGCAACCCGCTCCCCCACCGCCGCCTGCGGCTTCTCCGGCGGCTCCGCAATTGGGAGTCGTCATCAAGAAAGAATCCAAGCTGGTGCTTGTCGATTCCGTGGTGACGGACAAGAAGGGCAACTACGTCCGCGACCTGACGCAGAATGATTTCAAAGTGTTCGAAGATAACAAGGAACAGCCGGTTTCCACTTTTTCTACCGGCGCCGATACCGCGATCCAGGCCAACGGCCAGCGCCGCTACCTGATTTTGTTTTTCGACAATTCCACGATGGCGGCTCCGGACCAGATCCAGGCGCGGAGCGCCGCAACCAAGTTCATCGCCGCCAACGCTGGCCCGGATCGCTTGATGGCCGTCGTGGATTTCGGAGGCTCGCTGCGCATCGTGCAGAATTTCACGGCTAACGCGGACCTGCTCCGAGCGGCGGTGTCGGGAGTGAAAAATTCGTCGGTAGATCCGAACGCGCCTGGGGCAAACGGGCCGGTCACGGTGGCGTCGACGGGTCTGCCTTCCTTTGGCTCGTCTCTCGGCAATGCCGAGGCGGATTTTGGAGCGCGCAGCATGCTGCTGGCGGTGCGCAGCTTGGCAAAAAATCTCCGCACTATCCCCGGCCGAAAAATGGTCGTGCTGTTTTCCGGCGGTTTCCCGCTGACCACGGAAAACCAATCGGAGCTGACGGCGACGATTGATGCTTGCAACAAGTCGAACGTAGCAGTTTACGCGCTGGATGCGCGCGGCCTGGTGGCGCCCACCCCAGGTGGAAGCGCAAGCCGGCGAACAACCACGGGGAAGACGCGCGCCGCTGCAAATCACGTTCCTGCGGGGAATACTCACGCGGTTTCGAATCACGCTCCGGCGCGGACAACAATCGAGAAGACGCGCGCCGTTTCGAATCACGTTCCCGCGCGGAATACTCACGCGGTTTCGAATCACGCTCCGGCGCGGACAACAATCGAGGAGACGCGCGCCGCTGCCAGTCACGTTCCCGCGAGGAATACTCACACGGTTTCGAATCACGTTCCGGCGCGAAGAAGTTCTCCTCGTCCGCGCATTCTCCTCGCGGCCTTTCCGGCGATGACCATGCCTGATCCTCAGAAACCGGGCGGAGGAGGCGGTGGAGGGACAGGCGGCGGTGGTGGCCATGGTGGCGGCGGAGGCGGTGGAACAGGTGGTGGAGGCGGTAGGGGCGGCACTGGCGGCGGTGGTGGTACCGGGGGAGGCGGCGGCAAAGGCGGCTCCGGTGGAGGCACAGGCGGCGGTGGAAAGGGTGGTTCCGGTGGAACGGGTGGCGGCTCCCGCGGTGGGAACACAGGCGCCAATAATTTTAACAATTCGCCCTTCACTCAGCCGCGGAGCATTGTTCCGCCATTCCCGGCTTCGGCTTCGACGAACCAGCAGATCCTGGCGGCGCTGGCGGAAGGAACCGGTGGTTTCACGATTTTCAATACCAACGACCTACTGGGCGGGCTCGAGCGCATCGGCCGGGAACAAAATGAGTTTTACATCCTGGGCTACGTGCCGGGGGACACTCCGGAAGGAAGCTGCCACACGCTGAAAGTGAAACTGAATCGTGGCGGACTCAACGCGCGCTCGCGCAGCGGCTATTGCAACACGCGAACCGCCAACGTGCTCGAAGGCAAACCTCTAGAGAAGCAGCTGGAATCGCGCGCCACGGGGACGCAGCCCGGCTCGATTCATGGCGCTTTGCAAGCGCCCTATTTCTACACCGCGCCCGAGACGGCGCGGGTCAACCTGGCGATGGAAATTCCGTCGGATACATTTCAATTCAACAAGGAAAAGGGAAAGTATCACGCCAACTTGAACGTGCTGGGAATCGCTTACAAGCCGGACGGCACGATCGGGGCGCGCTTCAGCGATACTGTCGACCTGGCCCTCGAGAAGGACGAATGGAAAGAGTTCACCAAGTTGCCGTACCACTACGAGAATCAATTCGATGCCGCAACGGGACCGTACAAGCTGACGGTGGTCCTGAGCGCCGGCGGCGAAGCGTTTGGAAAATTAGAATCTCCGCTGGCCATCGATCCTTACGACGGCAAGCATTTCAGCCTGAGCGGTGTGGCGCTGACGAATTCCCCGCAGCGGCTGAATGATATTCCGACCAGCCTGGATGCCGCCTTGCTCGAAGACCGCACGCCTCTGGTGGTCAAGGGCCTGCAAATCATTCCTTCCGGCAGCAATCGCTTCAAGCATACCGACAACGTCATTCTCTATACGGAAGTCTATGAGCCGCTGCTGACCTCCGCAACCCCTCCGGTTGTGGCCGTGGGGTACAGCATCTTCGATCGCGCCACCAACCAGCGAGTCTTTTTTACCGGCGCGCAGCCCACCACCGATTTCATTCAGAAAGGGAATCCGGTGATTCCCGTGGGAATGAAAGTGAAAGTAGACGATCTCAAACCGGGCTCTTATCGCTTGGTGATGCAAGCTGTCGACGGCGAGAAAAATCGCGCCCCGGATCGGACCGTGGACTTCGACATAACAGAGTGATGGTTCTGCTCTGCAATCATCACCTCGCGGGATCAACCTCGTGGCGCCACATTTGCCGATCGAACCGGGAATTGCAAAACGTTCCTTCTGTCCCGAGTTTCGTCATGAGAAAACGTCCCGTCTGTCCCTGGTTCCAGGAAAAAAGCAAAGAGAAAATCGACCGCAAAGACCCAGGTTCAAACTACGAACCTGGGGCACCCTCCGTGTTGTCTTGAGTGGTGAGGGTCCGAGAGCTTGCTCGCTTGATCGAGGGAGTTTGATAGATTCGGGATTGGTCATCCCGGGCCACCCGCCAGTCCTGCAGGCATGCCTACTCCACGCAAGCAAACGTCAACCCCAAGACCCAGGTTCAAACGGCGAACCTGGGGCACCCTCCGTTAGACTATACTTCCCCGAGACATACCGCAGTGACACTCTCTCCTCCATCCTTATGACCGCAAATACAAAAACTTCCAATCCGGGCCACCCGTCCAGAGACGGAAAATGGCAATATCGCGCCAAGCCCGGAGATGTCTCGGATAACCATGTACATCTCGAACAACTAAACCCGCAAACCGGCGAGGTCATCCAAAACCTGCACATTCGCTGGCCGGAGGGAACAGGTCGCCCATGAATAAACGTTTGCAACTTCCCATTGACATCAAGCTCGTCCATCACCCGGGACAAGACGCGCTGATCCTCTCGTTTCGTCGAGAGGCACTGAACGACTGGTGTTTGGGCCTTTGCTTGCTAAAAGAGGGTCTAATCGAAACCCTGGCGGTGACTGGGGAACGCCGGAAAATGTCCGTGGAAATAGGGTTCGGGGCAAAGCCGGAGGCCAGCCGGGTAGTACGGGCGACCCTCAGGTCGGACACGAGCGTTGTTGAGATTACGAACAACGACTTAGATCGCTTGCAGCATTTTTTCCTTAGATACTATCGAGATGGGGTAGCAGACGTCGATCATCTTGACATAGACGCAATCAGTGCAGCTACAGGGAACAGAGACGTTTACATCACTTTCAGGGTTCCCGATTCGAGGCCACCGGTCGGTCCGAAAGAAGCCAAGGAACGGCTTCGAGGGGCCGACTAGATAGGCGGGTGGAGCACCCTTGAGGCGGACGAGTGGCCCGGACGGTAAATCCTAGGACGAATTTGGGTGGCTCACTCGTCGGGTTTACGTGTGGGGCTTTTGGCTGCGATCTGACTTGCTCATCTCACGAGCCCGCGCACTTCAACCCTCTTCGCTTACTATTCACCCCTCACTAAGCCCTTTCCTGAGTGTATCTTTGGCCGTGGTAAGGATTCGACACGGCGTCGGGAGTTCCGCAACTTCTGGGTCAAGCAAGGGTTAATCTAGTTGTGACCGGCCGTCCGCCGAATCTGCCATTGAGCAGGAGAGTGCTATGAGGCTGCAAGCGCGCCCCGCCTCACGCAATTTTCAACGAATTCCCGCGATTGCCGCGACGCCCAAGTCGTTACTCGCCGTCATTCTGGCTTTTGCCTGTATTGGGTCGCTCGGTGTCGAGGTGCCCGCTAGCGCAGCAATTCCTGCGTCGACGAAGGACACTTCGGCCCCGCTCAGTGCAAGCACTTCGGCCCCGCTCAGTGCAGGCAAGAAGCTGAAAGCCGATCCTGCCCTCAAAGGGCTGCCGATTACGGAACTAAGTGCCGACGAGGCAATCCTTCATGCGCTTAACCGCCTGGCGTATGGCCCGCGTCCGGGTGATGTGGAGCGCGTTCGCCAGATGGGTCTGGCGAAATGGATCGAGCAGCAACTGAATCCCAATTCGATTGATGACCATGCGCTGGATGCGCGTCTCGCGGACTATCCGACGCTCCGCATGTCCACTGCGAAATTGATCGATGAATATCCGCAACCCAAGCAAGCGGAGAAGCAGGCGGAGAAACAAGCTCAGGCGCAAGCGCGGCAGGAACAGCGGCGCTCCGATGCGGCTGCCGCGGTGGTTGAAAAAGACATGCAGGGTGGGCAAGTGCAGCCAGGCAATTCCGAAGCTCCGGCGGTGACTCCCGTTTCCACGCCGCAACCGGTGGCGGACAATTCCAACGCGCCGGCTCCGATGAAACAGCAAGCGCCGGCGAACGAAGCGACAAAGGGAGGAGGGAAGCGCGACGTTTTGGGCGGCGGCGACCCGAACAATGTTCCGCGCGCGGTCGCCGACGACAGCAAGAGGCCGCAGCGCGTGGTGGCGGAACTGAGCATGTCCAAGGTGACGCGCGCGGTTTACAGCGAGCGGCAATTGCAGCAGGTGATGGACGATTTCTGGTTCAACCATTTCAACGTGTTCGCGGGCAAAGGGGAAGACCGCTACTACCTTACTTCGTATGAACGCGACGTGATTCAGCCGCGCGCCTTCGGGAAATTCAAGGACTTGGTGACCGCGACGGCGAAAAGCCCGGCGATGCTTTTTTATTTGGACAATTTTCTGAGCGCCGATCCGCGAGCAGCCGAACGCCAGGCGATGCAGCGCGCCATGCGCCAGGCGCGGTATGGAAGACGGTGGCCGCCGCGTCCGCCGGCCAACCCGCAGCAAGCGAAGAAAAACGAGCGCGGGCTCAATGAGAATTACGGCCGCGAACTGATGGAGCTGCACACCCTTGGCGTCGATGGCGGCTACACGCAGAAAGACGTCACGGAAGTGGCGCGCTGCTTTACGGGGTGGACGATTGACAAGCCGCGGCAGTACGCGGATTTCAAGTTCGACGACCGGCTGCACGATCCCGACCCGAAAATCGTGCTGGGCAAGAAAATTCATGCCGGCGGAATGAAGGACGGCGAACAGGTGATCGATTTGCTCGCGCACCATCCGAGCACGGCGAAATTTATTTCCACGAAACTGGCGCGGCGGTTTGTTTCGGACAATCCGCCGCCGGCGCTGGTCAGCCGCATGGCGCAGACGTTTCAATCGAGCGATGGCGACATCCGCGCCGTGCTGAAGACCATGATCTGGTCGCCGGAGTTCTGGTCGCGCGAATCTTATCGCGCGAAGATCAAGACGCCTTTTGAATTGGTTGTTTCCGCGGTGCGCGCGCTGGGTACGGATGTGGACACGCCGATGCCGCTTGTGCAGTGGGTCGGGCGAATCGGCGAACCGTTATACCAGTGCCAGCCTCCAACGGGTTATTCCGACAAAGCCGATGCATGGGTGAACACCGGCGCTTTGTTGAACCGGATGAACTATTCCCTGGCTCTTGCGGGAAACAAAATGCGCGGGGCGCGCAGCGACGTGCCTTCGCTGCTCGGCGTGGATTCGTCCGCCGATCCGAAGACAGCACTGGACCGCGCCGTGCAGGTTTTTCTCGGCGGGCAGGCAGGACCGACCACGGTGGAGACGCTCGAAAAACAACTCGATAATCCGCAAGTTTTGCAGGCGAAGTTGGACGATCCGCGCAAGCAGGTGGATCTAGGCGTGGTCGCCGGGCTAGTGCTGGGCGCACCGGAATTCCAAAGACGCTAAAGTTCGAGAGGTCGCGATGAGCTACAAATGCTGTGAAGGCGTGCGCGGTCTGAAATTTTCGCGGCGGTATTTTTTGAAGCAGGGCGGCGTGGCGATGGTCGGCCTGAGCGCGATGCCTGCGTTTTTGCAGCGCGCGGTGGCGGCTACGCCGATGCCGAACAAGAAGCAGCTCGTGGTCTTGTTTCAACGCGGTGCGGCGGATGGTTTGAATATCGTCGTGCCTTTCGGTGAATCCAACTACTACCGCATGCGTCCGACGATTGCGGTTCCGCAGCCGAAGCGCGGCGGCGCCGATGCGGCAATCGACCTGGATGGGTTTTTTGGTTTGCACCCGAGCCTCGCTCCCCTCGAGCCGCTCTTTCACAAGAACCAACTGGCCATCGTGCACGCCGCGGGTTCACCCGACCCGACGCGCTCGCACTTCGACGCGCAGGATTTCATGGAATCGGGCACGCCGGGCATGAAGTCGACCGAAGACGGCTGGCTGAATCGCGCGCTGGAAACTGTTCCGGAAGAAGATGCCTCGCCGTTCCGCGCCGTGGCCATGGGGCCGAATCTCCCGCGCATGCTGCACGGTGCCGCGCCGGCCATTGCGTTGCCGGACTTGAAGCAATTCAAAGTGATGGCGCAGGCTCCGGGAACGGGCCAGATGGTCGAAGGCGGCTTTGAAGCCATGTATTCGCAGACCGTGGACCACGCGCTGCATGGCACGGGCACGGAAACTTTTGAGGCCATCGATCTTCTGCGCAAAGCCGACCCGGGCAAGTATCAGCCGGAAAACGGCGCGCAGTATCCGACCAGCCGACTGGGGCAGAGCTTGCAGCAAATCGGCCAGCTCTTGAAGGCCGATATTGGCGTGGAAGTTTTATTTGTCGATTGCGGCGGCTGGGATAATCACGTCAACGAAGGCGGCGTGCAGGGGCAGCTTTCCAACTTGCTGAAGGACCTCGGCCAGGGACTCGCGGCATTTCATCAGGACCTGGGCGACCGCATGCAGAATATTGTTTTCGTGACCATGAGCGAGTTCGGGCGCACCGCGAAGGAAAACGGCAATCACGGCACCGACCACGGCCACGCAAATTGCATGTTTCTTATGGGCGGCGCCGTGAAGGGCGGGCAGGTTTACGGCAGGTGGCCCGGCTTGAACGAGCACCAGCTTAATGAAGGCCGCGACCTCGCGCTCACCACGGATTTTCGCTCCGTCGTCGGGGAAGTCTTGACCAAGCACATCGGCGTCGCCGACCTCAAGCCCGTCTTCCCCGGCTTCGACAACAATCCGCGCAAATTCGCAGGCTTAATCCGGTCGTAAGAGGCAAAAAACGCTGTCGGCGTCCACGCACCGTCACGCGCCCTACTTTTTATTTCAATTCACGGATCCAAATATTGCGGAAGCGCACGGGATTGCCGTGATCCTGTAGCCCGAGCGGCAGTTTTTCGGGATGCGCCTTGTAGGGGGGACGCTGGCCATTCGCCGTGGGTCCGCTGAGTTCGACGTTGTCCTGCACGAGCACGCCATTGTGCAGAACGGTGACGCGAGCAGGTCGCGTCAGTTTTCCTTCTTTATCGAAACGCGGGCCGTGAAAGACGATGTCGTACGTCTGCCACTGGCCGGGCGGGCGCGAAGCGTTGACGAGCGGTGGATATTGACCGTAGACGGCTGCGGCTTGGCCGTCCGCGTAGGTTTTGTTTTCGTAGGAATCGAGCACCTGAATTTCGTAGAGCCCCATCAGAAAAACGCCGCTGTTGCCGCGTTCCTGACTTTCGCCTCTGGGAGGCACGGGTTCGGCAAATTCAACATGCAGTTGGCAATCGCCGAAAGCTTCGCGCGTGTAGATGTAACCGGTCTTGGCCACGACTTCGGCGTAACCGTTCTCAACTTTCCATTTCGGCGCGCTGCCGTCTTTGTTCGCCCACTTGGAAAGATCTTTTCCGTCAAAGAGCGCCACGGCATCGGACGGCGGGCGGCCCGGCGAATCTTGCGCGCTTGAAGTTCCGGGGTCGATTACCGGCGGCAGCGGGCGAGTGAGATCGTGGATTTTCCATTTCGTGTCGACCTGTGCGTTACAGATGGCGGGGACTACAGCCAGTAGCAGAGCGCCAGTCGCAGCGAAGAGAGTTTCTCGCATCGTTTGCACCTCAGTGGGAAACAGGCGGGATTTTACTCCGGATTGTGAAAAAACGGGACGCCTGCAGCGGTGAGTGTCCCGTTTTTCTTGAATGAATGTTGATCACTAAAGTGAGCGCCGTTTTCAGTGAGCGGCGCCTTCGCGGATGCGCATGCCGTAGAAGGAACGATAAACGAAGAGGAAGGAGACGACGAAGAAAGCGGCGGCGAGAATGTGCGTCAGGCCGGAGCCTTGCGTATTCGTCATTTGTACGGCGAGTTCGACGGCCAGCAGGCCGAAGAGCGTGGTGAATTTGATGACTGGATTGAGCGCGACGGAAGATGTGTCTTTGAAGGGATCGCCTACTGTATCGCCGATGACCGTGGCGTCGTGGAGCGGCGTGCCTTTCTGCTTGAGTTCGACTTCGACAATTTTTTTGGCGTTGTCCCAGGCGCCGCCGGCGTTGGCCATGAAGATGGCTTGGTACAAGCCGAAAATGGCGATGGAGAAAAGGTAGCCGATGAAAAAGAACGGTTCCACGAAGGCGAAGGCCAGCGTGGCGAAGAACACCGCGATGAAGATGTTCAGCATGCCTTTCTGTGCGTACTTGGTGCAAATCTCGACGACTTTTTTGCTGTCGGCGATGCTGGCGGCAGCCGCTCCATCGAGCTTGATGTTGGCCTTGATGAATTCGACGGCTCGGTAAGCGCCGGTGGTCACGGCTTGCGTGCTTGCGCCGGTGAACCAGTAAATCATGGCGCCACCGGTGACCAATCCCAGCACAAAAGGCGCGTGAAGGAGCGAAAGATTGTTGACGTTTTCGGTTAAGCCTTTGGTGAGCGCCATGATGATGGAAAAAATCATGGTGGTCGCGCCCACGACGGCCGTGCCGATGAGGACGGGCTTGGCCGTGGCTTTGAAGGTGTTCCCCGCGCCGTCGTTAGCTTCCAGCATTTCCTTGGCGCGCTCGAAGTTGACGTCGATGTTGTAGTCCTTCTTGAGTTCTCCTTTGATGCCGGGAATCTGTTCAATCAAGGAAAGCTCGTAGACGGATTGCGCGTTGTCGGTGACGGGACCGTAAGAGTCCACGGCGATGGTCACGGGGCCCATGCCGAGAAAGCCGAAGGCTACCAGACCGAACGCAAACACCGCTGGCGCGAGCATTTGGTGGTCGAGCCCAAGGTTGCTGATCAGAAATCCGAGGGACATGAGCAGCACCATCGCGAGGCCGATGTAGTAGGCCGAAAAGTTGCCGGCCACGAAGCCGGAGAGAATGCCGAGGGATGCGCCGCCTTCTTCCGCCGAGGTCACGACTTCTCTTACATGGCGCGATTCGGTGGAGGTGAAGACTTTCACCAATTCGGGGATGATGGCGCCCGCGAGCGTGCCGCAGGAGATGATGGTCGCCAGCTTCCACCACTGCGAGGCGTCGCCTCCGAGGATAGGGATTATCAGCGACGAGACAACGTACGTCAGAGCGATCGAAACGATGGAGGTGATCCACACCAGAGAAGTAAGCGGCGCTTCGTAATTCATCTCGTCCACGTTGCCGTATTTGGATTTGGCGATGAATGCGTTGATGAAGTAGGCAGCGGCGCTGGCGATGAGCATCACGATGCGCATCACGAAAATCCACACTAGCAACTGGACCTGCACGGTCGGGTTTTTCACCGCCAGCAGGATAAAAGTGATGAGCGCCACGCCGGTCACGCCGTACGTCTCGAAGCCATCGGCGCTGGGGCCGACGGAGTCGCCGGCGTTGTCGCCGGTGCAGTCGGCGATTACGCCGGGGTTGCGCGCGTCGTCTTCCTTGATTTTGAAGACGATCTTCATCAGGTCGGAGCCGATGTCCGCAATTTTGGTGAAGATGCCGCCCGCGATACGCAACGCGGCCGCGCCGAGTGATTCTCCGATGGCAAAGCCGATGAAGCACGGACCCGCGTAGTCGCCCGGAACGAACAAAAGAATGAAAAGCATCATCAGCAGCTCGACACTGATGAGCATCATGCCGATGCTCATGCCAGCTTGCAGCGGCGTGCTGTAAATCGGATAAGGCTTGCCGCGAAGGCTGGCAAAGGCGGTGCGAGAGTTTGCAAAGGTGTTCACGCGAATGCCGAACCAGGCGACGCCATAACTACCGGCAATCCCCACCAGGCTGAAGACCAGGATAATCGGCAGAGTGACCGCCACGGGCTGCACCGGAGAGAGCCAGCCGAAGTACAGGACGATCACCACGGCGATGAACACCCACAAAATCATCAGGAATTTTCCCTGCGTGATGAGGTAAGTCTTGCAGGTCTCATAAATCAGCTCGGAAATATCGCGCATCGATTTGTGAACAGGCAGGTTTTTCAGCCGCGAATAAATCGCCAATCCAAATCCCAAGCCAAAAATACAAATGACGATGCCAAAGAGCAGCAGCTTGTGGCCGTCGATACCGAGAAAAGTGACCTGAGAGAGGTCGGGAAGTTTCAAACCAGCTTCGCCGCCGGCTTCGTCGGCGAGAGCCGGGGCCGTGCCTAGTAACGCGAGGACGGCAGCCGCGGCTCCAAACTTGGCGAATCTACAACTCAGCGACCAGGCATTTGCTAGCCAGGTAAGCATTCACAATCCTCCGTAGAACATTCCTTCAAAGGGCATTCACAGCGCAACTTCTTGCCGGGACAACCGCTTCCGGCACACTTTTTCGGCCAAACGCCATCAGGCGCGGCCGAAGAGCAAATTGTTCACATTCCACTGGGAGAAGCCGCGACGGTCCGAGACTCCCCAAAACTTGGCCGTCGAAGCGCCCCGATAGCGGGCGCAAGGGCTGTACAAAACGCTGATTTATAGCATTTTACCAGGGGCTGGTCAAACCGGCACCCGCAAGCGAAAAGACAACGGCCCCGTATCTGGCTGAATACTGTAGCGAGACGCGGATGCAAAGCGATGGTAACATGCCAGAATCATTTGAGGACCATTTTACCCTGGTTAGACGGAGTTCCATGGGCACCAAGCCAGTGTTAGAAGCTGCGGCGCGCGATGTTGGTAAAAGCAATTTGCGACACGATTGGAAGCGGGCAGAAGTTGAAGCTATCTACCGCACGGCGCTGCCGGAACTTGTCTTCCAGGCGCAAATAATTCACCGCCAACATTTTGCAACCGATCGAGTGCAAACCTGCCAGTTGATTTCGATCAAGACAGGCGGCTGTCCAGAGGATTGCGCGTATTGTCCGCAGAGTGCGCACTACGATGCCGGCGTCGAACGCCAAGGGTTGCTGGATCCGCAACACGTGATCGAAGTCGCGCGGGAAGCGGCGAGCCGCGGAGTGACACGCTTCTGCATGGGAGCGGCATGGCGGCAGGCGCCGGAGGGCAGGGAATTCGACAATGTTCTCGAAATGGTGCGCGGCGTTGCCGCGCTGCGCATGGAAGTGTGCTGCACCCTCGGGATGCTGACGGAAGAGCAGGCGGAAAAGCTGAAGGAAGCGGGCCTGACGGCGTATAATCATAATTTGGATACTTCGCCAGAATTTTACGGTTCGATAATCACGACGCGGGTCTACGAGGACCGATTGAAAACACTGGCGGCGGTGCGCAAAGCGGGAATCACCGTGTGCTGCGGAGGAATCCTGGGGATGGGCGAGCGGGAGGGGGATCGCATCGGCTTGTTGCACCAATTGGCCACGCTCGAGCCACATCCGGAAAGCGTTCCTATCAACATGCTGGTGCGCGTGGAAGGCACGCCGCTGGCCGCGATGCCGCCATTGGATCCCTTAGAGATGGCGCGGGCCATCGCGACGGCGCGGATTCTCATGCCTGGGTCGCGCGTGCGGCTGGCGGCGGGACGCAAACAGCTTTCTCCCGAAGCCGTCACGCTTTGTTTTCTAGCCGGGGCGAATTCGATTTTTGTTGGGGAAAAACTGCTGACCACTCCGAATCCGGGGCCGGACGAAGACGAACAATTGCTGCAATCCCTGGGGTTGAAACCACTCGAAGCGCATGCCTTCTAATTTTCAACTTAGCTTTCATCGCGAATTGGAGAGCGGGCTTCACGGCCTCGAAGCGCAGAGCCGGCGACGGTCGCTGGCGGAGATTCGCGGAGTCAACTTCTGCTCCAACGACTATCTGGGTTTGGCGGAGCATCCGGCGCTAAAAAAAGCTGTCGCCGAAGCGGTGCAGCGAGCGACGCGAACGGGCGGAATGGGATCGCGATTGCTTTCGGGGCACGACGCGGCCTGGCAGGAAATCGAGGAAGAATTTGCGCAGTTTGCCGGTACCGAGGCGGCGCTTTATTTTGGAAGCGGTTACGCGGCGAATCTTGGCCTGTTGACTTCTCTTTTGAAGAAAGAAGATCTGGTTTTTTCCGATGCCTCGAATCATGCAAGCCTTATCGACGGCATGCGGCTCTCCGGCGCCAGGAAGTTCATTTATCCGCATCTCGATCTGAATGTGCTTGAGGCCGGATTACAAAAGCACGCCCAGGATCGCTGCCGCAAACTGATTGTGACCGAGAGCGTATTCAGCATGGGCGGTGATGTCGCTCCGGTCACCGAAATTCTCGCGCTGGCGGATCGTTATGGCGCGGGTGTTATCGTGGATGAAGCACATGCCACCGGGGTGCATGGTCCTTCCGGCCGCGGAATTGCCGTCGAGCATGGAAATGTGCAAACTCTTGCCGCCGCGGTGCACACCTGCGGAAAGGCGCTTGCCAGCGCGGGCGCTTTTGTTTGCGGGAGCGCCGTTCTGAAGGAGCATCTCATCAACCACGCGCGGACGTTTATTTTCAGCACGGCGATGCCGCCGTACATGGCGGGGCAGATTCGCGCGGCTTTGCGGCTCGCCCTGGCGATGGACAAGGAGCGGGAAAAGTTGCTGGCGCGCGCGAAGCAGCTTGCGGCTGGTCTCCGATCGCAGGGTTGGGACACAGGAAACAGCGCGACGCAGATCGTCCCCGTAGTCATTGGCGAAAATGAAGAGGCTGTAGCTGCCGCCGAATTTCTGCAACGGCAAGGCTTCGCGGTGCGGGCCATCCGGCCGCCCACGGTGCCGCGGGGCAGTGCGCGATTGCGGTTTTCAGTGACCACCGGAATTCCAGAAATCGAAATCGCGCACCTGGAAAACGTCATGCATGCCTGGCGCGAGCGCGCTTGTTCCGCGGCGGCGGCGGGGCGCTCATGAGGCATCATTTCTTCATCACCGGGACGGATACGGGAGTCGGCAAGACGGTACTTTCCGCGCTGCTTTGCGCGGCTCTGGACGCGGTTTACTGGAAACCGATCCAGACCGGCACTCTCGAAGGCTCGGACCGCGTGACGGTCATGCGGCTGGCCGGGATCGGCACGGATCGCACGCTCGATGAAGTGTACAAATTCGTGCCGCCAGTTTCACCGGACCTTGCGGCGCGCTGGGCGGGCGTGGAAATTGATCTGGGGCGCATCAACATGCCCGGCAGCTTGATCAACGACTGGCTGATTGTGGAAGGCGCGGGCGGCGTGCTCGTGCCAGTGAACCAGAAACAGTTCATGCTCGACCTGCTGGTGAAATTCAAGTTGCCGGTGATTGTGGCGGCGCGAAGCTCGCTGGGCACGGTCAATCACACGCTGCTGACGCTGGCCGCGCTGCACGCGGCGGAATTGCCGGTGCATGGCGTGGTGCTGATCGGCGAGCAAAACCGCGAGAACCGCGAGACCATCGAGCGTTTCGGGCACGTCCGGGTGATCGGCGAAATTCCCAAGCTGCCGAACCTGCACCGGACAGCGCTGATGCAGGTCTTCATGAACCATTTTGACCGCGCCGCCTTTTCGCAATAGTTGCGCGCGCGATGAATTCCCCGCTGCGCATCTGGCATCCCTTCACGAATTCACTGCTTGATCCTGCTCCGCTGCAAGTGGAGAGAGCGGAGGGCGTCTATCTCTACACGAAAGACGGGCGAAAAATACTGGATGCCATTTCGTCGTGGTGGGTGAATCTCCACGGGCATGCGAATCCGCGAATTGCTGCGGCGATCGCGGCGCAGGCGAAAAAACTGGAACACGTCATCCTTGCGGGCTTTACGCACGATGCCGCGGAAGAACTGGCGGCACGGCTGCGAAAATGGGTCGCGCCGGAATTGACGCACCTGTTTTTTTCGGATGACGGGTCGACAGCCGTTGAAGTCGCGCTGAAAATCGCGGTGCAGCATTTCAGCAACCAGCGGCGCGCGGAAAAGCGCGAGATCGTCGCGCTGGAGCACGGGTATCACGGAGACACTGCGGGAGCCATGTCCGTGAGTGGCGATTCGCCATTCACGGAGCCGTTTCGCGCGATGCGGTATCCCGTGCACCGCGTGCATTCAGCGTATTGCTACCGTTGTCCGGTGGGCCTGCGACGCGAGACGTGCCACGTCGAGTGCGTCCAGCAACTCGAGTCGCTGCTGGCGGAGCGAGGCGAAAATATCGCCGCGGTTATCGTTGAACCGCTGTTGCAGGGCGCGGGCGGGATGATCACGCACCCGGTTGAGTTTCTGCGGATGGTGCGGGCGCTGTGTACGCAGCATGACGTGCTGCTGATCGCCGACGAAGTTCTCACGGGATTTGGCAGGACGGGAAAAATGTTTGCTTGCGATCTTGCGGGAGTTGTGCCGGACTTGATGTGCCTTTCCAAGGGAATCACCGGCGGGTTTCTGGCGATGGGCGTTACGCTTTGCACAGATAAAGTGGGGGCCGCTTTCCGCAGCGAAGACCGAATGCATACGTTTTACCACGGGCATTCTTATACCGGCAATGCGCTGGCCTGCGCGGCGGCGAATGCCAGCCTGCAGATTTTTGACGATGAGCCGGTGTTTGACCGCATCGCGACCATCGCGCGGATCAATGCCGAGCGCCTCGCGCATTTGCGCGGACTTCACCAGGTGGGAGAGACGCGGCAGATTGGAACGATTGGAGCGATCGAGTTGCGCGCGGGGGATGCGGGGTACCTTTCGGCGATGCGGCCGAAGCTATATGAGTTTTTCCTCGAGAAAGGCGTATTGTTGCGGCCGCTGGGGAACGTGGTTTACGTTTTGCCTCCTTATGTGATTTCGCCGGAGGAGTTGCACCGTGTGTATGACGTGATTGAAGAGGCTATTCAGACGCTGCTCTGAGGCACGTGCGGTGTTTGCTAAGCTAGCGTTTGACGCAAGACCGGTGCGGTGAAGGCGGTTTCAGATGGGCCGGGCTAAAGCCCGGCTTCTACAGGTACGCTGGCGCCACAAATTTCGCGCGGCGGCCCGCCTCGGAAGGCGGCCCCTACAAGAGAAACCAACTGAGCGAGGAGAGATGAATTGCCGGGAAATTTGAGCGGATGGAAGCAGAAAATTGTGGCGTTTGCAGGCGGGCTGGGGGCGCCTGGGCTCTTTCTTATTTCCTTTCTGGATTCGTCGGTGCTGACGTTTCCGGTGATCAATGATTTGCTGCTGATCGAATTGTCCATTCAGCGACCGGCACGGATGCCGTTGTATGCGTTCCTGGCCTCGCTGGGATCGGTGCTGGGGTGTGTGTTGCTGTATTTCATCGCGCGAAAGGGTGGGGAGGCATTTTTTCACCGGAAGGCGGGAAAGCATGCGCACGCTATCCGGCATTGGGTGGAACGGAACGGATTTGTGGGAATGCTGATCGCGGCGCTGTTGCCGCCGCCCACGCCGTTCAAGTTTTTTGTGTTTGCGGCGGGGGTGTTTGAGGTGCCGCTGTTCAGTTATACGTCGGCGATTACGATCGCGCGCCTGTTTCGATACTTCGGGATCGGCTATCTGGCGATACGGTATGGAACAGATGCACTGCCGTTTCTGTTGGGCCACAAGTTGCTGGTGGCGGTTTCTGTCGTTGTGCTCGTAATTGTGAGCTATATTCTTTCGCGCTTGGTGCTAAGGCGTAGTAAGCCGTCGGGAAACAGTAACGGATCTCCGCAAGTACCTTCTATCTGAGCCAGACTTCTCGCGAGACTGGGTCCCAGGCTAGCTCTTGGGAGAGGACCTTGGCCGAAGCGTCGGTCTTAATAAGTGCTTCGACGCGCCAACCGGAACGCGCATCCCCAGTGTAGGGGAAGGCGTGCAAAGTGATAATGAAGCCGTCGGGAGTTTTTTCGACGGTGGCTTTGGGGAAGCGCGCGGCTTGGAGGAAGCAGCGGGCAGCGGGGGTGTCGCGGGCGGCGTCGAGGGCGGGCGAGGGTTCGGGCTTGTAGGAAGTGATGGCGGAGTCTGGGTCGAAGGAGGCGGCGGGACCGACTTCGATTTCGAGTTCATGGAGGGCGCTTGCGGTCTCGACTATGCCTTCCCAGCGGAAGGGCGAGCTTGATTCGGGCAAGGCGGCGGCTTTGCGGGGGGATTCACCGCGGTAACTGCGGGATTCCAGGGCGGCTAAGGCGTTGCCGTGGAGAACGAAGCGCAAGACGATATACAGAAGCATGCCCGCTAGGGCGAGGGAGGCTCCTACCTTGCCTCGCGGGCCTTTTGATTTGGCGCCAATTTCCTCGGTGACTAGGCGGCTTAGCGCGGGGAGAAGAATGCCTGCGAGGAGGATTCCCAGAATCCAAAGATCGGCATGGGGGAGGCAGGCGAGGGCGGAACGGCGGGGGGAGAAGGGCCAGAGGAGTTCCAGGCCGGTGCTTTGGCAAAGGTCCAGAAGCAAATGGAGGAGGGCGGCGGCTAGAGCGGCGGCGAAGATGGGACGGGGCGCGGTTTGTATTTCAGTTGGCTCACGTTTTCGGAGGAGAAAGGGGAGCGTGACTAGCAGACTGAAGAGGAGGGCTGCGAGAAGGGAATGAGCGTAGGTGCGATAGAAGGTCAGGAAGGCGGAGGGGCTGATATAAGCGCTCAACAAATCGATATCGGCGATGGTTCCCGCAATCAGCATGACG
>Ga0210400_10000420_pt1 | contig 48131 bp, 44 predicted proteins | sample IncBWH26MmetaG_FD_155456 | JGI IMG/M metagenome (GOLD analysis project Ga0210400, IMG submission 155456) | Forest soil microbial communities from Barre Woods Harvard Forest LTER site, Petersham, Massachusetts, United States - Inc-BW-H-26-M | ecosystem: Environmental > Terrestrial > Soil >... | reverse complement strand
CATGCGCCTCGAGCAGGAAGTCTAGGAGAACCCATGCGCCATCAAGTTTCCGGCAAGCGATTGGGCCGCGGCTCCAACCAGCGCAAGGCCCTGATGAAAGGTCTCGCCATCGCTCTTCTCCGCGAAGAGCGCATCGAGACCACCGAGGTGAAGGCCAAGGAGCTCCGCAAGTTCGTGGAGCCCTTCATCACCCTGTCCAAGACCGATTCGATAGCCAACCGCCGCCTGGCGATGGCCCGTCTCGGCAGCAAGGAGACCGTGCAGAAGATCTTCGGCGCGGACTTCCGCAAGCGTTTCGAGACCCGCCCCGGCGGTTACACCCGCATCCTCAAGATGGCGCCCCGCCACGGCGACGGCGCCGAGATGGCCCTCATCGAGCTGGTGGACTACCAGCTGCCCGCCGAAGAGGCCTGAAGCTCCTGATCCACGAAGGAATGAAAGGCGCCCCGCGAGGGGCGCTTTTTTGTTGGGCGCAATCAGGCGCTATCCTGGCTTCCCACCCCGAGGAGATCGCCATGGCCGAGATGGATAGCCTCGCCGCCGAATCGCGCCGCTTCCCGCCCCCGACGGATTTCGCGGCCAAGGCCACCGTCACTGAGCAAGCGGATCGCGATCTGCGAGCCGCCTTCGAGAAGGATTGGGAAGGTGCCTGGGCCCGCCTAGGCCACGAAGAGTTGGTCTGGTCCAAACCTTTCACCAAGCCCTTTGAAGGCGATCTTGAACATCCCCACTGGTTCGGCGATGGGGAGTTGAACGCCACCGTCCAGTGCCTCGACCGCTGGATGGGCACGCCCACGGAGCACAAGGCCGCGCTCATCTGGGAAGGCGAACCGGGCGACACGCGCACGATCACCTATGGGCAGCTGCATCGCGAGGTGGCCCGCGCCGCGAACGCGCTGAAGTGCCTCGGCGTGAAGAAAGGCGACCGCGTGGCCATCTACATGCCGCTCATCCCCGAGCTGGCCGTGGCCGTGCTGGCCTGCGCTCGCCTAGGCGCGCCGCATACGGTGGTCTTCGGCGGCTTCTCGGCGGAAGCCCTCGCGAACCGCATACAGGACGCGGGCGCGGAGGTGCTGCTCACGGCGGATGGCGGCTGGCGCAAGGGCGAGCTGCTGAAGATCAAGAACATCGCGGATGCGGCCGCGGCCCAGTGCCCCGGCCTCCGCAAAGTGGTCGTCGCCAAGCGTACGGGCCACGACATCGTCATGCAGGCGGGCCGCGACATTTACCTCGACGAGCTGTTGGCCGCCAATGGGGAGACCCAGTCCGCGCCCGAACCCTGCAATGCTGAGGACACGCTCTTCCTCCTCTATACCAGCGGCAGCACGGGCAAGCCGAAGGGCATCATCCACACGACGGCTGGCTACCTGCTCTGGACCAAGCTCACCACGCGTTGGGTGCTGGACCTTAAGCCGGAGGACCTCTACTGGTGCACGGCGGACATCGGCTGGATCACGGGGCACAGCTATGTGATCTACGGTCCGCTGCAGATCGGCGCCACCGTGATGATGTACGAGGGCAACCCCGTGCACCCCGCGCCGGACCGTTTCTGGTCCATCATCGAGCGGCATCGCGTCTCCGTCTTCTACACCGCGCCCACGGCCATCCGCACCTTCATCCGCCTGGGTGACGGCCATGTGCTGAAGCACGACCTGTCCTCCCTGCGGCTCCTGGGCACCGTGGGCGAGCCCATCAATCCTGAAGCCTGGCTCTGGTACCACCACCTCATTGGCAGGGAGCGCTGCCCCATCGTGGACACCTGGTGGCAGACGGAGACGGGCGGCATGATGATCGCGCCGCTGCCGGGCGTGCAGACCACCACGCCGGGCAGCGCCACGCGGCCCCTGCCGGGGGTGGACGCGGACATCGTGGACAAGCACGGCGAGTCGAAACCCGCGGGCCTCCTTGTCATGCGCCGCTCCTGGCCCGGGCAGTTGCGGGGCATCTGGGGGAATCCCGAGCGCTACCACGCGGGCTACTTCGCGGAAGTGCCCGGCTGCTACCTGGCGGGCGACGGCGCGCGGAAGGATGAGGACGGCAACATCTGGATCATGGGCCGCGTGGACGATGTGCTCAATGTGAGCGGCCACCGATTAGGCACCGCCGAAGTAGAGAGCGCGCTCGTCGCCCATCCCGATGTGGCCGAGGCCGCCGTGGTGGGCCGTCCCGACGAAGTGAAGGGTGAGGCCATCGTGGCCTTCGTGACCCTCAAGACCGGCCGCGCGCCGGATGCTGCCGCCCTCAAGGTCCATGTGACAAAGGAGATCGGCGCCCTCGCCCGTCCCGACGAGATCCGCTTCGCCGAAGCCCTCCCCAAGACCCGCAGCGGCAAGATCATGCGCAGGCTCCTGCGAGACCTCGCCCGCGGCACCCACGCCAGCCAGGACACCAGCACCCTGGAAGACCAGAAGGTCATGGACCGGCTGAGGGCGGCAGCGCCGGAAGAGGACTGAAAGCTAACCACGCGGCGTGAAGCGAAGGAGCGGAGGGCAGCGGAGAAGGGGCGTAAAGCCTAACTCCAAAGCGGTGATCCGACCCGTTGGTGTGGATGCTGCCTAACGATGAAAGTTAACCGGCCCGACCGCGAGCCGACGATTTACAGCATGACGGAAAACACACACGGTTGGTCTGGGTTGAACGATTGGTTAGGTATGCCTAGCTGAGAGTGTTTTTGATTTATCGACCAACAAAGCCAGGAGCAAAATACCAAGAATTGGGATGAAGATGAGTACCGCCCACGCCAAGTTCCGGTTCTTTGCCTTCAAATAGAATCCAAGCCCAACAAAGAGAAGGATGGTTCCTGTGAACATGCCGAGCACGCCGACAAGAAAGAAATCGACCGCCAGAAAAAGCCCACCATACTGCAGAACCAGACCTGGGACACCGAACATCAAGCTTTTCCGGTTGTATGTGGTGATCAAGGAATTGCTCCAGTGAATTCGGGCCACCTAACTTTGAATTAGACGAACCGGTTGGGGAGGGTTGATCCCACCTAACACGGTTGTTAGGGTTGAATTATTGCTAAGGACAGCGTACTTGGTTTGACGAGCGAAATTGAGACGGTGATAAATTTCCCGGACGGGGCCGCCCATTCTGTTTCCTTCCTTCGCCGCCCTCCGCGTGATGTTTTTCTTCTAACCCTTCACCGTCCGTGGATCCATAGCGCGTCCACGAGGAAGATCAGCACCAGCCCCCATCCGAGGATGAACTTCCCCAGCGCCCCGGCGAAGAGGCCGATGACGGCGCCCACAGCGGCTTTGACAGCCCGCTTGAAGGGCTGCTTGCGGATCACCCACTCGCCCAGCAGGGCACCCAGGGGCGGTCCCAGCAGCACGCCGGGCAGGCCGAAGAAGAGGCCGATGAGCGCGCCTAGTAGTGCGCCGCGGGCTCCTGCCTTGCCCGCGCCCGCCTTCTTCGCGGACCAGCCGCTGGCCATGAGCTCCATGAGCTGGCCGATGATCGCGCCGAGGATGAAGAGGATGACGGTGATCCAGGAGAGCCGCTCCGGCTGCAGCACCTTGAAGAGCGTGGCGCCCAGGGCCATGAGGGGCAGGCCCGGCACGAGGGGCAGCCACACGCCCAGCAGGCCGATCATGAAGCAGAGCAGGGCAACGACCCAGGCGAGGATCGGAGCCGTCGCCTGCATCAAAGCTGGAGGTCCCGCACGAAGCGGCGCACGAGGGCCTCGAAGCGGCCAGCGGCCTGCTGGCCCGCTTCCAGGACTTCTTCATGCGTGAGGGGTTGTTCGAGCAGGCCCGCGGCCATGTTGCAGAGGCAGCTCACGCCAGCCACGCGCAGGCCCGCGTGCCGCGCGACGATCACCTCGAGCACCGTGCTCATGCCCACGGCGTCGGCACCCCAGGTGCGGAAGGCGCGGATCTCCGCGGGCGTCTCGTAGCTGGGGCCGAGTACGCCGATGTAGGTGCCGTCCCGGAGCGTCTGCCCAATCGCCTTCGCGGCCCCGTGCAATTGCGCGCGCAGGGCGGGATCGTAGGCGGCGCTCATGTCGGGGAAGCGGGAGCCCGGAGGCACATTGGTCCCGATCAGCGGGTTCGTCCCCGTGAAGTTGATGTGGTCTGCGATGACCATGAGATCACCGACCGCGTGTGCGGGGTTCAGCGCCCCCGCCGCATTGGTGTGGAGGACGGCCTTCACGCCTAAGGACCCGTAAAGCCGCATGGGCGCCGTCACCACGGCCATGGCATGGCCTTCATAGAAGTGGAAGCGGCCCGCCTGCAGAACGACCCGGCGGTCTTCCAATTCGCAGAAGACCATCTTCCCGCCGTGTCCTGCCACGGTCTGCGCGGGGAAGCCCGGCAGGTCCGTGAAAGGGACGGTCACGCCGCGTTCGGCTTCTGCGGACTCTGCGAGTGCACCCAGTCCCGAGCCCAGCACGATGGCCAGGTCCGGGACGAAGGGCGCCTTGCCCCTCAGGGTCTCAGCGGCCGAGGAGAGGTCCACGCAGCGTCCCGGGAGGCGCCGGTGCCAACTGGAGGGTGAAGGGGATATCGGGCTGGAGGGTAGAGGGGCTCAGGAGACGCACCCGGATGGGGTATTCGGCTGGTGTGGTCGTATTGCCATTGCCCGCCAGCGTGAAGGTGATCGGCGCCGCGCTGGACCCAGTGAAGGTATAGGCCTGAGTCGCGCTCCCGGAGAACACCACCACCTGGATGGTGGCTCCCGAGGGAAGCGCACTGGGGGTGGTCTGGAGCGTGAGGTTGTAGGTCTGATCGTTTGCTTGAGGAACGCCCAGGTAGGCAATCTCCTTGTAGGACGCGTTGGGGTAGACACCGCTCACCTGGTGGTCTGCGGACATGCTTAACGTTCCGGTGTAAGCATAGGTGCCGTTCGTGGTGCTTGTCCAGGTCTGCCCGAAGACCGTCGTGGAGGGTTGAGGCCAAGGCAGGTTGAACGGCGTGGCAACAGTGCTGATCTGGGAGTCGGTGAAGATCGCTGCCAGATCAACCGGTTCTGCCGCGGTTTTCGCGTTCTGGAGCTTAGCCAATTGGAGGTAGGCATTGGCCGGGTAGAACTGGGTCGTCGTGGGAAGCGTGAAGGTGAAAATGCGGGCGATGGTCGCGGGATTGATGGTGGCCCAAGTGGTAGCCGTTCCAGGGGTGGTAATGCCGTTCGCCTTCAGGCCGATTTCCCAAGTCATGGCGGCCAGCGTGCGGGGCGAGTAGGGGCCGATATCCGCCGAGGCGACGCCGCTGGTGTCGCGGACATTCGTAATGCTGACGATGCCGCTGGTCCCATCGGTGTCGGCCAGGTAGGGGGACTTCAGCAGGTTGGCGGCCATCGCGTAGGGCAGGCCTTCGACCATGGCCAGGTCAGGTGACAGGCCGTCGATGTTGGCCGCCACAGGCTTCAGCGTGTAGGGATAGGCCGCATAGTTCGCGGCGAGAAGCTGTCTGAATGTGTTGGCTCTTCCCATGAGCACATAGAGGACCGACTCGTCCCAGGCATCATCATTTGCGGCGGCGCCCCGGATGGAGCCGAAGTAGTGGTCGGTTCCGAATCTCGGATCGTAGGCCAAATCCACCCCGCTCGGTTGGACCCAAGCCCGCTGGTTATATTGGATGAAGGTCCCTTGCGGTTCCGAGCGGCCCATGAGGTAGTGGAGATCCGTGGGCGCGCCGGGCGACGGGTTGCCATAGACGACGCTGAAGGCGTAGATGGAATCCAGGATGGCCAGGACCCTGCTGCCAGTCGGGCTGGCCTCGAAGCCTGCCGAGGTGAATCCCGTCGAGGAACCATCACCTGCCACTTCGGTGGATCCGATCATCCACTTGGTGGTGAGGTCCACGGCGAAATTCGCGGTGTAGGTGCCTCCTGCGGAGACAGTGCCGGCGGGAAGCGGGGCGGATGATGTCGCTGCAGTGCCGTTCGGAGCGGAGCGGAGAATGTAGTGCGCACGCTGGGCCTGAGGCAAAGTGCTTGATAGCCCGTTGGGGTCCGCGATCACGGAGACGGATCCGAGAAAGGGTTGCGTGAAACTTTCCACCTGGACGCTGTAGTTGTCGCCCGCCGGGACACTGAGGTAATAGTTTCCGCTCACATCGGTTTGCGTGACCTGCTTGACCCGCCACTGGGCGTTGGTCGCATCCAGCTCATAGGCGCGGACAAAGATGCCTCGGGCCGGGAGCGTCAGATAGTTGGCAGAGTTGGTCTCCAGGCCGGTCGGGACGCCGTTGGCATCTTTAAGCAGGGGGATCCGGACATAGGTGATGTTGCCCTGGATGGCGCCGATCGCCACGGGGCTCGTGGCCGAGTTGCCTCCGCTCTTCCCCGAGCAGCCGATTCCGAGAAGCAGGCCGAGAGCCGCGGCGGTGGCCGCGATCCGGGACCGGAAGGATGGAGCTTGGGCCATGCGGACCTCGAAAAGCGTAAGCCATCAGGCTATCACGGGGATGGCATGCTTCCGAGCCGCGAAAGGTGCCCGGGCCCAAGCGGAGCAGGCTTTGGAGCCCTCAGTTGGCCGAGGGATCGTTCCGGGCGGCGAGTTCGCCGGGGATCTCTTCGGTGTCGTCCAGGACCGGCAGGGGGTTGCGTTGGACGCCGTCCACCCGCAGCTCGAAATGGAGGTGCGGGCCTGTGGCGTTGCCCGCGCGGCCCACTTCGGCGATCTTCTCGCCGCGGCGGACGATGTCGCCCTCATGCACGAGCGTGACGGATTCGTGCCCGTACACGGTCGTCACGCCGTTGCCATGGTCCACCGTCACCAGGTTGCCGTAGCCGCGGGCCTTGCCGGCGTAGACGACGACGCCGTCCATGGCCGCGTAGATGTCCGTGTGCATGGGGGCGGGCAGATCGATGCCCTTGTGGCGGCCGTGGTAGCGGATGCGCTTCTTGCGCCGGTTCTTCACGCGGACCACGCGGGTGCGGATGCGGGGCCCCCAGTAGGAACTGATGGAGCGCGTCTCCACGGGCCAGAGCAGATCCAGGTTGTCCGGATCCGCTGGGCGGAAGGGCAGGAGCGGCTCCGCGCCGGGCTCGCCGGAGGGGATCAGGCTGGCTTCCCGGACCACGGGCGCGGTCAGAGCCGGAATGGTCGGCAGGGGGGGGAGATCCGAAGGCGCGGCTTCACCGGGGATGGCAGGCAGATCGGCCACCCTAGGGGCCGCACCGTCCGCTTCCGCGGGCGCGCCACCGGGCAGCTGGAGCACGGTGCCCGGACGCACACGGCGGGGGTTCAGGCCCGGGTTGGCTGCCATGAGGTCCTGGACGGAGATGCTGTTGGCCTTGGCCAGAGCGTAGAGCGTCTGCCCCTTGGCCAACACGGCGGTAGTACCGGCTTCCGGCGATGCGGCCACCGGCTTCCGGGTCGCGATGCGGGGGGCGGCGGCAGCGGCGATGTGGAGCTTCGTGCCGATTGAGAGCTTGGCCAGGTTCCGGCCCGGGTTCAGAGCCTGGAGCTGGGCCACGCTGAGTCCGTTGGCCGCCGCGATCCTGCCCGCGGTCTCGCCCTTGCGGACCGTGTGCACACTGGAAGACGAGGTGGCCTTGGCGTGGTGGCCGGGCCGGACGCGATGCGCCCCGGCCGTGGCTGGCATCGCGATGATCATCAGCGTCAAAAGCGCATGGCGCATGGTGTCTCCCGGAGTGCGGCGGACGATCACATCGTCCAGGACCTGTTTCGCTAGGCCTCCTGGGGGACGCGCCCCCACCCTTGACCGATTGACCCGATGGGCCACTTCCAGATTACCGGTGCTAGATCATTTTGAAAACGCAAATCTTTTCCAATTACCCCCCCCAGGGGCAGCCCGTCCAGGGCCGGGTGACGGCGCCTCGACGCCCTCCCTCCTTCAGCAAGAGCCGCACCGGGCCCATATCCATGGCCTGGGAAACGGCCTTGAGCATGTCGTAGAGGGCCAGCAGGCCCGCCGACACGCCCGCCAGGGCCTCCATCTCCACGCCCGTCTTGGATTCGCAGCGCACCTCCACCCGTAGCCAGGCCTGGCGTGTGGCCGAGTCGAAGATGTGTGCCACCTCCACGCCATCCACGATGAGCGGATGGGCCAGGGGGATGAGGTCCGAGGCCCGCTTCACCCCCTGGATGGCGGCGATTCGGACCACCGGCCAGGGGTCGCCTTTCTTAAGCGCCTGCGAAGCCAAAGCCTCGGCGGCAGCCTCATCCAATTGGAGCGCGCCCACAGCCACGGCGCGGCGGGCGGTGACGGGCTTGGTGCCCACATCCACCATGCGGGGAAGGCCTTCTGGATCGAGGTGGGTCAGGTCGTTGGGCATGGCTCGCTCCACGCAAGCAGGATGTCGCGCAGCGCCGCCGTGTCCGGCGCGTAGGCGCGGGGGCCGCAGGCCGCGAGCTGGGGCTCGCTGTAGAAGCCGTGGCCCACGGCGAGGCTGGGCACGCCCGCGGCCCGCGCCATGTCCAGATCGAAGGGCGTGTCGCCAACCATGAGAAGCTCCTCCGCGCCGAGCCCCGTCATCTTCATGATGAGGTCCAGGCTTTCGGGATGCGGCTTGCCGTCGGTCACTTCATCGGGCGTGATGATGGGATCGAAAAACCCCGTCCAGCCGAAGCCTTCGAGCTGACGCAACAGGGGGACGCGGCGCTTGGAGGTGGCGATGGCCATGGCCTGGCCGCGGGCTTTGAATTCGAGCAGCAGATCGGAGACACCGTCGAAGGGCTTCATCAGGTGCTCGTGGTCCGCGTGACCGAAGCTGCGGTAGGCCTTCAGCACCGTGTCCTCATCGAGGCCGACCGGCGAAAAGGTCCGGCGGATGCCTTCCTCCACCGGCAGGCCCACATAGGTCAGCCACTCCGCCATGAGCGACCGCGGCTGGCCCAGGGTATCCAGCGCGTAGGCCATGCCCGCCTCGATGAGCGGGCGGCTGTCCGCCAGCGTGCCGTCGAAATCCCAGACGATGAGTTTCACAGTTCGTGCTCCGTGCCGAACACACCTTCCCACTTCGCCACGACGATGCTCGCGAGGCCGTTGCCCAAGACATTGGTCAGCGTGCGGGCCATGTCCATGATGGCGTCCACGGCGAGAAGCATGGCGATGCCGGCCTCGCCGGGCAGACCGAAGCTGCCGCAGGTGCCGGCGATGATGACAAGGGTGCCGCGCGGCACGCCGGCCACGCCCTTGCTCGTGAGCATGAAGGTCAGCACCATGGCCAGCTGGTGCCAGACATCCATGTGGACCCCCGCGGCCTGGGCGATGGTGAGGCCCGCCAGCACCAGGTAGAGCGTGGAGCCGTCCAGGTTGAAGCTGTAGCCCGCGGGGATGACGAAACCCGCCACGCGCTCGGGCACGCCGAAGCGCACGGTCTCCTCCAGCAGCTTGGGCAGCGCAGCCTCGCTGCTGGCGGTGGAGAAGGCGATGGTGGCCGGTTCGCGCACGGCGCGCAAATAATCCAGCACCTTCACCTTGCAGAGCTTCATTACGGGGATGAAGACGAACAGCACGAGCAGGATGAGGGCGCCGTAGAGGCTGCCCACCAGCAGCGCGTACTGCTTGAGCAGGTGGAAGACGGCGGGCCAGCCCTTGATGAGTCCGCCGTCCACCATCTGGCCTGCCGCCATGCCGCTCATGCTGGCGGCCATAGCGCCGAAGACACCGATGGGCGTGAGCAGCATGACCATGTCCGTGTACTTGAACATCACTTGCGAGAAGCTGTCGAAGAAGCGGAGGACGGGTCCGCCCTTGCCGTCCGGCACGCGGATGAGGGCCATGGCGAAGAGTGTGGCGAAGATCACCACGGGCAGGATGTCGCCCTCCGCCGCGGACTTCACGACATTCGACGGGAACATGTGGAGCAGGGTCGTCCATCCGCTCTGCACAGCTGCTGGCGCGGCACCGTGCGTGGCGAGGTCCAGGTGCATGCCCACGCCGGGCTTCACGAGATTCGCCACGGCGAGGCCGATGAGGAGGGCGAAGGTCGTCACGATCTCGAAGTAGAGAAGGGCTTTCACGCCCATGCGGCCCACGGCCTTGATGTCGCCCGTCTTCGCGATGCCCACCACCAGCGTGCTGAAGATGAGGGGGACGATGAGGCTCTTGATGAGGGCGATGAAGGCCGCGGCCAGGAAGTGGAAGAGCTGGTAGGCAGTCCCGTGCTGGTCCTGGGGCAGGAAGCCGCCGCAGAGGACGCCGAGGACGAGCCCGGCGAAGATCCACGCGGTGCTTGAGCGCCACCAGGGTTTGAGTGCGGCCATCGGATGCCCCGAAAAGGGCAGTCTCCCACGGCCTTCCGCCGGAGGCGATACTGGGGAGATGCGCTGCGAGCACTGCCTTCATGACCTGCCCTCGGGCGCCCGCTTCTGTCCCGGCTGCGGCCAGTCTGTGCCCGGCGCCGTCGCGGCGCCGGAGGCGCAGCCCGTGGACACTTCCATCACGGCGCCGGGCGCGCGGTCCGGCGTGTGGCGCTGGGCCCTCCTGGTGCTCCTCCTCCTGGAACGGCTCACGGCGATCAAGGCCTTTCCCCTGGAGGGCGCCGCTCCCTGGGAGCACGTCTTCCTCCATACCTGGGGTTGGGGCCTTCTGATCCTCGCCGTGCCGCTGCTCGTCCTGCGACGGCGCGCGGGCGGATGGGTGGCCTTCCTCTCGGGCCTGGCCCTCATCCTTCGCAGCTGCGCGCCGCTCCTGAGCGAGGTGCCCGTGCCCTGGGCCGTCATCACGCTCATGATGGCCAGCGGGACCCTCACCTTCGCCTTCCTCTTCGAGCAGAGCTTCTGGCCCCACCACGAGAGTCCGCTGGGAGGAAACAGCGATGATCCAGATGGCCCGGGAGATGGCGAGGCCTAGTAGAATGGAAGTCCGGGCCTCAACGGCCCTGGAGGTGGAATGGACGCTACCGGCAAACGACGCTGGAACCGCTTGAACACGATCTTCCTCGCCGGAACGCTCGCCGCCGCCGTCATCGCGGTTCCGCTGCACCTCGTCTTCAACGGCTTCCGCTGGTCGGAGTGGATCACCTGCGCCGTCATGGTCTTCGGCATCGGCACCGCCATCAGCGCGGGCTACCACCGTCTCTTCTCCCATCGGGCCTTCAAGGCCAGCTGGCCGGTGCGGCTCCTGCTGCTGCTCTTCGGGTCGGCCTCCTTCGAGAACTCCGCCCTCAAGTGGGCCAGCGACCACCGCATCCACCACCACCATGTGGACGACTTGGACAAGGATCCCTATGCCATCGGCAAGGGCTTCTGGTTCGCCCACTGGACTTGGGTGATGGAATCCAAGGAGCTGCCGCTCCAGGGCGTGGCCGATCTGGAGCGTGATCCCCTCATGCGCTGGCAGCACAAGCACCATTTCCTCATCGGCGCGGTCGTGGCCTCCATCCCGTTCTGGATCGGCCTCGCGTTGGGCGATTTCTGGGGCTTCGCCATCGTGGCGGTGCTGCTCCGCATCGTGCTGACCCACCACACGACCTTCCTCATCAACTCCGCCGCCCATGTCTTCGGCAGCCGCCCCTACAGCGAGGCCAGCAGCGCCCGCGACAACTGGGTGCTGGCGCCGCTCACCTACGGCGAGGGCTACCACAACTTCCACCACACCTGGCAGTGGGACTACCGCAACGGCCACCGCTGGTACCACTGGGACAGCACCAAGTGGATCCTCAACAGCCTGCGCTGGACGGGTCTCGTGAAGGGTTTCCGCACCGTGCCTGGCGCCGCGATCGAGCGCGCGCGGCTGGAGGTCGAGGCGCTGAAGCTGCGCCGCCGCCTGGACAACCACGAGCCCGCCGTCGCCCATCCCCTGCAGGAGCGCCTGGCCCATGCCCGTCTCCAGCTGGATCTCTCGCTCGCCGCGCTGCACGAGTGCCGGGAGGGCCTCAAGGCCAAGCGCGCCGCCTGGCGCGCCGAGTGGAAGGCCAAGGGCATGGCCCGCAAAGCCCGGAAAGAGGAGCGCGCCGAGGCCTGGCGCCTCGCCCGCGCCGAGTGGAAGGCCGTGCTGGCCCACCACCGCGAACAGCTGAAGGAGGCCTGGGTCGAATGGAAGGCCGCCCGCAGCGCCGCCCGGTCGGCTCTCGTTTACGCTTGACTTTTTTCCTGGAACAACGCTTTCCGGTTGAGTCTCAGGCTTTCCGGGTGTTCTGCTCGATGCTCACGAACAGTCCGACGAACGCAGATAGCGCGTAGGCGCCGAGCAGACCCGCGGCGGCCATGGCCAAGCCTGTGGCCAGCAGCGTAAGCCCCGCCTGGAAAGGATCCCCGGCCGCCGCGGGCAGCACGCCGCCGAAGAGGTTGCGGAGCGCGTCCCCCGCCTGTCCGGCGGAGGTCCAGATGAGCAGCGCGCTGCCGAGGCTCAGAGGCGTGAGGACGCCCGCGTAGATCTCTCCGCTCAACTTCATCAGGAGCCGCGCCACCGCCAAAGCGCCCGCCTCGGCGGGTCCCATGGCCAGAAGATCCGAGGCGCGGAGCAGGCTGAGGTGGCAGACGAAATAGGCCGCCACCACGAGGCTGAGTTGGAGGATGAGAAGGCCGAAGATGGCGCCGGTGGAGAGGCCCGGAGCCTGCTTCCACAACTCGATGGAGAGCAGCACCGCGCCCAGGGCGGCGAGGGCGGCCTGGATGCGCAGGATCCAGGCGAAGACCGGGCGGAAGAAGCGGCCTTCCCGGATGAGGCGGAGGAAAGTCGGGGCGATCAAGAATCTATCCATGGCTGGACCTCCGGAACGGAGTGCGGGTTGGTTTGAGGGATTTCATTTCCCAGCTTGAGGATGCGGGGAGCCGGGGTCAACTCCCGCAGGTCCCGAGGCGGTCTGCCCTCGCATCCGGCCCTTTCCCCGCCTTGTGGGAAGATGGAGGCTTCGAGCGGAGCTTTCCATGGCCAACTTCGACCTCATCGTCATCGGTTCCGGCCCCGGCGGCTACCTTGCCGCCGTGCGCGCCGGGCAGCTGGGCCTGTCCGCCGCCATCGTGGAGAAGGATCCTGCGGGCCTGGGCGGCACCTGCCTGCGCCGCGGCTGCATCCCCGCCAAGACCTGGCTGGAGAGCGCCCACCGTTTCGAACAGATGCAAGAGGCCGCGGAGTACGGCATCGACGGCGTGGACCCCAAGGGCCTGCGCGCCAATCTGGATGCCATCGTCAAGCGCAAGAACCGCATCGTCCTGAAGAACGGCAAGGGCATCGAGTTTCTCATGAAGAAGAACAAGGTGCAGGTGCTCAAGGGCTTCGGCAAGCTGCTGGGAGGCGGCCGGGTGGAAGTGAAGGGCGAGACGGCGGAGGTCCACACCGCTAAGAAGATCGTCCTGGCCACGGGTTCCGTGCCCCGGGACCTGCCGGGCCTGGAGGCGGACGGCAAGCGGGTGCTGAATTCGGACCATCTCCTCGACATGGCGGAGCTGCCTTCGCACCTCGTCATCCTGGGCGGCGGCGCCATCGGCGTGGAGTTCGCATCCGTCTTCGCGCGGCTGGGTTCTAAGGTGACGCTGGTGGAGCTCATGGACCAGCTGTTGCCTGTGGAGGATGAGGCCATCGGCGCGGAGCTGGAGAAGATCCTCGCCAAGTCCTACAAGATGGATGTCCGCACCAAGACCAAGATCGCCAAGCTGGACCGTCTCGCGGACAAGGTCGTCTGCCATCTCGAAGGCGCTAAGCCCGGAATGGTCGAGGCCAGCCATGTGCTCATCGCCGTGGGCCGCGGGCCTGTGACGGCGGGCATCGGCCTGGAGTCCACCAAGGCTGTGCTGGACAAGGGGTTCGTGGGCGTGGACAAGTTCATGCAGAGCGCCGAGCCGGGCCTCTACGCCATCGGCGATGTGGTGAAGACGCCCATGCTGGCCCATGTGGCCAGCGATGAGGGCATCGTGGCCGTGGAGCACGCGGCGCAGGCCTTGGGCAAGGACGCGCATCCCCATCCCATCGACTACGATCGCGTGCCTGGCTGCACCTACTGCGATCCCGAGGTGGGCAGCATCGGCCTCACGGAGAAGAAGGCGAAGGAGCAGGGCTACGAGGTGGCCACCGGCACCTTCCCCTTCATGCCCATGGCGAAGGCCAACATCGTGGGCGAGCCCCACGGCTTCATCAAGATCGTCTCCGAGAAGAAGTACGGCGAGATCCTGGGCATCCACATCATCGGACCCAAGGCCACGGAACTGGTGGCCAGCAGCGTGGCCCTGCTCGCGGGCGAGATGACGGTGGAAGCGCTCATCAACACCATGTACCCGCATCCAACGCTGAACGAGGTCTTCCCCGAGGCGGCCCGCGCCGTGCAAGGCCGCGCGCTGAACATGTAGCGTGAAACGCGTCGCGGGGCTTCTCTTCGCCTGCGCCAGCCTCTCGGCGCAGGTGCAGGGCCATCTCCGCTTCGAAGCCGCGGACCGCGCGCCTGTCGTGCTGGAGCTTGTGGATGGCGGCCACCCGGCCTTCCTCACGATCCCCCATCAGCGAGGGGTGGCGGATGGCGAGGCCGTGCGCCTCTTCGTTCTCACGCACGCGGGGCCTGAGACCGACGTGCTGCCGCCCTCGGTGGAGCCGAAGCCCCTCGCCGCCGAGGCGCCCGCCGCCTGGAAGGTGGACCACAACGGAGCCCGCGCGCAGATCGTCACGCGCTACGCCACCTTCTGGCGCTACACGCCGGGCCTCGTGATGCCCGTGCGCTTCAGGCTCGGCACGGTGGAATGGCGCTTGATCGCGGCGGATCTGCCGCCCAAGATGCTCATATCCAAGGACGGGGAGTGAGATGGCCATCAGCTTCCGCCGGAGCGACCGCATGCAGAAGTGGCTGGACTGGTACGCGGGCGACCACCGGAACCCCGTGAACCACGCCATCCACCAGGCCTGCATCCCCCTCATCGTTTTCAGCGTCATGGGGCTGCTGGGGCTCATCCCGCCGAAACTCCTCATCCTCGGCGTGCCCTTCGGCTGGCCCGAGCTGGCTCTCGCCGCGCTCTTGGCCTTCTATGCACAGCACGACCTCCGCCTGGCGCTGCTCGCCGTGCCCATCGGCGCCGTGATGGTGGTGCTGGCGCGGCATGTGCCCTGGCCCGTCCACGCGGGACTCTTCGCCGCCGCCTGGATCGCGCAGTTCATCGGCCATGGCAGCTTTGAAAAGAACAAGCCCAGCCTCATGGCGAACCTAGTGTCGCTTTTCATCGCTCCGGCCTTCCTGCTGGACGGGTTGCTGCATTAGAGCGTGTTTCAAAATGCCCGTGCGCCACGACGGCGGTCAGCCGCGCATGCCCAGCAAGGAAGGCCGCGCAGCCTGGTATCGGGAATACGAGCCAGCGGTGTGACGCAGCTGAGGGCGCGCGGCTGGCCCCGTCCCTCCGGGCAAGGGGTGGCGCCTCTCGCCATGCGGCGTCAGGCTCAGCTCATGCAGTGCAGCTGCACATCGCCTCGCCTTCCTTGCCTAGCTCGGGCGGCGCCCCTTGCGCGGCACGCGGGCATTTTGAAACACGCTCTAAGACGCGTTAGCCGGGCTCCCGCCGGCACCGGCGTCCTCTCCCCGCAGCAGCTGTTCACGGAGTTTCTCCGGCAGCTTCTTCTTCGCCTTGTCCTTCTCCAGCATCCCCTTATAGGGCGCGTTGGTGAGGAGGGCCTTGGCGCCGCAGCCGCGGGTGCGGGCCTCCGCCAGCGTCTCCCCGAAAGCCACGAGGTCCGTCTTCTTGTAGAGGCAGAGCAGCTTCACCCCGTAGGCGTCCGGATCCACATCCATGTTCCTCGGGGTGGCGTCGATGACCGCCTGGGCCAGCTTCATGGCCTCGTCCGGATGGCCCTTGTCGGCAATGGCGGCGGCCTCGTCCAGGTAGATATCGTTCAGGTGAAGGTTGGCGGCGGTGGGCGCGGCCATCTGCGGAACGGCGGCTTTGGGGCGCGCGGTGAAGAAGAGCGTGGCCGCCACTGCGGCCAAGACGAGGACGGCGGGGAGGATCCACCGCCTGTGCCCACCGGCCGCGGCATGCCCAGCGGTGATAGTGCCGTTGTCCACGGCCCGGTGCTCCGCGGTGGTGGCGGCGGGATCCGCCGCGAACGCGCTCAGGCTCTTCTTAGAGATCGCGGTCGTCGCTTCCGCGTCATCCGGCAACCGCCAGGCGGGATCCTTGGCGGCCCGCAGCCACTTCGCCAACTCTCCCGCGCTGCCTGGCCAGCGCAGGCCGGGATCCTTCGCGAGCAACCCAGAGGAGATCGCCTCGATGGCCGGGCTGAGGCCTGCCATGTGCCCGAACTCCAGCTTCCTCGGCGGGTCGTTGATGATGCCGTAGACCACGGCGCCAGTGGTAGAGCCGCCGAAGGGGCGTTCGCCCGCCAGTGCCTCATGCAGCATCACCCCCACGGAAAAGAGGTCCGTGAGCGGCCCGGCCTCGCCCGTGCGCAGGTACTCGGGCGCCATGTAGGCGAGGGTGCCCACCACCTGGCCTGTCTGGGTCGCGGCCGCGCCCGTGGCCTTGGCCACGCCGAAGTCCATGAGCTTGGCGCGCACCGCGCCGTCCTCCCGCGTCACCATCACATTGGAGGGCTTGATGTCGCGATGGAGGATGCCGTTCTTGTGCGCCAGCTGCAGGCCCTCGCAGATCTGTGCCACCACCTCCAGGATCTCCGGCGGCGTGAGGGCCTTCTCCGCCAGCAGCGCGCTGAAGTCCTCGCCCGCCACATACTCCATGGCGAGGAAGAAGAGGCCCGCGTCCTCGCCGAACTCGTAGACGGTGACGATGTGCGGATGGCTGAGGATGCCGGCCGAGCGCGCCTCGCGCTGGAAGCGGGCCTGCAGTTCCCCGCCGGGGTCCAGGCCCGCCAGCGCGGGGCGGATCACCTTGAGCGCCACCTCGCGGCCGATGACGGTGTCCTTGGCGAGGTAGACCTCGCCCATGGCGCCGCGGCCCAGGATGCGGAGGATCTCGAACTTGCCGATGCGGTCGGGCATCTGCAAAGGCTAGCAGCGCGCGCAGAAGTGCGGGGGCGCCGGAAGGGTGGCAATGGATCGCAGGGCGAGTTCCCAGGCGGTCGCGGGACCGCGGAACGCGGCGACATGCTCGGACAGCAGGCGCAGCGCGTGGAGGCCCGAAGGGTCCTCTGGCAATGGCAGGAGCGGGATGGGCCGGTTCAGCGCGCGGCGGAGGGCGTCCCGCAGCGCGTCCAGGAGCGGGCCGCCCACGGCCAGACGCAGGGGCGGCACGAGGATGCGTTCCGGCGCAGGCGGAGCCGTGTCCGGCCAAAGCAGGCTCGCGGAAGAAATGAAGGTCTCGCGGAACCCCGCTTCATCCCAGCCGTCCAGGAACGCTCTAAGTTCCGCCGTTTCGAGCGGTCCAAGTTGTGCAGGTTCGAGTCGGACCTCTCTCGCGACGCGCCCTGGCAGCCGCTTCGCGAGCATGGGCTTGTTCTCCAGCCAGGGAAGGGAGGCGTCGAGAGCCGCCGTCACCGCGCCGATGCGCCGCCGCTGGGCTGCGAGGGCTCCGGCGAGATCCGTTCCGGGAAGAGAGACGATGGCCGCGAGGTTGATGGGCGCGTCGCTCCTGTCCCACGCATCCAGCGCGTCGCGAAAGTGCTCCGGCTCCCGGCCCAGCACGGCCAGCGCGGGCAGGCCGTGGGCGCGGATGCGCTCGACCAGCACCAGCGGACCGCCGGGCCCCGAAAGCCTCGTCCCGCCCAGCTCCGCGGCAAGCCGGAGCGCGTCCGCGTTCATCCCAGGCGTTCCACGAGCCGCTCGCGGTGCCTGACGAGATTCACCGCGCCGATCTCCAGCCCCGCGCGGAAGACAAGGAGCATGAGCCCTGCCGCCGCGGCCATGCTGGGAACCAGCCAGCGGGGCGCGGCCCAGGCCAGCAGCGCGAAGAGGCCGCCGAAGAGCGCCGCGCAGCCGATGCTCGTGCCCATGGAGAGGAGGATCATGGGCAGGGGCATGCCGGAGTTGTTGAGGCGCTTGCGCGACAACGGGCGCGGCATGGCGACCGAGCTCCACAGCCCCACGGCGCCCATGGCCAGCGTGCAGGCCACGAAGAGGAGGAGCCCCGCGGGCAACTGCGGCGCGAGCCCGGGCCCGCCGAAGAGGGCCAGCAACAGCGCCAGCAGCGCGCCCTGGAGGCCCATGAAGATGCCGAAGCCGAGGCTCTTGCCGTAGAGCAGCTCCTTGGGCGCGATGGGCAGCAGCAGCAGACCCTTCACCGCGCCCTGGTCCAGGCCGAACATGTTGAAGAGCAGTTGCGCCGCGCCGAAGGCGAGGTAGATGAAGGCGCCGGGCACCGCCCAGAGGCTTGTTCCGCTGGCCCGGCCCATGGGCCCCTTGATGAGCACCACGGCCACGATGGGGATGAGGAAGGCGAAGCGGCCGATCATGCTGCCCATGAGTGTGCGCCACTGGAGCCGGGCGAGGCCGTAGGCGGGCCGCGAGAAGCTCCACAGCTTCGCCTGGCCGGCGCTGATGGTGAGTGTCCGACCGTCTTGCACGGATTCACGCCAGAGCAGCCCCGCCGCCGCCCAGGCCAGCAGCCCGGCCAGGGCGAGGAGCGGAAGCTGGCGGAGCGAGGCTCCGAGCAGCCCGGCATCGCCAAGGCCGTGGGCGCTTTGCGTGGCCGGCAGGATTTCCGCCGCGAGGCGGATGCGCTCCCCCAAGGCCCGTAGGCGCGCCTCGTCGAGGACCTCGACCTGCGCGTCGGCCTTCCGTGATTCGCGCGGTTGATGCTTCGGCCCTAGGGAGCCCATGGCCACTGAACTGATCCAGACGATGCCCAGCAGCACGAAGAGCGCGGTCTTCAGGTGGCGCAGGAGGGCTGTCGCCAAGCCGCCCACCAGCAGCTGCACGGTCAGCAGCACCACCAGCGACGCGAGGAGGAGCGCAAGCGTGAAGAGCGTGCGGAAAGGCTGGGCGAGGATGAGCCCCAGCGAGAGCGAGACGAGTCCCAGCGCGATCATGAGCGTCAGCAGATCGCCCAGACCCGCCACCAGCTCCGCGCCGAAGATCTGGCCCCGGCGCAGGGGAAAGGCCCGGAGCCGCTCCCAGTCCAAGGTCTTCGCGCCGCCGAGGATGCCGCCCAGCAGGCCGCCGCCCACCGCCGTGGCTGTGAAGATCGCGCCCAGCGCCGCGGGCGCCCAAGGCTCATGGATGCCGCGGCCCAGCACCCATCCCGTGAAGCCCAGCCCTGCCGTGATAGGCAGGAGCGCGAAGAAGCCCGCGCAGCAGGCCACGATGACGAGTGCCACCGTGCCGTTGCGCCCCATCTCGCGGATGGCGCGGTTCCAGCCCGCCTGGAAATGCGAGATGAGCAGCGCGCGGACCGGGCTCATAGCCACGACAGCTCTCCCGCCTGGGTGCCGCCCACCAGTTCCACGAAGAGCTGCTCCAGGCTTTCGCCGCCTTTCTTCAACTCCTCCAGCGGGCCGAAGCCCTTGAGCTTGCCGTCGTCCAGGATGGCGATGAGGGGGCAGAGCTTCTCCACCACTTCCAGGATGTGGCTCGTGAGCACAAGCGTCACGCCGCGCTTCTGCAGGCCCAGCAGGATGTCCTTGATGGTGCGGCTCGTGACGGGGTCGATGCCTTCGAAGGGCTCATCCAGGAACACGATGCGCGGGCCGTGCAGGAGCGCGGCGGAGAGGCTCACCTTCTTCTTCATGCCGAAGCTGTAGTCCGCGATGAGCGTGCGGGGTCCGGGCTTCAGGTCCAGCTTGTCGAAGAGCTCGGCGGCGCGGCGGTCGATCTCCGCGTCCTCCAGCCCGTGCATGCGGCCCGTGAAACGCAAGTACTGCGGCCCCGTGAGCATGTCGAGGAGCGCCATGTCCTCGGGCATGGCACCCACTTGCCGTTTGGCTTCCACGCTGTCTGGATCCAAGCCCAGCACCCGGATGCGCCCGGCGGAGGGCGGCACGAGCCCCGTCACCATCTTCAGTGTCGTGGATTTTCCGGCGCCGTTGCGCCCCAGCAATCCGAGGAAATCCCCCGGCTGCAGCGAGAGGCTCAGCTCCCTCACGGCGACCTTGTCGCCATAGACCTTGGTGACGGAATCCAATTCGAGCGCGGGCATGTGATGAGGCTAACCCAGGGAGGTCTGGGTGACCGGATATGCTTGTTTTATACAAGATGATTGCAAAATTAATGCTGACAAATTCTTGTTCCGTACAGTGAAATAACAGATTCACTTCCATCGCCCCGGTCCACTTCTGGACCCTAAATCAAGAGGAATCATGAAAAAGCTTGCCCTTCTCACCCTCGCTCTGTCCCTGCCCGCCCTGGCGCAGGCACCCCAGTTCCATGTGGCCCTCAGCGGCCAGTTCGGGGATTACACGGGCTCCAGCGAGCAGCTAGCCATCCGCGCCCGCTCCAACAGCGCTCCCTATGCCTACAACGGGGAGCCCGCCACCTACGACATGAAGTCCAAGACGCCCCTCCAGCTGGATCTGGGCATCCAGAATGGGGACGATGATTTCGTCCTCTCCTACTGGGCGGGCAAGGCCAAGGGCAACGGGACGTTCACGGCCGATTCCGCGAACACCTATTACGGCCCCTATGCGGACTACCTCAACCAGCTGGGCATGTCCAACGGCAATTCCGAGATCAAAGCCCACACGCTGGACATCTCTTGGATCCGCACCTTCGTGAAGAACGACAAGGGCAGCCTGGCCTTCTCCCTGGGCCTCCGCGAGTTCAAGGTCGAGCGCCACATGTTCCTGGACCAGTGGGACACCAGCACGCCGATGCAGCACATGGGCTATGACCAGATCGATGCCACGAGCAAGGGCTTTGGCCTCACGGCGGGCCTCAGCGGCCGCTACACCTTCACGGAGCGCGTGTGGCTCACGGGCGGCGTCAAGCTGGCCATGACCAACGGCAAGAACGATTTCGAATACCAGGAGGACTACTACCCCTCCTTCACCACAAACACGGCCACGCCTATGCTCCAGGCCACGCTCAACGGGCAGAAGGCGACCTCCGTGCAGATGGATTCGGAGATCAAGCTGAATGTGAACTTCGTGATGGGCTTCGATGGCTTCGTCGGCTACCGCATGAAGTCCTTCCAGAATGTGCTGGGCAGCGATTCCGGCACGGTCTACGGCTACAACAGTGTCCCCGTGTTCGGACCCACCACGGTCGGGTTCAACGGCATCATCGTGGGCGTGGGTTACCGCTTCTAGACCGCAGGAACTCCTGGAACGGGCACGGGTGGCAGATGCCTTCGTGTCCGTTTCTTATGTGAGGTAGAAAATGGCTGACATTAATAAAGATGCCGAATTTTTCTTGATGTATCACAGATTTCACGCCAGCATGCCTATGCCCTCAATCCGCCCCATCCCGGGGCCTTAACCTGGAGAAACACCTAATGAAGAAGCAGTCCATCCTCGTCGCTACCCTCGTCATGGGCCTGGCCCTCCCCGCCTTCGCCCAGGACGGTTTCCGCGTCGGCGTGCAATTCGGCTCCATGAAGACCACGGGCGATGCCACCACCTTGGGCATCAACAATACGGGCACCAGCCCCAACAACGTCCTCAACACTTACACCTACGACCAGCCGACCCAGTCTCCCCTGAGCCTCGACCTGGCCTGGGTGCGCGGGGACGACGAGTACGCGCTGACCTTCCTGACCTCCAAGAAGTCCACCGGGACCTCGCTGCCCATGAACACGGTGAATCCCTATGCTTTCGGGATCCTGCTCGGCGGCAGCTACGGGAGCATCCTCGGCTCCCAGGAGCAGAAGGCCATGATCATCGACCTGGCCTGGAAGCACACTTTCGCGAAGAGCGACACGGGCTCCGTGGCCTTCAGCGCGGGCCTGCGCTCCTCGAAGATCTCGGATGAGTTCACGAACATCGGAACGGACAACACCGGCGCCCCGCAGGTCTCCATCCACAACAAGGCGACCGGCACGGGTTTCGGCCTCACGACCGGCATCCATGGCCGCATGAACTTCAACGACCAGGTCTGGCTGACCACCGGTTTCACCGCCGCCCTGCTCAACAACACCAATAGCACCGACGATTACACTTATCAGAGCCTGACCGGTGGTGGCGGGTCCATCGTTTTCGTGAGCGCTGACAAGCGCCAGTCCCTGCTCCAGACGGAGGCCTACCTCCGCTTCAACATGAACTTCGTGAAGACCTTCAACGGCTACCTGGGCTACGAGGTCAAGAACTACGGTTCCGAGGCCGCCAAGTCCCAGAACCTCTACACCAACCTCGGCCTTCCCTCCACTTCCGGTTTCGGCCTTTCCGGCTTCACGCTGGGCCTGAGCTACACCTTCTAAGACTTGATCGGATCCAATGAGAAGGGGGCCACGAGGCCCCCTTCTTTTCTTTCGAGGATCACGCTCAGCGCTTGATGCCGCTCACGGTCTGGAAATACCGCGCGAAGGCCACGATGCCGCCGCTGGCCTGCTCCCAATCGTAGTTCTCGTTCGGCGCGTGGTAGCCGTGCTCGGGGAGGCTGAGGCCCAGGAAGTAGACCTCGCAGCCCAGCTGGTCCTCCATGGTCTTCACGGCGCCGATGGAACCGCCCTCGCGGGTGAAAGAGCAGGAGGCGCCGAAGGCGAACTGGTAGGCGTCCTTGATGGCCTCGGCGTAGGGGCCCGTCACATGGCCCTTGAAGGGGGCGAGGCCGTGCTCCTCGTGGACTTCCACATCCGGGTTCTGCTTCCGCACGAAGGCGCGGATGCGTTCCATGGTCTTGTGCTCTTCCTGGTCGGGCACGAGGCGGCAGCTGACCTTCACTTCCGCCCGCGCGGGCACGGCGCTCTTGATGCCGGGGCCCGTGTAGCCGCCCACCACGCCGTGGACTTCCATCGTGGGCTTGCCCCACACGCGGGTGAGCAGCTCCAGCGGGTCCTCCGTGCGGAGACCCTTGATCATGTGGTCCTTCTTGAACTGGGCCACAGTGAAGCCGCTGTTCTTCCAGCTCTCCAGCTCCGCAGCGCTGGGCGGGACGACCTCATCGTAGAAGCCGGGGATCTTCACCTCGCCGGTGTCGCCGTCCATCATCTCGCTCACGAGCTGGATGAGCTCCGAGAGCGGGTTGCGGGCCGCGCCGCCCACCACGCCGCTGTGCAGGTCGTGGTCCGCCGTCTCCAGCGTGAGGCGGAAGCCCTTGAGGCCGCGCAGGCCCGCCGGGGTGCTGGGCTTGCCGCGGGTGATCCAGACCGTGTCGCTCACGACGATGGCGTCGGTCTTGAGACGCGCCTTGTGCGCTTCCAGGCCGCCTTCGAAATTGGGCGAGCCGATCTCCTCCTCCAGCTCCCAGAGGAAGTGGAGGTTCAACGGCACGCCGGCCTTGCGGGCCGCGAGGGCGCCGAAGAAGGCCGTGACAGCCGGGCCCTTGTCGTCCGTGCTGCCGCGGCCGCGGTAGGTGCCGTTGTCATTGGTGAAGACGAAGGGTTCCGCCGTCCACTCGGGCTCGTTGGCAGGCTGCACATCCATGTGGTTGTAGACGGTGATGGTGGGCAGGCTCGCGTCCTCGCCGAACCAGCCGTGAATGAGCGGGTTGCCTTCCGTCTCCAGGATCTCGGCCTTGCCCCCGTGGCGCTCGAAGAGGTCCTTGGCGGCCTCCGCGCAGCGGCGCACATCGCCCGCCCGCGCGGGATCGGCGCTCACGCTGGGGATCTCCACCAGCTTCTTCAGCTCCGCTTCAAAGGCCCCCCGCTGTTCGGCGGCGAAGGCGGCAAGGGCTTCCTTGGTGAGCAGGCTGGGATTCATGGGGGCTCCAAGCGGAACGACCAGTTTATCGGGATCAGCCCGGCCATGCTCCCGCGGATCGCAATCCCGCCATGGGCGAGCAGCCCAGCGCCAGATTCAGGTTCTGGATTCCTTGAGTGGCCATACCCTTGCCGAGGTTGTCCAGCGCGACCATGACGCTGAGCCAGGGGCCCTTCGCTGCGAAACCGATGTCGGCGAAAGGCGAGCCCGCCACCGCCGCCACCCGGGGCGAGCCCTCCACGAGCCGCACGAAGGGGCCGGGCAACGCGGCCCCGATGCGTGCCTGCAGCGCGGCCTCGTCCAGCGGCGTCTTCAGCCGCAGCTGGGCTGTGGCGAAGATGCCGCGCACGAGGGGCGCGGAGTGAGGTGTGAAGGCCAGCTCCGGCGTCCAGCCTTCGGCCGCCAGCGTGGCCATCACCTCGGCCTCGTGCTGGTGCGAGAGGGGCTTGTAGGCGCGGAAATCGTTGGCGCGTGCGGGGTGGTGGGTGGTCTCAGAAGGATGGGCGCCGCTGCCGCTGGACCCGGTGATGGCCGTGACGGCGGCGAAGTCTGGTTTCAGATCCGAGAAGGGCAGCAGGGCCAGTTGCAGGGCTGTGGCGAAGCAGCCGGGATTGGCGATGCGCCGCGCGCCGCTCATCCGTTCAGACTTCCACTCGCTGAGACCGTAGACCCAGCCTTCCTTCCAGCGGAAGTCGGCGGAGAGGTCGATGACGGTGAGCCGCGCAGAAAGGCCGAGCTTCGCCCAAGTGCGCTCATATTCCGGCAGCCGCGCCGCCAGCTCGCCGTGGGGAAGAGCGCTGAAGAGCACGGGCTGCTCCGAGCCCGCGAGCCATCCCCAATCGGGCTCCGCGTCGAAAGCGCCCTCCAGCAGGCCCCGCAGATTCGGGTGCACGGCGTGGAAGGGCTTCTCCGCGTGCGAATGCGCGGTGCCCTTGAGGCCATGAAGCTGTGGATGCTGGATGAGCCAGCGCAGCAGTTCGCCGCCGCCGTAGCCGGAGGCGCCGAGAATCAACGCATCGAAGCTCATGCCGTCACCGCCATCCGCGCCTGGACGAGGGCGAGGACCGAGGCGCCCAGGGCGGCGGGGTCGCGCCGGGCGTTGGCCGCGGCGGTGCCAAGACTCTCCACGAAGCGCACGCCCACGCCGTTGTCCGTGGCGGGGCCCGCCACGAGATCCACGGTGATGCCATAGTCCGCCTTGAGGTGTTCAAGGCCGCCCGCCACGCCCACGGGGTCGTTGGCGCAGAGCACGAAGGCAGCGGAGGACTGCATCAGGTCGGCGTCCGCCAGGATCTGCTGGACGCCGTATTCGCCGAGGATGCCGTCGCCCGTCTCCGCCACGACCACATCCACCCCGTGGGCGCCAAGCGCCTGGAGGATGCTCCGGGCCGCGGGCAGCGCGGACTCGGGGCCGGTGCTGGGCAGGCCCGCGTCCGTGAAGTCGAGCCCGATGGTCGCGCCATGGTCCTTCATGGCCAGCACATCGCGCATGAGCGAGACGCCTGTGAGCTTGCAGGCGCCCACTCTCAGGCCCGCGCGGGTGAGGGCGCGGACGATGACGCAGGCGGCGGCGGTCTTGCCCGCGTTCATGCAGGTGCCCGCCACGAAGATCGTGGGCGGGAAGGCGGCAGCGGCTTTCTCCGATAGCACCGGCGCGGCGAGCGTGGCGGGTTTCCCTTTGCGGCTTTGGAAATCCGGGAAAGTGAGCACCTGGCCCAGCACTTCCAGCTCGAAGGGCGGGCCCAGTTCCGGATGGTGGGAGCTGCAGAGGCCGATGACGCCGCCGAGATTGAGGAGGTGCAGCGTGTCGCCCGGCGCCACGCGCTCCGGCACGGAACCTTCATAACCTTGCAGCGCCCGCCTGCGGCCCAGCGCGCCCACGATGAGGTCGCCATCGTGCAGCGTGCTCATGCGGCCGTGGGGATCCTCCAGCTGGTTGTAGGTGCGCTTCTCGCCCTTCACCCGCGCGGCGATGACGGCGCCCTCCACGGCCTGGATATCCGCCGCGAGCGTGAGCCGCTTGCCGAGCTTGAGGTTGCGGGTGACGGACGCGATCTTGTCCACATGGATTCTCATGACGGCACTCCGGCCTTGGCGGACAGCAGTTGCGAGACGCCGAAGACCTTGCCGAAGGCCGCGGCTTCGGAACCGGTCCAGAGCCTGTTTTCTTCGCCATAGCTGGCGACCTTGGGGTCCATGAGCGAGCGGGGCGAACGCACCCCCTCCACCGCGGCCACTCTCGGATAGAGCTTCATCCGGACCTCGCCCGTCACGCGCGCCTGGCTGGATTCCAGGAAGGCCTCGAGATCCTTCACGAGCGGATCGAAGGCCTTGCCTTCATGCAGCAGCGCGCCGTAGAGCTGGCCTAGCTGCTCCTTCCAGAAAAGCTGCGGACCGGACAGCACGAGCTTCTCCAGTTCCCTGTGGGCCAGGATGAGCAGGTGCGCCGCCGGGGCCTCGAAACCCACGCGGCCCTTGATGCCGAGGATGGTGTCGCCGAGATGGACGCCCCGGCCGATGCCATAGGCGCGGCCCAGGGTGTTGAGGGTTTCGATGAGCGCGACGGGGGTCATCGCCTGGCCATCCAGCGCCGTTGGGACACCACGCTCGAAGGCGAGCGTGACCGTCATGGCCGGCGGCGCGTCCACGGCGCCGCCTGGGTAGGCAGCTTCGGGCAGCGCGTCCCAGCTGTTCAGCGTCTCCCGGCCGCCCACGGAGGCGCCCCAGAGGCCTTCGTTGACGGAATAGACACTCGTCTTCGCGGGCACTTCGATGCCGCGCTCCGCGAGGAAGGCCACCTCCTGCGCGCGGCTCCAGCCCAGGCTCCGGACGGGCGCGAGAATCTCCAGCTCCGGCGCGAGGGCGCGGAAGGCCACGTCGAAGCGCACTTGGTCGTTCCCCGCGCCCGTGGAGCCGTGGGCGACGGCGCTGACGCCGAGCGCCTTCGCGGTTTCGGCCACGATCTGCGCCTGGCAGACCCGCTCCGCGCTGACGGAGAGCGGGTAGGTCTGTCCCCGCAGCACATTGCCGAAGAGGAGGAAGCGCAGGGTGCCGTCGAAGAGCCGCGCTTTCGCGTCCACCCTGCGGTGGTCGGCGCTGAGCGAAGCCGCCAGCGCCTCGATGCGCGCCAGCTCCGCGGCGTCGAAGCCGCCCGTGTCCACGGTGAGGGTGGAGACCTTCCAGCCTTCGGCCTGGAGCCAGAGGGCGCAGAAGGTGGTGTCGAGGCCGCCGGAGAAGGCGAGGAGAGCGTGTCCTTTTGTCTGGGTTGTCATGGCGTCTCCTGGAAGATCGAAGCAGTGATGGCGCTCATGGCATGGCGGCGGGCGTCGAGCCAGGCGAGGGTCGCGGCCAGCTCTGCGCGCGCGGCGGACAGGAGCGGCGCCACGGGTGGCGCGCCAGCGGCGGCATGGTCCGGCGCGAAGGAACCATCGGCAAGCTGCGCGGCCACGGCGCGATAGGCGTGGCGGAACGGGGTGCCCTCCGCCGCGAGCCGGAAGGCTTCGTTGGCCGCGTAGAGCTCATCCGTGCACGCGGCCTGCGCAGCGGCGAGATCGGGTTCGAGCCCCTCCACGAGATGAGTGAGCAGGGCCATCACATCGAGCGCGATGTGCACCGCGTCCATCATCGGCTTCTTGAGGAGTTGGAAATCCCGGTGGTAGCTGGAGGGCAGGCCGCTGCCAATGCGTTCGACCGTGGCGGCGAGGCCCCGGATCTCGCGGGCCCGGCTCCGCGCCAGCTCCAGCGCGTCGGGATTGCGCTTCTGGGGCATGAGGCTGGAGCCGGTGGTGAAGGCCGCGGGCAGCTTGAGGAAGGCGAAGCCTTCGGCGCCATAGAGGCAGCCATCCCAGGCCAGCTTCTCCAGCGTGAGGCTGAGGCTGGACAGCCAGGCCAACAGGGCGCCCTCATGACGGCCCCGGGCGTTCTGGACATCAAGCGGATTGCGCTGCGTCCGCGAGAAGCCCAGCCGCCGGGCGGCCGCGGCGTGATCGAAAGGGAGCGGCGTTCCGAATCCGGCGGCGGAATGGGCTGGGCTGCGGTCGAACCGCGCGTCCACGGATCTCAGGGCTTCCAGCTCTTCCAGCAGCGCTTCCGCGTAGGCCTCGGCCCAAAGGCCGAAACTGCTGGGCATGGCCCGCCGAAGATGGGTGAGCCCCGGCAATGGCGCGTCGCCGTGCTTGGCGGCGAAACCGAGCAGCGCATCCGCGAGGGCGGCCGCGCTTTCGCCGAGCTCCACCAGCGCGGAGCGCATCCAGAGCCGCAGCGCCAGCGCCACCTGTTCATTGCGGCTTCGGCCCAGGTGGATGCGCGCGCCGATGTCTCCTAGCGCCTCCGTGAGCTTGGCCTCCAGGAGGGTATGGCCATCCTCCAACGCGGGCGGGATCCCCAGCTCGCCCCGATCCGACGCGGCCCTGAGCTTGCCCAGTTCCGCCACGAGCGCCGCGGTGTCCTCCGCCGAAAGCATGTCCGAGGCGGCCAGGGACTGCGCGTGAGCGGCACTGGCCAGGCAGTCGAAGGGCAACAGCGCGAGGTCCGTGATGGGATCCTCACCCACCGTGAAGCGGTGGACGAGGGCATCCACGGATTCACCCTTGGCCCACAGCGTCTCAGACATGCACTGCCTCCTTGAGGAAGGCCGGCACGAGAGCGCTGTAGAAGGCGATGCCCGCTTCCAGTTCGGCGAGGGTGAGGTACTCGTCCGCGCGATGGCTGCGGTGCGTGTCGCCGGGGCCGATCTTCACGGCCGGAATGTCGCCGAGATAGGCCCAGTCCGAGGTGGTGGCGCTGCCCACGGGGCCCTTGCGCCCCGTGGCTGCGAGCGCTGCCCGCACCAGGGGGTGCGCGGGATCCGTGGCCTTGGGCAGATAGCGACCGGAGTGGATGGCCGTGTCGCTTTCCAGATCCTTGGCGATGGAAGCCGCCAGCGCCTCGTGATCGAGGTTGGGCGTGGTGCGGAGATCCACGAAGAATTCGCAGGCGTCCGGCACCTGGTTCCGCGCCTTGCCGCCCTGGATTACCGTCACCTGCGCCCGAGTCTCGCCCAGCAGAGGATGGGGCTCGAAGCGCAAGGCGTCGAGCTTCGCGATGTCCCGCGCGGCGCGGTGGATGGCGTTCGCGGCGCCGAGGGCGTGAGCATGCGCCGCGTGGGCGGCGTCGCCCTTCGCCGTGCAGCGCAGCACGAGCATGCCCCGTTGGGCCACGCAGACTTGGAGCCCCGTGGGCTCGCCCACGATGGCACCATCCTGCGTCCCCAGCTGATCGAGGATGGTGGCGATGCCCTTCCCGCCGATCTCCTCTTCGGCCGTGAAGGCGAAGACGGCTGTGCCCTGCGCGGGCTTCCGCTCCAGAAGCTGGATCGCCGTGAGTGTCATGGCCGCGAGGCAGCCCTTGGCGTCGTTGGCGCCCAGGCCGTGGAGGCGGCCGTTGCGCCATTGGGGCGCGAAGGGATCGCCCTGCCATCCGGCGCAGGGGGGCACGGTGTCGAGGTGCGTGTTCAGCAGCAGCCGCGGCGCGCCATTTCCGGATTTGGCGCCCACCTCGAACCAGAGGTTGTGGCCGCTGCGATGGACCTCGGCGCCATGGGAAGCCAGAAGGTCTTGAAGGAAGTCCGCGAGGGCGCCTTCTTCCTTCGACACGCTGGGCGTGGAGACGAGCTTTTCGAGCAGGGAGGCGGCGTTCATGATGCGCCCCCCGCTTCGACCATCGTTCCGCTGCCTTCGTTCGTGAAGATCTCCGTGAGCAGCGCTTCTGCCGAGCGGCCGCCCACGAGATGGGCCGCGGGCACGCCTCCCTTCAGCGCCCGGCGGATGGAGGCCGCTTTGGGCGCCATGCCGCCCTGCAGCGCGCCCGCGGCTTCCAACGCGTCGAGTTCGGCGACCGTGAGGTGGGGGATGAGCGTCTCGGGCTTCGTCGCTTCGCGCAGCACGCCGGGCGCATCCAGGAGGAAGACGAGCTTCTCCGCGCCCAGAGCTATGGCCAGTTCCGCGGCCACGGTGTCGGCGTTGGTGTTGAAGACCTGGCCCTCGTCATCACCCGACAGCGGCGCCACCACGGGCAAGAAGCCCCCTTCCAGCAGCCGCTCGATGACGGCGGGGTCCACGGACTCCACATCGCCCACGAGGCCGAAGTCCACGGGCCCTGAGGCCGTGGCGACGGGCGGCCGTTTCGTGGCGCGGAGCAGCCCGGCGTCAATGCCGGAGAGGCCCACGGCGGGCACGCCGCAAGCGCGGAGATCGGCCAGGAGGCGCGTGTGTTCCGTGCCCGCGAGCACCATCTGGGCCGCTTCCAGAACGGCGGGGCTCGTCACGCGGCGGCCACCCACCTTCTCCACGGGCAGCGAGAGCTTCGCGCAGAGGGCGTCAAGGGCGGGTCCGCCGCCGTGCACCAGCACCACGCGGATGGAGAAGCTCCAGAGCAGCGAGATCTGCCGGCAAAGCGCCTTCGACGCGGCGCGGTCCTCCAGCAGGGCTCCGCCCACCTTGAGGACGAAGGTGCGGTTGCGGAACCGCCGCACATAGGCCGCGGTGGAGTGGAGCAATTCGTAGGGATCGTGGGCGAGGGGCATGGGTTCCTCTTCAGAACATCGACGCGAGCAAGGCCCGCTGAACATGGAAACGGTTCTCGGCTTCATCCGTGACGCGGCTCCAGGGGCCGTCAAGCACGCTGTCGTGGACTTCGAGGTTGCGGCGCACGGGCAGGCAGTGGAGAAATACGGCGTCCTTGGCTGCCGCATGCATGTGCGCGGCCGTGGGCATCCAGGGTCCGAGCGAGGACATCGAGGCCGCTGTCCCTGAATCGGCGGCGCCGGTCGCGGGGCCCCACGCCTTGGCGCAGACGGCCTTCGCGCCCTTCAGCGCCTCGCCCTGGTTGTGCGTGAACCGCACGCTTCCGCCCGTGGCCTTCGCGTAGGCTTCGGCCTCGGCCCGCACCTCGGGCGTCAGCTCGTAGCCTTCGGGGTGAGCGACCGTGATGTCCGCGCCGCAGGCGGCGGCAGTGAGGAGGAAGGAGTTCGGCACGGCCTTGGGCAGGGGCTTCATGTGCGGCGCCCAGGTGAGCGTCACAGGCACCTTCGTGGTGCCGAAGGCCTTCTGCACCGTGAGCAGGTCCGCGAGGCCCTGGCAGGGATGCTCACGGGCGCTCTCCATGGAGATGACGGGGACGGGACTGTGGGCACGGAAGGCGGCGATGACAGGATCCAGCTCGTCCTCGGCGTCCGACACGCCGCCCGAGAAGGTCCGCACGGCCAGCGCGTCCGCGTAGCGGGCCAGCACGGGCACGGCCTCCTTCACATGCTCCGCGCGGTCGCCGTCCATGACGACGCCGTCGCGATCCTCCAGCTTCCAGGTGCCGTTGCCCACTTCCAGGACGATGGCGTTGCCGCCGTGGCGCAGCATGGCCGCCTCGAAACTGGCGCGGGTCCTCAAGGAAGGATTGAAGAAGACCATGGCGAGGAGCTTGTCCGCGAAGATCTTCCCCGGTGGTGCCTCCTTCCAGGCCACGGCCTGGGCGAGGACACGAGCCACGCCCTCAGGGCCGAGATCCCTGAGATGGGTGATGTGGCGCGTCATGCGGCCTCCGTCCGGTAAGCGTGGACGGCCTCCACCAGCGCGGTGAGCGAAGCGTCCGTGATCGTGAGGGGCGGCATGAGCCGGAGGACGGAAGGATCCTTGGAGCCGCCCGTGAGGATGTGCCGCTGGAAGAGATGGGCCTTCAGCGCGGTGGCATCTGCCGTCTCCAGGCCCAGCAGCAGGCCCTTGCCCCGCACGGCCCGGACGGCTGTGCCTTGCAGCTGGTTCCGGAGGAAGGACTCGGCTTCGAGCGCACGAGCCATCAGCGCTTCATCCGCGATCACCTTCAGCGTGGCCAGGAGCGCCGCGCAGGCCAGGGGCCCACCGCCGAAGGTGGAGCCGAGGTCGCCGGGCTTCAGGGCGCGCGCGATGTCCGCCGTCATGAGCAGAGCGCCCATGGGCACGCCGCTGGCGAGGGCCTTGGCCGAGGTGAGCAGGTCCGGCTTCACGCCGAGCACCTGCGACGCGAAGGGCGCGCCCAGGCGGCCCATGCCGGTCTGGACTTCATCGAAGATGAGCAGGGCGCCGCTGGCATCGCACTTGGATCTCAAGGAATGGAACCAGGAGGTCTCCGCGGTTCTCACACCCGCCATGCTCTGGATGGGTTCCACGATCACGGCGGCGATGTCCGAGAGATCCACCGCATCCAGCGCGGCCTTGTCGCCGAAAGGCAGGCGCGTGACGGGTGCCAGCAGGCTCTCCAGCGGCGCCTTCAGCGCGGGCTCGTCCGTGGCGGAGAGCGCCAGCAGAGTCCGCCCGTGGAAGGCGCCATCGAAGGCGAGCAGCTTCTTCCGGCCCGTGAGCTGGAGCGCGACTTTCAGCGCGTGCTCGTTCGCCTCCGCGCCGCTGTTGCAGAAGAAGACGGAGTCGAGTCCCGCGAAGGCGGTGAGCCGCGTGGCGGCCTCGCGCCGGATGGCGAGATCGCCCGCCGCGGAGTAGAAGGCCAGGGCCTTCGCCTGCGCCGCGATGGCCTCCACCACCACCGGATGTCCGTGCCCCGTGCCGCTGACGCAGTGGCCGCCATAGAAATCCAGCCAGGCGCCGCCCTGGTCATCGAAGACCCGGTCCCCTTCTCCCCGAGCGAGGGTGAAGGGGAAGGGCGCGTAGGTGGGGAGGAGGGCCGGGACGGGGTTCATGCGAAGTCCGTGCATAGAGGCGCATGGAAACGCATAATCCAGCGCGAATATGAATAATATTCATACAGCGATGCGTCATGCAAGCCATTTTTCTGTGCCCTCCAGGTGGGGTACCCTGCATATGAACTGCATATGCGAACTGACGAGCTCATCCTCCAGCTCCTGGAGACCCGGGAGATCATCGACCAGGCCCATCTCCAGGCCCTGCTCGCGGGCCAGGGCCATGCCCTCACCCAGCCCACGCTGTCGCGGCACCTGAAGAAGCTGGGCGTGCGCAAGCATGAGGGCCGCTACCAGCGCGTGGAACCCTCCAGCGGCGATCTGGGTGAGGTGGAGATCCGCCGCGCCCCGCCCAACCTCCTCGTGCTCAAGACCGCGCCGGGCTTCGCGCCCGCGACGGCTTACGCGCTGGACGAGCGCGCGCCCGTGGACCTGATCGCGGGCACCGTCGCGGGAGAGGACACCGTCTTCATCGCGGTCGCGGATCCCGCGAAGCTCGACGAGGCCGCCGCCACCATCACGCGCATCCTCGGCCTCCGTTTTTGAATCCCAATTCCTAGGAGCCTCACCATGGACCGTTTCGGAAGCTCGAAGTTGCGCATCGGCTGGACGCTGGCCTTTCTCTTCCTGGCTGGCCTCGTCTTCATGGCCGTGAAGGGCCAGGCGGGCGACAGTGGCTCCTCGCTGGTGGTGATGGGCACACCGGTGCCGCTTGGCATGGACACGCTGGAGAGCTATGTGACGGGCAACCTTCGCGCCCTGATCTACGCCTGCGTGCCGCTGGTGGTCCTGCTGGGCAGTTTCGCGCCGCTGGCGCCCATGGCGGGCGCTGGCGCGCGGAGCGAACGCTACCTGGGTCTCACGGGCGGCGTCTTCTTCGCGTTCCTCCACGGCCTCTTCCTCAGCCAGGTGATGCTGCTGCCTGTCTGGGCCGCGACCTGGCGGCTCACGGGGCACATGTTCCCGGGCGAGCTGCTCAAGGCGGATGGCCTCGCACTGCTGTTGGGGCTGCAACTGCTGCTCTGGTCCATGATCCTCATGCGGCTGCTGCGCTCGAACCCGGGCCTCGGGCTGCTACTGGCGCTGCTGCTGCGTGAAGTGGGCTCGCGCCTCCAGTACTTCGCGGACTTCGGCCAGGATCTGGGCCTCAGCGCCGGGCAGTCGGGCGCCATCGCCACGCTCCACAAGCTGCTGCCCTCAGGCCAGCTGCCCACGGACCCCTTCTCCACCGGCGGCCTGCTGCTCTCCATCGGCGGCCCGCTGCTCCTTGGCTTCCTCGTCCTCTTTCCCGATCCGAAGAGTGGCGCGAAGCGGCCTTCTGCCAAGAAGGCGAAGGTTTGAAAAAAATCCTCCTGGGTCTCGCGGCGGCCTCGCTCCTGGCGAGGCAGGCCGACGATCCGGCGGCGCTGCGGCGGCGCCTTGAGGTGGTGAACGCGCGCCTCGCCCAGATGGATCAGCAACTCAAGGATTTGGGCCAGCGCCGCAAGGGCGTCATGGTGGACTTGCAGGGCATCCAGCTCCAGCGCGACCGCGTGCGCGCGCAGACGGAAAGCGCGCGGCTGCAACGGGACGATACCCAGGCCCAGGCCGATGAGCTGGCCAGGCAGCAGGTGGCCATCCAGGCGGAGCTGGAGCAGCTGCGCCTCGAGCTGCGGAAGCAGGTGCGCTGGATGCAGGCCGAGGGCCCCTGGGGCGAGATCGGGTTCCTCAGCAGCTTCGAGGACTTCCGCCAGTACTTGGACCGGGGTCGCATGCTGGCCTGGTGGCGCCTCCAGGAGCGCAAGCGCATCGACCGCATCCGCGCCCTCCAGACGGAGCTGGGCCAGAAAGCGGAAGCCATGAGGGCGCTGCTGGGCAAGCTCGAAGCGCAGCAGCAGCAGCTCCACCAGTACCAGGCGGCCTTGCAGGTGCAGGAGGATCGCCTGCAGGCCGCGCTGGACCACCTGGCGGAGGATGAGCAGTCGCAGAAGCAGGCCCAGGCGGAAATGCAGGAGGAGGCCATCCAGCTGGAGCGGCTCCTGAACAACCTGCTCGGGAAGAGGCGGCCCGACGCCTTCCTGCCCGCGACCCGCTTCGAGTCGCTACGCGGCGAACTGCCACTGCCGGTGGAAGGCGGCCTCGCCGAAAGCTATGGCGAGCACCTCCATCCGAAATTCCACACGAAGATCGTGCAGACGGGCGTCCTCGTCTCCGCGCGACTCGGCGCCACCGTGCGCGCCGTGGCGGATGGCAAGGTGGTCTTCGCCGAGGCCTACCAGAGCTACGGCCCCATGGTGATCCTGGACCACGGCGACGGCTGGTACAGCCTCTACACCCACCTCCAGTCCCTGCAGGTGTCCAAGGGCCAGATCCTGCGCGCGGGCGAGACCGTCGGCGAAGTGGGCGACACAGTGGAAGGCCCCCGCCTCGGATTCGAGATCCGGCATCTCGCGAAGCCGGAGGATCCGCAGAAGTGGCTGAAGAAGAAGTACCGGTGAAGGTGTGAGGTGGCGAGGTTCGAGGCAGGCCCTCAGACCTCGACTCTCACCCCTCGCCCCTCAACTCACGGCATTCCTGGCGTTGAAGAGCGGGATGTAGACGGCCAGCAGCAGGATCAGCACGATGACGCCCATGGCGAGGATGAGGATGGGGCCGATGAGGCTTGTGACGACAGCAGTGGCCTTCTCGACCTCCTGGTCGAAGAAGGTGGCCACATGGTCCAGCATGTCGGGCAGGGCGCTGCTCTGCTCGCCCGCGCGCACCATCTCCACGGCCAGCGGATCGATGATGCTGCTCCGGGTGTTGCGCTACCCACCCGACGGCCGAGGCGATCACGCTTCATGCGGTGGTTAGGCCGCAGTCACCTGCGCTTGCCAGGCGCCAGGCTTGCGAAGAAGGCGGCAATATCTTTCGCAAGCGCGACAGGATCCTCTCGTGGGGCAAAATGCCCGCCGCGAGTCATCGGTGTCCAGCGCTGGATGTTATACAGACGCTCGGCCCACTCGCGGGGCGGATCGCCTTCGAAAGCGTGCTGGGAGGAGAAGTTGGCGATGCCAGTGGGGACACGGACGACATCATCCGGCCCAAGCGTGATGCCGTGCCACCGGTTATCGAAATAGTCGCGCATCGAGCTTGTGATGCTGCCAGTGACCCAATAAAGAGTCAGCAGAGTCAGCAAGAAGTCGCGGGGGATGTGGCCCTCGAGGTCTCCATGGGAGTCGCTCCATGAGCGCCATTTCTCACCGATCCAGGCGGCCAGCCCGGCCGGAGAGTCGTTCAGGGCATACCCGAGTGTTTGCGGCTTGGTCGACTGGATGGCCTTGTAGCCCCCTTCCGACTGCAACCATTGATCGGCCGTCGCGATGTAGGCTTCCTCGGCCGGGGACAGTGGCCGGGAGCCGGAACCAAGATACGGAGCCAGCTCCAGGTTGGTCAGGTGGAGTCCGATGAGGGCGTCGGGCTTGTCGAGGGCCATCAGCGTGGCCACGCCGGCGCCGAAGTCGCCGCCGCCGGCTCCAAAATGCTCATATTCCAGTGCCGTCATGAGCCGGTGCCACAGAGACGAGACATAACGGTAGTTCACGCCCGTCCGTCTCGGACGGTCTGAAAAGCCGTAGCCTGGGAGGGATGGGATGACGAGGTCGAATGCCGGGCCGTCGATGCCGTGACGCCCTGGATCGGTGAGGAGCGGCACGAGAGGCAAGTACTCGACAAACGCGCTTGGCCAGCCATGAGTCAGTATCAATGGAATGCCACGGCCGCCCCGGGCACGGGCGTGCACGAAGTGGATGCGGACCCCATCGATCTCTATCCGGAACTGAGGGAGACCGGCGAGCTGTTGCTCCTGCGCGCGCCAGTCGAATTCCTCGGCCCAATAGCGCATCAGGTCCTGCAGCCACCCGATGTCTGCGCCCTGTGACCAGGGCGCATCTGGCGCGTGATCAGGCCAGCGCGTGTTCCGGATCCGTGTCTTCAGATCCGCGAGCGTGTGCTCCGGGACGGCGACCTGGAACGGTTCAATGCTATTCACCATAAGAACGACGCCATGAAGGTTCCATCCGATCCTCGCGCAATTCCTGGTGGGAAGCTCAGCGCATCACCAAACGAACAAAGCCTCAGCTCACCGCGTTCCCGGCGTTGAAGAGCGGGATGTAGACCGCGAGCAGCAGGATCAACACGATGACGCCCATGGCCAGGATGAGGATGGGTCCGATGAGGCTTGTGACGACAGTAGTGGCCTTCTCGACCTCCTGGTCGAAGAAGGTGGCCACATGGTCCAGCATGTCTGGCAGGGCGCTGCTCTGCTCGCCCACGCGCACCATCTCCACCGCCAGCGGGTCAATGAGCTTCGCCTGCTCCAGCGCGAGATGGAGGCTGGAACCGGCGCGCACGGATTCGGTGACAGTGATGAGGCGCGTCTTCATGCGCTCGGAAGGCGTCGTCCTCTGCACGACTTCGAGGGCCTGCACGGCCGGGAGGCCGCCGTTCAGCAGCACGCCCAGCGTGCGGCAGAAGACCGAGGAGTGGTACATGCGGTAGAGCGTGCCCAGTTTGGGGATGGCGAGGAGGATGCGCTCGCCCGCGCGGCGTCCGGCCTCGGCCCGCATCATCCAACGGACCGTGAAGATGACACCGATGGCGAGGATGATCTGGAGCCACCAGGTGGCGCGGAACACGGTGCCCACGGTCAGCAGGGCCTTGGTGAGGGCGGGCATCTCCACGCCGCCGCCGGAATAGAATTCCGCGAAGCGGGGCAGCACCACATTGAAGATCACGCCCAGCGCGATCCCCAGCACGATGGTGAGGAAGGCCGGGTAGAACATGGCCTCCATGATGCGGCGGCGGCTGCTCTGGGCGAATTGCTGGAAGGCCAGCCAGCGCTGGATCACCTCCGGCAGGGTGCCGCTGCGCTCGCCCGCCACGATGTTGCTGCGGTAGACGGGCGGGAAGCCGCCCGCCTGCTCCAGCGCTTCCGAGAAGGCCATGCCTTCGCGCACATGCACGACGGCAGCCTCCAGTGAGCGCCGCAGCAGCGCGTCCTTGCCGTGGCCCAGCAGCAGCTCCAGCGCCTGCAGGAGGGGGATGCCCGCCTTGAGCAGGGCCAGCAGCTCCTGGTTGAAGACGATGAGCGATTCGGCCTTGATGGTGGCCGTGCTGCGGAACGCGGAATCGGTGCGGTTGATCTCCAGCGGGAAGCCGCCCTCCGCCAGCACCCGGGCGCGGGCGTCCGTAGCGCTGGGCGCCTCGAAGTCCTTGAGCAGGACTTCGCCGGTGGGAGAGGTGAGCTTGACCGTGAATCGCATGGAGATTCCAGGATACTAGAGCCATGCGTCCAATCTCCTCCCTGTTCCTGCTCGCAGCCCCGGCCTGTCTCGCCCAGGCCCCTCTGATCCAGGTGGCGACGCCGGAGCCCGCGATGCTCGACCTCAAAGTTGTCGACACCGGCGCGCTCGTGCCCGCGGACAACCGCGACGCGGCCCAGGTGGACGCGGCCCGGAAGGCTTGGGCGCCCCTCATCGCGCCCCTCGGCGCCGCCCCTACGGTGCGGATCATCCTGCCGGACGCAGGGCCAATGGAATCGCTGCTACTGGCTGCCTCCCAGGCCTTGCGCGCCCAGAATCTGGACCAGCGGCTCTTCATCGCGGATCGGCCCGCTGCGCCACCCATCCTGTCGGAGACCGCCTGGGGCGCCGTGGATGGCGGGGCGCTCACGGGCGCTGAGCTTGGCCCAGACCCCGCCACCTGGCGCGACAAACTCACGGCGGCTCAGAGCCGTTTTCCTGGCCGCACCTGGACGCTCTGGCTGCCTTTCGATCCCGGCGCGTTGGCTTCTGCGCTGCTGGGCGACGGCGCCCGCCTTGTCGTCCCCGCCGGTGGCGCGGCGGCGCTGCTCGCGGCCAAGCTCCCCGCGGACTCCCCTGAGATCGCGGGCGGCATCGGTGATCTCCGCATCACAGTGGATGGCAAGCGGCAGCATTGGCGTTTCGAGAACGGCGCGTGGATCCCCGCGTCCGTGGACACGAGCGGCGCCCGCGTGGAGGTCGCCACTGCAGCGGCCTACGATACGGGCGTCCTGCTGGCGAAGATGCGCGCGGCGCAGCTCCGCTCCCTGGCCGCCGCGCGGTCCGTGGAGGCGGATTTCTCCGTGGATCTGCGCATGCAGCAGGTGGGCGGCGACGCCTCGCTGGGCTTCGTCTTCCGCCGTTTCGAACAGGCGGGGAAGGATCCCGAACTGGTGCAGCAGGAAGTGCGCTTCAACGGCGTGAAGGCCAAGATCCCCGAAGGCGTCCTGCTGCCCACGGTGGAGCCCAAGGCCTCGCTGTCCCTGCCCGTGAGCCTGTCGCTGGCGGAACGCTACCGCTATGAAGATGGTGGCGAGGCGGGACTGGGCAGGCGCCGCCTGCGTTACGCGCCCGTGGACGCCGATCCGCTCCTCTACCGCGGCGAGCTGGTGGTGGACGAGGCCACGGGCCGCGTGATCGAGGAGACCCGTGAGCGCAGCGGCCTGCCTGGCACCGTGAAGGATGAGCGCGAGACCCTGACCTACGGCGAGCCTGCGCCAGGCCTTTGGCGTCCTGTGGAGGTGCGCACCTTCGAGCGCTGGCTGGGGCCTCAGGGCGTCTTCCCCGTGCAGCGGCGGTTGTCCCTCACGCGCCTGCAAGCGGATCCGCCTTCCTTTGATGCCGATCTCGCAGCGGCTCGCGCCTCCAAGGCCGCCATGCTCGCACAGACGAAGGACGGTGTCCGCTACCTCGTGCCCGATGGCCGCGGCGATCGCAAGGTGGAGGCGAAGCCCCGCAGTCTGGGCCGCGCCATCGCCGCCATCATCCTCGTGGACCCGGGCCTCTCGCCCGCGGTCGCCCCGCTGGGCGGCCTGGCTTTCTTCGACTTCAACGCCTTCAACAAGGGCATCCAGGCCAACGCCATCGTGGCGGGCGTCTTCAACACCGCCAGCCTCGCCGTGCCGCGCCTGCCAGTGGGCTTCGACCTCTCAGCCTCGGGCACCATCCTGCTGCTGAAGGTGGATGAGCGGCCCGTGCAGAACGGGCAACTGGCGGATCACGATGCTGTGGGCCACCGCTTCGGCGCCGCGGGGTTGTCCCTGGGTCGCGACATGGGGCTCGGCTTCCGCCTGGAGCTGGCTGGTGACTTTCTCTACAACGCCTATGGCGCGCCGCGCGATGACCGCTACGCCACGCCCGGCTTCCAGGCGCCGCCCAGCGGGTGGACGACGGCGGGCACGCTCACGGCCTCATGGATCTTCCGGGGCTTCACCGCCAAGAGCTACGAGGGACGGGGCCAGCGGCCCGAGGGCGTGTGGGGCACGGCGCTGGATCCGCATACGGTGCCCGATGGCGGCGCCTTCAAACGCTGGGGCGGCAGCCTCGCCTACACGCGCGAGTTGACGCCCAGCCTCTGGTTCAGTGGCAGCGTGGCGCTGGACACTGGCTCGTCTTTCGACCGCTTCAACGCCATCCCCGTGGGCGGCGGCTTCGGCAGGACCGGCGTGCCCGGCATCCGCGCCAACGCGCTCACAGCGGACCGCCTCGTCTCCGAACGTATCGGCCTCGACCTGCCGCCCACCGCCGCCTTTCGAGCCGGGCTCGACCTCGTGCGCGCCCAGGCCCGCGCCCTGGACAACGGCCTCACCTACAGCTTCACGGGCCTCGGGCTGAAGGGCACGCTGCCCGGTTTCTGGATCTTCACCGCCGTCCAACTGGATCTCGGCGTCGGCCTCCAGAGCGATGTCCCCGGCGTGAAGGGCGTGAACGGGTATGTGGCGTTGCTAAGGGTGTTCTGATCTGAGTTGAAAACCACTTACGCGGAGTCCACGGAGGAGGGGAGGTTAGCGGAGGAAAGCAAATGCCCTTCCCGTTTTCTCCGTGCCCTCCGTGATCTCTGTGGTGACATGCTTTCTTCATGACCGCGCTGTTCCACCACGCCTTCCTCGTGCGCGACATCGCTGCCGCGCGGCACTTCTATGGTGATCTCCTCAGCTGCCGCGAAGGCCGCAGCGCGCCGGCTTGGGTGGATTTCGATTTCTTCGGCCACCAGATTTCGCTGCACCTGGGCGAACCCGCCGTGTCCACCACGCGTGGCGAGGTGGACGGCATCCAGGTCCCCATGCCCCACTTCGGCGCCATCCTTGATCGGGATGCTTTCGATGCACTTGCGAAGCGTTTGATGGATGCAGGCACCACCTTCGTCATCGCGCCCCGCCTCCGCTACGAAGGTCAGCCCGCCGAGCAGCGCACGATGTTCCTGCTGGATCCGTCAGGGAATGCCCTGGAGTTCAAAGCGTTCAGGAATCCGGAGCACATCTTCTAGGTGGAGCCGAATGTCTTTGGGCCGCAGGTGGTGACCTAGAAATCCAGCTCCGCCAGCCGCGTGAGAATTTCCCCGCTTCTGGGACGAGCCTCGGGCGCTTTGGCGCAGAGGGTTCCCACGAGCGCGACGAGCGGCTCGGGCGCGTCAGGGCGCAAGGGGCGGAGGTCCGGAAGGGCTTGGCTGCGATGGTGCTCCAGGATCTCGAAGGGGGTCTCGCCCTTGAAGGGCGGAGTCCCCGCGAGCATCTCGAACAGGATGATGCCGAAGGCGTACCAGTCGGAGGCGGGACCCACCGCCGTCTTCATCTGGGCTTCAGGGGCGGCGTAGCGAGGCGTCCCGAGGAACGCGTAGGTGGTGGTGAGCGTCTCCGCGTCCAGCACGCGCGCGATGCCGAAGTCCATGATCTTGGCGCCCCCGGCGGCGAGCATGATGTTCGCGGGCTTCAAGTCCCGGTGCACCACGCCCATGTCGTGGGCGTAGGAGAGGCCGGCTGCGAGCTCGCGAGCGATGCGGAGAACCTCCGGCAATGGAAGGCGGCCTTCGGCCTTCAGCCGCTGGTCGAGGTTTTCGCCTTCCACATAATCCATGGCGATCCAGGGCTGTCCGGCGGAGGGCCCCGGATCCACGAGGGCCACGAGGTTCGGGTGGTTCAGCCGCGCGCCGAGGCGCGCCTCCTGGTGGAACCGGCCCAGGAATTCAGGATCTTCAAGCCGGTAGGGGTGAAGCCGTTTCAGCGCGACGGGCTTCTGGGTGGTCTCGTGCCGGGCCAGGTAGGTGCTGGCGAAGCCGCCCCGCCCCAGCAGGCGCTCGATGCGGTAAGGCCCCACCTGCTCCGGCTCGCTGAACTCGTTCGGGGCGGCCGGGCGGCGGCGCCAGAACAGGGCGGCCAGAGGCAGGAGCAAGAGCAGGAGCCAGGGCCACCATGTGTTCGAATCCGGGGCGCGGACTGGGGCAGGCGCTGACGCGGATTGGATAGGCCCCGGTATAGTCGGAGGCGGCTCAGATCCGTCGGCTGCCTTGGAGTGCGGGGCTTCGTGAGGCTCGGGATGGACGGATCGCGGGGCGGATGACGGCGGGTTTGAGCGGGTTAGGGGGTCGGAATCCGCGGCTGGAGCCGGTAAAGGCTGCGCGGCCGGGATCTCCGGCATCTGCGCCACCTGCGGCAGGGTGGACGCTGGCGGGGGCAGTCGCAGAGCGCGCGCGGCCTGCAGCTCCTTCAACCGGCGCCCCAGGTTCTCGCGATCCTTCTCCGGTTCCCGCATGGCCTGGGCGCGCGCCAGCTGGGCTTCCGCCGCTTCAAGCTCTCCAAGCTCCAGGTGGCACCGGGCCATGCGCACATAGGGGTAGTAGTCCTTCAGCAGGTTGTTCCCGTAGGTGATGACTTGCGAGGATGGCGAAGGTCGCAGGGCCGCAGCCCGCTGATAGGCCGCGAGCGCGCCACGCCAATCCCCCTTGGCCTCCAGCTCCTGGCCGTCTTCGAACGCGGCATAGAAGGTGGATTGGCTCTGGGCGAGCAGGGGCAGGGCCAGCAGGAAGGCCAGGCGGCGCATCAATCCCCCACAAAGAGGTGGTGGAGGAGTTTCTGGACCGGCTCGCGGTCGAACTGGATGATGCAGTCGAATACGAGCCGCTGCTCCCGGACGCGCTCGGTGCCCAGCGAGGTCGGCGGGATGCGGGAGAGGATCTGGTCCACATCCAGGAACTGGGAGGCGGACCGCTTGCTCCAGCCGTACCGGTAGGCCGCGTCGAAGCTGTACCGGCCGAACTTGATCCCCGCGCCCAGCGAGGCGCTGTAGATCACGCGCTGCTCGCTCGTGACCGCGTCCACGACCGGCTGGGGTTCGCGGCTCACGCCGCCCCGGAGCGACACCACCTTTCCGCCCCGGGTGACGAAGAGGTGCTCCGTCCCGAGGTGGAAGTCCGTGGCGTTGGGGGTGCGGGTGCCCTTGTCGAGATCGAAGAAATTCAACCCGTTGAGGTTCCGCTGGGTGGTCATGTAGCGGGCGTCGCTCCAGGTGGTGTGCGTGAGGTCCGCGGTGACGAGCCAGCGCTCCGCCGGACGGTAGGCGAAGCCGATGCCGGTGGTGGCGGGCCAGTGGAGGCCCACCGTGATATCAGGCGCGTTCCGGGATACCGGAGCGCCGCCCTTGCTGATCAGAGTGTCGGTGCCGAAGGTGTAGTCCCCGTGGAAGCCGGTGCGGCGCACGAGCCCGAGGCTCCAGGTGGGCCACCGCCAGATGAGCCCCAGGTTGTAGCTCATGCCATCGAGCCGGTTGGACTGGCGGAAGTCCACGAAGGAGGTGCTCCCCCCGGTCGTTTTGGAGCTATGGGAATCGAGGTCCCAGGCGCCGCGCCAGGCGTTCGCGGATAGGCCCAGCAGGATCCGCTCGGACGCTTCATACGCGATGGCGAAGGAGTAGAGGTCGATCTGGCCGCGCTGGTGGATGGATTGCTCCAGCTCGCTGCTGCTTCCACCAGAGGCCGGCGTCTCGACCAGGTCCCGGTCATCGCTCTCGCCAAGAGGGAGGAAGCGCTGGGCCGAGAGCTGGAGCGCGAGCGTGCGGCCGTTCAGGCGCAGGGGCACCGTCCCGGAGACGAGGAGGGGATCGAAGCGGGTGGTGGAGATGAGGGAGTCGCTCGCCAGCTGGGTGCGTGTCCCGGCGATGGTGGCCACATCCGTGTAGGCGATATCGCGCTTGAGGCCCCGCCCGACGAAGCTCACCTCGGGCTTGAGCAGTTGCGCCAGACCGGCGGGGTTGAAGGAGACGGCCGTGGCGTCGTCCGCGACCGCGATGAAGGCGCCGCCGAGCCCCGTGGCCCTCGCGCCCGCGCCCTGGACGGAGAAGGCCGTCCGGGACTGCTCCGAGATGATCGTCCCGATGGGCGACTGGCCTCGCAGGGGTGAGCCTGCCATGCATGGAAGAAGGGCCCAGAGGACTGGGATGCGGGGGGCTCGAGGCATGTGATCCTATTCTTCAACAATCATGCCCTGCTTCCTTGGAAGGTCCAGCCCGGGCCTTCAGCTTCTGGGGAAGGGCGTGAGGACGGTGCGAACCTGTTTGGAGATCCCGTCCAGCATGGCGTAGCGCTTGGCGTACATGGACCGCTTGTTGGGCTTCACCTCGTCCAACCCGCGCCGCCTGGGCTTGGACGGCACCAGGAACCACCCTTCCTCAGCGGGCTCGCCGCCGGCCTCGGTCCACAGCTCGTCATAGTCGAAGCTGATCTCGCGCTTCGTCCTGATGATCTTGTTCTGGCCCGCGCGGAAGACATGGATGCGATTGCCCACACCGTAGAGGGCCTTCACGCGCAGGGACCGCGCGATCTCCTGGGCCAGGAAGACCATGAACTGCTTGGGGCGGAGCCCATGCATGGCCTTGGTGGCCAGCTTGATGGCCTCCTCGCCCCCGCCCTTGCGGCCCTGGACCGCGCCCACATAGCAGGCCCATCCATCTTCGTTCCGCTCGAAGGCCAGCGCGAAGGAGCTGATGGCGAGATCGATCCCGGAAAGCGTGAAGAAGACGGAGACCTCCCCCTCCTTCCGGAACTGCATGTCCGGTTTCATCCACACCTCCGCGGTGAGCTCCTTGGCCAGCGGGACGCGGAGCAGCATGGCCCCTTCGGGCCGGGCCATGGCCTCATGGAGCGGACCGCCTTGGGCGTGGATGAAGGCGTAGGTGTCGCGGACCACCTTGGCCCGGCGCTCCCAGTTCCAACGGAGGGACATGTAGGCGCCCAGAGGGCGGAAGGCCAGCCGGGGCTCCGCCATCAGGTAGGGCTTCATGGCCGGCTGGTCCAGCCAATCGAACCACGCCGCCGCCGCGGCTTGGCGCATGGCGGCGGTGACGGACCATCTGAGCTGCCGCTTGAAGCGGTGCAACCGGCTCGGATCAGGCTGGGGAAGGACGGCGCTGCGGCTCCAGGCGCGCCGTGAAGCCTTCCACGCGTGTTGGATCACGCGTAGAAGCCTCGGTAGTGCATGGCCTGGCTGACCTTGTCGAGGGCGAGGATGTAGGCGCCGATACGGGGGTTGGTCTTGTACTTGTCGGTGGCGGCGAAGACGGCGCCGAAGGCGTGGGTCATGTACTCCACGAGGCGCTCGTTCACTTCCCGCTCGCGCCAGTAGAAGCCCTGGCGGTTCTGCACCCACTCGAAGTAGCTCACGGTCACGCCCCCGGCGTTGGCCAGGATGTCGGGCACCACGAGGACGCCGTTGTCCAGCAGGATCGGATCGGCGTCCGGCGTGGTGGGACCGTTGGCGCCCTCCACGATGACCTTGGCGCGGATCTTCGGCGCGTTCTCCTCCGTGATCTGGTTCTCCAGCGCGGCGGGCACGAGGATGTCCACGGGCATGAGCAGCAGCTCGGCCAGGTCCATGGCCTCGCCGCCCTTGAAGCCCGCGACGCTCTTGGTCTCGGCCACATGCTTCATGAGGGCGTGGATGTCCAGGCCGCGCTCGTTCTTGATGGCGCCGTTCACATCGCTGACGGCCACGACGCGGGCGCCGGCCTCATGGAGCAGGCGGGCGGACTGCGAACCCACATTGCCGAAGCCCTGCACGGCCACGGTCGCGCCGGCGAGGGGTTTACCCAGGCGCTGCATGGCCTCCCGCGCCACGATGAGCACGCCGCGGCCCGTGGCCTCCGTGCGGCCCAGGGAGCCGCCGATGCCCAGGGGCTTGCCCGTCACAACGGCGTTCTCGGTGTGCCGCACATGCATGGAGTAGGTGTCCAGCACCCAGGCCATGGTCTGCGCGTTGGTGCCGGCGTCCGGCGCGGGCACATCGCGGTCGGGGCCGATGATGTCCATGATCTCGGCGATGTAGCGGCGGGTGAGGCGTTCCAGCTCGCCGGCGCTCATCTTCGCGGGGTCGCAGATGATGCCGCCCTTGCCGCCGCCGAAGGGCACATCCACCACGGCGCACTTCCAGGTCATCCAGGCCGACAGCGCCTTCACCTCGTCTAAGGTGACGCCGGGGTGGTAGCGGATGCCGCCCTTCGCAGGGCCGCGCGCCACATTGTGCTGCACGCGGTAGCCGGTGAAGACCTCCCAGCGGCCGTCGTCCATCATCACGGGCAGGCTCACCACCATGGAGCGGCTGGGGGCCATGAAGACCTTGAACAGCGCGTCCTCCAGCCCGTAGAGCTGGGCGGCGACGCGCAGGCGGGCCTGCATGGCTTCGAAGGGGTTGCGGGAGTCGGTCATCGTGCGCTCCTCGTGCGCTGGTGGAAGAGGCTAGAACTGCCCGGCCGGATGTGTCTCCGGCGGCAGCTCGAGTTCGCGGCCCTCTTTCCAGAGCGCCTCGAGGTTGTAATGGTGCCGGGTCTCCTCATCCATCACATGGACGACGAGATCGCCGTAATCCAGCAGGATCCATTGCCCGTTCTGCGCGCCTTCCATGGAGATGAGGCGCTCGCCGGCCAGCCGCAGCTGGTCCTCCACGGCGTCCGCGATGGCGCGGTTCTGGCGGTCGCTGGTGCCGCCCATGAAGGCGAAGGTGTCCGTGAAGCTGGCGATGTCCTTCACATCCACGAGACGGATATGGAGGGCCTTCTTGGATCGGGCGGCTTCGACGACGGTCGCGAGCCGGGTGTTCAGGGTCATGCAAGCTCCGGGCGGGTTGGAGTGTAGCGAAAGCGGGCGGTCACTGGTAAAGGTTTTCGGCCCCGATGATCCGGGCCACGGACGCGGGAAGGCCTTCGGTGGCGCGGTTGTGACGCAGGTCATCCCGCAGTGAAGACGAGGCCAGGTCCAGCTCCGTGGAGGGCAGGCGCACCAGCTCGCCGGGCGCGCCGCTCCAATGCGGGGCGAGGCGGAGCGGCAGATCGCCGGGAAGATCCATGGGCATGCCGGGCCGTTCCGCCACGGCGAGGGAGGCGAGGCGGAAGACGGCCTCCGCCCGCCGCCAGCGAGGCAAACCGGAGAGCTGGTCGCTGCCGAGGACGAGGATCCAGGCGGTATCAGGCTCGCGCGTCGAAAGCGTCTCCAGTGTGTCGGCCGTGTAGCTGGTGCCGCCGCGCTCCAGCTCCAGGCGCTCGATGCGGACGCGAGAATCGAGGCCTTCCAGCGCCGCCATGAGGAGGGCGAGGCGCTGGGCGTCCGTGATATCGCCGGGCGTGGGCTTGTGGGGCGAGCGGGCCGTGGGGATGAAGCGCAGCTCGTCGAGGTCCAGATGCTCCAGCGCGAGCCGCGCGAGCTTGAGGTGGGCTTCGTGCGGCGGGTTGAAGGCGCCGCCGAGCAAGCCGGCCCGTCTCACTTCGGCATCTCTTTCAGCGCAGCGGTGACAGCGAAGGCCAGCTCCTTCAACCCCTCGCCCGTGGCGGCGCTGATGAACCAGGGCTTGAGATCGCGTTCCTTGCAGAGCCGCTCGAAGGCGGCGCGGCGGTCCTCGTCCTGGATGGCGTCCAGCTTCGTGGCCACGAGCCATCGGGGTTTCGTCGCCAGCACAGGGCTGAACGCCGCCAGCTCGCCCTCGATGACGCGGATGGCCTCCACGGGGTCCTGCATGGGGTCGGCGAGATCCACGAGATGGAGCAGCATGCGCGTGCGCTCCACATGGCGGAGGAACTGGATGCCGAGCCCAGCGCCGCCCGCCGCGCCCTCGATGAGGCCGGGGATGTCGGCGATGACCCAGGTGTCCAGGAAGTCGCCGCCGAAGCGGTCCATGGCCACGACGCCCAGCTGCGGCTCCAGGGTGGTGAAGGGGTAGTCCGCGATCTTGGGTTTCGCCGCCGAGACGCGGCTCACGAGCGTGCTCTTGCCCGCGTTGGGGAAGCCCGCGAGGCCCACATCGGCGATGAGCTTCAGCTCGAGATCCAGGATCCGCGCCTCGCCCGGCTCGCCGGGCTGGTGATGGCGGGGCGTGCGGTTCGTGGGGCTCTTGAAGTGCCAGTTGCCCAGGCCGCCGCGGCCGCCGCGGGCGACGCACACCTTGTCGCCGTGGGCCATCAGCTCGGCCAGGGCCTCGCCGCTCTCCGCGTCGCGGATGAGAGTGCCCAGGGGCACCTCGATGACCACATCCGCGCCGTCACGGCCCTTCTTGAGGCCGCCGCCGCCCTGTTCGCCGTTGCCCGCGTCGAACTTGCGCTGGTTGCGGAAGGAGTTGAGCGTGTTCAGCGCGTCCGAGGCCTGGATGAAGACGGAGCCGCCCGCGCCGCCATCCCCGCCCACGGGACCGCCCGCGATGGTGGTCTTGTCCCGGTGGAAGGCCGTGGCACCCTGTCCGCCCTTGCCGGCGGAGACTTCGAGCTGGAGGTGGTCAAGGAACATGGCTACCGGCTGGCGGCTACCAGCCGCCGCTCTGAGACACGGGACCGGAGCCAAGAAAAAGCGCGCAGCTCAGTCGAGACTGCGCGCTTGAGTTATCGAAGAGGCCGTTCAAGCCTCGACGGGATCCACGTGGATGAAGCGGCCGTGCTGGCCCTTGTCCTGGAAGCGGACCTTGCCTTCCACGAGCGCGAAGATCGTGTGGTCCTTGCCCATGCCGACATTGACGCCGGGATGGAAGCGGGTGCCGCGCTGGCGGACGATGATGGAACCGGCGGTGC
>Ga0210400_10000419_pt1 | contig 48136 bp, 36 predicted proteins | sample IncBWH26MmetaG_FD_155456 | JGI IMG/M metagenome (GOLD analysis project Ga0210400, IMG submission 155456) | Forest soil microbial communities from Barre Woods Harvard Forest LTER site, Petersham, Massachusetts, United States - Inc-BW-H-26-M | ecosystem: Environmental > Terrestrial > Soil >... | reverse complement strand
GCCGTGGCTGGCTATCCCGCAACTCCAGGCGTTCGTGCGCAACTGGCCGTTTGTCGCGCAGCTCCTGGTGGTCATTCTCGTGGCGGATCTATCGCAGTACGCGGTGCATCGCGCGTTCCACAAGATCCCCGCGCTGTGGCGGTTCCACGCCGTGCATCACTCGATACGCACGATGGATTGGATCGCGGGCTCGCGCTCGCATTTTTTTGACATTGCGGTGACGCGCGGCCTGATCATGATCCCGCTGGCGCTGTGCGGTTTTTCGCAAGGCGCCATTGTCGGCTACATCCTGTTTGTGTCCTTCCACGCCACGTGGTCGCACACGGACTTTCGTCCGCGCACCGTCTGGCTCGAGAATTACCTGGTCACGCCGCGCTATCATCATTGGCATCACTCGGCTCAAGAAGAAGCGATCGACTGCAATTTCGCCATTCACTTTCCGTGGATCGACCGCGTGTTCGGGACCTGCCACTTCCCGAAGGATCTCTGGCCGAAGAGCTACGGTTTGAACGGCACCGCGGTGCGCCCCGGATTTTTCAGGCAGTTCATCGACCCGTTTTTGGGGCGATGATCTTTCGAAAGTGACAGCGATGGCTAGTTAGCCATTTGCGCGTATCATTCGACTTCGAAACCGAGGGTCGACGTTTCGAACCCATCTGGGCGGATCAATAGCAGGTACTGTTCGTGGCAGCGGCCTCCCGACTTGGAAAACAGCTTGAAGAAGTCATCGCCAGCTTGTGCAGGGTGGACGCGCGGTTTGCATTGATTGGCGGTCTCGCCCTGGCGTCTCACAAGGTGATCCGCGCTACGCAGGGCATCGACCTGCTCACCGACTCTGAAAAGGCCGAGGATATTGACCGCGAGTTGGTTGCGCTCGGCTACCAGTGTTTGCATCGCAGTCCCGATGCCGGTAACTACCTGCGCGGTGATGAGCGCGTGGACTTCATCTACGCCAGTCGCCCCGCGGCGCGGGGCTTGCTCAGTAATGCCGCAACGATCCAAACCGCATTCGGCGAAGTGCGCGTTGTCAGCACAGAGGGATTGATTGGGTTGAAGCTACAGGGTTTCGTCAACAATCCCCGCCGCACCCAGGACCTGGAGGATATCAAGGCCCTAATCGCAGCGAATCGGCAGGCACTGAAGATGGAAGAGGTACGCGAGTATTTTCGGCTTTTCAAGCGTGAAGCGTTGCTTGAGGAAATTCTAAAGTGAGCGTATCCACCGACAACGAACAACCGTTTTCCGACGATGGCGGTCTAACTCACATGCCGGCGCCTAGCAGCCGCGATCCACTTGAAGCCTTAGATGACTTGATGACGGTCATCGAGGCGTTATGCCCTGTTTGGCCAATCCGCGAGATATTCTCGTCGACTGACCGATTCTTGATCTAATTCTTGGCCCAATACGAATCGGTCAGAGACTGACTTCCAAATGAGCGAGGTCCTCGGGCTTGACGGTTCCTGTTTTTGAGGGCGTGACCAGCCCCAGCGCGGACATGAGCTTCACCGTCATGAAGCCGAAGTCGAACTCCGTGTCGGCGTGGGAAAGCCGCAGCAAGTGAGGATAGTGATGGTGATTGTTTTGCAGGCAGGCACTGAACGTCGCCATCACAGGCAGCCATTCGCCGATGTTCATCGCGTTGTCGCCCGGATCGTCGTAGCGCCGGGCGCCGAAGCGTCGATCGTGGGTCCAGTAGTTTTGGATTAGATTCACCCAAAGAGCGAACACCCTGATACCCGCCCACAGCACGAACGCATACTTCCAGTCGCGCACCAACGCCCAGACGAAGCCGTAACTGATCAGCTGCGCGAACACCGCGAACAGCGGGTGTCCAACCATCGAGAAGGGCCAGGACTTCAGGATCTCATCGCGGGCCATGTCCTGTTCGCAGCGGTAGGGGAAAAGGCACAGGTAGGTGGTCTTCCAAAATCCGTCCGCGGACAGTTTGTTCGGATCGCCGGCGTGATCGGCGAAGCGGTGGTGATTGCGATGGCGATTGACCCAGCTGACTGGATCCACGTAGATGCCGAGCGTGTTGTTGAGAAGCACCACCGTCTTGATGAACCACAACTTGTAGTCCAGCGCACCGTGTGCGATCCCCATGTGGATCACGTCCGACAGATAAATCCCTGCGAGAAACCAGACGAAGAGGATGTACAGGATCCCGACACCCGCACCTTTCCACGGGCCCAGGGCGTCAGGGGCCAGCAGGGCCGAGGCCGCCACGCAAAGAGCCAGTATCGCGAAGCCGATTGCGTTATAAATCTTCATCGAATGCCTTCTTCCGTGATGAGAGCGACCAGATGTTGCCGTGCCGGGAGATCGGGGTCAATGAGCCGCTGGTGTTACCGATGAATAGTTCGCGGAAAATCCATGCATTCGCTGCCCGCGGCGGACCGCGTCAACCTTCGCGCTTGCCGATCGCGCTCGCGGCGCTTGTCGCAGTCCTCGCCGCGTTCTGCGCAGGTGCGCAGTCGTCGACGGAGATGGTGCAGTGGCGCGCGGGTAACGGGTATCCGGCCGGTCCGTACTCCAGTCCGAACGCGGCGTGCGCGACGGTGCTAAACGGTCTTCGGGGACCCGCAGAGGGATGGGGCCCTAACGCGTACTATCTCTATAGCAACGCGGTTGCAAATCCGGCCGGTTGGGACATTACACCGATTGGTGGGTATCCATACTCGGCCACGTACTGTAATTATACCGAGACCATATATGACTGTGGTGCGTCTTGCCCGCACGTGACGCAAATCACTAATGGGCTCCCGTACGTGTATGCGATTTCTCCCCCGGCGACTTGTCTGTCTGCCACTTGCCCTGTGTCGCCGAAAGAAGCAGGTGAATCATGCCCGAACGGTAAGGGTTGTACAGGGGCGGATATGCGGGTTGGAGAGTACAAGTGCTCTGAGCTGACGGAGTATTTCTATGGAAAGCCGCCCGACATTCGGATAGCGCAATTTGTCGCAGCCGATTTGAAAAAGCAGTATGCAATATACCTATGCGCAAACCAGTATCTGGAGCCTCCCGCAACATACCTCGCTGAGCCATTTGCCCTTGAAGGAGGCAGGATTGTTGGGTTCTTAAAGGACAAGCTCTCGCGGGCAACTGATGATGGCACCATCCGCGATGTTGTCCTGGTTTTTATAGAGATGAGCAGGCAGCGAACGTATAACGTCGGTGACGACGGCAAGCTAATGAAGGTTGTTGACGATCGCGTTGCGGCAATGAAAGATAAGAACTGGAAACGCTTGGTTGAGGAGCGTGTGAAGGAAATCAGAGCGAACCGTTCCGCCGAATGACTGCATCGTCCGTTGGCCCGATGCGAGAGAATTTGACCCGCCAAATATTAACGGAAGCACCTCTGGAACATTAAACTTCGATAAGTCGCCGAACGAGTCGCCTAAGCGTATGCTCGATTTGCGCATTAAAGCCAAGGAGAGGTCTATGAACGGGTATCGTCCTTCCTACGTGCCGCGGCTGTTTCTGATCGGGTTATTGTGCAGTTTGGCGGCGTCCGCGCCGGCGGCGGAGAGCCAGTTTGCGACCCAATTCGGCGGCTATCTGGTCTCGACGGACTTCCGGATCGATAGCAGCAATCACGCCGTTATATACCTGCCTGTCGAAGCGCGGTCCGGAGACCTTCTGTCGATTCGCCCGCTGCGACTGAACAACAACGAATATCTGATCCTGCAGAAGTGCGATTCGCCGGATTGCACTCGAGCGCGGGTAGTCCGCGCCTGGAACGCCTTGGGGCGCATGGGCCATGACTTGCTGATGTCCAACAAGATCCCGATCGAGTCGGGCGCGCGCTACATGCTTTGGATGCAGCACATTTCCACCCAAGGGGGCAACAGCTTTTCGCTCTATAAGGAGAACAGCCCCCCACTGGTGTTGATTCCAGAGGGGCCGCCGGAACTTTTTGAAGCCTCGGACTTGCTCGGCGCGCGCGAGCACGGTCCCACGCGAATTCAAAAATCGTACGTTGCCGGCATGGCATTCATGACCAAGTTCGACGGCGGCTCAGTCGTGAAGCTGCAGTTGTTGCGGGCGAAGAACAATGTCACGGCGGCCCTTCGCTGATCGCTGAGAGATCGCGGGCACATCGGCCGGCTCGCCTCTTCTGAACGCGGCGGTAACCCTTAGCGCGCTACCTCGACTAGGCGCGCAATTTCATGCAAGTCCCCCATCACGGACACAGCCGTCGGCCAGCGCCCGGCACCCTGACCGCGCAGGCGAATCACCTCGCCGGCGGGGAGTTCGATCTCGATTCTGTTTTCGGCGCCCTTGGCTTCGCGTAAAAAGCTGCCGGGCGGAGGCACTTCGGGCGCTACGGAGGCGGCAATTCCCTCTTTCGAGCGTCGTGCACGCGCGATGAGCTTGTACCCCTTCAAATCGCCGGCGAGGGCGTCAATGCCGCGAGTAGAAATTTCTTCCGGCTCTAGCCATTCGCCGAAGGCTGCTTCAATCATCAGGGCTAGCTTATCGGCCGAATCGCGCCCGGAAAGATCGCGCGCCGGGTCGGCTTCGGCAAATCCCTGGGCCTTGGCGAGAGCAACGGCGTCATGATGAGTCTTGCCCTTCGCGCGCGCATCTAAAACAACGCCGCAAGTACCGTTGATGATGCCGCGAATCTCAAGGATAGGGATTTTCTGGGTCGCCAAGTGCTCGAGCGTCTCGAGCACAGGTAGCGCGCCGCCCGCGGCGCCCGAGAACCAAAGCTGGCGCTTCTCGCCGCGTGCGAACGCCGAAAGATCGGCCCAGCGGGCGGCCACGACCGCTTTGTTCGCGGTTACGACAAATTTTCCATTCCCGAGCGCGGCAGCCATGAGCGGGTAGGGCAGTTCGATCCCGCCGAAACACTCCACAATGATGTCGATCGAGGCATCAAGCAGCACCTGCTGATCTGTGGTGCGCTCATCGATATCCCTATGCCTATCAAGACTGCTAACGACCACGTGACAAATCTCAAAGCGCTCTGGGTAGTGTTTCAATATCTCGTAAACGCCTCGCCCCACCACGCCGCAGCCCAGGAGCACGATACGAAGCGGTCGAGAGGGAGTTGTCGGCGCGGCCCATTCGTCTTGAATCTGCCCGACATGCGTGCAGGCGCGCGCGCTGGGCCGGCCCACGTAAAAGGGTAGCGCCCGCGTCTTCGCGTAAGACAGCGCCTTTGCCTGAATCAGCGGACCCGCAACCTTGATCGCACTCGCCCACGACAAGGCGGTGAATCTGTGTGCTACGTTGCCACTGGCAGGGTCCACGTCGTAAACACCATTCACGTCCTTGAGCAGTCGACATGTGCCGGTGAGCTCGGCCGCCAAGAACAAAGCCGAGAGATCCGAGCCGCCGCGACCAAAAAGGGCAGTGTGCCCCCTAGGATCGACGCCATAGAAACCGGGTAATACCAAAACAGCGTGGTTATGCCAGAAGCGCTCGATCGCCGTCACATCCACGCCTACGGGTGCGCTCTCGAGACTGGTGCCTTCCGCAATCAGGCCGATCTCATGGGGTTCGATGACGCGCGCAGGGATACCGGAATGCGCGAGCGCTCCGGCTAACAGCGCTGCAGTCCGCTGCTCTCCTTGCGCAATGTAGGCCGCCGTCGCCTCCTCGACGTCCGTTGCGATGAGGTTCGAAGCCTCCCTGATCAATTGATCAGTGACCCCCTCAAATGCCGATACAACGGCCAGCACTTTGGAGTTCGATCGCCAGCGGCGGTAGATTTCATCCACCGCAATCTGGAGATCGTGGGGAGTCCTGAGCACGGAACTGCCAAATTTCAAGACCTCAATTTCTAGCATGTGACACCCTAAATAACTTTACGGCGCCACTTAAGACTTGAAGCTTGCGGAGTTAAGCCAACGAGAACTCGTCGACCATTCGCTTTAGCTGAATTTGTATGGCGCCCGCAAGCTGAGGATCAAATTGGCGCGGTGGCAGATTACGCGTGATGCACATTCCTTGTCAACGCGATAACAATGCTGGCCGTAGCCGCACCCCATTAGTATCAATACGCGCCACTCCACAAAATCCTCACATGCATTTTTTGCCCTTGAAACCGGTTCGTCAGGGGTTCACGCTACTGCAATAAATCCCATGAGCGCTCATCTCAAAGCGGCGGAATCACTCGACAGCATCGCGCTCGTCGCGCCGCTGCGGCCGGCGTTGATCAAATATTTCTTGCGCAAGTGCGGGAGCGCTCCGGAGGCGGAGGATCTGACGCAAGACGTTTTGGAACGCGCGCTGAGCAAAGCCCAGTGGGAAACCGCCGAGCAAGCCAAGGGCTACATCTTCCGGATCGCTGTGAATCGCTGGCACGATCGTAACCGCCGGAGCCTTACCCACGGATTGGTCGTCGAATGGGATGACGCCGCGAGCTTCGCGCAGGCTGAGGAATCGTCCCCGGAGCGCGTTTTAAGCAGTGAGCAGGAACTGCATGCTGTCGTCGAAGCCCTTGCGAGCTTAAGCGAGCGCACGCGGGATGTCTTTCTGTTGTTTCGCTTGGAGCAGATGAAGCACGGCCAGATTGCCGAGATGTTTGGCATTTCGGTCAGTGCGGTCGAAAAGCATGTCTCGAAGGCCGTTGCACATCTGGCCAGGCGAGCGGCCCGATGAAATGGATCACATGACATCAGAATCCCAATCAGCCAAGGAATCGTCCGATCTTCATGATCAGGCGTCTGAACTGTTCTTGCGGCGTCGCGACACCGCTTGGGTTTCGGCCGATCAAATTGCCCTCGACGCGCGTCTCGCAAGCGATCCGAAGTTCGCGGAGGCCTTTCGCCGCGCCCAAGAATCTTGGGATGTGGTGGGACGTCACGCAACCGCGCCCGAACTCCTCGCTTTGCGGGAACAAGCGATTGCACGCGCACGCCGGGCCAGTGCAGGCCGTTGGTCTTTGCCCGGCGCACGTTCATGGCGCGCTGGCAAGTGGGCTGCGGCGGCCACGATCGTCATCGCCTGCGGAATCGTGTGGCAACTCTCACCCTACGGCTATGAGCCTGGATACTACAAAACCGGCTTAGGCGAGCTGAAGGTGCTGGAACTCTCCGACCACTCTCACATTGCTCTCGACGCGCGCACGCGACTGCGTGTGAAATTTTCGGCGGATGCACGCATCGTAGAATTGCTGGATGGCCAGGCGCAGTTCTCGGTTGCCAAAGATCCCGCGCGTCCGTTCAAAGTGGAGGCCGGCTCCAAGACCATTGTGGCCGTAGGCACCGTGTTTGATGTCGAGTACGTTGACCGGCAAGTGCACATCGCCATGGTCGAGGGTAGTGTTGCGGTACTTTCCAAGGACCAATCGCTAACTGCGATTGAGCCTGATTCGAAGTCCAACGGCTCGTCAGCGATCGAACTCAGCGCCGGCCAGGCCTTGGCAGTGCGCGCCGACGGCGCCGCGACCGTTCTGCTCAAGGCCGACATCGAAGCCGCTACGGCTTGGCGCCAGGGCAAAGTCATCTTTCGCGATCAGACCTTAGCCGAAGCGGTGCATCGCTTGAATCGCTACTCGCGCCAACAAGTGGCGGTCGACGATCCGGGGTTGGCGCAGATGAGAGTCAGCGGCGTGTTTGATTCCGGCGACGCCCAGGCGTTTGCGGAAGCCATGCAAGCGTATTTGCCAGTGACGGCTGATTTCTCGCAAGCATCGACCATCCGTTTGCGGATGAAGTAGTCCGCCCCTGCAAACTGCTGAGGATTCCCCTGCATCGCGCGTATTAGTGTTTAAGACGGCACGAGCCGCGAAAACACGGGGATCCAAGATGATGCGCAATGTTGGACGGACGCTCGGCATTTCGATTCTGGCCGCGCTCCTCGGAGCCGGCACACTAACCTTCGCAGATGCAGACGCTCGCAGCATCAGTTACGACCTCAACATCCCTTCCGAGGATTTGACTGCAGCCTTGCAGTCATTTGCCATCGCTTCTCACCACAAGCTTCTGTACAAGGCGGAACTCACGACAGGCAAAATCAGCCGGGCGCTAAAGGGTCATTTTACCGCGCAAGAAGCAATGGAAGCCTTGCTATCGGGGACGGGATTGTCCTATGAGATCACGGGCTCTTCGGTGGTGCTAATAAAGGATCAGCGTGATGGCAAGACGAGCAATTTGCGCGAGGAAGGAACGTTGCCGGCGTCCGCTGCTCCATCTCAAAGCAGCGGCGAACAATCAATGCGGCTTGCGCAATCTGGCGGTCAATCGCAGACTAGCCCGGATAGTTCGCAGAACTCGACCGTTCCTGTTTCTCCGTCTCCTTCGTCCGAGTCCGAAAAAGACAAAATCTCGGAGATAGTAGTGACCGGCACGCACATCCGCGGCGTCTCGCCGGCATCCTCGGTCATCGAAATCGGACGCGAAGAGATCGATCGATCGGGATATACATCGATTGCCGATCTGATGCTGAGTCTGCCGCAGAACTTCGGCGGTGGTTACAATGCCGGCAACATGGTTGGCAACTCCCCGGTAAACGTCAACTATGGCGCTAATCCCACCGGGGCATCGGTTCCCAATTTGCGTGGGCTGGGTCCGGGCTCTACGCTCACCCTGGTTGACGGTCACCGAATGGCTTCCGGCCTTGCCGCCGGCGGCGCCGATATTGCATCTATCCCACTCGATGCAATCGATCGAATTGAAGTACTCACCGATAGCGCATCGGCCATCTACGGGTCCGATGCAGTCGCTGGTGTCGTCAACATAATACTGAAGAGAGGCTACACCGGCGCCGAAACGAGCCTCTCCTATGGCTTGGCCACTGACGGTGGCGGCACGGAGAAGCGCGCCAGCCTGCTCTTCGGAACACATTGGAATGGCGGCGATGTTTTCATCGCCTACGAACACATGCACCAGGACATCGTCGATGTCCGAGACCGGGAATTCACGTCATCGGCGCTCGAACCCACTTCGCTGCTACCGCAGACCCAGAGCAATTCAGTGACGCTGTCGGCAACGGAAGATCTGTCGACAACGGCTGCGGTGTTCCTCGACGGATTGTACATTGCCCGCGATGCGAATCTTTTCAGATCTTCTCCCTTCTATCCTGCCGCAGTTGCAGCTCCATCTACGCTGCGAAAATACGCTGTGACCGCCGGCTTGAATTTCAATCTGCTGAACGACTGGAAGGCGACTCTGTTCGCCAACGCGGGGGAAGATGTCACTACCAGCGACTCGATCTTCCTAACGGCGCCCACTACGACTCCCGCAGGCGATGAGCGCCTTGTAGGCACCACGCGAGGCGTGGAGGCCAATGCTAATGGCGGTATCGCCACACTCGCGAGCGGGATCGTTCGACTCGCCGTCGGAGCTGGATATAGAAAAGAAGGTTTTTCCGACGCCCTCGGCCTTACCAGCGCCTCTACCGCTTATGCCGATGGTAGTCGCAGCATTCGCTACGCCTTTGGCGAACTATCGGTACCCTTGCTTCCGCATTCGCAGCGCCCCGGTATCAACATTCTTGACTTGATCGTCAGCGGCCGCAATGAGCACTATTCCGATTTCGGCGCGAAAACCGTGCCCAAGATCGGTCTCGTTTATGTTCCAACGAGTTCGATCAAATTTCGCTCTACCTGGGGCAAGGCATTTAGAGCGCCGAATTTAAATGACGCCTATGGGGTGCAGCAGTTGATTATCGAGGATATCCCCAATCCGGCATCTTCGACCGGAAGCTCGCCGGTCCTCGCGCGCATCGGGGGCAATCCGAATCTAAAACCGGAGACGGCGAATGAATGGAGCATTGGTGCAGACTATACTCCCGCGGAACTGAGTGGCTTGCACGTGTCAACAACCCTCTTCAAAATTAAGTACACAAATCGCATTGCATCGATTACAAATCTTTATGCATCTCTGACGGATCCGCTGAACTCTTTCTTCGTTACATCTTCCCCGCCGGAAAGTGCGGTGCAATCCATATACGATGCTTATCCTCCCAGCCAAGTCTTCAACTACAGCAGCGGTGCTTACGATCCCAGTAAAATAGCCGCCATCGTAGACGATCGAATGGTCAACGTTGCCAGTCAAACGGTCCGCGGCGCCGATCTCATTGTCAACTACAAAATTGGCGCAGGATCAAACAGCGGACTATTGTTCTTTAACGGTACTTATCTCGACCTGGTTCAGCAAGACACACCCCAAGCACCGGAGAAAACCCTCAGTGGGCTGGCATTCTATCCGCCAAAAGTTCGGCTACGCGGCGGAGCGACCTGGAAATTAAACGCATGGGCTCTCACGAGCACCATAAATTATCTTCCGCGAGAGACCGACAATCAGGTGACTCCCTTCCAAAATGTCAGCTCTTGGATGACTGTCGATGCGTCGCTGCGATACGCCCCTGTGCTGCCGGGAATCCTTGCGGGATTGCAGGTCAGCTTCGCCGTGCTGAATGCCTTCGACCGAAATCCGCCTTTCGTGGCGCTCAGTACAAACGGTGCAGCCGTATTGCCGGGCCTTAACTACGACTCCACCAATACAAGTCCCATGGGGCGGTTTCTTACCCTTCGGGTTTCAAAGGAATGGTAGTCATGCGTCTGGTCTTCCTCGTCGCAGCGCTAACACTTTTTACCGGCCGCCCGGCGCTGGCGTCGATTTCATCGACCATGATTGTGGAAATGCGGGAGATCACCTCTGTTTCCGTGTCGCCCAGCGGCCGACTGGCAGTCGTCGGAATTTGTCACCCGAATCCGCTTTCCAATAAGCGCGAAACGTCCTGGGTGATCGTTGCGTTGCGCGACGGCGGTACGCTCAAGACCGTTCCGGCCGGGGAGGAGATCTACGACCCAATGGGATCGGGTACGTTACTGCTGCAGCAGGCATTGTGGTCCCGCGACGGCCAGTGGTTCTTTTATCTGCGTCGGGATGGCGAGGAGGTACAGCTTTGGGAAACTCGTGCCGATGGAACCATGACTCGGCAAGTAACACATTCAGCGTCCGATCTTATCGAGCTTAAGAGATCATCCGACCCCGACAAATTCATCGTGCAGCTGGCTCCTGACAGAGACGCGATGCGCAGAGCGGAAGAGGGCGAGTATCGCAACGGAATTCTCTACGACGATCACATTATCGGTGGCATGCCTCTCACCAAGACGATGCCGATCATTGACCGGCTCCGTAGCGTGAGGTGGCGTAGTGTGAAGGGGTCGGACACCGGAGAATTCGCACCTCTGGGTTGGAGCGGGTCGACCAGCGCCGTTTTCGACGTACCCCTTCGCAAGCTCAGGACAGCCCCGGGAACCCTCCCGGCGATATACGCGGCGGCTGCGGCGGAAAGCAGCTCAAATCGAGTGACGGTCGTCGCGGTGAGTCCAATGCCTAAGGAACCCCGTTTTTACGAGGGGCAGTACACGCTCCAGTTAGAGTCCAAAACAGAGGGGGGCGGCATCCAGAAATGCGAGATTGCGGGCTGCATCGCAAACCGAATCGCGGTCATCGGTTGGTCGCCCGATGACGCGGAGATCTACTATCTGGCGGACTCTCTCGGAGGGCCGCTCGGCAGCGGCTATCCGGGAGGCGCGGCAATTTATGCTTGGAACCCTCGTGGTAACGTCGTTCGACGGATTCATGATTTTGGAGCAGAGGGACTGTGGGGCCGGCTGTACAATCTCAGCAGGACTGCTGGATCAATGTCGTTCGAGTCGAGCCCCATGGCCGGTCGGGAAATCGTGGCCGCGTTCGCGGCCGCGGATCAACCGCCACGATTGGAAGCCATCAGTCTCGACACGGGCGTTGCGCGCATCCTCTTCGATCCCAATTCCGAATTGCGCTCGTTGACGCAGGGGCGCGCAGTCTGGCGCACCTGGGAAACGTCAACCGGATATTCGGGCCGCGGAATCATGGTCTTACCTGATGACTACCGTCCGGGGGAAAAGTATCCGGCGGTCATCACGACCTATAGGTGTGGAACCGGATTCCTCCGCGGTGGCGGTGGGGACAATCCGCCGGAATTCGTGCTCGCGCATCAGGGATTTATCGCCATCTGTGCCGATATCGGAGTCGGCGACATCGTCGCAAGCGACGACTGGTCTCGGCTCCATCCGGTCTTCTGCGGTATCGTGCTGGGGCTGGTTGCCGATCTGACACGGGACGGGAAGCTGGATCCCACCCGGGTAGGTCTCAGCGGTCAAAGCCTGGGAGCAAATGCCGGTGCGTACTGCATCAGTCATTCGAACGCGTTCGCGGCCGCGGCACTTCGGCACGGCAGCTCTCCTGAGCGCGCAAGTTGGAGTCTATTCAGCAACGCAGCTTGGCAGCGTGGCCCGAATAGCTTCTTTGGGCGGATGCATCTGCCCGATCCGCGCAATGATCCCACGGGGCGATGGGACGAGATATCGGTGTCGCCCCGGGCGCGGGAAATCAATGCGCCCACTCTGATTCAAGTCGACGATCAAGAGTATCTGAGCGCGCTGCCGCTTTGGAGCGCCATGCATGAAGAGGGCAAGGCGATTGAAATGCACGTGTTCCCCGGGGACACGCATATGTTCATGCAGCCCGCACATATGCTGGTCAATTTCGAGCGTCAGCTGGACTGGTTTAGATTTTGGCTGAAGCATGAGGAAGACAAGGCACCGTTCAAACGCGGCCAATACGATCGCTGGAATCGGTTGCGAGAATTGACGCGCAATTCACCACCGCAACCTTGACACAAGCTCGCCCTGTCCGGCGGGTGGTACGGCTCGATGGCGACGTGGGGACGATGGTGTCCATGGGGCCCAAGCAGATCAGCGCACCCTTCCTATTTATCGAGTGGTGAGGTTGCAGCGCACCAAATAACCGGATTCTTTATAAGGTTCCATCGAAATCGATGTCCGGATTTCCTGCGCTCGTTCATCGTATCGTCGAGGGAGGCTCTGTCCTAAAGGCTCAAGTGTCGGCGCAATCTCGAAAAGACATCGTGGCGTGGGTGGGAAGTCATGTGTTGCCGCATGAAGCGGCGGTACGCGCGTGGCTGAGGCGTTGGACCGGGCGCGCCCAAGACATCGACGATGTGATCCAGGAGGCCTACAGCCGCTTAGCCTCACTGGACAGCGTCGCGCACATAGGCAGCGGCCGGGCGTACCTTTTTCAAACCAGTCGCAACATCGTTCTTGAACAGGTGCGGCGATCCAAGATCATCCGCATCGACAATGTGACGGATATCGGCGCCTTGAGCATTGTAGATGAGGCGCCACCGCTCGATCGAGTGGTCGCGGGCGCCCGTGAGCTGCAGCGGGTCGAGCAGTTGATTGATCAGCTACCGCTCAAATGTCGGCGGGTGTTTGTCTTGAGGCGAATTCACGGCGCATCCCAACGTGAGATCGCGGGAATGTTCGGGATCTCCGAAAGCGCAGTGGAAAAACTCGCGATGCGCGGACTGAAGTTGATCTTGAAGGCAATGGAAGGCGACAACACGGCAAAGGAATTAGAGGAAGATATCGATGAGCACTCAAGAGACCGCACGCGAAGTCGCTGATCAAGCGGCCGAGTGGGCGACACGGATCGATGCCGGGGCGATAGATCCCCACACGAACGAGACACTGCGACGCTGGCTGGAGGAGGACTCCCGGCACAGGGGCGCGCTCCTGCGCGCGGAAGCCGCCTTGAGCTTCTTGGATCGCGGCCGGGCGCTGGCAGGGGTAGTCCCTAAACCGGAGCCCCGACCCATCTGGATTCGTCGCAAGCTCGCATTCACTGGAGCGGCGCTCGCGGCCGGGATCGTTGGGGTAGCAGTTCTCATGACTGCACCTCATCACTATGGAACCGGATTGGGAGAAATTCGGCAAGTGCCGCTCTCGGACGGTTCGCTCGTCGCTATAAACACGCAAAGCGCAGTCGAAGTGGCCATGCACCCGAACGTACGGGAGGTGACGCTCACCCGTGGCGAAGCATGGTTTAAGGTTGCCCATGACAAGAAAAGGCCTTTCATCGTCAGTGCCGGTCGAATCCGAGTTCGCGCGCTCGGCACGGCGTTCTCAGTGCACCGCCACGACGACGGCGCCGATGTATTGGTCACGGAAGGCGTTGTAGAGACTTGGACAGTCGGCGAAGAGGAGCGGCGCGTGAGAGTCGAGGCAGGTTCGAAAGCCTACGTGGCCGAGTATGAGCCGCCCAAGCCCATTCAAGCATCCGCGGATATCGGACGCTCGCTCGCCTGGCGCGAGGGACAGATTGTCCTCGAAGGTGAGACGCTCGATGAAGCCGTAGTCCAGTTCAATCGTTACAACACACGCAAGCTGGTTATCTCGGATCCCAATCTTGCTGAAGAAAAACTCGTGGGCCAATTTCGCGCCACCGAACCCCTGACATTTGCCGGTGCCGTCGCGACGACTCTAGGAGCCACGGTCGTTGAAGAGGGTGACACGATCCGACTCTCCCGCACGAGCCGCCGCTAATTTCTTACCGGTGCACGGTGCGGAAATTCAGGCCCGGTTCATCGTTCCTTCATACGGACGCATTGTACGTCCCGTTTAGGGGGATCGAAATGACAGGTAGGGTCTTTCGCTGGGCAACCAGCGCAGCCACGATGGTATCGTTGCTGGCGCTCGCAAGCATCCAGCCCGCCCAAGCTCAGACGAAAGATTTCAACGTCGCGGCCCAGTCAGCGATTACCGGCATTCCAGAGTTCGCGCGCCAGGCGGGGATACAGATTCTCGTTGCCGAGCCGCTGGTGCGCGGCAAGCGAATCGCTCCAGTAACGGGATCACACACGATTTCAGAGGCGTTAGCAATTCTCCTAAAGGGGACCGGGCTCATCGCAACCTCTGAGGACGGCGCTACGTATACGTTGGCCGTTGTGCCACTGGGGCCCACTTCGCGCAACTCGGCCGCGGAAACGAGCGCCTTAGCGGCCTCGCGGACAAGCTCTCCAACGACTCAGCAGTCGTTGTCGGGTCCAGTCGGGAACGACAAATCGGAAGTAGAGCTTGTAGAAGTTCTCGTTACGGGCACGCACATTCGTGGCGTCACCGATTCCGCCTCTCCAGTACTGATCTACACTCGAGACGACATCGATGCTGCCGGCACGATCACCGTTCAACAGTTTCTGCAGACACTGCCGCAGAATTTTGGCGGGGCGTCTGAAAATACGATCGGCTCGATCGCTGCGAGGGGGCGCACCAATAACTCGGTCAACGGCAGCGCACCGAACCTGCGTGGATTGGGAGCAGAAGCCACGCTTGTGCTGGTCAATGGGCATCGCGTCGCGCCTGGTGATGGAGCCGGAGATTTTGTCGATATTTCAATGATCCCTCTGGCAGCAGTCGAACGCATTGAAATCGTCACTGACGGTGCGTCCGCGATTTACGGCTCGGACGCCGTAGGCGGCGTCGTCAACATCATTTTGCGGAGCAAATTCGAAGGCGCGGAAAGCCGTGCTCTGTTCGGATCGGTTGGCACCGGCTCGATGCACAACGTGCAGGCGGCGCAAACCGTCGGCGACGCTTGGAGCACCGGGTCGGCCGTACTGAGCTACCAGTATTCCGATCAAACGCCGCTGTCCGCTGGGAGCCGTGACTATCTGCATTCCGTCCTGCTGCCATTCGACCTGCTTCCCGAGCAAGTACAGCACGCCGCGTTCGCCAACGTCTATCAAGAAATCAGACCCGGCTTCGACGTGCATGGCGACGCGATGTACTCACACCGAGCGACTAGTTCCGTGTTTAGCGAAAATGCCGGTAGTTTTGGGAACTTCTTCTTTGACTATCCTTCGAAGATAGACGCCTATGGCGCCTCGCTGGCATCTACCGTCGCGCTGCCGCGGCAAAGCAAGCTAGCTGTCGCGGTCACCTATTCGGAAAGCGACACGAGCCAGCAGCAATTTGATGCACCGCCGGCAGGCGCACCGTTGGCGTCCAGCGTTAAAACGAAATCAACCCTCGCTTCGCTAGACGTAAACGTCGACGGCGTTCTCGCAGCTGTTCCCGCAGGTTTGATTCACTACGCCGTCGGTGCGCAGTATCGGCGAGAATCGTTCGGTAACACCTATTTCTTTCCGCCGACGGACAATACTTTCTACCCAGCGCGAAACGTGGGAGGAGGTTATATCGAGATGCGTATCCCCGTCCTCGGTCAAGGGAGCGGCAGCCACGGGGATCCTGCACTCGAGCTTACGGTTGCCGATCGGGCGGAACACTATAGCGACTTTGGCGCAACTAACAATCCGCAAGTCGGAGCGATTTGGAAACCTCTGTCCGGGCTAACCATACGAAGCACCTATGGTACTTCGTTCAAGGCGCCATTGCTGAGCGACTTGAATCCCATTCCGTTTCAGGTAGTACCCTTTCCCGGTACGATTTTTAATCCCGCGCCGGGTGGAACACCCAATACATTAATCGTGAACGGCGGCAATCCGGCGTTAAAGCCAGAAAAAGCAACGGTCTGGACGGTTGGATTGGATCTAAAACCGCAAGAGATTGCCGGCCTCAACGCGAAACTGACTTACTACGACATCGTATTCAAGGATGAAATCGCAAACGCGCAATCGAGTGTCAGCGTGCTCAACGTGTTTGCCGATGAAGCCATCTTGGGTCCCGAGATCGTGCAGCGAAATCCACCCAGCTCACTCGTCCAGCAATTCATATCGGCCCCGTCGTACGAGAACCCGTTTAAAGTTGACCCGGCAACGATCGGCGCAATTTTCGATAGTCGCAGCCTGAACTTGTCGACGGTCAAAACACGTGGATTGGACTTCGGTGTCGGTTATAAGGCAGACCTGTTGGGTGGTTTGATCGATACCGGTGTCGACGGCACCTACATCTTCGCGTTCGAAAATAAATTCACAAACAACGCACCCATCAAGTCGTTTTTGAATACGCCATACAACCCGACTGATCTGAGGCTGCGCGGACGAGCAAGCGTTGCGCTTGGACCGGTGAACACGGGCCTCTACATAAATTTTACCAATGCTTATGTAGACACCGGCGTTGTACCCAATGGTCACGTATCCTCATGGACCACAGCCGATGCCGTTCTAAGTTACGAATTCGGATCGACCCAAGGTCCACCCCATGGCGTTTCGGTTGCATTCAGCGTCACGAACTTAACCGACCGTGACCCGCCCTACGTATCCAGCCCTACCGGGTTCAAAATTACTTACGATGGGGTAAATGCCAACGCCTTGGGCAGATTCTTTTCGCTCCGATTGCAGAAGCGCTGGTAATGCTTGACGCCTGGCGGACCGGGCTTCGAGCCTGCTACCGGATGAAGACATTCCGTAGAACGGCATTGGTACTTCTTATGATGTCACTCGCCGGGCAGTCGACATATGGGGCGGTTGGCGATGAGAGGCCGTTGACCGTTGACGACTTATTGAAGCTGTCCGATGTCGGCACGGCGATCGCACAGCCCGGGACGGATACTTTTGTATGGGAGCAGTCGCCACCCTACGATACGCTGAGAGACTACGGCGCAGGTATAACCGGAACCTGGCAGGGCAGCGACTACGCGATATTCACTGTTGGACCCAACACGAAGGTGCCAAGAAGGCTATTCCGGTCCCCGGACGGAACGAGCTACCGGCTGGGTGGGTTTTCGCGGGATGGACGATTCTTGTCCCTTTTGTCCATGCGCAACGGACGGGTGAGACTTGCTGCTTACGACTTCCGACTGCATCGACTCAAGGAGTTTGCGCTTGCGCCGCGTTTCCCTCCTGTCCAGCCAGACCCTGATTGGGTATGGCTCGACAATCGCCGCCTGATCGTGGCGGCGTATCCGATCGGAAGCGGGGGGCCTTGGCAACTGACGTTTCGCCGCGGCATTGGCAAGTACCTGACCGAAAGTTGGGAGAAATCGTGGAGGGGTAAGGAAGCTTCCGTTGATGAGTACGATAGCTCGGCACGCGACGTCATTCGGCCGCTGCCCGGACGCTTAGTGGTCGTCGACATAGCATCTGGGCGCATTCAGCAACTGGCTTCGGGACAGTTTTCGGGGCTGCGACCGTCCCCCGATGGTCGCTGGCTTGCAGCGGTCCGACAGTCTCTGATGCCTCAATCTACACTCCAGCACCCCCACCTCGATTATACGTACGCTCGATCAGCCCTAATGCTGTTCTCCTTGACGGGACTATCCGGTCCGCGAGCGGTCGCGCCGGAATTGGATGTGCTTCCCGACAGCATAAAATGGCATCCATCAAGCGAAGACCTCGTGTTCTTCGCATCACAGGACGAATCCGGTTTGCGCGGCGGCGGTTTTTGGATCTACGACCGAGCAAACTCCATGATTACGGCTGTGCCTCACCTGGGTCTCAGTCTCGCCTCGCAACGAGTACGCGGCGGTCCCCAATGGCCAGAACGACCGGTTTGGCTGGGGGATTCGATCGCGGTGTTCGCCCGCCCGACGCCGGGTCAAACCGGCACGCTGGCGTTTGAAGACATTAAAAGCAATGGAATCGTTGATCCGCGAGAGCAAGCGGACTCGGTACCGCCGCATTGGTTCTTGTTGGGACCGAGTTCAACACCGCGCGATTTGACACCTGAAATGCAAAACGTGTCCCCTTTCCCAGTCTTCGCCGACAAGCCACCGTTTGTTGTTTTGGGTGACGGACAGGCTTGGCGACTGGATGCATCGGGTCCGCCTATGCGGCTCTTTCCAGAGTCCCCGCGTCGACTCTCCCCACTTGCACGTCAGGATTTTTTTTCTTTCGCCCGATCAAATGGTGGCGGAGGCATTGTCTCGGTCTCGGGAGAGCCGGGAACCCTTGCACGAATCGAGTTCAACGACGGTTTGCCAGCCTTACGGGTGTTGGCCACGCCATCTGAAACCTCGGTACTTGCACTATCGAATTCCGGTACAGCACTTTTGCAAGTTGGCGCTGGAAAGGGAGCTCAATTGGCTCGCATGTATCCAGGGACCCCGCCAATCATGTTGGGCGAACTCAATCCGTCTCTCGATGAGATCGCTGAAACCCGGTGGATGGCTTTCGATTATGCAAATGCGGAGGGATCCAAGAGAGCGCGGCTTTCCGGATGCCTGCTTCTTCCGTCCGACTACCGCTCGGGCTACAAATACCCGTTGATCGTGGAAGTGTATCCCGATCGGTCCGGTGGCTGTGCCGCGCCGGAGGTGCGACGCCGATATGCCATGGGCGCCCACCCGACTCCGTATAGCGAGCATCTGCTGGCAGCCCGAGGTTTCGTTGTTTTTGAACCCGACACCGGAGGCGGGATCAGCGGCTCGGCGGAAGGGCCTCAGGCAAATCTGTCGGCGATAGTCGACCGAGGCGTCGATGCAGTAATAGCTGCAGGTTATGGCGATCCAAACCGGGTGGGACTCTTAGGCTTCAGCCAGGGTGGCGTCGCTTCCCTGTGGGTCGCCACGCAAAGCCCACGATACAAGGCGATTGTGTCGCTCAATGGGTGGTCCGATTTTTTCTCCGGTTTTTTTGAGATGAGTTGGGCGCAAGAACTTGCGCAGACCGAGATGCCCGAACGGGGTCATCTAGACCGCTACCTTACTTCTGCTGGAGTCGCCTTCGGCATGGGTGGTACTCCCTGGCAGTTTCCACAGCGATATGTTCAAAACAGCCCGCTTTGGCACTCGGACACGGTCTCGGCGCCCGTTCTGTTGATACATTCAGATATGGATCAATTCAATAATGAAAGCTATAAAGCCTTCTTTAGTTCTCTGTACGTTCAAAAAAAAGATGCGAGATTACTCATTTATCGAGGCGAAGGGCATTCGCCGTCAAGTCCGGCGAACATCAAAGATATGTGGAAGAACATATTTTCCTGGTTTGATAACTATCTCAGGATAAAGCGAGATGCGGATGAAAAAATGATTCTGAATGAATGAGCGCGCTTCGATTGAAGCTAACCACGTAAAGAATAAACAACCGTGAGAGCGCCGTGAGCGGTGACCCATTTCCGGGTCTACGCTTCAACCGTGATGCGCGATGAAAATAGACGACGGCACAGCGCTCGTTCGCCAATTCGTGTCGCGGCAGTGCGGAAATTGCCCGCTCGTGCGTCTTACCTTGTGAGTCGCTTGGAATGCAGCGTATGGACTTCTATCTATTGCCGCCGCGCGGACGAGTCTTGGGCGTTCCACGTGCTTAATTGAATGGGCTGGTGTTGGCGGATAGGAGCGCTGCATCTTTCGACTCTCGACCCGCGATAGGACCTCCCTCCTTGTCGCGGGTCCCTTTACCTACGCGACACCCAAAACAAAAGAGTGCAACCAGGCATGGAAGCTGAAGTATCGCGCCAGTTAGTCGAAGACCTGCTGACCTCTTTCTTAAATAACGCACTAGGCCTCGAGCTGCACGTTAGCATCGACAAGTTTGAGCGCTTACCTCTAAACCACCGCGAACGATTGCAAGCGATCGCGGTGGAACCGATTGTCTGGGTGGCTTGGCAGACGGGCTTGGGCGTCGTCGCCGCAACAGGCCGCTACGATCGCGACCAATCGCTGCGTTTAGGCGCACACGTGATGCTCATCGAGTGGTGGATCCCGCCCGACACCCACCACAGCAGCTGGTGGCGCGCCAACCCCAAACGCGCCACCGAATGGACCGCCGGCCGCGCGCGCCCGTGATGGCCATCCCGCTTCGCCCACTCCTCAACCGCCGGCTCCGAATTCGGCGGCTCCATCCACATCGTTGACTACAAGCCGAACGGCAAGTCAGAAAGGCCAATTCCGCAGTTGATGGTCTATTAGCTCGCGCTCACGCGACGAAAGCGATTCCAGACTGCTTTTGTCGGGCGTGAGCAGCTACCCTGACCCCCTGATTCCATACTCGTCAAAATGCCTCAAAACTTGATATTCTTCGGACATGGCAAAACTTCGAAAAAATAGCTCTGGCAAGAGTCTGGCTTTGACTTCGACACCACGCGTACTCGGCCTCAAGCGCTTTGCAGTCATAAGTGCTGTCGAGGGGCTGACGCTGACACCTAAGGGCCGGAAGCGAGTTGCCGCGGGAGTTTCTACCGAGAGGCGACGAGCTGATGTATTGAAGGCCTATCTGGATCTAAAAGGCCGTAGGTGACAGGGAGTCGTTACGACGCCGATCGGATCGAGGACCCGTACAGCTATCGTGGCACAGCGTGTCTAAAAAATAGGCTCGGATTGCGAGACCCCGACACGCTACAAGCGTTCGAATTGGAAATGTCCACTCTGAGAGCCGATGAGCCTCTCCCCGCCGGCCGATTTGGGCCACCGCACTATCGGCGAATTCATCGACATCTATTTCAGGACGTCTACCGTTGGGCCGGCAGGTACCGAACAATTGCCACCTCAAAGGGGGGCAATTTGTTCTGCCGCCCTCAGTTTATCGAACGTGAAATGACTCGACTGTTCGACAGGCTAAAGTCCGCTGATTTTCTGCTGGGAAGCAGCCGGGATGTTTTCATACGATCCGTTGCCGAGTTCATTTCGGATCTTAATGCCATTCATCCATTTCGAGAAGGGAATGGACGTAGTCAATTGGCATTCCTTCATCTCTTAGCGCTGCGCGCGGGCCACCCTCTTGAAATCGAGCGCATCAAGCCTGCGATATTTCTCGCCGCCATGATTCGCAGTTTTGACGGTGATATCAATCCGCTCTCCGAACATTTGGGCACGCTTCTCGCGTAGCCTTCGGACGAGGTTCTTATCCAGCAGGCTTTTACGAGCCCGACTCGCCCGGCGGGTTCTTGGGAACCAATCCGGCGAACTTCACCAAGTCCATCAAGTTCTCCGGCTTCACGGGTTTCAGCAGATAGTCATGCACGTTCAAGTCGTCGAAAAACCGTTTATCCATCACGAACGACGTGAGCATCGCGACTACGATGTGCGTCGTGGCGCTGTCTTGCCGCAATCGTTGCAGGAACTCGATGCCGCCGACCCGCGGCATTTTGAGATCCAGCAGAATAAGTTTTGGCAGTGCCTGGTCGCGGTCAGCGAACCTTGCCTTGCGGAATATGAAGTCAAGCGCTTCAACTCCATCGGAGAGGCGCAATATTTTTTGGGTCACGCCGACTCCGCGTAACGCGCGCACGGTCAGTTCGGCATCCGAAAGATTGTCTTCGACCAGGAGGATTTCGACCTTGTCCCATTTGTCCAAGGTCGGTCCCGGCGGCCCGAATCGCGAGCTTTTCGGCATTCAAGCCTTGGTGCCGCGAAGCTGCCACAACAAGAACGCGTACGTGTCCGCCGCTTCTCGGTCCTGCTGCGCGCGAGTGGAACCGATGCCGTGGCCGGCGTCAAAATCCACGCGCAGCAAGATGGGTTTGCCGGAGTTGCTGGCGGCCTGCAGGCGCGCGGTCATCTTGCCCAAGTGGAAGGGTGCGACGCGCGGGTCGGTGACGCCGGTAGTGAGCAGCACGGCGGGGTAGGGCGTGCCGTCCTTCACCGACTGATAGCTGTCGATCATTTTCAGTGCCTTGTAGCCGGCGGGATCGGCAATGGCGCCCCATTCGGGTTCTTCGCCGTAGCCGTCTTGCTCGACCACATAGCGCAGGGGATTGGACCAGCCGACGCCGTCGATCACGGCGGCGAACAGGTCCGGCCGCTCGGTCATGGCTCGTCCGACCGTGATGCCGCCGGCGGAGCGGCCGCCGATGGCGAGGTGCTTGGATGACGTGTACTTCTTGGCGATGAGTTCGTCGCACACGGCGATGAGATCGCGCCAGGTGTTGGGCTTGTTGGCGAGCTGCCCGGCTTTGTGCCATTCGCGGCCATACTCGCCGCCGCCGCGGACGTTGGCGTAACCGACGATGGCGCCTGCATCAACCAATGCGAGCGTGCGTCCCGCAAAAGTCGGTGTGTAGGCAGACGCGCCGTACGAGCCATAGGCGGAGATCCAGGTGGGGTTGGTGCCATCCTGTTTCATGCCTTTGCGGTAAATCAGCGTATACGGAATCTTGACGCCATCCTTCGCGGTGGCGAAGAAGCGCTTGGCTTCATAGGCGCTGACGTCGATCGCGGGTTTGGGCGTTATGCCCGTGTCGGCGAGATGACCGGCGACGTCCACGGACCAGATGCCCGCCGGCGTGAGCCAGCCTTGGAACGAAACCAGCGCGCCGTCGTCGCTCGGAACCGCGTAGATGGAGCCGATGGTGCCGTCGAAGGGCAGTGCGATGTCGACGACTTTGCCGTCGTGGCCCAGGCGCTGCAGCCGGCTGATGCCGCCGTCCATGATTTTCAAGTAAATGCCGTCGCGCGCGCGCACCGTGCCTTCGATGACGAGCGTCGGGTGTTGAGGCACGGCGACGGTGCCGTTGGCGATGCTGGGTGCTGCCGCGGAAGTTTTGACGATGCGGCCGCGCGGCGAACCTTTGTTGACGAGCAAGTACAAGTCGCCGCCGTCGAGTTCGAGATCGGTGACTTCGTCGTCGAAGCCCGCGAAGGAAACCCATTTGGCCTTGCCCGCGACCGCCTCGGCGAGCGGCGCGATGAACCAGCGGCCCTCGGGTCGCACGTCTGAGAGATTGAGTATCGCGTAGCGCGAACCCAGGGAGGTGACGATGGTCGGGCTCTGGATCTTGTCGTACTCCACCCCCGCGACCAATCCGCGCTTCATCAGAATCGGATCGGAGTTAGGGTCGGTGCCCAATTTGTGGAAGCGGGCCTGCGCGTCCAGGTAGCGCTCGGGCGTGGCGACGGCGCCGGTCAGTTGCGTGTAGAAGAACCCGCTGGCGTCGTCGAGCCACTGAGGGTTGGCGCCTTCGGTGTTGGGAATGGTCTCGGGCAAGTCCTTGCCGTCGGCGACGGTGAGAACGTGCAACAGGGAATCTTCGCTGCCGTCCTTCGACAGGCCGTACACCACGTACTTGCCGTCGGGTGAGGCGCGCCACCAGTCGAGCGACATGTGGCTTTTGGCGCTGCTCATGGCGGTGGGATCGACGAGCACGTGGTCGGCACCGCTCGCTCCGCGCACGAACAGCTTGAAGTTGTCGGCTCCCAGCGGCCGCTGCTGGATGAAGGTCAGACCGCCGGCACGCTGCACGCGCGAGGTCGCCACGGTTTCGCCGGAGAGTTGCTCGATGCGCTTGAGCAGGGCCGCGCGGCCGGGCAGGCCATCGATGATGGCGCGAGTGTGCTCGTTCTGCCCTTTCAGGAACGGCAGCCAGTCGGGATCCTTGCTGTTCTCCATCCAGCGATAGGGATCGCTCACGGTTTCGCCGAAGTAAGTGTCCTTCACGACTTCCACGCGCGCGACCGGCGCCGGAGGCAACAAGACCTTCGCAGCGGTGGTGGTGGCCAACAGTTTCAGCGGCAGCAGCGACAGCGATAAAGCACCGGTGGAGCCTAAGAGAAAGGAGCGGCGGTCCAAATCCATATTCATGTTGTACGACTCTCTATTTACAGCCATTTGCCGGGGCGATTGTGACCGGTCGCCGGCCCGGTTGCAAAGCAGAGAACATTGGAGTTTGCGGGTACGGTGTATGTATAAATATTGGATTTGGGGTCACCCACCGTCGCCTTGGCGGACGGCCCGTTTCTGTGTAAGCTTATGTGTAGGAGGTGACACATGGCGACAAACCTGTCCTTGGATCCGAAGCTGATCGAGCAAGCGGTAAAAGTCGGGGGGGAGCGCACCAAGAAGGCCGCGGTAACCCGGGCGCTGGAGGAGTACATTGCGCGGCGCAAGCAGAAGCATTTTTTGGATCTGATGGGCAAGCTCGAATGGGACCCGTCATTCGACCACAAGGTTGAGCGGTCGCGGTGACGCTGCTCGTGGATACCAGCGTTTGGTCGCTGGCATTCCGTCGCGACACTGAATCGCTCACTCCGGAGGTCGCGGTGTTGCAAGCGGCCTTGAGCGGTGGCGAATCGATCGTCACGACCGGACTGATACTCCAGGAATTGCTGCAGGGATTCTCAGGTGCGCGCGCGCACAAGGAGCTTGTGCAGCGCTTCGCCGCACTGCCGCTAATCGTTCCTGATCGGCGTGACTACATCGACGCTGCGAACTTGGGCAATCTGTGTCGGCGGTCCGGCGTCCAACTCGGGACGATTGACGCACTGCTGGCGCAGCTTTGCATTCGGCACGAGCTGACGATGCTGACAACCGACGGTGATTTTTTGCTGGCGGCTGAGTACTGCGCGCTCAAGGTGTGGAAGCCACTGCCCTAACTCGCATGCCTCCCCTCAAGGCCGTGCCGCCAGGATTTCGTCGAGGCGGGCCGGTTCAGCGCTGTCGCGCTCGAGGTGCGGATAACGCAGTCCGTCGTGATAGTCCAGGTTCGCGACCAGATATCGATCGCCGATCTTGACGATCAGCTCGATCGGCGCGGGCTTGCCGTGCGCAGCGCGGATGGCGTCTTTGAGTACATCGGCGTCGTAGGCAATGCCGTTGATGGCGAGAATTTGCGCGCCTTCGGTGAGCTTGGCCTTGAACGCTGGACTGTCCCAGATGACCTGCGACAGTGTGCCGTCCTTGCCGCTGTCCTTGCCGTCGATCTCGATGCCGATGGAGTTGAGCAGGTCGATGCGCTTGCGTTGATCCTCGGTCGTGGCTTGATAGTCGCTCGGCTTGTCGGTGTACACGAGCTTGTAGCCGCCGCGATGAAAGCCCTCCAAAGGCACGGGTTTGCCGATCGCGTCCAGGCGCTGGCGCAAGAAGGCGGACCAGTCATTGGGCTCGACGGCATTCAGTGCTTTCACGATGTCGTCAAAGGCGTAGGTGACGACGTTGAAGCTGCCGTCATTGATGCCGAAGAAGGCGCGGGCAAAATCATCCAGGGAGCGGGCGCCTTTGGAGTGTTCGCGTATCCAGGTGTCGGCGTCGAGCCAGATCAGCGCGGATTCCGAGTAGTAGTCCTCGAAGCGTTGCCAGTCGAGCCAGGACTGCGGCCGCCGCGGGTTTATGATTTCATCGTTGGTCGTGTCCTGCAGCGGACGCCATTGGCGGCCTTTTTGAACTTCGTAATGCGCCGCGGTGATGGCGAACTGATCGAGGGCCTGCTGGCGTGTGCGCAACCCGGAACGTGCAGCGAGCACCTGACCCCAGTACTCGGTTTGTCCTTCATAGACCCAGAGCAGGCTGTCCTGCATGGGCACGCTATAGTTCGGAGTCCAGAGATCCGCGGGGCGGCGGAATTTGCCGTTCCACGAATGCGTGAACTCGTGCGGCAGCAAGTCCCTGGCGAAGGCTTCCTTGTCCCACTTGGTGAAGGACTCCGGATCGGTGCCGTCCTCGCTCGATTGATGATGCTCGAGCCCGTTCTGTTGAATCTGATCGCTCAACGAGTACAAGAAATCGTAGTGGTTGTAGTGATGCGAGCCGTAGAGCTTGTAGGCCTGCCGTACCAAGTTGCGGTATGCCTCGAGGTATTCGGGCTTCATGACCAGGAACTCGGGCCGGTCGGCAAACAGGTCCATGCGCACGGGGACCGCTGCGCCCGGATCGAGATCGAGCTTGGCGGCGTACCGGCCCGCGTACAGCGGACTGTCGATGAGCGTTTCCAGTGTGGTGCGCTTGAAGTGCGTCTGCGCTCGGTCGGTCGAGGCAGTTTCGAGGGCCGAGCCAAACTGCCAATCGGCGGGCAACTGCAGCTGTACCTCAGCCGGGATTTGCCGCGTGAAGTAGCCGGCGGGGTAAAACACCAGTTCGTTCCATTCGATCAGCATCAGGTCGCGGCTCATTTCCAGTGCGCCGACCTTGGGACTGGTGGGCGAGAGATAATCGAAGTCGATGTCAATTGCGTGCGTGCCGGGCTTCAAGTTCAGGCGAAACGCGAAGACGTCGACCGGGTCGCGCTTCCAGGCAACAGGCGCGCCGTTGGCGGTGATTCGGATACCGGCGATTCGATCGAGCGTACCTTCCGGCGCGTGAGTGCCGGGCAGCCACTTTGGATACAGCAGCACGGTGTCGGGGCCGACGCCGCTCAGGGTTTCATGAACGCGCACGATGCGATGGCCGGTGTCGCTGGCGTCGACCTTGAGCTGAATCTCACCGCCGTAGGCACGATCCTTGGGCGCGGTGATGGGCGTGATGGGTGGGGTGGCGCTCGGGCCGGCGGTCTCGGGGGCGGCGGCCTGGACGGCGGCTGCAAGGGCAGCACTGAAGACGGTGCAAAGGGCGATTTTGACGGCAACTGTTCGCATGAGATCCTCTTTCTAATTAGCGCGTGCATCATAGCAAAGAGGAGTTCGCCTAAAGCGCATGCCTGAACTACCGGATATTTCTGCGTATTTGAGCGCGCTTGACGAGCGGATCGTGGGCCAACCGCTGGAGCGCGTGCGTATTGGCAGTCCGTTTTTGCTGCGCACGGCGTCGCCGCCCATATCGGAGGCGGAGGCCCATCAGGTCACGGAATTGCGCAGGATCGGCAAACGTGTGGTCATCGGCCTCGACAATGATTTGTGGTTGGTGCTGCATCTGATGATTGCCGGACGCCTACACTGGCGCACCAAGGGCGTGACGCTCAAGGGCCGCAACAATTTGGCGGCCTTCGATTTCCCCAATGGCTCCTTGGTACTCACCGAGGCGGGCACCAAACGGCGTGCGTCGCTGCATGTCGTGAAGGGCGAAGAGGCCCTTAGGTCCTTGGATCCCGGCGGCATCGAGGTATTCGACTGCGACCTGGCGGCGTTTCGTGCCGCGATGACGGCGGAGAATCGCACGCTGAAGCGGGCGTTGACCGACCCGCGGATCTTGAGCGGCATCGGCAATGCGTATTCAGACGAGATATTGCACGCGGCGCGGCTGTCGCCGATTACCCTGACGAGTAAGTTGTCGCCGGAGGAATGGGCCAGGCTGTTCGCGGCCACGCGTGAAACGCTGCGGTTGTGGATGGATCGGCTGGGCGCGGAAGCGGCTAAGGGATTTCCCGAGAAAGTGACGGCCTTCCGTCAAGACATGGCGGTGCACGGGCGGTACGGGCAGCCATGCCCGCGATGCGGGGAGGCGGTGCAGCGCATCCGCTACGCCGACAATGAAACGAATTACTGCGCCAAGTGCCAGACGGGTGGCCGGGTGCTCGCCGATCGGGCCCTGTCGAGGCTGCTGGGAGCCGACTGGCCGCGGACCTTGGATGAACTGGAGGCGCTGAAGCGGCGGTGAGGGGTCAATCGGCGGACCGGCGCCGCTATCGCGAAGCAAATTTTGTGACACTCGGCCAATTCGACCGTATATAGCTGTATGACTCTCGAGCATGCGGTGTCATTGACGGAGTTCATGGAGACCAACGAGCTGAACTGGGATGCTCTCTATGCTCACGAGGCGCCACGCATCTACAACTATTTTCGGTTTCGATTGGGCAGCGATGGCGACGTCGAGGAACTGACCGCCCGGACCTTTGAACACGCATGGCGCTCGCGGTCGCGCTACCGGCGCGATCTCGCGGGGTTCGCCACCTGGCTATTCAAGATCGCGCAGAACATAGGAACGGACTACTTGCGTGCGCGTCGTGAGCATCTGCCGCTCGAGGCAGCCGTCGATGTGACCCTCGAAGGCACGCCTGAGCGGGATGCCGAACAACGTTCCAATCTCAAAAGGCTTGCTCTGTTGTGCGCGGCCCTGCCTGAGCGCGAGCGCGAGTTGGTCGCGCTCAAGTACGGCGCGGTGATCAACAACCGCATGATCGCCCAGCTCACGGGTTTGAGCGAATCCAACGTCGGCACCATCCTGCATAGAGTGGTTCAGACGCTGCGGGATCAGTGGTGAGCCGGTGAAAAACGAGCTGAACGATGATTTCCTGCAGCGTCTGCGCGCCGAGCCGAGCAGGAAATTTCTGTCGGCGCTGAAGGCTGACTTGGATCGACAGACGATCGACCGGACGAGGGCGCGGCGCACGCTGTTTCGGACCGCGATATTGGCGGCGTTGATCGGCGGCTCGGCCGTGGCCGTCGCGTTCGCGTTACTGAAAGGCTCGCGTCCAGCCAACACCCTCGCGCATGTCGTGGCGATCGGGCCTTCACAGTCCGCCGCCTCGAAAATGGCTGCGGAGCGGAGCGGTGGAGGCGCATCGAAGACGATCGCTGCGCCTGCGCAGGGCAGCGTGCCGCTCGTGCTGGGGGTAGCTCCGGCGCCGGACACGGCTGCGCAACAGTCCCGCGTCGCCTTTGTGGTCGCAGGCCCGACCGCGATCATACTCAACGCGCAAGACATCGCGCGGCGCTGGATGCCCCCTGGATCGAAGGTACAGCCGGAGTTCAACCTGACCTCGAGCAGCGAAGCGCTTGCGATGCTCTGCCACGCACGTCTGGGCACGGCCGACCCGGGCTCTGCCGACATCGCCGGCGCGAGCCGGCGCATCCTTCCGTCGGAGCTCGAGACTTGCAGGTTCAACGGTGTTACCCATCTGGCCGAACTGCCGTCGGGCTACGAGAGCGTGGTACTGGCACGCAGCAAGCTGTATGGCCCACCGAAGCTCTCGGCGCGCGACATTTTTCTCGCGCTGGCCGCCGAAGTCCCTGATTCCAGGCGGCCGCAAACGCTGATCAAGAATCCGTACCGCACTTGGAACGCCGTGGACAGCGCACTTTTGGAAGAGAGAATCGAAATTCTCGGGCCGCCGTTGTCCTCGGCCACCGCGGCGGCCTTCCGGCAAACCCTCATGGAGGCGGGATGCGCGACCTTTCCCTGGCTTGCGGCGCTCAAGCAAACGGATTCCAAGCGCTACGAGAAGGTGTGTCGAACGCTGCGCGAGGATGGCGTTTATCGAGACAGGGGAGAGAAGCTGCGGGAACATCTCGAAACCTATCCCAATGCTTTAGCCTTGCTCGACTTCAGAGAAGTCTCGGCGCAGCCGGAAACGTTCGCGGCGGCGTCCATCGACGGGGTTGAACCCAACATCGACACCATCGTCGCCGAGACCTACGCGGGATCGCGCGCGATGTTTATATATGTGAATACCGAGCATCTGCGCGTCATGCCCGCCATGTTCTCGTTTGTCAGTGGCTACCGGAGGTCCGTGGCGGAATCCTGGTCGATTCCGACGCTCGTGGCGCCGCAGCGCCAGGCCGACGCGGCCAAATATGGGGCGCCATTGCAAGAAATGAAATTTTGAACAACTGGGAGCCAAACATGAGACAGGGTTGTGCAATTCTATTGATGCTATGTTTCGTGGGCACCTGCGATGTAGCGAGTGCGCAAGAGCGCAATGCCGGTTCGAGCGCGGCCGCGGACAATTCGGCGGATTCGAAGGGGCGAAGCGACGGCGTGCCGATTGAGCGTGTCATTGCCGCCGTCGCCAAGAAAACCGGCAAGAGATATCTCATCGATTCCAGAGTGCATGGTTCGGTCGAGATAGTGGGTCAGGATATTTCGACCATCACCTATCCCGAGCTGCTCTCCATATTGCTGCTGAACGGTGCCACCGCCGTGGAGGGCAGCAACTATGTCAGTGTGGTGCCTGAATCAATCATCAGACAAATGCCGCTGCCGCAGGTCACGGGCAAGGAGAGCTATCCTGAGGCTCAGTGGGTCACGACAGTCATAGCCGTCAAGAACGTGCCCGCGACGACCTTGGTGCCGATACTCAGGCCCTTATTGCCGACATCCGCACACCTTGCGGCAGCGGTATGCACCAATTCACTCCTGGTGACCGATACTTTCGTGAAGGTCAAGCTCCTTGAGAAGCTGGTGTCATCGCTCGATGTCGGTTCGCCCTATGTCCCGCATTCGTGTGAACCGGAGTCCGCGCATCCGCCAGCGATCGCGGCGCATCCTTGAGTCCGCCGGCGCCGCGGCGTGCCTGCGACGGGCTCAAGGCCCCGCCCAGGTCGAATCGCTCAAGTGCTCGTCCATAGCTTTCCCCGGCGCGCACTCATTTGAGTAATACGCGGCCTGCATGCCGCCAATCTGCCCGCGTTGTTGATAGTTGATGTGGTAAATATCCAGGGCGTTTTTCTTCGCAGTCACGTCGGCAACGCCGAGTAATTTGGCGGCCCGATAATTTCGTTGCACGGCCTGGCATTCAGTGAGGGCCTCGTTCAGTTCGCCGCGTATGTGCATGCTCTCGTGAGTGAACATATCAAGGCTATCGAGCTCTTCGTGGGATGCGCGGCCCGGATGACGCAAATAAGCCATCAACGTACCGCACCAAGGTTTTTGAAGGACAATTCTTCCGGTCCGCGGATTCGCGTGACCGGACGCGAGCATCTCCGGGTCGAGCATCGTATCGAACAGCGTGTTGCAATGAACCCGGGCGCGATGATTATCAGCGAGTTCGGTGGCTTTCACGGATAGGAGCCGTTGAAAGTACCAGGTGTGAACGGTCGGCCAACCAAATGCCGCGGCTAATCCCAACACCAGAGCGAGATATGTTTTCGAGACCGGTCTTGGGAAATCATATCCGGCCGGCGCGACGATGCTGCCGCGAATTTCGCGAAACGCGCACCAGAAGAAAAAGAGGGAAGCCAGAATCCACAGCACGGGTCTTATTCTCTTGTTTTCACGTTACTGGACACCGCAGCGCGTGTAGCAATACAGAATACCGACGTTACATGCAACATGTGATTGCGGATGTGGGATAAAACTGCAAGGCGACCGCGCACGGCAACTCCTTGCGGAACTTTCCCAAAGGGCCGCGCTCAGATTACAACTGAAGGGAGCAGAACGATTCATGTTCGGATTTAGAATGAACTGATGTTCCGCCACTATGGCAAGGCGTCGCCAAGCTCGGCTGATACTGACCCTATCGATGGTGCTGGGGGCACACATCATTATCGTTTGGTTTCTTGTGTCCTCCCCTCGACTGTCGGTTAAAGCAAAGTCCCCTAGTTTCGAAATTGTGTGGATTACTCGGCCGGCGTTGTCCGGGACCGCCCCCGAACGCCAAATAACCACCCGGACGCCTAGGAATGCCGCTCAGCCGCAGCGCACTGAGCGCAAACCAACCTTGCCCTCGCTGGCCCCACCGCCCAATGAGAACGACAACGCCAGCAATCCAGCCCCCGACTGGACCGAAGAACTTCATCTCGCTGCGAAGGATGCCCTCGCCAAACAATTGGCGCAGAAGCGTCACGAATTGGATTTTGCTCACGCGTTTCCGGCGCCCCTCAAGAAACCCCCGCAGTTTGCCTGGGATTACGTGGCCACCCATCGGATCGAAGCACTTCCCGAGGGCGGCATGCTCATCCACCTCAGCGATAATTGCGTGCTCATTTTATTTCCACTCCCGTTTGCCGGCTGCGGAATTGGCAAGCGACAGGTGAATGGCGATCTCTTCGAGCATTGGCATGATCGATGAGAAGGTGCTCAAAGTTTGTTTTGACTGCCGCTCGCACCACTCCCCGGGTGCGCGCTCAAAAAGTTGCTGATCGCCTCAACGACGCCGGGCGCGAGCGGCAAAGCTGAATTGCCATAAGTTGCGATATTCGCACGCACGTCTTCGGAGGTCACCGACTTTAGGACATGATTCACATCCGGCAGCAGTACCAATGTGGCGGCGGGGTCGGCCTTCTTGAGAAGCTGCGCATCTGCCTCGCGTACCTGGATGTCGCGCAGCCCTTGCACAATGAGAACGGGCTTTGGGTAACCGGCAATGAGCTGCGCTGGATCGTAAGAAAACACGCTGATCAAAAACCCCTGCACCCGCGGGTTAAAGAGACGCAAAAGCGGCGCAGGCATGGTGGCCGCATCCACCTTCTTGCCGGCCTCCAGCGAATCAATCGCCGGTAGCGCCTGATCGAGCAGCGGCGCATTCGCTGGGTTGCCCTTGAGCTGCTCTCGCAGGAGTTCGCCCATCGGCCTGCCCGCCGCCGAAACCAAAATCAGGCCGCAGACACGGCTGTTCCTAGCCGCCGCCAACGCGACAAGTCCGCCTTCGCTGTGGCCGAGCAACCAAACGCAGGATGCGTGGGTCCCCTGCCGAATGACAGCGATCCAGGCATTCACGTCCGTTACATAGTCAGGAATGGTGACGGCATTCCCGTCCGGCGTCGCCGCTGCGCTGCCGGCAAAGCCACGCTTATCAATGCGCACCGTCGTCACACCCCGTGCGACCAAACCTTCAGCAAGCAGTCGATACGGCGCCGCCAAAACTCCTGCCGGACTGTTACCGTCGCGATCAATTGGCCCAGAACCGGGAATGATCAGCACGACTGGGCCCTGACCCACTGGCGGAGCCAGCATGCTTCCCTTCAATGGACCTGTCGGTCCTGGCGCTTCAAGCAAACTTTCCACAGGCGCCGCGCCGGCAGAACTGGCGATCCCAATCCCAATCGTGAGAACGGCAAGTATATCTTTTGCAGAACTCATGGGATGCTCGCTCCACCCAAACAGGCCGCTGAACGCGCCCAGGTAACTGCGCCGACCTCGATTGCTTCCCGTGACATGAGTGTTTGATCCTGGAGTGTCTAAACGGAAGTATAGGCTTGACGCCTAACACCTTCGAGAATTCACGGAAATGTCGTCAAAAAATCGCCGTTACTGCCTCGAGAAATCCATGGTTTGCTGGTTCCAATCGCGCCTAGAATTACGAACCAACATGTAAGCTGGGAATTGGGAGCAGGTCAAATGATCCGAAATGCATTGCTCGTTGCGATGTTGACCGGCTGCGCCAATATCGCTTCGGCCGAGGGCTTTCCCCTGTGGGAGCGCATCTTAAAGCACTACAGCGGCAAGACCGACGAGACACCGGTGCCTTCAATGAAGATGGGGCACATGCAAATGTCGCTCAAAGGTGATCCCGCCCCTGGTGACAACGCACGCGCTGCGGCAATTCTAGCTGCCGCGGACGGGGTACTTTCCAAATACCGCGACGTTAAGACAGCAGTGCATGACGGCTACAAACCCTTTTTCCCGTCTGGCAGGGTAGGCGAGGAAATCCACTACACCAACTACCGCAACCGCCGTAAGGAACAACAGCATGTCGACTACGGCCGACCGGGATCGATTCTCTACAAGCGCACGCCGGAGGGACTCAAAGCGGTCGGCGTGATGTACACCGCCCCCGCCGATGCGACGCCAGAGCAACTAGACGCGATCGCCCCTTTAAGCCTCGCAACCTGGCATCGACATGTCGACTTTTGCGGCGGCCCGAAAAACTTGACCTATGTCGAGCAGTTCGGACCGAACGCTCGTTTCGGGCCGCAAGGCAGTATCCATACCGAAGAAGCCTGCAATGCTGCGCAAGGATTGTGGATCCCGCTGGTCCTAGATTGGATGACGCATGTCTATCCGAACGAACAGCAAAAATGGGGCGGGATGGACATGGACATGCAAGCGGGCGGGTAATCCATTTGACCCCGCGACCGGCGGGGGTGTAGCAAATCCTGCGACGTACGAATCACTCGTCGAGAACTTTCCAAGTATCGGCTCCGTCGAGCCGGCGCCGGCGAGCTGCCGCAAGAATTTCGGGCGCCATCAGTCGAGCATTCACGCCCATACGATCCGCAGGCTGAACCGCCGCTGCCCAGTGCGTCACGCAGCCGCAGTTCCGGCAACGGCGGAACTCAATGGACTTATCGCCCCAACAATAGCGATCGGTCGCCATGTCATTCGCGATGATGTGTACGTGGGCAGGAGAGTAGTAGGCCCACAAAACACCATAACGTCGACAGATGGAGCAATTGCATTCTGTGACTTCTACCGGCGCGACCTGGATTTCCAATTTCACCGCACCGCAATGGCAGGAGGATTCGATCATGGTTCACCGCTACGCAATTTGAATGTGGTCCAAAGTATCGCGAAGTTCAACGGGAAAGATCGCCCCATTGCTTGCGTGCCATGATCATGCTATTAAATTGACTCGACCGCGAAACCTATATGGAGCGGAATCATGAAGCCAATTACTCTCTTGATCATCTCTCTCGGGCTCTCAGCGTGCGCCACCGACTACCTATCCCAGCTTTCGGAGCCGAACTACGGCATTCGAAGCCTGAAATACACGGAAGGTACTATCGATCCAACGCTGCTGATGAACGGCACCTACGCATCAAAGCAGATGAACGGTCTCTATGTATCAAAGTACTCGGGGCCTTTTTGCCTGACTGACTATCGTTGCTCACCCCAAGCGCAACAGTCCTCGTCCGGGTGGAATCCGTAGAGAGTCCGTCTGGCCGGCGCGTCATAACCGCGTCATCGTCGGATCAACGTCCCGCAACGATTGATCCGACGACACCCAGTATGGGCCCCATATCCGCTCCGTGATCGTCCCGATTCAGCTTAGGCGCATACAAGCTCGATATGGTCCCGTCCAAGTACAACGCCTCGCGACAATGCAAGGCATCGCGAAAGAAACTCGCGAACTCATAAAACGTCACCGGCGATTCGCTGAGAACGAAGACAACCGCATCGGGGGAGGGTGCGCAAACCCCATTCCGGATCTTGCGCCACGTCGAGTTCGGATTCATGACCGCGGATGTCGTGATCTCTCCTCCGTGAACCAGCATCGGACCTGATTGTGTCGCGAGCGATGGCTTGGGGCGCTCCTTGTCATAGTCGTCCGTCGCGATGACGCGTGCCGAACTGCCTTCCAGTAGAAACACGCCATTGGGCTGCTGCGAGAAATTACCGGACCCCACGTGACGATTTAGGGGCACAAGCTCTTGGCTTCCGACCACAAAGAGCCCCACCGGCGAGAGATCCGGTTTGTACATGCCGGCGTTCACCGCGAACACCAATGTCTTTCCTTTGACTTGCAAGGCCTCGCGCAATGCCGAAAATTGACGATATGGCCGGCCCGCATCGTCGCGCCAGAACAGCTCTAGATGATCGCTGTTCAGATCGACCCGACACGCGGTGAAGGATGTGCCGCCGGCGGTCTTTGCCCCACACTCGACCGCCCGACATACGCCACCGCAGATCAACAGAGCGCCGAGCAACGACACCCGCGCCGTGTATCTCAAGGACTACACCCGATATTCGCCATCATCTGCGCACCATAATTCTGCCTATACTGCCATGCTTTGATGGCGGGCCGGTGCACGATCGCCAATCAATCACCCAGCGTAGAACCGCCATCCGCGACGATGAGCTGACCCGTGACAAAGCTTGCGGCTCGCGAGGCGAGAAACACCGCGACACCCGCGATATCGACGGGCTGGCCGATTCGCCGCAGCGGCGCGCGCTCTTCGACATTCTTTAGAATGGCCGGATTCGACCACAGTGCTTTGGCGAAGTCTGTTTTAACGAGCCCCGGCGCAATGGCATTGACGCGAATGCCCTTGGGGCCGAGTTCCAGCGCGAGGTTTCGCGCCAGCTGCGCCTCTGCGGCCTTGGAAATACCGTAGGCACCGAGCACGGAGGTAGCCCTGAACGCACCGATGCTGGAGATGAGCAGGATATTGCCCGAACCGCGCTCCACCATATGCGGCGCGACGAGCTTGACCAGCCACCAGCTGCTCTTCACATTGCTGATCATAGTCTTGTCCCAGGCATCATCGTCCAGCTTGGTGAGCGACCCATAAAACGGATTCACTGCGGCATTGCACACCAAGATATCGATCCGGCCGAGCTGGTCCAAGGCGGCTTTGGCCAATCCCTCGACTTCTTCTTTGCGGCCGATATTGCAGGCCAAGGATATGGCCTCGCCGCCGCGCTCTCGGATTGCATCGCGAACCTGGTCGCAGGCTTCCAGCTTGCGCGATGAAATGACGACCTTGGCGCCGGCCGCGGACATCTCTTCGGCAATTGCTCTACCGATACCGCGCGAAGATCCCGTGATTAGCGCGACCTGGCCTGAAAGATCGAAAAGTGGGTTGCTCATCTGCTAAACAGCCATTGAAGGGCGGTGGCCTCGTTGACAAACACCCTAACAGACGCGCCGCGGTCGCGCGCCACGGTTTCGAAGAAATAATCTACCAGCTCGGATCGTGCAATGACGGCGAATACCATGCGTCGGTCCGCGGTACGAGCCAATTTGGTACCGACCGATCCGCTCAAGGTTAAGCGCAGATAACCATCCTCTTCACTAACAACGCTTTTGAATGCCTGCATTTCTAGGCCTTCGTGACCGGCTGCTCCGGCCGCAACAGCGGCGCCAATCCTGCAGTGCCGCGGCCGGCCGATGACGGCCGATGCATTTCGCGCCGAAGAAAAGTTGTCATATTGCCGCTGTTATTGCCAAGGAAATACCCAGCGTTTAACCTGTCGCCAATAACAACGTCACAGCTTGCCCGGTGCTATGGGTGAGTGAAGGCCGGAACGAGATGGGCGATATCACCGCACTTCTGCGCAAAGCTCGGGACGAGAACGATTCTTCGGCCATTGACCTCGTTGTCGGCGCTCTGTATCCGGACCTGCACCGCATGGCACAGGCGCAACTGGCGAAAAATCACACCATAACCCTGCTCGACACGACCTCCATGGTCCACGAGGCCTATGAGCGGTTGCGCAGCGCCGCGCGTATCGAGGCGGACTGTCGCGGGCAGTTCATGGCATACGCCTCTCAGGTGATGCGCTCGATAATCGTGGATTTTGTCCGCAAAAGCCGCGCGGAGCGCCGCGGCGGCGGAGCCGTTCACGTCACCTTGTCGACCGATCTGTTGGACGGCGGCGGCGGCAGCGACGAGGACATCGAGCGCGTGAACGACGCCCTTGGGGAGTTGGCAAGCGTCGATCAACGCTTGAAGCAAGTCGTCGAGATGCGCTATTTCGGCGGCTTTGCCGAGCAGGAAATCGGCGAAGCGCTGGGCGTCAGCGAGCGCACCGTGCGCCGCGACTGGGAACGGGCAAAGTTGCTGCTGCAAGTCGCCATCCGGCGATAGCCGCCTAGCGCGTGTCCGGTTACCGAGGTCGTTGACGTCTCCTGTTTTGATCTAGGCACAATGGGGGACCGAAGTGATCGCTGTCGTTGCCGAACTCTCCCCCAAAGATTGGTTGCGCTTGAACGGGTTGCTCGCGCAGGCCCTCGAGTTGACTCCCGAAGACCAACTGCGATGGCTGCAGGTGCTCCCGACGGACCAGCGCGATCTGCTGCCGCTGCTCGAACGGCTGTTGCAACCCCCGATTTCCCCCGAATCCGGCGATTCCGCCGACCCAATTCCGGCGCTGCAAGTATTTGACGAGCAACGACTTCAACATCAAAACCAGCCCGGCGACTTCATCGGTCCCTATCGATTGGTGCATGAATTGGGACGCGGCGGCATGGCGACGGTGTGGCGGGCGGACCGCACGGACGGCAGAATCGAGCGTCAAGTAGCGCTCAAGATACCCAACGCAGAATGGACCGATCGGGGGCTTGCGGATCGCATTCGCCGCGAGTGCGCCGTTCTCGCCAGCCTCAATCACCCCAATGTGGCGCAGCTCTACGATGCGGGCTGGTCCGAATCGGGACTTCCCTATCTCGCCATGGAGGTCGTCGATGGACAGCCCATCGACCGTTTTTGCAGCGAACGCAATCTCAGCGTGCGGATGCGGGTGCGTCTGTTCGTGGAGGTCTTGCGCGCCGTCGCCTATGCGCATGCGCGTCTGGTGGTGCACCGCGATTTGAAGCCGGCCAATGTGCTGGTGACCGGCGAGGGGCGCATCAAGCTGCTTGATTTCGGGATCGCCAAGGTTCTGAGCGACAACGCGAGTGCCGCCGGCGAATCGGACCTCACGCGCTCGGCCGGTCGACCGATCACGCTTGCGTACGCGGCACCCGAACAGGTGCTGGGCCAACCGGTAACCACTGCGACCGATATTTACGCCCTCGGCATCATGTTGTTTGAGTTGCTCTGCGGACAACGGCCATTTCCGCCGCAAACCGAAAGCCGATCGGCCATCGAGGAAGTGATGGCACGCGGCGATCCGCCGCGGCCCAGCAGCTTGGCCTCGGACAGAACCTCGGTGCGCGCACTGCGCGGCGACCTCGATGTCATCACCCGCAAGGCGCTGCAAAAGAATCCGGACGGACGCTTCGAAACCGCGGCGGCATTTGCGGACGACCTGACCCGCTATCTCGAGGGCCGGGCCATACACGCGCAGCGGGGCAGCGCGTGGTACCGGCTGCGCCGATTCGTTCTACGGAATAAGTTGGCCCTTGGCGCCACCGCCGCGGTCGTCGCTGCCGTATTGGGGGGGCTGACGACTGCGCTCTGGCAGACGACCCGCGCGGAGCAAGAGGCGCAGAATTCCGCGGCAATCGGCAACTTCGTGCTTTCCGTGATTCAGCAGGCCGATCCCGATGCAAGCCAACAGACCAAGCAGTCGGACCTCGCACTGCTGCGCACCGTGGAAGAGCGCATCGACCGGCAACTGTCGGCTCGTCCGGATCTGCGTTTTCCACTGCATTTGGCGGTGGCGACTTCCTATCGCAACCGGGGCGAAGTCAAAGAGGCTGGGGAGGTCTTGCGCAAGTCGCTGCGCGATGCAGAGGGGGCGCATCAACTCAAGGAACTCGATGTGCTGCGAGCCAGGGTACTGCTGGGCGAGGTATCGAGCGATGATAAAGAACGGGCGCAGATGCTCGACCCGGCGATTCCGGCACTGCGACGGCTCGGCCGGCCGGCCGCTCCGGTGCTGGTCGATGCGCTGTTGGCGCATTCGCCCAGTACCATCTTGAAGGATCCCGGCGCGGACAAGGATTTGCGCGAGGCCCTTGAGGTCGCGAAGACCGAACTCGGACTGAGTGACGAACAGACGCTCAAGGCGGCCAATCAGCTTGCCACCGCACTCGGCCCCGGCGTGCAGAGCCGCAACGACGAGGCCGTAGCGATCCTCGAGCCGGTGATCCTGGCCGTGAGGGCTTCGGGAGCGCTATCGGCCAGCAACCCGACGATGCTGCACGCGCTGTCAACCTATGGTTCGGTACTGTGCTCCACCGGTCGCGCGGCCGAAGGTGTACCGATACTGGAGCAGACGGTACAAATCGCGATCGACCAGCATCATGATGGCCAGCAACTGCGTTCGGCGCTGCTGTACTTAGCGCGCGGACAGCGCTATGCCGGTCAATTCGATGCCTCGATCGCCACTTTTGCATCGATCTATGCCTTACTGGCCAGCCGTGAACCCTTCGGCAGCCGCCTGCGCTACTACTACGGAGGCGATGTCTCTTACAACCTGATGCAGGCGCGTCGACCCTTGGAGGCCGAACCGTTCATACAGGAAGCGCAAGCCTTCCGAGACTCGTTGTCCGCGGCAGAAAAGACCCTCGCGGGGGAAGCCGATTTCCAGATCGGTTTCCGGCGGCTCGGCACCCTATTGCGGCTCGGGGAATACGCGGCGGCACGGCAAGTCGGCGAAGGATTGTTACAGAAGTCCCGCGAGGACAAGGCTCCGTACTACGGGTACGTCGCCAATATCTTTATGGGCGACGTTTACCTGGCCACGGATGATCCCAAGGAAGCGGAAGCGGCTGCACGGTCGGGATTGCAATACGCGCTGCAGCAGGGCGGCGCCACGAACGACCTGGCATTGCATTACGGCGCCTTGTCGCGCATTGAGCTGGCGCGCGGTGACGCGGCTCAGGCATTGGCGGTCACGGACCCAGAGCGCAACCAACCGTCGCCCTCGGCGACAGTTGATGCGGATGGCGCTGACTTCAATCTCGCACGGGGCCGCGCGATGCTTGCCTTGGGTCGTGCCGCCGACGCGCGCGCGCCCTTGGGCGCGGCGCACACATTTTGGTCGGCGTTCGCGCCTGACAGCAACGCGGCGCAGGTCGCAACCTATTGGTATGCGAAGGCGCTGTCGGCCAATGGCGAGGGGGATGCTGCGCAACGATTGAGGCCCCCCGAGCGAGCGCCCTTGGACTACCCACCGCCGGACCTGCCGCGGCTGCGCGCGGATCGAAGCAAGTCCGCGCAACAGCGAATCGCCGCGGTCTTGCAGAAGTATCCCCTGCGCCCCGAAATTGCCGCCCTCATCGCGCAGGGCGCCGCACCCAACAAATAATATTAATTGCTGAGCGATCCCTTCGCCCGCGCGGCCGTGTCCGTTTTGAACCGGGTACCGCGTCCTCTCGAGTAAGAGGCGAATTTCCAAACGTGCCTTGAGCACACAGGGGGATTGTCAATGCGTGGTCAATTATTCTGGCTGCCGGTGGCCGCCGTAGCACTGATTCTCACGGGCTGCTCCGGGAGCAATTCAGGTTCATCCACTCCGCCGCCGCCACCGCCACCTCCTCCGGCGGCGAAGAACATGATCAGTGGGGCGGTGGTGGACGCCGAAGTGATCAACGCCACGGTTACAGCCTATGAAGTCTCGAGCGCCGGCGTTGTCGGCGTCGCCGGCGTCGTCGGCCCTGGTGGTTGCGTGCCGGCGACTCCGGGCCCATGCGCCACGGCCACGACCGACGCGCAGGGCAATTACACCGTCGACCTAGGCAGCTACAGCGGTCCGGTGCTGCTGCAGAGCACCGGCGGTACCTACACAGACACTGTGACCGGCCAGACCGTCCCAATCCCGAACGGAGTCGTCTTGTCGTCATTCGTGCCCGCGGCGGCGCCAGGATCGACAACGATCACTGCGCAAATCTCGGGACTGACGACCATGGCGGCGAACCTCGCCCTGGCGCTCATGGGCCCGCCGACGAATCTCTCCGCCGCAACGGCGGCCGGCAACTCCGATTCCGTGGTCGGCAGCTACTTCGGGGTGGCGAGCTCAGAGCTCACCAGCTTTGTGAATCTGGCGGATCCCAACTGCGCCGCCGCCGGGGTCAATCAGGCCAGTTTCGATGCGTCCCTCATTCTCGCGGGCATTGAACAAGTCGCGGCACAGGCCGGCGTGAACGCCATCGATCTGACCAATGCCCTGGTCGCGGACTTCAGTTCCAACAGCGGTGCATTCACCGGCTTTCTCGCCGGCGGCCCGCTGATCACCGTCGGCAATACGCAGATCACACTCCAGCAGATCGAGGGGACCAGCCTGGGGATGACGCTGCTTGCGTCGATCCAGACCTTTGTCGCCTCGACCAAGAACGCCTGCAAAGCGACGCTGTCGACGACGGCAACGGCGGCGTTGAGCGCGCAGAATCAAAGATCCGCGGCCTCCTGCGCGGCCGCGTACTGGTGCTACACCGCCGCCGCCTCGTACACAGGACCCACCGGTGTCAGCTTGTCGATGTTGATCGACGCCATCAACTGCCCGAACGATCAATATCCACCGAATGCGCACGTACTGACTTCGGGAACCGTCCCCTCGGGCGGCTCGCCGGGGACCGTTACCAACGCCCCCCTGGCGTTCATTTTCACGGCCAGCCAGTCCAACAGTAACTACAATGGTGGTGGTAATGGGCCGGCGCCTTACAACTACAACGGCGCTTGCGGGACGAACGACGCTACCTTCACTCAGGGGAAGGGAGGCACGCCGGCCAGTTGCACGTTCACTCCCGCGAAAGTGCTCTTCCTTCCCGACGATTCCGGCGGAACTCACAATACCTCACCGACCCCGGTGATCATCAATTGCTCTGCCATTGTGCAGACCTTCACCGTCGGCGGTGCCGTGACGGGTCTTCCCACCGGAATCACCCTCGCGGTGGCGGATACCATCAACGGCGACTCCACCACAGTGAGCGCCAATGGTTCGTATTCACTGGCGGCGCAACTCGGGATCGGCGCCCCCTACAACATCACGGCCACACCCTCTAACAGCGCGGTGAACTGCGTCGTGTCCAACGGCAGCGGCAGCATCGGTTCGGGCAATGCGAACGTCCCCATCAATTGCAGTGGCGGCGGCGGCGGTATCCCGCCCGTGCCGCTCAGCAATCCGAACGGCCTGCTCTGGCAGACACCGTATCTGTTCGTGGCGAACTCCGGTGGCGCCAATGGCGGTCAGGTTCTGGTGTATTCCGAACAGCTGAACAGCTCGCAGAATCTGGTCAGCGGCCTGACGCTGGTGGCGAGCATCACGCAGGGCATCAACGTCCCGAGCCGATTGGCCGTCGATGCGAATAATCAGTTGTACGTCGCCAATGCCGGCAACAACACGGTCACCGTCTACAATATCAGCGCGGCCAACGTCGCCGCCAACACCATCGCGCAGATCACCGCGGATACGATCAGCAGCGGCATCGCGCGTCCGCTTGGCATCGCGGTCGACTCCTCGGGCATGGTTTATGTTGCCAACAACTCGCAGAATTCCATCTCGATCTTCCAGCCGGCGAGCGGCGGCGGCTTCTCGCAGGTAGGCAGCGCGCTGATGTCCGATGGTGTGCCCAATGCTTTCCTGGCTCCGGGTGCGCTGTTCTTCGATGCGCGCGACGACGTCCTGATTGTGGGTCTCGGGCCGGGCTCCGGACCCAACGAGGTGCTGACCTACACACCACCATTGACATCGTCCTCGCGGCCCTTGTTCGTGTTGAGCAACAGCAATTGCTCAACCGGTCCCAGCGGACCCACCGGCTTTGCATATTATCCGCTGGGGCAGGCACAGGTCTTGATCTCCAACTATTACAACTCGAGCGTCCAGGTTTACGGCATCGTCGACTTGATTGGTCGCGGCAGCGGCGGCGCCTGTCCACCGCCTGAATTCAGCTCGCTCAATGGGGTCAGCCCGCTCTCGCAGATCGCGCAGCCGGAGGGTGTGGCCGTGGACGGCTTCGGCAATGTGTTCGTCGCGAACTCGAGTTCCAACACCGTGACGGCCTATACGCCGGGAACGGGCATCAGCGCCACACCGGTGTACACGCAGCACTGAGGGTACGGTCACATCGCGGGTGGCCCGCCCGCCTGCCGCAGGGAGTCGCAAAGCGCGACTCCCTGCCTCGGTCTCAATTGCTCAACAAGATCGTGATGCCGGTGCACATGCAATTGTTGAACTGCGCACGGCGCACGAGTCAAGCCGTCAGGCGATCAACGCTTTGACCTGCGCAACGAGCCAATCCGACATAAATTGCGATCCGGCTCCCGTGGGGTGCCCCGGCGCGACGATGCTTTTCAAATAGGAGTTGGTCCCGGGTTGCGGGTTGGCTACCGTGCCGAGCCCGTTGATGATTTTCAGGCCTCCCAAGCCATTTGCATAAGTGTCAATGAACGGCTCTTTGCCGGCGATCTTGGGCAGGTACGCGGCGCCCGCGGCTAGCGCAGCATTGCGTGAGATATCCGCGGCGCCAATGATGCTGTTCTTGGCGCCGCAATCGCCGAATACGCCGGTCAAGATCGTCATGGCGCTAGGGAACCTCGCGGCAATTTGTTTCGCGACATATACCGCCGCGGCCTGAACTTCGGCGTCCGTAAAACTGGTGTCGTTGCCGGATCCGGGCACCAGCAAATAAAATGGCAGCGCATTGCCGCCGGAATCCGTGGGCACGTTGGGACCTACATCGCCCTCATAGCGACCCAAGATCGTCAGGGTGCCGCCGGTCAGAGTGCCGGTATTGATGTTCAGGCTCGCGCCGGCTACACCGTGACCCACAAAGATGAGCGGCGTCGAAAAATCGCCGCGCGCCACCGAGAAGGACCCCGTGGCCGCGACGACGTTGGGCAGCGAGTTGAGCGCGCTTTCAATGGCGGCCGAGCCCGCGTTGAATGCCAGTGGGGCAGAGGTACTGGTGAGACCGCCCAGTGTAATTTCAATTGTATAGGTGCCTCCGGTAGCGGTATGAAGTACGCGCCAGGATTCGGCCGGCGGCGCAATACGGTCTTGGAAGTTGAGCCGGTCCTGCGACCTGGCGATGTATCCCGTGCCTCCCTCGCCGAGATTGGTCGGCAGCCAACCCATGCTGAGAGCAAAAGTGTCGAAGAGTCTTGGTATGTTGATTGGCGCGGCTTCGCCGTCCCAAAAGCTGTCCCCCACAACGAGCAACGGCTTCGCTGACCAAGGCGGTGCAGGCGCGATGGTTCCATCGGAGGCCACACCCGCAAAAATTCCCTGCTCAACCGTTATTTTGCGTTGGCCGGATTGTTCCCAATTCAAATGAATGTATTTGATCGAGCCGGTGCTGCCATCCAGAACAAAGGGCTGCGTCCCGTCCTGAAGAACATATTGGGTCGTGTCGTCCGGAACCGTGGTCCAGGGCGATGCAACGGCGGCGGTCAAGCTTGCGCCGTCGTAAGCGGTGATTTGCCTGGTCTCGTTGAGAACCCCTGTTCCTCCGGTTATTCGCACATAGTATTCGTTGTAATAACCCGAAACGTTCGATGCGGAAGCGGACAAAGTCAAGCCGCTCACCGAGCCGCCTTGCGCCGTTCCCGCAATCAAGACTCCCCCGTATCGAGCCGCAAACTTATCATTGATGTAAAGCGTCACGGTGTCGCTTAGCCCATACTGAATCAGGTCGAGCGTTTTTCCGGTGTGATAGAACGTGGCGTAGACCGTTCCGGGCGAGAGCGTGTCTGATACCGCGGTGTCAACGCTGACCATGGTTTGGCGCGGAAACGCCGCGCCCAATTGCGTTACCGAAGAGCTTGGGACACCGGAGTAGGAAAAAACCGGATTTAGCATTGACGCGCTATTCAAATAAGCCGCGTAGGTCGTCATCCCCGGTGTTGCCGTACCGTCAAAAGTAACAGTCGGCGTCACATCCAACGGCGGTGACGGTGCCGGCGGCGGCGCGGCTGCATGCGGAGTCGAGGGAGGCGCGGTTGGTGCGGTGCTTGGCGATGCGCCCCCGCCGCATCCGAATAACGGCGCGGCGGCCGCGCACAGACCAAAGGCTATCAAAAGCTCTCTGCGAGCCATACCCGACTCGCTGATTTCGCCGGGCCGCGCCTCGAGGCAATCGCTCACGCCACAAAATCTCCTTGCCAATCTACATTCGACCCGCACGACGTGTTGCCGTCAAGGCGACGCTCATTGGCGACGCCTCAATTCCCGACGCCGTCGGAGAGTTCCAACTTCTTGAGCAACGCACCGTAGCGCGGATCGCTTTGCAGGCTGCTCAGCAGCGGATCATAGGCGATGCCGTTCAGGCCGCTGTCGTGCTGTTGGTAGGCGCGCTCCAGCCACTCGAAGGCTTTGTCCTTCTCGCCGCGCCAGGCGTAGACATCGGCGATTTGGTAGGCCGAGTCGCCCGAATTCTTGGCAATCAGTTCCTTGAGCGCTGACTGCGATTGCTTTTCGCGGCCGCTGGCGTGTTCGACCATGGCGTAACCCGTGCGGCGACTGGCCTCGGTGCCTTGTTTTTGGAATTCGGCCTGCGCCTCAGCCAAGCGGCCCTGCAGCAGGTCCAGCTGACCGAGCGCGAAATGATAGGAGTCGTCGGTGGGGCTGATCGCGATCGCGCGCTCGAGCGCACGGCGCGCGGCGGGGTAGTCGCGATTCACGGTGTGGAACAAGCCGACCATGGCCCAGGCGTAGCCGCTCAAGGGGTCCAAGTCGATGGCTTTGTTCATGGCGGTGATGGCTTGGGGAATCTTGCCGAAGGCGGCGATCTGTGCGCCGTACAGGCTTTGCACGGCGCTCTGGCCGGGCGCGAGGGTGAGCGCCTTTTCGCTGTCGGCGCGCGCGCCCGCAAAATCCAAGGTTTCGAGGCGGAACAGGGCCCGTGCGCGGTAGGCGTCGACGAACTGCGGCGAGAGCGTTAAAGCTTTTTCGGCCGCGTCGCGGGCGAGCAGGAAGCGCGCGGCGTCCTGCGTGGAGTTGGCGATGGCGGTCTCGGTGAAGGAGAGACCGGCGTAGGCGGCGGCGTAATTCGGATCGAGCCTGGTGGCTTCTTTGTAGGAGGCGACGGCGCGTTCGATGTCCTCGAGATTGCCGCGGCGGCCGAGTTGCCGGCCGAGCAGGTATTGATTGTAAGCTTCGGTGTTGTCGCTGCGATGCGGATCGGATCCCGGGGACATCAGCTTGAGCTTGAGCGAACCGACCACCGCGCCGGCGATGTCGTCCTGTACCTGGAAAATGTCCTTCACGTCGCGATCATAGGTTTGCGACCAAAGATGCACGCCGTCGGCGGTGCGGATCAGCTGCGCCGTGACGCGCACCGTGTTGGCCGCGCGGCGCACGCTGCCCTCGAGCACGTGCGCCACCCCAAGGGTGCGGGCAATTTCCTTGAGCGAGGCGTCCTGATTCCTGAAGTGAAACGAGGATGTCCTCGCGATGACCTGCAAATCCGCGATTTGCGCGAGCAGGGTGATGAGTTCCTCCGACAGTCCGTCGGAAAAATACCCTTGGTCCCTCTTCTCGCTCATGTCGAGGAACGGCAGCACCGCGATGGACTTCTCGTTGATGGGCCGCGCGACGAAAACCGATTTCGAAGCGTCGCGCGCCGCCTCGACCTGACGATTCACCTCGTAGAGCGCGGTGGCGAGCACGACGACGGCCGCGGCGGCGGCAATCGACACCACAGTGCGATTGCGGCTTAAGAATTTGCCGAAGCGGTAACCGAGGCGCGGCGCCTGCGCGGAGATTGGCTTGCCATCGAGATAGCGTTGCACGTCATCCGCCATCGCTGCTGCGGTCGCATAGCGGACCTGCGGATCCTTCTCCAGGGCTTTGAGCACGATGTGGTCCAGGTCGCCGCGCAACTGCCGCGTCAATTGCTCGTGCGTGACGCCGCGTGCGCCCCACGCCTCCTGCACGATCTGCGTGCTGGGTTTGCGCACTTCGGCGGCAGCGATGGCGTGCTCGAGGAGGGCGCGCGATGCGCCGGCATTCAAGCGATAGGGCCGATCGCCGGTGAGGAGCTCGAACAGCACCACGCCCAGCGAATAGATGTCGCTCTTGGCCGTGAGGGGATCGCCGCGGATCAGTTCGGGGCTCGAGTAAATCGGCGTGAGCGCATGGCCGTAGACCGTGGTGAGCGGTGTCCTGCCGGCGGTGTCGCCGTTGTCCAATAAAGTGGCGACGCCGAAGTCGAGCAGGCGTGCTTGACCCAATTTGGTCACGAGAATATTCGAGGGCTTAAGATCGCGGTGGATGACGTGGCGCTCGTGGGCGTAGTGCACCGCTTCCAGCACTTGCAGGAACAATCGTAGGCGCGCGCGGATGTCGAGCCGCTGCGCATCGCACCAGTCGGTGAGCAGTTCGCCCTGCACATACTCCATCGACAGGTAAGGCAGGCCCAAGGGGTCTATGCCGGCATCGTAGAGGCGCGCGATATGCGGATGTTCCAGGCTCGCGAGAATGTCGCGCTCGCGGGCGAAACGTTGTTCGAGATCGCGGCGCACGCGCGCATGCGAGGGCAGCTTCAAGGCCACCTCGCGGTTGAACGCGCCATCGGCGCGCTTGGCGAGCCACACTTCGGCCATGCCGCCGGCGCCCAGCAGCCGGATCAGCTCGTAAGGGCCCACGCGATTGCCGGGTTGAAGCCCGGTGGACTCGGCGGATCCGCCGGCATCGTCCGCGGATTCCAGGAACGTGGCGAAATTCCGTCCGTCCGGCGACGGGTAGCATTCCGGCAGCAACGCAGGGCGCAAAGCCGCCAAAAGGTCAGCGTATTCCGCCGGCAACGCATCGAGCCAGCGACGCCGCCCAGCGTCATCCAGGGGCAGCGCCTCGTCGAGCAGGC